>Ga0310121_10000135_pt1 | contig 75056 bp, 78 predicted proteins | sample CB27_Tmax_986_MG_FD_203504 | JGI IMG/M metagenome (GOLD analysis project Ga0310121, IMG submission 203504) | Marine microbial communities from Western Arctic Ocean, Canada - CB27_Tmax_986 | ecosystem: Environmental > Aquatic > Marine > Oceanic | place: Canada: Western Arctic Ocean | collected... | reverse complement strand
GGAGGTGTGGACTCACGGTGGGCTGGTGACGTACTACGTTCTGTTCTTCATGCACCTCGCGACCCGACGCGTCCACATCGCCGGCATCACGCCGCATCCGAACGAACAGTGGATGACTCAAGTAGCCTGCAACGTGACCATGGTCTATATCGGCTTTCTGTCCTCGAGCCGATATCTCATCCACGACCGGGACTCCAAGTTCTGCGAGTCGTTCAGGCTCACCATTGAGGGCGTTGGCGTGACGCCTGTCAGGCTGCCCGCGCGGAGCCCGAATTTGAATGCGTTCGCGGAGCGCTGGGTGAGATCGGTCAAAGAAAAATGTCTCTCGAAACTCATCTTGTTCGGGGAGAACTCGCTGCGTCACGCGCTGAAGGAGTGCGTCGCCCATCATCACCAAGAGAGGAATCATCAAGGCAAGGACAATCTCTTATTGTTCCCCGAGCCCGCGAGCGCTCAGACTAACGGTCTAGAGGACGCCATTCAGTGCCGTGAACGGCTTGGCAGGTTGCTCCGTTTCTACCATCGGGAAGCCGCATGGATATCTTGACCCTACGGGAATAAATGTAGCGATAGTCATTCACCACGATTTTGATCCAGGTCGCCCCATAGTGGAGGTTCTCGCGAATGGCCTTCTGCATCTCCTCGCGGGTATCCGCGTAGAGGTAGTCCTGGCGGCCAACGTTGAAAGTCGTCGAAGCAGGTAGGCCGTAATCCCGGTCGCCCGCAAAGAATCCGCGACGCCTAGGCCGACTTGCCGTCGCGTCCCTTGCGGTATTCGTCGCGCACCCTTTGCGCGAAATGCTTGAGTCCGAGCTTGGCGTTTTCGATTTTGGGTTGAGCCTCTCGCCAAGCCTGCTTGGCGCGGGGCTTGACGTCTTCTTCCAGCACTTGCGAGGCCTTGGCGCGAGCTTTCGGGTTATGGCGCAGTTCCTGGGCGGCGCGAATCAAGTATCGGCGAAGAAGACTCATCTCAAGGCTGCGTCCAGTATAATCGAAACCGGCAGGCTTCGCATCGATCGAGTTTTGGCACACTACGACATCGCGAAGAGCGATAAATCCTCGAGACTGCGCTCTTGGAACTGCTTCAGCTGCCTAGCCGTCGCCTCGACCAGATGGCGGGATACCGAGCTCGGCGTCACACCGAAAGCCTCGCCTGGATTTAGATTTCTCAAGTTCATCGAGACGGCGCGTGTCAGCCGCTACCGTGAAAAACGGGCACGTGAATGCTGAAACCTGATATATTCCCCGCCAATTCGGAGGTCCTGCATGGACAAGAAGCCACACGTCCACGTCCCCTATGTCCCCGTTTCGAGCGACATGGCGGAGCTCACGTTCAAAGCCGTTTTCCTCGGCGTCATCATGGCGGTCGTGCTCGGAGCGGCAAATGCCTATTTGGGCATGAAAGCGGGGCTGACGGTCGCTGCGACCTTTCCAGCCGCCGTTGTAGCGATGGCGGCGCTCAGGCCTTTTCGAGGCACCATTCTCGAAGAGAACATCGCGCGCACCACCGCTTCCGTGGGTGAAGCGCTCGTGGCCGGCGCGATCTTTACCATCCCCGCCTTCGTCATCGCGGGCGCGTGGGAGGATATTCGCTACTGGGAGAGCACTGCCATCATGTTGATTGGCGGGACGCTCGGTGTCTTCTTTATCATTATTTTGAGACGCACCCTCGTCGTCGAGGCCGACCTCCCCTTTCCCGAGAGTGTCGCGGCCGCGGAAATCGTGAAGGCGGGCCAGGGCGGATCCACCGGGGCATCCCTCGTCTTTGGTGCCATGGGGCTCGCGGGCCTCTGGGAGATGTTCAAGAACTCGAACGGCATCCAGTTCATCTCCGACAGCGCGAGCCGCTTCGTCTCGTTTGGACGCTCGACGATTGAATTCGCGAACGAACAGATTTCTTATTCCGGCGGCATGCATCTCGCGACCCCAGCCGCATCCCCTGCGCTTATGGGTGTCGGCTTCATCGTCGGGATGCGCGTTTCCGCCATCCTTTTCGCAGGGGCGCTCTTGGGGTGGCTCGTGCTGGTCCCGCTAGCCATGTTTCTGAACCCGGCTTGGAGCGTTGCGCTGGACTCGGCTCTCGCCACCGAAATCTGGCTTCTGCAAATCCGGCCGCTTGCGGTCGGCACGATGATCGTCGCAGCTTTCTACACGCTCTACAATCTTCGTACGTCGCTCATCACCGGCATCCGGAACGCGGTCAAGAACATCGGCACCGCGGCCGATGAGACTGCAGACCGCACCGAGATCGACATCGACTTCAAGAAGACTGCCATCGGCGTCGGCATTGCGTCCATTGGGACCTTCCTCCTCTATAACTACTTCGCTCAGGCGATTGGCGGCGCTTTGCTGCTCACCGTCGTGATGGTTATCCTCGGCTTTCTGTTCGCGGCCGTCGCCGGCTATCTCGTCGGGCTCATCGGAAGCTCGAACAATCCGATTTCGGGTCTGACGCTGAGCGCGCTCTTGATCTCGGCATTGCTCATGGTGGCGATCGGCTTGACCGACGTTCACGGCGTCGCCGCCGTGCTCGGGGTTGCCGGTGTGGTCTGCTGCGCCGCCGGTATCGCAGGCGACATGATGCAAGACCTCAAAGTGGGCCATCTCTTGGGAGGCTCGCCGTGGAAGATGGAGGTCGGCGAGCTCATCGGCGTCGTGTTTGCCGCCTTCGTCCTCGCGTTTCCGCTGATGGCGCTTCACGAGGTCTATGGGATCGGCTCCGCCGAGCTTCCGGCGCCGCAGGCTGGCCTCATGGCTTTGATGGCGAACGGCATCGTCGGAGGCAACATGGCATGGCCCCTCGTGATCGTGGGCATGTTCCTTGCGGTCATGCTCATTTTGATCGGGGCGCCATCCCCCATGCTGATTGCCGTGGGCATGTACCTGCCTTTCGAGTCGACCTCGGCGATCTTCGTGGGCGGCCTCATCAAAGCGACCTTGGACTGGCGGTTGCGCCAGCAGAATGCGAGCGATGACGAGCGGGTGCGTGCGGAGAACACGGGGACGCTGCTATCCTCGGGCTTCATCGCAGGAGAATCCTTGATGGCGGTGGTGCTCGCATTTCTCGTGCTCGGCGCCGATCGCCTTCCCGCACTCGCGTCCTTGCACAACAGCATGACGTCGGCCGCCTCGCCAAGCTATTGGCCCGGCCTCCTCATCTATCCGATACTGCTATACATGCTCGTGTGGCTTCCGCTCCAAAAGATGAGCGAAGGCCGGAGCACATAGACCGGGCTGTCGAGACGATGAACCTTCTCGACCTCACGCCAGTCGCCGCGGCGGAATCGGAGGAGCAGGGCGGCGATGTCATCGTCATCCGTCCACGGCCTCTCCATCGCGGCCTCCTCACGCCTTTCCACTGGATCGTCTATTTGCTCGCGCCTCGGCGTCTCCGACTCGACGACATCGGTAGCTTCTGCTGGCGTCAGCTCGATGGCCGGCGCACCGCGGGAGAGGTCGCATCGGCGCTTCGCGCGGAGTTCGGAGACTCCGTCGAGCCCGCCGAAGAGCGCGTCGGCCAGTTCATAAGGTCTTTGCGCAGAGAGGAGCTCGTGTGCCTACCAGAGCTCGACACGAAATCCCAAGGAGGCGCGCTGTGAAAAAATGGCTTAGCCGAGGTATATACTCGGCCAATGAGAACGCTAGGCATCGTTGTTATTGGTTTGACTACGCTCGTCTGGCCGCTCGTGGCGCAAGAGGACATTGCGTGGAAGATCCGTCACGAGGCGAAAGAGAACTCACAGATTCTTGAAACACTCCACATTTTCACGGATCGCTACGGCCCCCGTCTCACAGGCTCACCCAATCTGGAGGCTGCCGGGAAATGGGCCGTCGATCAGATGACGGCTTGGGGTTTCTCCAATGCGCATCTAGAGAGTTGGGATTTTGGCCATCCCGGATGGAGCAACGAGAGACTCACAGCGCATATCGTGTCCCCCGTCAAAGACGTTCTCACCGCCGAAGTGCTCGCGTGGACGCCGGGGACGGATGGTGTTCTGCGTGGAGAAATCACGCAGATCGAGCCGCCACGTCTTCTAACACAAGAAGAGCTCGACATCTATTTCTCGACCGTCGCTGATAAAGTCCGAGGCAAGATCGTCCTCGTCGGCAAGCACCAGGACGTGCTGGTGGCGTTCAACCCGCCCGCGAAGAGGCGCGACGAGGCAGCGATTCGGGTGCAATACGATCCTATCGATCCCGTGCCCCGGACTCGCCGACGCCGCACGCCGCGTACCGATGGCAAGCTCGATCGACGCGCGCTCGCTAAGGCTGTCGCACAATTCCTCGTCGACCACGGAGCGCTCGCGCAGTTGAACGATGCGGGGCGGGCGCATGGGCAAATCCGCGCTTTCTCGAACCGCACTTACGACAAAGACAAAGCGCCGGCGACGCTCGTGCTACGCAACGAAGATTACGGTCGGATCTAAAGGCTCCTAAAAGACGGTCCCGTCGAGCTCGAGCTCGATATCGTCAACCACTTTTACCCGGAGGGTGCTTCCGCCTATAACGTCATTGCCGAGATTCCGGGAACGGACAAAGCCGACGAGGTCATCATGCTCGGCGGTCACCTCGATTCGTGGCATTCCTGGACGGGAGCGACCGACAACGCCATCGGCTGCGCGGTGATGATGGAGGCTGCACGGATCCTCAAAGCCCTCGGCATCGAACCGCGTCGTACGATCCGCGTCGCCCTCTGGAGCGGCGAGGAGCAAGGTCCTTCTCGGGTCGAAAGCTTATGTCGCGGAGCATTTCGGAAGTGCCGCTGACCCCAAACCCGAATTCGCGAAGTTCGGCGGCTATTTCAACATCGACTCCGGCACGGGACGGGCCCAAGGGGCAACGGTGTTCGGTCCTTCGAGCGCCGCCACGATCCTACGTGACGCGCTCGCGCCTTTCGCCGATCTCGGCGTTGTGGGTGCGACCACAACCACGAGCCGGCGAGTCGGTGGATCGGACCACACGTCTTTCAACGGCGCCGGGCTTCCAGGGATTGGGATGAGTCAAGACCCAATCGAATATGGAACCCATTCGTGGCACACGAATCTCGACGCCTATGAACGCGTCGTGCCGGGCGACGCGATCAACTCGGCCACCGTCATTGCCGCCGCGCTCTACCATTTGGCGATGCGCGACGACTTGCTGCCACGGTTCTCGAGCGAAGAGATGCCCAAGCCGCCGAAGCCGCCAGAGGAGCAACGCCCGACGCAGCCCTAGAGACAGCGTCGATTTTCAACGGCCGGTAATCGGGACGAATTCGGCGAGCTCCGCCGACCAGTTCAAGACGACGCGCAAGCGGTCGATGCGGGCGCCCGGAGGGGGCCGCAGAATCAAAAATCGATCCCCACTCGGAAAGACATCGTAGGCGGGATTGCTGCCGGTGGTCGGCGGCGCCGGCGTTCTCAAAACGGTCCGCGGGCTGCCCACGGAAAAGCCCGACGCCATTTGTACGGGCACGGCCAAAAGCTCTTCGCCGTGCCGACTAGTAGAGCTCGCGGCCATCGGGGCTCCACACGGGCTCGGTGCCGCCATCGATCGAGACCGCGGTCACCGGTCCCGGCGGCGGATAAGGTCGCACGTAAATCTCGTTCTGTCCGGTCTCGTTGGAGACATATGCGATGTAGCGGCCGTCGCCCGAGAAAACAGGCGAAAGCTTGTTGGCCGGACTCTCGACGAACGGCACCGGCTCGCTCCCGTTCTTGACATCGATGATCCAGAGATCCCTTTGACGGACATCTCCAATCTCGTAATAGGCGAGTATGCCGTCAGGCGACCAAGAGACGGGGATGAGCGTTCGCCCGGAACCGGTCAGATGTTCGGGCGGCGAGCTCCCATCAGCTGCCACGATGTACAAATCGCCGCTTCCTCCGCGGCGGCTCATGAAAGCGATGCGCGTCCCATCGGGACTCCATGTCGGGAAGCCGCCGCCTCGGATCGTGAGCTGACGGATCGAGCCGGGCCGGGTCAAGTCGAAGATCCAGAGCTCCCGGCTCTCGCGGCCACCGATATGCACGACCGCAAGCCGTCCATCCGGCGAGATCCGCGGCCACCCCGGGGAGCCCGTCGACACCGCCATCACGTCGACGTTCCCTTTCGTATCGATCGTGTCGAGAACGGCGGACGGCGCCCGCTCCATGTAGACGAGGGCACCCGACGACGACGTGGCAAAAGTCGACGCCCCTAGAGGATAGGCATGGATGCCTTCGATGAGCGGCACACCCGAGCCGGCCAGGCGAAGACCGGCCGGGTCGAAAGGCGCCGCTTCGATAGACCCTCCCCGAACGTAGACCAGGTGCCCAGAAGGTAAATAGGACGCCTGGCCGCCGGGGCCGAGTATCGTGACGGTCCCGGATTCTCGGTCGAGAAGGGCAATCCGATCGATAACCCCCGTGGCGGCCGCAGAGCGTACGGTGAACAATACGGTGCTCTCTCCGGGTAGCCAGTGAGGCCAGAGATGCTCGAGTGCGTTCGGGCCGAGCTCCGAGATGAGCGAGGGCTCGCCCCCCGTGGCGGGGACGACCAATAGCCCTTTGGCGCCGTTCTGGGCGAACACGATCATGCCATTTTCTCCCCAGCTCGCCCCACGCGACTGCAAAACCAGCTTGGGTTACGACCTCAGCGATACCGCGGTTCACGGTGACTTTCTTCATCGCTCCTTGCGCGAAGAACCCAATCCACGCGCCGTCCGGCGAGAAGAACGGGTCGCGCGCCTCGTCACTTCCGCAACTCATAAGCAGCCAGCTCACGAATGTAGAGCATCGCGTGATTTTCTTTTTCCGCAACGAAAGCGAGCCGGGAGGCGTCGGGAGAGATCGCAAGCGTCGAGGAAGCACCCACGAACAGACGCTCGTCGGGTCCAACGACGACAGTGCTTCTCGTGAGGGGCCCTCGCGTTACGAACGGACCGCGATCGCCGATCGCTCGGAAAAATGCCATCCCCGCAAGAAAGGCGGCGAGAGAGGCTAGCACGACCCAGCGACCCTTGGTTCCTGCTCCTCGCTCGGCGCGATCGACCGCGGTTCCCTGGAGCGCGAGCTCGGTGATCTCGATCCGCGCATCACCAATGTCCTGAAGCCGCTCGCGAGCGTCTTGCCGCAAACAGCGCTTCATCAATCGCACCAAGGCGCGCGGTGTGTCGGCGGGAAGCTGGCTCCAGTCGACCTGGTCGCGCAAGACCGCGGCAATGGCATCGGATGGCGTTTGACCGCCAAAAGCACGCCGGCCGGTGAGCATCTCGTAGAGAAGGCAACCGAACGCCCATATATCGGTGCGCTTGTCGACGCGCTCACCACGCGCCTGCTCCGGGCTCATGTAACCCGGCGTTCCCAGAACAACCCCCACCCTCGTCGTGGGCACCGGCGCGAGCTCGGTCCGCGTGGTCGCTTCGGCGGCGACCTCGTCTTGCGTTTTAGCGAGTCCGAAATAGAGAACTTTAATGCGGCCCTCATGTGTGATCTTGATGTTTGAGGGTTTCAGTTCGCGATGGATGACCCCTTTGCGATGCGCCTCGCCGACGGCTTCCGCGATTTGCTCCGCGTATTTCAAAAGCTCGAAAAGATCGATCGGTCCGCGGGCGAGTCGCTCGGCAAGCGTCGGGCCTTCGACGAGCTCCAAGATCAAATACCGCTTGTCGTCGACCCGCAGCAGATCGTAGATGGAAGCGATGTTTGGGTGATTCAAGCTCGCGAGAAGCTTGGCCTCGCGCTCGAAGCGTCGGAGCGTCGAGCTATCATCGGCGAAATCCCGCGACAAAACCTTGATGGCGACTTCGCGCTCGAGGTCGGGATCTTTCGCACGGTAGACGCTTCCCATGCCGCCGCGACCGAGCAGAGCCAGGATTTGGTACGGGCCGATATGGTCTCCTGGGACGATATTCGCGTCGTCTCCGCCCGAAAGCTCCCGCGCCACTTCTTCCCAAATGGGCCCCTTCATCGCTCCGCTCGGAAAGAGCGCGTCTTCTTTGGCGCAGAGCTCGAGCAGCTCCTCCACTTCCTTTCGAAGCGCCGCGTCGCCAGTGCAAGCTTCAGCCAAGAAACTTGCGCGCTCTTCTGGCGACTTGTCGAGGGCCGCATCGAAAAGCTCGTCGACTCGGGAAAAATGCTTGCGATTGATCACGGGAATCGGTGCGGAGGAAATGCGCGAACGGGGCTAAAAGCAAGGTTGCAAAATCGTGAGGGATCAAGTTGCCAGGCTGTCGACTCACCTCGCGCAGGTGCGGAAACCCGCAAGCACATCCGCGCGATCGGGTAAGAAGAAATTTCGATAGCTGTTATTGATGAGGCGCGACCGCGTCGCCCACGCGCCGCCTTTGAGAACTTTGTGATAGCCGAACCACGGGGCCGAGTACTCTCGATAGGGATGATCGACGAGATAGCCGGGAAAGGGATAGAAGGCCGACGCGGTCCACTCCCAAACGTTGCCGATCATTTGACGACAGCCATAGGCGCTGTCGGATTTCGGAAAGGCGGCCACGTCCACGGTCCCGAGGTGGCGTGAGTCGAGATTGGCGAGCTCGGCGGAAGGCTCGCTGTCACCCCAAGGGTAGCCGCCGCTCGTCGCAGCGCTCGCCGCCACGTCCCATTCGGCTTCGCTCGGCAAACGGCGGCGCGCCCAACGGCAATAAGCTTCCGCCTCGTACCAGCTCACATGGCATATCGGGGCGTGAGGCTCGAGGCGCACGTAGCGGTCGAAATTCCTTCTCAGCCAGCCACGCTCGTCACGCAGCCAGTAGACAGGGTGCGTAGCGCCCGTGCTCGAGCGGATGAGCCAACCCTCTGGGCTCCAAAACTCCCGCCGACCATAGCCACCATCGTCGACGAAGGCAGCGAACGCAACGTTTGTGACCGGCGCGCGGGCGATGCGAAAGGCCGGAACTTCGACGGGATGGCCCCACTTCTCGTTGTCGAAGAGAAACGATGTGTCTTTGGAGGCGCCGAGCTGATGTCGCCCGCCGGGAATGTCGACATCGCCAGGTAAATCGCCTCCGCTTGGCGCGGTGGCGGACGCACCCAGGCGGGGCGCCGGATATTCCAGGGTTTGGCGGGTATGGGTTAGCGCCTCTCCGTGCATGTCTTCGTGAAGCGTGCAAAGAAGCGCGAGATAAGTCTTCTGAGGGCTCGCTTCGCTGCTCCCCAAGCGTTCGGCAAAGGCCTCGAGGACTTCGTTCATATAAGCGATCGTCTTCTCCCGCGTCGGGAGCGGGAGCGACCAGCGGATGTCATGGGCGACGTGAAAGGAATCGAAGAACTTGTCGGCACCGGGAAGCAGTTGCGGATCGTGGTCGAGCTCGCGCAAGAAAAAGACTTCGAAGAAGAAAGCGATGTGCCCTAGCTCCCAGCGCGGGGGATTCACGTTCGAAAGACGCGGGACTTCCAGCTGCTCGTCATCGAGGTCGTCCAGAAGCGCTAGCGTTCGCGCGCGCGCGTCGCGTGCTTGGTCGATGAGCACGGCGGCCGGCAAGCGGTGGTGTTTGTCGGAGAGTTCCACATCAGTAATTTATCAACGATTTCGGGGACGCGCTATTGTTTAGGCCCATGGGTCGGCGAAACCTGCTCCCGCAAACACGATGAGGCGTCCTCTGTGGGCGCGGGTGTTCTGACGGTAGCGATGGGAAGGCTGTCGCGTCCACTAGTGCTCGCTGACTTGACTAACGCGTAATTTTCATCTCGCTGGCAAGCTCCCGTAGGTGATCGAGATAGGCCCGGATTTTTTTCTTCTCGGCTTCAGGGATGCTATCGAAAGCGAGTCCCACCCCGCGCTCTCCTACGGTCGATTCCGAGCGGGCCCAGGCCACACGCGCTTCGGTCAACACGGTCCCCTCGCCGCGGAGCTCGAAGCGTAGCGCGCCGACCCGATCGACTTCCGGCAACGTGTCGCCTCGGAAATAAGCTCCGCCGACACTCAAATTTGTGAGATAGCCCGACATGGAGGACGAGCCCATGGAGATTTCTGCCTCGATGAGCGTTGGCGTGTAGCGCACATGAGCGCGATCGTGAACAGCCGGCCCGTCTTGGAGTGGAGCGGCGTCCTTTTTGTCGACCATCGTCGCGAGAACCAGGAGCAGCTCCGCCGTCGGAATGGGGGTGGAGGCGTAGAACGGTCTCAAGTCGACGCCGGCGAGCTCGCTCTGGGGTGTCTCGTCCTTCGAGAATCGGAAGGTGCCCTTTCGGAGAGAAAGTATCTCGGTCAAGCAGGCCATTGCTTGCACGCGACGAAGGGCGCGACGGGTCTGAGGCTCGACCTCCTGTGCCGCCTTGGCGAGCAGTAGACGCGTCGATGAAGACTCTCCACACACGATGGCGCCTTTGGCAAAGATGATGGTACCGGACGTGTCCGGGCTTTCGACAACGAGCGCTCCGGTCTGCCTCGAGTAGGCCAACACCTGGAGCACGTCAAGAAGAGGGACGTTCTCTAACTCACCACTGACGATCATGGATCTCGAAGGATTGGAAGAAGCCGTGCCCATTGTCGCACGAATCGACGGGCCTGTCTTTCGGCTCGAGCCAGAAGCTTTCCGCGAGGACTAGGTGCTCACGACACCCGAGGCGCGCTCGTCATAGGAGAGCCGGATCTTCGCTTCCACGTGAGGGTGCCGGCCGCAAACTTCGCGCAAGTGCTCTCGGCTCAGCTCGAGGATCTCTGTGTTCTTGACCGCTGTCACCGTAGCGGTGCGCGGCTCTCCAGAGAGCGCGGCCATCTCGCCAAAGAAATCGCCATCGCCTAACGTGGCGACGAGAAGCTCCTGGCCATCTTTGTTCATGGTCGCCCGCACCTCGCCGGTGCTGATGATGAACATCGACTCTCCGGGATCGCCTTCCCTCACGATGATTTCTCGCTTTCGCGACCCGCCGCGTGAAAAGAAGGGCGACATCCACGAATTCCGCCGTCGTGAGATCGGAAAATAGCGGAATGTGAGTGGGCGGTTCGTGCTCGGTCTCCCGCTCGCCCTTGGCTGAGCTGCCGACGTCGTCGATGATCGAGTCGACCAGCGAGTCGATATCTTCCCCCAGAGCATCCATCAGGGACTCGACCGTAGAAGCCGCCATCTCGGGCTCGGAATCGACGACCTGCATCTCCTCTAGAGATGGAACGTCTGGCTCGCCAAGATCTTCAGTAACTTCAGTTTCTTGGGACTCACTCGAAGCATGCACGTCGAGCACAATCTCGGGCGAGTCGTCAGGCGGGGCCTCGAGACCGTCCAAGGAGAGCTCGAGCTCCGCTTCGTTCGATGGCTCCTCGAGGCTCAGTTCCAGCGGCTCGACGTCGCTTGGAACGGATACGACATCGCCGAGCTCCAGAAGCTCTTCTTCGAAGGTCGGAATTTCGTTGATCTGGACGTCGCCCGGGGTCTCGGCATGATCCATCAAGTCGAATCCACCCGATGCAGAAACTTCAGCAGGCGACTCTTCGACAGGGGGCGGCAGCTCGGGCGTTTCCTCTAAAACCTCGCTCGAGGTACCGAACTCCATCTCCATGCTCTCTTCGAGACTGAGCTCGGGAAGCGTGACGGGCGGCAGGGACGCGGCTTCCACCGGTGGCGGCGCGGGTTCCACCGGGGGAGGGGGCGAAGCTTCCTCCGGAGCCACCAGGGCCGGCTCCTCAACCGCACGCCGAATCGGCTCGCCGGGCTGCCTCAACGCCTCCGCCAGAGACTGTCGGTTGCTCGAGGTCCCGGCGCGATCCTCCGTCATCGCAGCCAGCTTCTCGTGAACCTCCGTCTGGCGGGGTCGATCTGAATAATTTTCTTGTTGATCGCGATCGCGCGGATCATGAAGCCCTTGCCAGCGAGCTCATCCGCAACGATCCGAAGTTGCTTGACGGCTTCGTTCTTATTGCCCGCCAAGACGAGCGTGTCGGCAAAGCGCAAACGGATCTGCGTGTTCTTCTTGTCCTTCTTCAAGAGCATGATGAACCATTCCAAAGCGCCTTTGTTGTCCGGCTTTTGAAGGCATGCCTGGATCTCTTTGAACGGATCCTTGTGTTTCTTACGGAAGGCCATCAGGCGTTTCTCAAACAATCGGATTGCTTGGATTGACAGGGCTCCGAGCGGACCCAGTTCCTTTTGGTGCTACCACGAACCCGCTCCGCCATCGAGCAAAGCGCCCCATAGCAGACCGTCGGGGCGATGCCTCGTCGCGCGATCGAGAAACACAGGCAGCGAGAAAGCCGCTTTCCCGATCACAAGCACGGGTAACTCGCACTTGCCGGTCTTCCAAGACCTTTGCTACACTTTCCACGCGGGTTTCCTCGTCTCAACAACATGCGATGTTCTTTCCCAGCGAAACTCGGTGACCATCGGTTTCTAGCATGAGGTTTCCCGGCAGTAAACTACTCTCCCAAGACCTCTCCACCGAGACCACTTCTTTCAACAGCATCATTCGTCACTGCGAGAACGTCAACCTCTCCGGCTACATGGAAGTGACGTTCGGCGACGCCGAGGGACTTCTCCTTTTCTACCTCGGCGAGCAGATCAACATTATCTACCGACACACCAACAAGATCTTTCTCGGGGGTGAGGCAACGCTCAAGCTCCGCAACACCGCTCAAATGCGTGAGGGCAAGATATCGACCTACGAGCTTCCCCTAGACATGGCGCACATGCTGCGGGGGCTCTCCAACCGTAAAGAGATTTACGGTCAAATCTTCGCCGCCGATCCGTTAAAAGACGTCATCCAGCAGTTACATGACGAGGGCCATACAGGCTCGCTCGAAATCCTCACCAACAAAGGCATCGGGATGATTCTGCTCGTACGTGGGCGTTTTTCCACGGCCTATTTCGAGACCGAAGGCGGCGTCACGTTCGAGAAAAAAGAAGCCCTCAACAAGATCTACGCGCTGCTCGAGCGCGATGACACTTCGGCGCAAGTATTCCAATCCGATTTTTCTCCCAACATCTGGAAGACGCGCCAACAGGGCAGCAAGGGTCGTTCGAGCCGCCTTCAAGAGCTCCTCGAGCAGCGCCGTGAAGGTCCGCCGATACCGATGCCGACGCAGAGCAGAACGCTAGCAAGCCGGAAGATCGGCCGACTGCCGAGCCTGTCGCCACCATCGCCGAAGTCGTGCCGCCGCCCGAGCCTCCCCTGGGCGAAGATCGAAGGCTGCTCCAGGAGCAAATTCTCGCCGATATCGGGGAACCAACGCCCGCTCTCCTCGCGGCCTTTTTCTTCGATCTCGCAAGCGAGGAAATCAATGCCGAGATCGTCGCCGCCACCGACGAGACCGCGGACCGCCTCATCATCGACAAGCTGCCGGCCTTCGTCAAATATCTCGAGAACCTCGCCGCAATGCGCGGCGACGATCACGCCGAGATTCTCTCGATGAGCACGGAGAATTTCTATCTCATCGTCAAATGTATCCCGGAGACCCAGAAAGGGATTGCGATGATCACCGACTGGAGCCAGCCGGTCACCCTCGCAAGCGCACTTCTTCTGAACAGCGCTCACCGCTACATAGCGATGCTGGCAGGAACCGCAGTATGATCAGCATTCAGCGATAAGCATTCAGGGTTTGAATTCGATGACGGTATCCTCTAACTTGGCCCATGTGCTCAAATTCGAGAGCTTCATCACCAAATCCAGACCTGGAAGCTGAATCCTGAATGCTGAAAGGTCTATTCGTCACGCTCGAGGGGATCGAGGGATGCGGTAAGTCGACGCAAGCCCCGCGTCTCGCGCGCCGGCTTCGTAAGGAAGGCTACCACTGCCTTCTCACTCGCGAGCCCGGCGGCACCGCCATTGGCCGTGAGATTCGCCAGGTAATCTTGAGCCCCGAGAACCACCGCATGTCCGCCGAGACCGAGCTCGGTCTCTATTTTTCCGATCGCGCACAACACTTGCGCGAAGTCGTTTGGCCGGCGCTCGCGGCGGGCCGTATCGTTCTGTGCGACCGCTTTACCGATTCGACCATGGCCTACCAAGGCTATGGTCGCGGTCTTTCGCTGCGACAGATCCGTGCACTCGATCGAGCCATGACAGGGGAGTTCAGACCCCAAGTCACCTTGCTATTGGATTTGTCCGTCGAAGAGGGCCTCGCTCGCGCGCGCAAGCGGAACCGTGAAAGCACGTCGCACGGGGATGAAGGGCGGTTCGAACAGGAAAAGCTCAATTTTCATCGGCGGGTGCGCGCCGGCTATGCGAAGATGGCGCAAAAAGAGTACGAGCGCTACGTCATCGTGCCCGCCTCGGGAAAAGCTCGGGACGTGCACGAAGCCCTTTGGACTGCTTTGAAGAAGACTCGAAAGCTCCCAAGGAAACATGTCGTTCGAAAAGCTCGTCGGTAACCGAGCTCTCGTCTCGAGGCTCGCGCGCATGGCGGGCTCGGACAGAGTCCCGCCGAGCCTTCTCTTTTGCGGCCCGTCCGGCGTGGGCAAACTGCAAGCGGCGATGACGCTCGCCAAGGCCCTAAATTGCACGCAGTCCAAAACCGAGGCCTGCGGCGCTTGCCCGGCCTGCCTCCGCATCGATCGGGAAGAGCACGCCGATGTCCATATCGCGCGTCCAGAAGGTGCGGGGCGTCAGCTGCGCGTGGACGCCGTGCGAAAAATCGCTCGCGAGACGCCGTTCCGCCCATTCGAAGGACGCCGGCGTGTATCGATCCTGATCGATGCCGATCGCATGAACGACGCGGCAGCCAACACACTCCTCAAAACACTGGAAGAGCCGCCGCCGTGGGCAATCCTCATCCTCATCACTTCGAACGCGGCGAGTCTTTTGCCGACGATCCTCTCGCGCTGTCAGATCTACCGTTTCGCACCGCTCGCGATCGAAGAGCTCAGCGATCTACTCGTAAGCGACCACGAGGTCGATCGCGAGCAGGCCACGCTGCTCGCGGCGCTTTCCGGCGGCAGCTTGACCGAAGCGCTTTCCTACAGGGACGAGCCCCTGACCGACCTCCGCCAAGAAGCGGTGCAGCTTCTGGCGGTCGTCGCTCGAGGAGGCCGCGAGCAAGAGCTCGTGCCTTGGGCGGACCGGCTCGCAAAAGATAAGAGCCTGCTCCTCTTGCTGCATCTGCTCATGGGTATGGCCCGGGACGTTGCGGCAACCGTGGCAGGAGGTGCGATCGTCCATCGAGATTTGAAGACCGAGCTCGACGAGCTGTCTCAGGGGGCGCCTCTCGACGCGTGGCTCGACGCGTATCAGCTCATCGAGAACGCGCTCGAAGACCTCCGCGATCGCTACCTCAACAAACGCCTTACGGTGGCTAGGCTCCTAGCCGAAATGAGAGAGCTCTCGCGCTCTCGACAGCTCTCCCCTGCTTTAGACCACCGATAGGCGGGCAGCAAGTCATGTGCTAAACTCAAAAGTAATTATTACCAGTTTTTCTGTGTTGTTTCTCTGACGAGCCTATCCAATCGGTTCCAACGACCAATTCTCGGTCGGCCCAAACGTTTAGGCGGGTGAACCCGGGCCCGCAGCGTATCCGACGGGTGGCTACAAAGGAGCGAGGTATCTCGTGAACCGTAAGCTGATTCGGCCAAACTTGTCGGACCTCAAAGAACAGATGGGCCCAAAGGGCGGAACGCGCCCCAAGCGAGGGCCTCCGGAGCAGACGAACGCGGAGAGCTTTTACTACCTCAAGCAAATGAACAGCAAGACGCCCATGGTGGTGATCTTGCTCGACGGTGAAGAAATCCACGGCATCATCGAGTGGTACGACAAGAACTGCCTCAAGCTCAATCGCACCGACAAGCCGAATGTGCTGCTTCCGAAGCACAACATCAAATATATCTACAAAGCGTCCGAAGCGACTGAAGCGTCTGAAGAGTCTAAATAGAAGTTTCGACCCTCGGTTTGCCACCAGCTACCCGCCACCAGTTACCGGTGCTTGGCTCAAGAACGCAGCCACCGTTTGCACGGGCGGTAGCGGGTGGCAGGTAGCGACCTCGGCCCGTCACGAAGTCCGCCGACCCTCTCGTATTTTTCAACGCCGTTCCTTGAGGGCTGCTTCCACGTCGCGCTGCATCTCACGCTCGCGGGCGGACGCTCTTTTGTCGTGCTGCCGCTTGCCGCGGGCCAGCGCGAGCTCGACTTTCAATCGTCCTTTCTTAAAATACATGCGAGTGGGCACCACGGTCAGCCCCCTCTCGGTAATCTTGCCGATGAGACGCCGGAGCTCGCGTTTTTTGACGAGAAGCTTGCGTGGACGTAGCGGTTCGTGGTTTTCGTTCGTCCCAAAGCGGTAGGGGCTGATGTGCGCTTGCAGCAGATAAAGCTCCCCGTCTCGAACGGCAGCGTAGGCGTCCTTCAAATTGACAGCACCGTCGCGAGCCGCCTTGACCTCGGTCCCCACGAGGACGAGCCCTGCCTCGAGCCGGTCGAGCAGCTCGTAGTTGTGCGACGCCTTTCGATTGATGGCGACAATTTTCTCGCCCGACTCGGACGGCCGGGAGCCAACAGACTTTTTAGCCACAATACTTGCCTTGGAAGAAATTCGACGCGTAAACGAAATATCCCTGGTCCTGGAGGTAGCTCCAAAAGAGCCAAAACGAACGGATGGCAAATCGTGGGGAAACGCCCCGATATGCTATACTATCTGTTAATTTATTGCCCCGTAAACCCACGGCGGACTGGACCTTACGGCCACCGACCTTTCCAGCATCGCCTCTTCAGGGGCCCTGGGAGAGTTGCAAAATGACGCAGTTCCTGGCCAAGGTGGGCACGCTCGCCGGTGACATCGAGGAGCTTGCCATGACCGCGGACACCGAAGAAGTTCTGCGCGACGAGCTTCGAGACAAAGGTTATCATGTCTTCCGGGTCCGGCGGAGCTTCGGCATCGGCGGGATAAGAAACCCTTTCAGCCGGCGTCAGCGCATCACGCATTCCGAGTTCACGCTCTTCAACCAGGAGCTGGCGGCGCTTCTCAAAGCCGGGCTTCCTTTACTACAATGCCTCGACATCTTGCTCGAGCGGAGGAGCAACCCGTTTTTCAAGCGGATCCTCACTGATATTCGCAACAAGGTCAAATCCGGGATGGCGCTCTCCGACGCGTTCCGCTCGCATGGCGATCTCTTCCCGCGCATCTACGCGGCGTCGCTCGTCGCGGGCGAGAAGAGCGGCCGACTCGAGACTGCGCTAAAGGCCTATGTGCGCTATCTCAAGCTCAGCGAAGCCACTCGCAAGAAGGTCATCGCCGCGCTTGTCTACCCAGCTTTCCTCTTCGCGACGCTCGCCTTCGCCGCGGCTTTCTTGCTCCTCTGGGTGGTCCCCCGTTTCGCCGGCTTCTTTGAAGGCTTCGATGCCGAGCTCCCGATCCTCACCGTCATCCTTCTGACCGTCGCGACGACGTTGCGCGATCACATAGTGATCCTCGCGACCGTCGCGTTCGCCGGAAGCACTTTCTTCTTCTTGTGGTCGAAGCGCGAGGGCTCCAAAACCTTGATCGACCACTTCCTGCTGAAGCTCCCGTTTCTCGGTCCCATATTTCACCTCTTCGCGACTTCACAATTGACACGCTCGCTCGCGACACTGCTTTCTGGCGGCATCCCTCTCGTCCAGGCCATCGACATCTCCGCGGGCTCGATCAACAATCGTCACGTCGGCAGCGCGGTCATGCCCGTCACCGAGCGTGTGCGTGAGGGAAAGCCCTTCTCGAGCAGCCTGGATCAAACTGGCGAGTTCTCGAATCTTACCATCGAGATGGTCAAGGTCGGGGAGAACACAGGCGACCTCGCCGAAATGCTCCAAAACGTTGCGGAATTCGCCGACGAAGAAATCGACAACCGGTTGAACCTCATGCTCTCCTTGCTCGAGCCCATCGTACTCCTGTTCATGGGCAGCCTCGTGGCCATGATTCTTCTCTCCATCTATCTGCCGATGTTCGATCTCATCAACGTGGCGCGGTCGGGAGTGTAGGACGGTCATGGCGACGCCCAACGACGCGAGCAGTTTCGTTCCCGACATCGACCCGGAAGGCGCAGCGCTCACACCGGAAGAGGTGCGGAACAAAGAGGAAAATGACGCGAAACGACTCGCCGATCGTTGCCGCCTCGACTTCATCGATCTGACGAGCTTTCAGCCCGACCAAGAGCTGTTCCAGAGCGTCCCGGTGGATCTCATGTTCCGCTACAACTTCCTTCCCTATCGAAAAGAGGACGGGAAGCTCGTGGTCGTCACGGCCGATCCGACCAACGTGCCCGCGCTGGACGAGGTCGCGGCGATCCTGAATATGCCCGTGCGCGCCGCGGTGGGCACCGATACCGCTATCCAGGAGCTTCTCAAGAAAAGCCAGAGCGCGCAGCGCGTGCTCGAAGAGGCCTCCGAGAGCTTCCATATGGAGATCATCCGCGAGGACGAGGAGGGCGAGGAAACGCTCTCGATCGACCGCCTCACGGACACGTCGAGCCCAATCATTCGGCTCGTCGACTCGGCCGTCTACAACGCTTTGAACCGCCGTGCTTCCGACATCCACATCGAGACCCGCGATGAAGAAGTCGTGATCAAGTACCGTATCGACGGCGTGCTGACGCGCGCGATGAAACCCATCCCCAAGGCCCATCACTCGGAGATCATAAGCCGCATCAAAGTTATGGCGGAGCTCGACATCGCCGAGAAGCGCGTTCCCCAGGACGGACGTTTTCGACTCAAGATCAAAGGGCGCCGGATCGATTTTCGCGTCTCCATCATGCCGAGCATCCATGGAGAAGACGCCGTTATCCGTATTCTCGACAAAGAGTCCATCAGCGAGCGCTTCACCGAGCTGAGACTCGACATCCTGGGAATGGCAGAGGCCGAAGTCAAGCGCATCCGGCGGTTCATTCACGAGCCCTACGGGATGTTCCTCGTGACGGGGCCTACCGGTAGCGGAAAGACCACGACGCTCTACGCGGCGCTTTCGGAGATCTACAACGAAGAGGACAAGATCATCACGATCGAAGACCCCGTCGAATATCAGCTCGAGGGCATCACCCAAATTCCCATCAACGAGAAAAAAGGCCTCACTTTCTCACGCGGGCTGCGCTCCATCCTGCGTCACGATCCCGACAAAATCATGGTGGGAGAGATCCGGGACGAGGAGACGGCGGCGATCGCGATCAACGCGGCGTTGACGGGACATCTCGTTTTCACAACCGTCCACGCGAATAACGTCATCGACGTCATCGGGCGCTTCTTGAACATGGGCGTCGAGCCTTACAACTTCGTCTCGTCGCTCAACTGCATCCTTGCACAACGGCTCATCCGCTCGATCTGCGCGTTCTGCAAGAAGCCGCACCGGGCCGATTCCGCCCTTCTCGAGGACTCGGCGCTCGATCCGATACGCTACCGCAACCACACGTTCTATCGCGGTGAAGGCTGCATTCAATGCTCGGGCTCGGGCTACAAAGGACGCCAAGCGATAAGCGAGCTTCTTGGCTTTAGCGATGAGATCCGCGAGATGCTCATCGAAAAGCGCCCCGCGGTGGAGATCAAGAGAGCCGCCAAGCAATCCGGCATGGTTTTTCTCCGAGAATCGGCGGTCGAAAAGGCGCTTTCGGGGCAATCCACGCTCGAGGAGATCAACCGCGTCACTTTCGTGGTGTCTTGAGGTGATGAGGCCGAAACGACAAATATGAGAAGACGTAGCCCTTGGATGCGCTGGCTGCTCGAGCCCGAGCCACCGGGCCTCGGTCTGGATTTACGCAATGGTGAGCTTTCGCTCGCGCGTTTATCCGCGCAACGCGGCAAGCCCGAGTTGGATCTTTGCGTTACCGCGCCGCTGCCTCCGAGCTGTCTCGCATTCAGCATGCTCGAGCCCAACATCCTCGACGCGAAAGCGCTCCGCCAGTCAATCGAGAACATCATGCTCGGCGCGGGCGCGAATGGAGCGACTCGGCTCGCGCTAACGCTCCCCGACTATGTCTCACGAATCTCGGTGGTCGAGCTCGCCGAAGCTCCGCGCTCGACGGCGGAGGCGGTCGACATGCTCAAATTCCGTCTCAAGAAGTCTCTGGGCTTCGATACCGATCAGGCGCGGATCGCGTTCGAGCGAATTCCCGGCACGACACCCGCCTACCTCACGGGTGTCATGCACGAATCGGTCGTCGGGCAATATGAGACCTTCCTCGCCGAGCTCGGTTTCGAGGTTGGGCTCGTGAACCCTGCAAGCGTGAGCCTGCTCCAGGTCCTCGCGCCCATTGCCAGCAGCGATTTGGCGCCCGGGGCGGATTATTTCTTCGTGAATGTCGAACGGGAATATTTTACACTCAGCCTGGTAAGGGATCGAGACGTTCCCGTTTTTACACGAACCTTGGGGCTGCGGGCGCGCAATGGTGACGGCCCGCCCGTCATGTACAGCGAAGACGACCTACTTCGGGAGATCATCCCAACCGCCATTTATTACAGGGAGAAGCTCAAAGGTTCTTCTCTCGAGAGAATTTATTACCGGTCGCTCAGGCCGGATCTGATTCGCCTGCGCGAGCTCCTTGAGGAACAATTTGAAGCGCCTACCGAGCCGCTCAATCTGAGAAGTGCTGTCGGTGTCGCGGAAAATCTGAAGATGGACGCGGCCCTGGCCGATTCGGTGGGCGCCGCGGCCGGAGCGGCGCTCGGTAGCGCTGCCTGAGGCCTGACGGACGATGTGGAACCATTTCAATTTCGCGCGCCGCCCTTTCGTCAATGAAAGGCTTGCACGATTGGTTTTCGTCGTGGCGGCTGCGCTCACCATCGGCCTCACGCTCGTGCACGGCTTCTTCCTCGCTCGCTACCTCGTCCGTGAGCAAGAGGCGCTCGATGTGCAGGTCGCCGAGCTGCGGGACGAGCTCGCCGGCACCGAATCGCGCATCGCGAGCGCAAGCGCGAGCGTCGCTCAGGGGCAATCAGCGCTCAGCAACGAGCGAACGGTGTTTCTTACGCGACTGTACCGGCTCAAGAGCTTTTCCTGGACTGGCCTTTTTAACGAGCTCGAGGCGATCACGCCGAAAGCCGTGCGCATCACCTCCATCGCGCCGCTCGAAGTCGACGGCGAGATTTCGGTGACGCTGACGCTCGTCGGACGCGTGCTTCAAAACGTGCTCGAAATGGTGAGCGCGCTCGAGGGGAGCTCGTTCTTCGCGACCGTGTTTCCTCTCGACGAAGTCGATTTGGCCGATCTAGGTGCTGGCACGGACAGCGGCATCGCGGCCACGCTTCGGCTTCGATACGTGGATTTCGAGCTCACGCCGGCCGAGCCCGAGACGGAAGAAGACACCACGCCCGGTGACGCGGACGACGTCCAAGGGGCCGAGACCCGACCAAATGCGGAGCGTGACCCATGAACGCGTTTCGCGCTTGTCTGGAGAGTCTGAAAAAGAGACACAAGGCGTTCGCCCGCCTCTTGATTCTGTTGGCGGTGAACGGTGTGGTCTTCGCAGCCGTGACCTATCGGCTCGCCAACAAGCAAGAGCTCTTCGCCCACGAGCAAGAACGGCTGAGATTCGAGCTCGAACAGAAAAAGACCGAGCTCGAAAAGCTGTCCTTGGAAGAAGCCCGGGTGATGGCCAACGCGAGCGCCGTCACCGAATTCTGGGCTGATGTCGTCAAAACACGCGTTCCCGGACTCACGGAAGCTTGGGAGGAGATCGACCGCCTTACCAAAGAATCGAATGTCATCAAAGGCCGCACCGCCTATGACCGCGATTTGATGGATGTCGGCCTCGAGCGGATCACAGCCACCATGCCCGTCGAGGGCACCTATTTCGATCTCGTGCGCTTCATCAACCGGCTCGAGCGCTCAGAGCGCTTCTTCCTCGTAGAGGAAGTGAGACTCGCACAACGGGAGCTTCAAGGGAAGACGATCCGACTCGATTGCAGCATTTCGTTCTACCTCAAGGCAGCGACGACGCCCGCGGAGGAGGCCGGCCCGTAATGCGTCACCATCGAGCCATCGCGAGCGGCTTCACCTATATAGAGCTCATTATCGCGACCATGATTCTCGTCATCCTCGCTGCCGCCATCATCCCCGTGGCGGCGGTGAGCTCGAAGCGTGCCAAAGAGATGGAGCTTCGGCGCGGGCTGCGGATAATGCGCACCGCCATCGACGAGTACAAGCGGGCGGTAGATCTCGGGATGATCGGCGGTATCGATGTTCAGCTAGGGAGCGAAGGCTATCCCGAGGAGCTCGAGGTGCTCGTCGAAGGCGTCGAGCAAGTGGGGACGCCGGGCAAGAAGCTCAAATTCTTGCGTCGCATTCCCATCGACCCGATGACGAGGGGCACCGATTGGGGCCTCCGTTCCTATCAAGACGAGCACGATTCGCGGTTTTGGGGCGGGCAAAACGTATTCGACGTCTATTCGAAGAGCACGAGCGTCGCTCTGGACGGGACGAGCTATCATGATTGGTAAATACGAGCGCGCGCTGTGGTCGAGAAAAACGGGCGGGTTTACTTTCATCGAAATGGTCATCGTCATCGTTATGTTGTCCATCTTGATGACGATCGCGGTACCGGTCTACATGGCGCAGATACGGAGCACACGCGAAGGCGTCCTCAAGAACAATCTCGCCACCATGCGCGAGCGGCTCGACCAATACCGCGCCGACCGCAACAAATATCCGCCGAGTCTTCAGGAGCTCGTCGACGGTGGCTACCTGCGCGACCTCCCAGAGGACCCGATGACAGGCGCGAACGAGTGGGAAGAGATCTATAACGACTACGACCCCAACGAGCCGGATGCGGAGCCCGGCATCTTTGATGTCCACAGCCGGTCGGCCGAGACGGGATCGGATGGAAGGCCTTATAGCGAATGGTAAGGATGGGCGCCATACGTTACGGAGCTTGTGCTGTGCTCGCGCTGGCACTCTCCTATGGCTGCACGTCCGAGCCGGCACCCAGCGTGGAGCCATCCGAGCGGCGTGCGCCGCGACGTGGAGGCCGCGCGGCGCCACCCATCGACTCGGAGCTCGACTTGCAGGCCATGCTCGCGCCCGTACCCGAGTACGAGGGACATGGGCGGAATCTCTTCATCTACGGTCCGGACCCGCGGTCGACGGGAACCGCTACTCCGCCACCGCCACCCCTGCCGACAAGGACCTCGCAGACGCCAGCGCCAACGACCACTCCGCGTCCCGCGCCCCGTTCCAGCCCCAGGACGGATGTGAAATATGCAGGCTTCGTCGAGAAGACCACGCTCACGGGCGGCAAGGCCAAATACGCGATTTTTCTCGATGGCAACGAGATTCTTGCGGCCGCCGAAGGCGAGACAATCGCCAACCGGTTCACAGTGATCGAGATCGGCCTCGAATCGGTGACCGTTTCCGCGGAAGGATCGAGCGCCACCCAGCGTATTCCGCTTCAGAGTAACTGAGGAACCATGAGAAGAACCCCACAGCATGCGCTGCTCCTTGTGTCGATCATGGCGATGACTCTCGGCGTTCTCGCCTGCAATGCCGGAAGGAGCGCTTATCGAAAAGGCCACGACGCTGCCCAGCGTGGCGACAGAGACACTGCCGTCATATTTTACACGCGCGCCGTCAACGAAGACCCGAGTAACATCGAATATCGCCTGGGACTCGAGCGCGCCCTCGTGGACGCCGGCGCCTATCACGTGCAGCAAGGTCAAAAACACATCGCCGCCGAAGAGCTGGAAAAAGCGGTCAACGAGCTCCAGTTCTCGGTGCAGCTCGATCCGTCGAATCGTTACGCCGTCGGCCTGCTCGAGGAGACGCGCCAGAAGCTCGCCGCGCGCAAAGCCGCCCAAGAAGACGCCATAGATTTCGAAGAACGAAGGCGCCGCGCGCGCGAGCTCTTCGGCCGGCGCCCGATTCTCGGGCCGTCTTCAACCGCTCCCATCCAACTAAAGTTCGCCGAAGACACGAGCCTTCAGAAAATCTTCGAGGTCCTCTCGAAGCTCTCTGGCATCAACGTTCTCTTCGACGAGGCGTTCCGCGACAAGCGAGTGACCGTAGACCTTGTGGACGTCTCTTTCGAAGAGACGCTCGACAAGCTCGTTCTGATCAACCAGCTCTTCTACAAAATCGTCGACTCCTCGACGATCATCATCGTCCCCGACAACGCGCAAAAGCATCGTCAATATGACGAGCTCGTTCTCCGGACGTTCTTCATCGTCAATGCGGAAGTGAACACCATCGCGAACATGCTTCGCACCATCGCCGGGATCCAGCGCGTGCAGCCCAATCCCGAGCTGAAAGCGATCACGGTGCGGGCCACGCTGGATCAGGTAGCCGTGGCCGACCGCATCATCGAGCTGAACGACAAGACCAAGTCCGAGATCCTGCTCGACATCGAGATCCTCGAGATCAACCGCAACAAGATGATCGAGTACGGGTTGGCGCTCGCGGAGCACTCGATCGGCCTCGGCTTCGCGCCTGCGGGAAGCGGCACGAGCACGGACTCAGACGCGGGTACCTCGGCGACCGGTATCCGGCTCAACCGCCTCACGTCGGTGAACGCATCCGACTTCATCCTCGCTTTCCCGACGGCGGCCACCTTCCACTTGTTCAAGAGCAAGTCCGAGGCCCGGCTTCTGTCGGCGCCGAAGCTTCGCGCAACCGAGGGCCAGCCCGCCGAGCTCAGGATCGGCGCCGAAGTGCCCATTCCCGTGACGTCGTTCGTCTCGCAGTTCGGAACCGGCGGCGTTCCCACGACACCCGTGACCTCGTTCCAATACCGAAATATCGGCATCAACATATCGATCACGCCGAAAGTCTTCGTCGACGGCGAGATCGAACTCCAGCTATCTCTCGAGACGAGCACGCAGCTCGAGACACGCATCATCGGCGGTATCGAGCTTCCCGTTTTCGGTACGCGGAACGTGACCAACGTCGTGCGTCTCCGGGACGGAGAAACGAATCTCATTGGCGGACTCTTCGAGCAATCGGTTCGTCGGAGCATCTCGGGAATTCCCGGCCTAACGGATATACCGCTTCTCAGCCGTCTATTCTCGAGTAATGACGAGCAATCTTCGAGCAACGACATCGTCTTTTCCGTCACGCCGCACATCGTGCGAGCGCCGCGCATCGTGGAGAGGGACCTAGCACCCCTCCCCATGGGAACGGAACAACAGATCAAAGTTCCCGGACCGCGTCCATACATCTTCGACCCCGCGCGAAATGCCGAGCCGCCTCCACCCGAGGAGGAGATCGGCGCGCGCGAGGAGGTCAACGCGCCGCCCGTTGACGTCGCGCCTGCACCGGAACCGGACGCCGCGGAGGCCGTTGTCGCCCCTGCCAACGGGCGCGCGCGGCCCACCTCGATTCTCTTTAGCCCATCGACCGCTACGATCGCCGTCGGCGAACAGGTCGAAATCGTTGTTCTAGCGGGCGGTGCACTCGGGTTGTCAGCCGGAGAGCTCACGATCACCTATGATTCATCCGCGTTCCATCTCTTCGATGTCAAGCCGGGCGCCTTCTTGACCATCGACGGCAAGCCCGTCGACTTCACCCCCACCTTCAGCCCCGGCCAAGTACAAATCGTCTTTGCGCGACATGACGACACGACCGGCCTCCGCGGCTCGGGTCATTTAGTGCGATTGAGCTTCCAAGCGCTCACGCCTGGCGCAGCACGCGTCATCAGCGCACGCGGTTCCCTTCTCGAACCGGATGGAACCAGCATCCCGGCAAGTTTTTTTTCTCTACGCATCGAGGTCCAGTAATGTTTCGAACACGACTCCGAATCCCCGTTGTACTGGTCGTGGCGGTCCTCACGCTCGTCCAGTGCAAGCCCGTGCCACTCACGGCGCCCGGGGGAGCGATTTTCACCATCACCGCCAACCCCACATCGATTCCCGCGGTTGGCGGAACCTCCACGATTACTATCGTGATGTTCAAGGCCGCCGAAGATGGCGGTGGCACCGTGGCCGACGGCACACAAATCTTTCTGACGACGAATCTGGGCATCATCGAAGAACGGGTCGCGACCACGATCGGTATCGCGCGCGCCACGCTCCAAAGCAACGGTCGGGTGGGTACGGCCACGATCACCGCAGTCTCGGGGACGGTCACAGCGGAACCCGTCACGGTGGAAGTCGGCGCCGGCATCACTATCCTGCTCACCGCCAACCCACCCACGGTGACCCCGCCCAACGTCACGAGCGAGATCATCGCAACCGTTTTCGACGCCGAGAACAACCGCGTGGCAGACGTACCCATCATTTTCACTACGTCTGCCGGCGCTTTGGCATCACAGGGCGCGAGCCTCAGGACCAACTCGAGCGGTCAGGCCTTCGATCGCTTGACGCTTCTGAGTGAAGGGACCGCAACGATAACGGCTTTTTCGGGAGCGGTGGCTTCGAATGCAGCCACGGTGAGCCGGGGCACGATACCTGGACCGCTCGTCACGTCGATCTCCCCGACATCCGGTAAGCCGGAAGATACGCTCAACGTAACCATCAACGGGCTCAACTTCCAGCCGGGAGCCGTCGTGAGCTTCGGTGAAGGCATCTCGGTGAGCTCGGTAACGTTTGTCAACTCAAACCAGCTCGTCGCGAACATCGAAATCGATTCAGACGTCCAAAACACTTCCTCGGCCCGTACGGTGACGGTGACGAATCCAGACGGAGGCAGTGGGAGTCTGTCGAACGCATTTCGTGTCATCCTGCCCGGCACACCCCTGATTACGAGCATCAGCCCCACGCAAACCCAATTCGCGCGCGGCACTAAAGAGACGGTGTCCATCATTGGCTTCGACTTCAACGCAAACGCCCAGGTCACCTTCACCTCTTCTGCTGGAGCCGTGAATATCACGGCCACAAGATTCACCGACTCGTCCAAGATGGAAGTGGACTTAACAGTGGAGCTTGTTTCAAACGGTGGCCCAGCGGCCGACACCGTTTTTCAGGTACGTGTCGTTAATCCCAGCAACGTTCAGAGCAATAGCGTGAGCTACACCGTGAAATGACATGCGAGGCAGAATGCATTTCTCAATCAACGCGCTCGTGAGCTTCTTCATCCTCCTCGGGGTCGTAGGCTGTAACGAGTTCCAAGAGCCTCTGCCCACCGCTCCCACGCCGCCTCCGCCACTCGCCTTCAGCCAGTTTCGCATCGTGGGGCATTGGGAGGCCGTTAGCGAGCAGGGGCGCCGTATCGAGTTCGACGTCACGTCAGACGGGCACGTCGTGAACGGGCGGCTCAACTTCCATCACGAGTGCAACGTCGGCCGCTGGCGGGCCACGATCGACGGGTTCACTGCGGAGATCGTCGACGACGCCTTCCTGACGTCCTTCGACTGGCGGAGAAGCGGCGACGGCTCTATTCTCGCCGGGCACACGCTCTCAGGGACATACACCGTCTCGGGAAAGTTTGATTCCGATGGTCGGATGCGGGGTGCCCTCATCGACGCCATCACCGACGTTCGCAAAAGCGATCAGCCGTCGGGTGTGGCCTGCCAGACGATCCACGTTCCCTTCGACGGAGAAAAGGATCCGTGAGAGCCGTCGGGCTACTTCTCCTCTCGTTAATCACTAGCCCGGCGGGGTCCGCGAGCGCGGACATCGCCGTCATGTCGAGCGGGAAGATCCTCTATATCGAACGGTTCGAGCGGGCCGATGAGCAGATTACCCTCTTTCTCGAAGGTGGCGGCGAAGTGACGATCCCTGCCGAGCTCGTCACGAACATCGTGCCCAACGAGATCGTCGAGGATACAGGCCAAGCGCCGCAGGAGATAGGCTTGCTGCCCCATCTCGGGGACCTAATCGCGCCCGCCGCCGCGAAGTACGCGCTCGATCCGAATCTCGTGGCGGCGGTCATCTGGGCCGAGTCGAGTGGGGACCCGAAAGCCGTCTCGACGAAAGGCGCGAAAGGACTCATGCAGCTCATGCCTGGAACGGCGCGCGACATGGGGGTATCAGACGTGCTCGACCCGAGCCAGAACGTTGATGGCGGCTCTCTCTATTTGCGGCAGATGCTCGACCGGCATGACGGGGTGCTCTCTCTCGCTCTCGCGGCCTATAATGCAGGCTCGGAGGCCGTGCGCAAATATGGCAGCATCCCACCTTTTAAAGAGACGCAAAACTACGTCGCCAAAGTCATGCGCGCCTACGAGCGCGCCCGGGAGATGGACGAGTGAATCGCCACCGTGAACGCGAACGAGGCTACGTTCTCTTCGGCATCGCGATCGGGCTCGTGATTCTCGGGATCTCGATGACGGCGGCGGTGCCGTTGTGGCAGAAGGTCATGCAGCGCGAGCGCGAGCGCGAGCTCATCTTTCGCGGCTATCAGTACATGCAAGCCATCGAGCTCTACCAGAAAAAATATCCAGGGGCCTACCCCGCCGACATCGACGTTCTCGTCAAAGAAAAATTCTTGCGCAAGGCCTATACCGATCCGTTCTCGAAAGACGGTGAAGGCGCGTTCCGTATCCTCCGGCAAATGTCACCCGAGCTCCAGCAAGGAGCGCTCGCGCAGCAACGCGCGGCGGGCGAAGCAGCGGGCATCACGAGCTTGAACCGCAGCCAAGTCCGGATGCGCACACCGGGGGGCCAGTCCTTGTCAGGCTCGGGCCAGCCGAGGGGAGGACGTTTTCAGTCCACTCTGGGACGTGGCGCCTCCGATGCGAGCATGGGCGGCATCGTTGGCGTCGCGAGCGCGAGCGACGAGGAGACGTTTTACAAAGTTCCGGGTAAGGAAAAGTACAAGGATTGGTTGTTCGTCTACGGCGCCCAGCAAGCTGGGATCGGACAGGTGGGACAGGTGGGACAGGTGGGACAGGTGGGACAGGTGGGACAGGTGGGACAGGTGGGACAGGTGGGACAGGTGGGACAGGTGGGACAGGTGGGACAGGTGGGACTCAGCCAAATCGGACAGGCTGGACAGGCTCGACAGCGGCAACCGCAAGTACCAACGAGCCCGTTCCGACAGCAGCAGGCCGGACGGGGTGGACAGATCGGAGGACAACAACGCCTTTCTGGCCAAAACCAACAGAACGCGAGTCCTTTTCAAGGTCTGCCGCCTCCGCCCGGTTTCACGAGCTTTCGCTTCGGCGCGGCGGGTGGCGCGCGCGTGCCAGGTCAGGTCATGCCGGGCCAACCGAGAACGGGCTTGCCGGGTCAGCCCAGCTTTGGCAATCCAGGCGCGGGCTCTCCCGGACAAAGCGGCTTTGGTCAGGCGGGCGCGTTTGGCCAACAACGCGGCTCCCAACAACGGCGACAGCCTCAGCAGCAACAGCCCCGTCAGCAACGGTAGCGGGAGCGCCTTGAAGCGATGCGGATCGGCATCGACGCCCACCACCTGAACGGCAAACCGCAAGGCAGCCGCACGTATTTGATCGAGCTCATCCGTGCGCTCGTGCCGCTCGTCGACAAAAACGACCAGCTCGAGGTCTATAGCTTTCAGCCAGGCGCGACCGAACGGCTCTTGGGCGTGAGCGGGCTGGAACATCATCGCGTGTTCCCGAAGAGCGCGCGGTTGAGGCTGCCCTTCATCGTCCCAGCCCTCGAGCTCGTTCACGGTCTCGACCTGTTTCACTCGCAATATCTCTCCCCCCCCGTTTCCTTCGTCCCCGAAGTCGTGACCATTCACGATGTGCTCTTCGAGACGCATCCAGAGCTATTCGAAGGGGCGTTCTCGGAGCGCTCGGTGCGTCTCATACGCCGCTCGGCCGCGCGCGCTTCTGCCGTGCTCACCGTCTCGGAATATTCCAAGCAAGCCATCCTCGAGGCCTACCAGCTTCCTGAAGAGCAGGTTTGGGTGACCCCGAACGCGGTCGACCACGCTCGTTTCCACCCATTCGAGCCGCCGCCGGATTTACGCGCGCATTACGGGCTTGAAAGCCCGTTCGTTTTGTCGGTCGGGCGGCTCGAGCCGCGCAAGAACCTCGAGCGGCTCGTGCGCGCTTTCGCCGCCCTACCCCGCGGCGTCACCTTGGCCATTGTCGGGATGTCCGATTTCCGTTTCGACAGGATCCAAGACGCGGCGAAGGACCTCCCGGACGGAACCGTGAAGTTTCTCGGCCCCATTCCCGACGCTCACCTCCCGGCGCTCTACAACCTCGCGGAGGCCTTCGCTTATCCGTCCTTGGCCGAGGGGTTCGGCCTGCCCGTCCTCGAGTCAATGGCTTGCGGAACCCCGCTTTTGACGTCGGACCGAGGCGCGCTCTCAGAAGTGGCCGGTGACGCCGCGCTCTATATCGATCCCGAAGATGTCGAATCCATCGCGGATGGCCTCTCCCGGATCCTGGCTGACAGCCTATTGCGCGAGAAACTGACCGCCGCGGGGCTCGCACGTGCCAAGAGCTTTACTTGGACACAAACGGCGCAAAAAACGCTCGCCGCCTACCGGAGCGTCCTTTGACAGCACCCTGCCGAGGTGCTACGTTGGGATCCATATGGAGAAAAATATGATTCAGAGACGCTTTCCTCTCCTTTTCGTAGCGTTTTTCGTACTTGCTCCGCTGTCAGCGGGAGCCCAGCCCGTGGCCGTGACCTTCGACGCGGGGCTCGTGAGCATCAGCTGCCAGAACGCACCTCTTTCCGCTGTTTTTGACTTGCTCGAAGAGGTCACGGGCATCGAGCTCATCCTGGAAGACGCCGTCAAATCGACAAAGCTGAGCGCCCATCTCACCGACATCCCGCTTGCGATGGCCGTACAGCGGCTACTAGAAGGCAACGGCGTGAACTACGCTGTCATGATGGACCCGCGGGACTGGGGTCGTGTCGACAAGGTCTATGTCGGAGCCAGGGGCGGCGCTCCCGCACGGCGGGCGGCCCCGCCGCCGAGACGGGCGCCCCAGCCACGACCGCAGCCGGTCGAGGACGACTACGATTACGACGACGAGACGGACGACTACGATTACGACGACATGGATGATATGGCGGGCCAAGAGATGGACGACCCGAACGCGTTCCCGCCGCCGGGTAGCTCTCCCGTGCCGAGCTATCTGCCGCCACAGCAGAGCTTTCCACGCAGCAGCTTCACGCCGGGTCTCTCGCCGCCACAGCAGCAGTCTCTGCAACCGTCGAGCGTGAACCCGCCGCCCGCGACCTTCCCGTTCTTGGACGCGCTCGGACGCCCGATTCCCGTCCCGCCGAACCAGCAACAACAGCAGCAGAATCAGCAGCAGAACTAGGCGATAGCAAGGGCGTCCGCGAGGCTGCTATCCTGCAGCCTTGGTGAACCCGGCGGACAAATCGATCAACGCTTACCGGGAAAAGCGTGACTTCGATCGCACTCCCGAGCCCGCTCCAGAAGCGGCCACTGACACGAGCTTCGCGTCCTTCGTCGTCCATCGTCACGAGGCTCGCAGGCTTCACTACGACCTCCGCCTGGAGATGGAGGGGGTCCTCAAATCCTGGGCCGTACCTCGCGGCTTCACCTACGATCCGACGGTAAAGAAACTCGCCGTCCGCACGGAGGATCACCCGCTCGCCTATACCGAGTTTCATGGCGTCATCCCGAAAGGCGAGTATGGCGGCGGCACGATGACTATTTGGGATAGCGGCCGCTACGAGCTGTTGAAGGCGGAGGACGGACCCGAAGCCATCGAAGCGGGCAAAGTCGAGATAAGGCTGCGGGGCGCAAAGCTCCGCGGCGAATGGCACCTCGTCAAGACGAAGTCGGAAAAACAAGAATGGCACCTCGTCAAGACGAAGTCGGAAAAACAAGAATGGATCCTCTTCAAAGCACGCGACCGCTACGCGCGTGACGAAGCCGAGAAGCAGCCTTTCTTCGATCTCGCTCGCGCAAGCGAGGCACCCGTGCCCGAGCGCATCACGCCCATGACCGCGGGAGAGGCGTCCAAGCGCTTTACAGACGCGGCGTGGCTCTATGAAGTCGAGTTCGCGGGAGAACGAGCGGCACTTCGCATCGCGCGCGACCGACAAGAACCAACGACCGTCCCGCGACGAGCTCGACCGCCGCTTCCGCGGAGAGTCCAAAGCACCCGTCGTCTTCTACGCGTTCGATATCCTTCACTACGAGGAGTGGGACCTACGCGCCTTGCCGCTTCTCGAGCGAAAAGAAATCTTGAGAACCGTCTTGCCCAAGCTAGATCACGTTCTGTTCGTCGACCACGTCGCCGCGCGCGGCGAAGAATTTTACGGCCTCACCGAGGCTGCGGGACTGCCCGCCGTCATTGCCAAGAAAGCGTCGAGTCCCTACGCATCAGGACCGTCCGGGGATTGGCGCCGCATCGCGACGGCGGACGCGAAAGGGGCGAGCGACAAAGCTCTCGTCGAGGCCATGAACACTTGCAAGCCGAGCACGCGCAAGATCAAGTTCACGAACCTCGGCAAGATCTTCTGGCCGGAAGAGGGTTACACCAAGGGCGACCTGGTCCGTTATTACGAGCAAGTTGCCGAGACGCTACTGCCCTATCTTCACGAACGCCCCTGCCACATGTTGCGTTATCCGGATGGCATCCACGGCAAAGCCTTTTACCAAAAATACGCGCCCGACCACGTCCCCGACTGGGTCGAGACCGAGAGCATCTCCTCGAGCAGCAAGGGCGAGGCCATCCGCTACATCGTCTGCAACGACCGGGACACTCTCCTCCTCATGGCGAACCTCGCGAGCATCGACATTCATCCATGGTTCTCGCGCCGAAACTCGCAGGACACGCCAGACTGGGCGGTCTTCGACCTCGACCCGGACGGGTCGCCCTTTCCCGATGTCGTGAAGATCGCACGGACTTTGGGAAAGGTCTTGCGAGGTATCGGGCTCCGGCCCTATCTGAAAACGTCGGGTGCGACGGGCCTTCACATCTACGTTCCGGTAAAGCCGAGCTACACTTACGAGCACACGCGCCGGTTCTGTGAAGCGATCGCGATCCACATCGTCAAAGAGCACAAAGATATCGCGACGGTGGAGCGCGGCGTTAGCCGCAGGCACGGGAAGGTCTATATCGACTATTTGCAAAACCGCAAAGGCCAGACGATTGTGCCTGCCTACAGCGTGCGGCCACGGCCGAAAGCGCCCGTTTCGGCGCCACTCGATTGGGACGAGCTCGACCTCGACCTCGAGCCGACAGTGTTCAACATCAAGACGATGCTACCGCGACTCAAGAAACTCGGGGATCTCTTTCAGGGAACGCTACGCGACCAGCAAGACTTGCTGCCCGCGATCGAAGCCTTCCAGAAGCACTATTTGGACAAGCGCTAACTAGCCGTCTGAAAGGTCGAGAACGTCGAGACCTAGATGTGCAGACGCCGCGCGCCCGAGATGTGCATCGGTAGTCAACAGCCGAGCCTCGAGCTCTTCGGCAAGTGCGACATAGGTCGCGTCGTAGGCTGTGAGATTCTCGCGCAGCTGAAGAATTCTTCCAAGGAGCGCCGTATGGGCATACCGTGTCAGGGGAAAGTCTACGAGATCGATCACGGCGTCCGCAGCGCGCTCTTCCGAGAGCACGCCGGCACGCAAAGCGCGGCGCAATACCGCCGCGACCTCGACATCGCAAAGCGCGGGAGCGTGCAAGTCGGCGTCGTGATTCACGATGACCTGAGTCACCGCCGGCCCGACAGCAGTGCCAAGCAGATAATCGGTCAACGCGGACGCATCGATGACCACGCGCGTCACGAGCCGATATGCTCCCTCCGCTCGTCATGCAACCAATCCGCCGCCGAACGATCCAAGTCTACGCGGGGCCGCTTGGCGATACGTTCGAGAACTTCACTCGCCTCTGGACGGCTCACCGCGCGTTCGAGAATTTTCTGCACGTAATCGGTCAAGGATTGACCCGCCGCTTTGGCTCGTTTCGTCAGCTGTCGATGCAACCGATCCGGGACGTTGCGTACCTGGATCATCTTGGACATGTGCATCACATGTGCAAAGTGACTACCGGTAAAAAGGGGCGAGTTTTTCGTAGATGGCGGCCGTGGCGTGGCAGTCTTTGAGGCAATAGCTCACGATTTCGTCCAGCCGACCGTCCTCATAGGCCTGGCCGACGGAAGCGCCATCCATCTCTGACTTCGGCGATGCTACGCCAAAGACGGCGCAGAAATAGTCGAGGCTTCCGCGGCGCCGGCGGTCGTTCCCCTCGAGTACTTCGCGTAGGTCGAAATGGGGGTGCGTGGTGAGGGGCTCGGACGGGATCACGACGCGCGGGCTCAAATCGTGAATAGCGCTGCGGACGTTGAGATAAGGGATGTCGAACCGCTTTCCGTTGAAGGTCACGTAGCGCTCCGGCTCGTTTGCCGATAGCCAGTCCCAGAAGCTCGTGAGCAGGTCGGGCTCGTCCTCCTCCCAGAAAACATGCTCCGCTTCTTTCTCCGTGTCCACGAGCCCGATCACGATCACCCGTCCGGTGGTTGGGTCGAGCCCGAAGCGCGACACCAAGTCCTCGCGGCGCTTCTCGAGCTCTTCGGGCTCCGGGTTGTCGCGCTCGAGACCACGGAATAGATAGTCGAGAGCCCGCTCGGGGACCGCGTCGATTGATTGACCGACGGTCTCGATGTCAAGGACGAGCGCCATTAGCCGAGCCCCGCCGCACGCGCCGCGATCTGCGCCGGGTGGTAGGCGCGCCGCCCGGTAGCATCCGAGATTTGATGCCGGCACGACGTGCCGGGCGCGACCAGGACGGTGTCTAGAGGCGCGTCCCGAACCGCCGGCAAGAGACGGCGCTCTGCCATCTGAAGGGAGATGTCGAAATGCTCTTTCTCGTAGCCGAACGAGCCCGCCATCCCACAGCAGCCCGCATCGACGAATTGAACGTCGCTCCCCATCTTTTTCAGAAAAGCCATTAGAGGCTCGATGCCGACAATCGCCTTCAAGTGACAATGGCCGTGCAGAAGCAGTTTCGCGGGCGCTTCGGGGAAGTTGAGCGCGAGCCCTTCGAGCTCTTCGAGCAGGAAGCTGTGCTCAGCCAGTATCTTCGCGTCGTCGCCCGGAACGAGGTCCGGATACTCATCGCGGAAACTCAGGATACAGGACGGTTCGAGACCGACGATGGGGACGCCGTCGCGCGCGAACGCAGACAGCACGCGCACGTTTTCGGCCGCGAGCGCGCTCGCTCGCTCGAGCATCCCTTTCGAGAGCGCCGGCCTTCCGCAGCAGACTTTTTTTGCGAGCAGCACTTCGAACCCGCCCGCTTCGAGCACGGCGACGGCCGCTTTGCCGATTTCGGGCTCGTGGAAGTTCATGAAGGTGTCGTGAAACAAAACGACTTTCTTTTCCGCGCGGCTGGGGGCGCGGCGGGCAAACCAGGTCTCGAACGTCTCGGCGGCAAACGGCGGAAGGCTTCGCCGGCGTTCGATTCCTGTGAGCGATTCGAGCAGGCCGCGAAACCAACCTTGGCGGATGAGCCAGTTCGCGATCGGGCGGGTGGCAACCCCGAAGCGCCCAGCCGCATCCGGACGGGTAAAGAGATGATCCCGCAGCGAGTAAGGCCGGTCGCGATGGTAGAGCGCGAGAAACTCCGATTTGATCTTCGCCATGTCGACGTTGGATGGACATTCTGCTTTGCACCCTTTGCAGGAGATGCAGAGGTCCATCACTTCGTAGAGGCGATCGCTCGAGAAGTCTTCCGGCGGCAAACGGCCGTCGAGAACCGCGCGGAGCGCGTTGGCGCGGCCCCGCGTCGAGTGCTCCTCGTCGCCCGTCACCATGAACGAAGGGCACATCGTGCCTTCGAGGCTCTTCCGGCAAACACCGGCACCGTTGCAAAGCTCGATGGCGCGGGCGAAGCCGCCTTCATGTTCGTAGGGAAAGTAAGTTTTTGGCTCGCGCGCCCGGTAGGCCTCGCCGTAGCGCAAATCCTCGTCCATCGCGGGAGCGTCGACGACTTTCCCTGGGTTCATGAGGCCTTTGGGATCGAAGGCGGCCTTGAGCTCTTTGAACGCGCCATAGATCTGCTCGCCAAAAAGACGCTCGTTGAAGTGGCTGCGTGCGAGCCCGTCGCCGTGCTCACCGCTCATCGAGCCCCCGAACTCGACGACGAGATCGAAGACTTCTTCCGCGATGGTCGTCATCTTGGTTACTTCAGCGCCGTCCTTGAGATTGACGAGGGGACGGATGTGCAGGCACCCCGCCCCCGCATGGGCATAGAACGAACCGACCGTTCCGTGACGACCGAGAATCTCTTCGAAGCGGCGGATGAAATCAGGAACACGCTCGGGCGCGACCGCCGTATCTTCCACAAACGCGATGGGCTTGCGATCGCCGGGAAGACCGAGAAGAAGCGGAAGCGCCGCCTTGCGGACCTTCCAGACATTGGCCTGGGCCGCGGCATCGAGAACGCGCACCATCGGCTTCGCCGACGCGCCGATGCGAGCTTCGAGCGCGTCGAGCTTCGACAAGACCTCTTTCTCGCTCTCGCCCGAGAACTCGACGATCATGAGCGCTTTGGGCTGGCCCTGAACGAAGTGCATGCGGCGCGCATATTCGAGCGATTTGCGCGCGAGGTCCATGACCATTTCATCGACGAGCTCGACCGCGGATGGCTCGAGCTCGAGAATCTCGGTGGCGGTCTCGAGCGCCGGAAGCAGCCCGTCGAAGTGGAGCACTGCGAGCACCGCGGCCGGAGGCATTGGGACGAGTTTGATTTTCGCTTCCACGACCGTCGCGAGCGTCCCTTCGGAGCCCACGATGACCTTCGCCAAGTTGACCACATCCGGATGCAAGAGCTCGTCGAGGTTGTAGCCGCTCACCCGCCTCGGGATCTTTGGGTAGCGGCGGTCTATCTCGTCACGATGCTGCTCGCCGAGTGCGACCGCCTTCCGGTAGATGGCAGCCTCGAGCCCGTCCCCTTCGGTCTTCTTCGCTAGCTCGCTGCGCGGCACCGGGCCGAACGTGACCGGCGTCCCGTCCGCGAGGATGGCTTTGACTTCCAAAAGGTTCTCGACGGTCTTCCCGTAAATGAGAGAGCGAGCCCCGGCGGAGTTGTTCCCGATCATGCCGCCAAGGTTGGCGCGATTGCTCGTCGCCGTCTCGGGACCGAAGCGCAGCCCGTAGGGCTTTAGGTGCGCGCCAAGAACGTCGTGGACGATCCCCGGCTGTACCCGGGCCCAAGACTCTTCGGGACAAACTTCGACGAGTTCCCGCATGAACTTCGAGTGATCGAGGATGAGCGCCTCGCCGACGGCTTGACCCGCGAGCGACGTCCCGCCGCCACGCGGAAGGATGGGAACGCCCTCGCGCGCGGCAATGCGGATCGCTTGCTCGACATCGCCCGCGTGACGGGGCACGACGACGCCAATCGGCTCCTTCTGATAAATGCTCGCGTCGGTAGAGTAGAGCATCTTCGTGTAGGGGTCGAAACGGACTTCACCTTCGATATGCTCGCGGAGCTCTTCGGCCAGACCCATGGCAGGCGATTCTATCATTGTGCTAGATTTGACCCCCATGAAACGCTTCTTGGGTCTTCTGTCGGTTTTTGTGCTCACACTCTCCTGCGGCGGCGCAGAAAGCGGCAAGCTCGTCATCCGCCTGGGACATATCGGCTTTCCCGAGTCTCCCTTCGACCACGGCGCGCGGAAATTCAAAGAGCTCCTCGAAGCCCGCTTCCCTGAGCGCGTCGAAGTACGCATCTTCGGCTCCGGCCAGCTCGGTGAAGATAAAGAGATGCTCGAGGGGTTGCGCCTGGGAACACTCGAGATGCATGTGCCCTCATCGGTCCTGCATTCCTTGGAGCCCATGTTCGGTGTTTTCGACTTGGCGTTTCTCATCCAGGATCGCGGCCAGATCGAGCGCATCGCGGAGGGCCCTGCAGGGGAAACCCTCAAACAGAAACTCCTCCAGCACGACCTCGTTCTACTCGGTTTCTGGGAGAACGGCTTTCGGATGATCACGAACAACGTGCGGCCGGTCGTGCGACCTGAAGATCTCGAAGGCATCAAGATCCGGACCCCCAAGGACCCCGAGCGGGTGAAGCTCTTCAAAGCGTTCGGAGCCAACCCGACCTCGATGAGCTTCGGCGAAGTGTTCTCGGCGCTCAAGCAGGGCGTCATCGACGGCCAGGAGAACCCGTTCTCGCAAATCGTCCCCGCGCGTTTTCACGAAGTACAGAAATATCTCTCGGTTTCGCGCCACGTATACTCGCCGGCCTACCCGCTGATGAGCCAGCAATTTTTCACGTCTCTCGACGAAGACATCCAAATCGCTATTCGGGAGGTCGCCGAGGAAGTCGGACGCTTCCATCGGGAGCTCGGCAAAAAAGAAGACGCTCGCTATCGCATCATGCTCGACGACAAGCTCGAGATTACGGAGATAGACTTCGAAGCCTTCGCCGCCAAAGCCGGACCCTTATACGAAGAGTTCAACGAGCACTACGGCCCCGAGTTCGTCGAGACGATCCAGTCTTACCGAAGTCACGAATAGGTGCTGATGACTTTTCTCAGCACCCTGGCAGACCGCGTCGAGGCTATCCTTCGCTCCGTTCTCTCCGTCGCCGTGGCGCTCGTGCTCGCGGCCATCGCCGTCATCTGTTTTTTGGAAGTGCTGCGTCGTCCCTTTGGTGGAAGCTTCGTCTGGTATGACGAGTGCGTCGGCTACTTGCTCGTGTGGCTGACCTTCCTCGGGGCGGTCCTTGCCCGGTCGCACCACCAGCACATCGGTGTCGAGAACCTTCTCGAGAAAGTGTCGGGAGGCGCCCGACGCGCCATCGAGCTCGTGGGCCACGGGGTCATGATCGCCGTTCACGTCGTGCTCTTGCTCTATGGCGCAGAGTTGGTCTCTCGCTTTCTGACCGAGCGTGCCATCACCGTGGATATCCCGGTGGGGCTCATCTACGCGATCATCCCGCTTTCGGCGGCGCTGATGCTGATCGTAGAAATCATCCATGCCGCGCAGCTTCTGAGCTCGAGGGAGTAGTCCGGCAACATGGAGTTTCTTCTGCTCCCGCTCATCCTCGTTCTCATCGCCATCGGCGTTCCCATCGGCTATGCACTCATCGGCGCGGGTATCGTCATCATCGCGCTCACGACGTCGACGCCGCTCGTCGTGGTAGCTCAGCGTTTATTCAACGGGTCCGACAGTTTCCCGATGGTCGCGGTGCCGCTCTTCATCCTCGCGGGAGCCCTGATGAACCACGCGGGCATCTCCCGGCGGCTCGTGGATTTCGCCGCGAGCCTCGTCGGCTTCGTCCGAGGCGGGCTGGCGATGACCACGACGCTCTCGAGCATGTTCTTCTCCGAAGTCTCGGGCTCCGCGGTCGCGGACGCTGCTGCTCTTGGAAGTGTCCTCATCCCGGCGATGAAAGAGCGCGATTACCCCGCGCGCTTCGCCGCCGCCGTTTTGTCCTCATCGGCGACGATCGCGATCATCATCCCGCCATCCATTCCCATGATTCTCTTCGGCGCCATCACGGGAGCGTCCATCGTTAAGCTCTTCATGGCCGGTGTCGTCCCCGGCATACTCGCCGGCCTCGCCATCATGGGAACGAGCTACTGGCTCGCCCGGCGCGGCGGCTTCGCCGAATCCGAGCCCTTCGATATCAAGAAAGTGGTGAAAGCATTTCGCCGCGGGTTTTGGGCGCTCAGCCTTCCTATCGTCATTCTTGGCGGAATCTTCGGCGGCATCTTCACGGCCACGGAAGCCGCTGCGGTCGCTGTGTTTCTGGCCTTGGCGCTAGGACTGTTCGTCTATCGGGGCATGAAGCTAAACGCCCTTGGTACGATCTTGGTCGAGTCCGCGCGTCAAACCGCGGTGGTCATGATCCTGGTGGCCGGCTCCGCCGTGCTCGGCTGGTACCTCGCGAACCAACAAGTCCCGGCGCGGCTCGCCACGTTCATCCTCACGAACGTCACTGGAAACGCAGCAACGCTTCTACTCATCGACGCCATCCTACTCGCGGCGGGGATGATCCTGCACAGCGCGGCGGCCATCGTGCTGCTCGTTCCCATCTTGCTGCCATTGACGACAGAGATCGGCCTCGACCCCATCCACTTCGGATTGATGGTGACGGTGAGCCTGGCGATCGGCCAGCAAACCCCGCCCGTCGCGTCGGTCTTGATCACAACGTGCTCCATCGCCGACGTCCCGATGTGGGAGGTGATGCGGGTGAACATCTATTTCATCCTCGCGCTCGCAGTCGTACTGCTGCTCGTGACGTTTTTTCCGATCTTGAGCCTCTTTTTGCCAGAGCTCTTGTCGGCCGAGCCTTAGCTGCTCCGCGCACGCGCGAGCCGAACAACGGTCGCTCCCCAGCCGCCACGGTCCGGCGTGGCTTCCTCGAAAGCCTCGACGAGCGCGCTCTTCTCGAGGACACTCTGCACCCGTTCTTTCTGAACGCCTATGCCGCGGCCGTGGATGATCCGGACCTCTTCGAATCCCGCTTCCTGCGCCGCTTCGAGATAGGACGCGACCACATCGGGGATGTCCCGGGGCGCAAACGTGTGGAGGTCGATGCTGTCCTCGATGGGAAGCTCGACTGGATGTTCGTCTTCAATCATTGGTGCTTGGCGAAAGTGTGTGGGAATCGAATTTCTACGGCCTGGATGGAACCGGAATCAAACGCTTCAGCTCCTCGTCCCAGTTGAGGACGAGGTTCAGATGGGTCGGCCGCGGGTCGGTTCTTGCGTCGATCATTGCGAAGCGTTGACCGTCGGGGCCATATCGTACCAGCTCTTTATGCCTTCCGGGGTCTCGAACAGCTCCACCGGCTTTCCGAGGACGAGGTCGTTTCCGGTCCTCACGTTAACGGCCATCAGCTTAGCGCCGTTTCGGTAGAAAAGCTCTCGACCGTCGGCTCTCCATCGGGGCGCCGTGCCGCCGTCAGTGGAAACTTGCCCTCGGCGCATCGACGCCGGGAAAGGGATAACATCGATCTCGTCGCGCCCGCTGGTATCGGACTGGTACGCGATCCACTTCCCGTCGGGCGAGAAGTTTGGGTCCTGTTCATTGAACTTTGTCTGCAGATAAGGCTCAGCAAGTCCACCCTCGGCCAAATCCAGGATCCAAAGATCGAATCGGCCTCGGGAACGCGCTCAGCGACAAGGGGCCGGACGCGGCCTCACGGGATGTATTATGAGGGTTTCGATAAGAGTCGCGGAGGTAACGGATGAGTCTTGCAGATCTCAAAGAATACGGAAAGCGGTGTATAGAGGAGCCCGATCTCAGGAAAAAGGCGAAGGAGATTGGCCTCGAGAACATTGCAGGCCAAATCGCCAATGCCAAGACGCTGGGCCTGACTTTCACCGAACACGACTTCATGGCTTTGACCAAAGGAGTCGGGACTACCCAGGAATTGACCGAGGAGCAGCTCCAGGCCGTCGCGGGCGGATTCATCCTGGGGCGTACTCTTAGCAAGGATCCGCCCTGGGCTCGCGGTGGGGGGGGAGGACAATGGTAGCCCCGGCCCCGCGCAACGCTTCGGGACCAGGGGTGGGATCACGCGCTTAGTGCGCAGTTTCTTGTTCTCTTGGGGCCCGCGCCAGATACGGCCTACGCTTCGCCCTGAAGGGCTTCGCTTGGCCTTGTGATGGTTATTGGGATTGGGTACGGCAGACCTTTGGAATGGCAGTTAGCGAGGGAGAAAGTGGGGCCGAAAGAGCCGGTCGATAGTGATTTGGGCGGACCCCTTTCAGGGGTCCCCAAATTGGCGCACGAAGGTGCGGCACACCCGATTATAGGCGATCTAGCAAGATAGTCTCAAACGATACTATCTTCAGGTGTCAGTTTTGGATGTGGTAGGTGTTTTCCTTCCCCTGGTTGAGTGGCCCGCGCATTGGGGTGTCCAACCCGAAGATAATCGATCCGAGAATCTTTGGATTCGGTTCTTCACGTACGGCTTCAAGAAAGCGTGCACAGGCTTCCCCATCTTCTGCTTCCGTCTCTTCTCTCGATGGGCCGTTGGATGCGAGTCATCATTCTAGCACCGGGACGCGGGTCCCCTGTCGTGCGGATTGATAAAGAGCTTTCAGGCAGGCGAGCGTGTGAAGGGAGGAGCGGCCGTCGGGCCGAGGAGAACGCTCCTCCCGGATGGCTGCCGCGAGCTCCTCGAGCGCGGCGCCGAAGCGGTTTCCCGGTAGCGTCGGAATGAGCTCGTTTCCGCCTGTCGCTGAGAGCTCGACACCGGTTCCGCTTCTGACCCGGATGGCCCCCTCGCTGCCGTAGATGAGAGTCTCCCACGCTTCCAGCGTTCGCGATGACACGGATTTGTGCTGCACCACGCTGCCCACGGCTCCGTTCTCGAATCGAAGATGGGCCAGCGCCGTGTCTTCGAGATCACGGCGATAGCCGAGGCTCGCGGTGAGGGCTTGAACGTCCGCCACCTTGCTTCCCGACAGCCACATCATACGGTCGAGCTGATGAGATCCGTTGTAGGTCATCATGCCGCCGCCCGCCTTCTCGTGCTGCCATACCCAGTCGGGTAGCGGACCTTTTGCCGCAAGCATCTGATCGACGAAGAGAACCGGTCGTCCGATGCGGCCTTCGTCGAGAAGCCGCTTGGCCAGTTGATATTCTTCGCGGAAACGGTGGTTGTAATTCACCATGAGTCGGATGCTAGCCTCCTCCGCCTGCCGAACTATTTCACGAGCGTCCCGGCGGCTCGTTGCCATAGGTTTCTCGAGCAGGATGTGCACACCGGCCGCACAGGCCCGCCGTGCCGCATTCGCCAACTCCGAGTGAGGAAGAGCAATAATCACCGCCTCGGGGCGGAGAGCCAAAAGCTCCTCCAGCGTCTCGACAACGTCACCATCGATCTCCTGGAAGGACCGGCGCGCCGTGGGTGCGCTGTCGGCAACGGCAACGAGCCGCGTGGCGGCGCACTCCATCGCCGCTCGAGCGTGGCGAGCTCCCGCCTTGCCGAGCCCCAGCACGGCCACCCTGAGCGCGTCCTCAGAGCTCACGAGGCTCGAACCAGGTTCGCCTTCCAGGAGTTCGTGATTGCCTCCAGAAGAGTGTCCGTCGGAACTCCCACGCTGATTGTCGTTCAAGGTATATATCCTCCCGATCCGTTTTTGGCGGAAGTGTGTGGGAATCGAACCCACCGTCCCCGGGATTAACCGAGGACCATCGGATTTGAAGTCCGAGGAGGCCACCAGACCCCAGTCACTTCCAGATGAATGAGCGCAAGTCGTTACGAGGCGTTCTTTTCTGCCACTTCAGCACGCTATGAGGTCCGGCCGGCGAGCGGGTCCCGCTGGCTCAGCACGTCGGCACGGTTGAAGTGTACACCCAAATTCCCCGCGGGACACGGTATCCGTTCCAGAAACGAAAGTTGAGGAGATTACCCGCACTCTAACCCGGGCGATTTCCCGCATCCTAGGCTACAGACAGTCCGAGCAATCTACCAGAAGCTAAAGATACAACCGAGCAAGGGGCTGCTACTCGGTTCCCATCAGGAGCGGCTTCTCTCAGTGTTCCGGTTCAGCTGGAAGATGACAGTCCTGAAGATAATATACGCACAAAAAAAGGAGCTGTCATGAGCAAACCACGGCGTCGTCACACCGCAGAGCAGAAAGCAGAGCTGTTACGCCAGCACGTAGCGGAGAAAAAGCCAGTCTCGGAGGTATGCAACGAGGCAGAAATCCAGCCGAGCCTGTTCTACATATGGCAAAGGGAGCTATTGGCTGGAGCCCATACGGTGTTTTCGTCCCGTCGACCGCCGAGCCGAGAGAAAGAGCTGGAGGAGAAGATCTCGCGTCTCGAGGCGAGGGTGGCCCGCAAGGACCAGATCCTCGCCGAGGTGACGTAAGAGTACGTGACGCTCAAAAAAAAACTTAGGGAAGCCTGAATGGTGCCTGGATTCCCCATGACCGTCGTGACGAGGTTGTCGACTTCGTCAATACGATCGCCACGAAGACTCGTCTACTGGTGCAGCAGATCGTTGAGTGGTGCGGGCTCGCTCGGGGCAAGTTCTACGACTGGCGCAAGCGGTACGGAAGGTGAACGAGCACAACGGCCTGGTGCCGCGGGACCACTGGATCGAAGAATGGGAGCGCCAGCGCGTCATCGACTACTTGGAAGCGCGGGATCGCTCACCGCGATTCGCGCGCTGTTGAGTCTGAGGGTTCACCGCACATGGAGACTGGTGCACAAGCGTTGGCTCGGCGGGAGTCAAGCCCATTCTTAGTTGAAACTCTCCACGGCTCATAAATTAGGCGGCCTTCTTCTTCGACACCGTTGATGTCTTCGTCTCGATCTTCAGTTCCCGCTTGAGAGCTTCGCGAAGCTTCGGAAGATGGCGGCAGCCGATCACCCTCCTCAAGCGGGGTTCGATGTCCACGAGGGCTGTCGCCAGCCACCGCTGGCGTTGGCTGGAGTTCTTCCAGTGGTCGACCTTCGCGCAGCGTTCCTCGACGAGAGCACTGACGGATTCAAGGCAGTTCGTCGTCTTGAACGAACGGCCCAGCACCCCGTACACGCCGAGACGATACAATGTGAGCGTCTCCTCGATTCCTTCCTCCAAGCTGCCAGCTGCGGATTGGTTCCGCTCCTCCAATTCATCGTGCAGTTGATCGAGGGCCGCGAGGGCCTCTTTATATTCCGGCCTGTTGTAGGCCGACTGCAACCGCTTGCGCAACGACGCCTGCTCGCCCTTGGACAGATAGCTCACGACGTTTTCACGTTTGTGCCACTGGCAGCGTTGTATCAGGACCCGCTTTCGGAACGCCTTCTTTACGGCCGCTTTCAGACCCTTGCCGCCATCGATTATCACCAGTAGACCCTGGGAGCTGTCGAGTCCCCGCGCGAGCAGTGAACGCAGGAACGGCGTCAACACCTTCTCGTTCTCCGTGTCAGTCTCCACGAAGCCCAAAAAGCGTTTTTCCCCGGAAAGCGTGATGCCCAGCGCGATCACCATCATTGCGTCGGCGAACGATTTCCCGTCCAGGAACAGCGCCACCACATCTTCGCCGGACAGATCCCGTTCCTGCATCTCACGAAGTTTCGCCGCGCTCGCTTGTACGAAACCTAGGGACACCGTCGAGCTCGACAGCCCGATAGCGCCCGGTATCGCTTCCGCAGCAGCCTCGTAGTTGCGACACGAGATTCCGTACAGCACTCGTTTCAGCAGCAGATCATTCACCTCTCCGCCGTCGTTCAGTGCTTCGTAGGAGCGAAGCGGTATCTCTACTCCCTCTTGGCTCCGAACCCGTGGCACACGGATCGGTACCCGCTGGCCGGCAAGCCCTACCGTGCCAGGGTTGGTTCCGTGGCGGCGGCCACACTCCAGTTCGTCCTTACGAGCGTATCGCTCTCCCGCCAACTCCTTCACTTCGTCGGCGAGTAGCTCGTGAACGTGCATTAACCCAAGCGGGATTAGCGAACGGATCATCTCTATTTTGACGTCCACCTCGAGCTCCCCGTACTCCTCGCGCGCCATTACCTCGGGCTTACCAAAACGACGTGACTTCTTGTGTTTCTTGGCTGGACGTAGCAGACTTCCCATCTCGGCTCCTTTCTCTTGCGGCTTGATGTTGTTTTTGCCAACGTCATCAAACCACGGGGTTGGGAGCCGTTTCAATTTCCAACTCAGAATGGCACACTCTCAAAGAGCGCCCGCGCCCGCTGCTTGACGACGTCGATAGAGCATTCTGGGTCGCACTCCGGACCTCCTGGCCTTCGTGGGCCAGTCGTCTGGTCATCGTCAACACTGACACCGTTGCCCGTTGGAATCGTGAGCGGTTCCGGAGGTACTGGACTTGGATTTCCAGGCGATATCCCGCGCGGCCGAGAATTGACGCCGAGATTCGTCGGCTTGTCGGGACGATGGCACAAGACGGTTGGGATGCGCCGCGAATCCACTCGGAGCTCACGAAGCTCGGGTTCGTCATCTCTGAGATCACTGTGTCTCGGTATTTGCCGCGGCGCCCAACGGAGCCCGACCAACTAAAGCGATGGGTTGCGTTCTTGCGGAACCACAAGGGCGAAATCGCCGCGATGGACTTGTTCACGGTGCCGACCGCGTCGCTTCGACTGCTGTACGGCTTCTTCGTCATCGAGCACGGCCGTCGGCACATCGTTCACTTCAACGCCACGTTCCATCCGACGTCCGCTTGGATGATTCAGCAATTACGTGAGGCGTTTCCCTACGACACGGCGCCGAGATACCTCATCTTCGATGGCGACGCGATCTTCAACCCGGCGGTCGTCGAGTTCATAAGGGCCATGGGCACAAAGCCTATTCGCATCTCCTATCGCAGTCCTTGGCAGAACGGAACCGCTGAGCGCTGGATTGGGAGCTGTCGGCGTGAGTTCCTGGAGCACGTTGTGGTTCTCGGCGAGCGCCATCTCGTCCGACTCGTGCGAGCTTACATCACCTACTATCACGAGGACCGTTGCCATTTGTGGCGTGGTAAAGACACGCCGGACGAGAGACCGATCACGCCGCGACCGTCACCCACGGCGAGGGTCGTGGCGCTACCGAGAGTGGGTGGCCTTCACCATCACTACGAGTGGCGGGAAGCTGCGTAGCGCCGTTTCCAGTGGCGCACGTCGCTTGGCCCGAAGCCGTGACCGTTCTTGCTTTCCCATCATCAAGCGCGCGGCCGACGTGACGGCGGCACTGTCTCGCGGGCGTCGACCTGGCTTTCTTCGTCGTGACCGGGGCGCACGAGCCTGCAGTTTCCGCGCCGATTAATAATGACGAACCACAGGCGGAAAACTCGTCAACCAGATCGGACGCGGCACGAATCTCGGCTTCTCGATCTTCTTTCAGCCCAACCATCGACTCCTGCGGGGTACGTTGCGCCTCCCGACCTTTCTGGGCAAACGCGTCGTCACGGAGGTCACCCGCGAGAGCGAGCGCAACGACGAGGAGCTGGGCGGCGCGTTCATGACCCGCTCGGAAGCGGTCACGTTTCAGCAAACAAAAAAACTCACCGACGACCGCTACCAGAAGTGCGCCATCCAATGTAACTTTCGATTCGCGCGCATCCGCGGCATATTCTTCTCCGAGGAAAGCACGACGCTGATCGATTTCGACACGACACGCCCGCGCTTCGGGGTCTCCTTCATTGGGGACCGCCGTGACAGCTTCGCCAACCCGACCCTCGGCCGCTTCTGGAACATCACGTTCCCGGGCGTCCCCAAAATCTGGGGAAGCGACCTCGGCTACATTCGGCTCTACGGCCAGTTCTTCTACTACTACCCACTCTTCAAAGAATGGATCTGGGCATCGGGCATCCGCATGGGTCTCGCGACGGGCACGAGCAAGATTCTTCTCACGGATGACCGCTTCCTCGCCGGAGGGCGCCAACGCGGTCAGAGGGTTCAGACAAAACGCGCTCGGGCCCTCCATCACGCTCCCCGAAACGGGGGAGCGCATCTTCGTGGGAGGCCAAGCCGTCACCGTTTGGAACGCGGGAGCTCGACGGAGCTTCGCTTGCGTTCGATGGATCAGCTCGTGCCGACCGCGCTTCCCGGAACCGAGGGCGCCACCACCCCGTTCTTCGCACCCACGGGAGAGGAGGTCGGGTTTTTCGCTGGGGGTAAGTTGCAGACTCTTTCGCTTGCTGGGCTCCGCGTACGCTCGCTTGCAGATGGACCTAGCCCTCGGGGAGCGAGCTGGGGCAGGGGAGGACAGATCGTCTTTTCCCGTTGCACCGTCTGCGGCCTCGAATCCGTGATCGCTGAGTCCACCACGACGCGGGCCGCCACGAGCCTCGAGACCGCTCGCGACGAGAAGAGCCATCGATGGCCGAGCGTTCTTCCCGACGGGCGAAGCGCGCTCTTCACGAGCTGGACGGGAAGTCGTTTCGATATCGAATGGGTCTCCCTGGACTTGGGCGAGTGCCTGCTTCTGGTCGAAGACGGTTCCTATCCGCGCTTCGCCTCATCGGGACATCTCGTTTTTGTCCGAGGGGAAACGTTGATGGCGGCCGCATTAGACCCGGAGGAGCCCGATCGGATGGGGGAGCCGTCGCTGCTGCTTCAGAACCTTCACCGCGATCCGTTGACGGGCGCTGCCTTTTACGACATCTCTGACGACGGCACCCTCGTATACGTGCCGCGCGCCGAGGACATGTCGGACGAAGTCTCGGGTCGGCTACTGCTCGTCGACCGCGACGGGAGCTACCGGGTCGCCTTACCAACTCCCAGGAGCTACCAGGTTCCCCGCGTCTCACCTACCGGAAAGCGCCTGATGTTCACGCTCACGGTGGGCGAAAAGACAGATGTGTACATAACCGAGCTCGCGCGCGGCACGCTGGGCCGCGTTACGTTCGAAGGCAATAACGGTGCGGCGATATGGTCCCCGGATGGGCGAGCCGTCTTCAGCTCGGATCGCGACGGCGAGGCGTTGAATCTCTATTCGAAGGCGGTCGACGGATCGGAGCCGGTGAAGCGACTCACGGTCAGCGCAAGTCATCATTTTCCAAGCTCATGGTCTCCGGACGGGACGGTGCTGGCTTACACCGAGTTGAATCTAGAGACCTCCCTCGATATCTGGCTCTTGTCGACGGCGAGTCAGGGCACCCAACCGTGGCTTCAGACTGCGTTCAACGAGAGTGCGGCGGCGTTCTCTCCCGATGGTAAGTGGCTCGCCTATGTCTCGGACGAGACCGGCGAGGACGAGGTCTACGTCAGTGCCTTCCCTGGGCCCGGCGGCAAGACGACCCTCTCGAGCGGCGGAGGACGCGAGCCCCGATGGAGCCCTGATGGCTCCGAGCTCTACTATCGTGAAAAGGAATGGCTCATGGCGGTCAGTGTCGCGACGGGCGCAGGCTTCGATGCTGGAGCGCCCCGGCGCTTGTTCGAGGCCCCTTTCGATGAGGCGGGGGCGCCCTACGCCGATTACGATGTTTCTCGAGAGAGCGACGGCTTCATCATGGTTCGAACGGACGAGGAGCTCTCCGCGTCACGGCTCGTCGTCGTGCTCAACTGGTTCGAGGAACTGCGGCGCTTGGTGCCGACGGGGCCCTGAATTCTCGTCACCGCCGGAACGTCTAACCAAACTCTCTCACCGGTTGTTCTCGCGACCCCGGATGCGCTTGAACATGAACTCGAGCTCGTCTCGATCGACATAGCCGTCGCCGTTTGCGTCCATCCGCTCGAAACGTTGTCTCATGCGCTCCGGAAGCTCGTCGCGACTGAGCTGACCGTCACCGTCTTCATCGCGCTCCATGAACCGCTGCATCCGCGGTCCACTCCCCATCCCGTCGAGCTCGTCCTCATCGATGAACCCGTCGCCGTTCGCATCGAGCCTCCCGAAGATCCTCCCCATTCGCTCCGGAACCTCATCCCGGCTGATGCGGCCGTCCCCGTTCGCATCGAGCTCTCGAACTCGCCCGGCCATGCCGCCCCCGCCTCGCCCCGGAAAAGTTCCCGCGCGGCGTCCCCCATCCGGGTCTCTTTTTAGAGAAATCCCGAATTGCTGAGTGACGGGGATGCAGAAGGTCTCGGCATCGTCGCAAGCAAAGTAGCGAATCGTCGCTTGAAGCTGCGTCTCCGATTCCCAAGCGTCGACGTCGATGAGGAACTCACGTGGGTCGCTGTCCGATTCGACTTCGACCTTGGGACCGGTGCCGGAAAGGGGTGATACCGTTCCATGTGGAAGCTTCAGCTCGAAATGCAACGGATCGACGAGGTTATTCCAGTGTACGGCGTAAATCGGATCGAGATGGAAACCGAGATAGAGTTTGCCAGCCCCCCGGCGTAGAAGGTCTCGGTCCGCTTCAGCGCGCAGCTTCACATAGAACGGTACTTTGTCCTCGTTCGCGACCGGTTCCACCTCGAGGGGTTGCATTCCTCGGGGTAGCTCGATGGATGGCACGATGCCCTTCGCCGCCTGCTCGCGCGGCGCGGGAATTTCCAGGTCGAGATCGGCGATCCGGGTCGGATTCTCGACCGGCCCCACCAACCTGGCCAAGTCCTCGCGTAGTCCTTCTGGGTCGCTCCACATCCTTTTGTTCACGAGCCTTCCGTTCGGATCGATGATGAACTCGGGGTTCGAGGCATCCCCCAATGCGTGCTTGAGGTCGTTCGACATCGTGTCGCTAATCCAAGGGATCCGAGACCCGAGCGTTCGCTTCGCCTCTTGAATCTGCATGAGCCGTTCTTCGAGCGTATAGGGCGTCACGTAGCCATGGAGCCCGGGATGGGCGAGGGCTTTGTAGATGTAGTAGAACGTCACGCCCTTCGGCGCGTAGTCTTCATACACCGTCTCCAGACCGGGGACGTTTCGCAAGAAAGGTGGTCACGTGAGGCAGCCGAAGACGAGAACCGTGTAGCCTCCCTTCAAGCTGCTGAGCTCGAACCTGGCACCGTTCTCGTCGTATGCCGAGAGGTCGGGCATGGGATCGCCGATAGCTGGAGTCGACGCCTCGAACCGATCTCTCCTCGCCTGCATGAAATCGTTTTCACGCGCGGCAGGCTGAGCGAAGCCGAGCCCCGAGGCTCCCAAGTAGAAAGCCAGACCGAGAAAACTCGTTCGAAGCATGTTCCCACCTCCTCGCGATGCTTTTCGTACCGATCTTAGCCTGTCGGAACGTCCAAGTCATTAGGCTTTCGATAAATTCTGTAAGAAATGCAAAAGCGAAACCGCGTCCAAGAGAACCGTTGGGTCCCATTCCTCCCTCGGGAGCGCTCGCGCGAGCATCCTTGGCTCACCGCTACTTTCCGTAACACTCCCGGTGGAAACAATGTGGAAATCTTGCCTCACGTGAGGCAAAACAAGTGCCACCCGTTTGTTTGGACCCTGTCCAAAGCGTCGCCGGCCGTTCGTCCTACCATCGAAGGAGGCAAGAAAATGTTCAATGCGTTCGTACATGTCGAGCTTCATACTGGGGATACCGCGGGGGCCAAGAAATTCTACGGCGATCTTTTCTCGTGGAAGATGGAAGACGTCCCGATGGGTGACTTCGATTACACCATGGTCCAAGTCGGAGAGGGAACGGGTGGCGGCATCCTGCAAAAAACTGCGGCCGACGCCCCGTCGCACTGGCTGTCCTATATCCAGGGCGACGACGTGAAGAGCTCGACGGCGAAGGCCGAAGAGCTTGGTGGCCAAGTCGTCCAGGGCGTGACGAAAGTCCCCAACATGGGCTCTTTCAGCGTCATCGCGGATCCCGACGGCGCCGTGTTCGGGCTCTGGCAGGCGAAGTCTTAGCGGCTGTCGCGGTACACTCTCGGCGATGCGTCGAGCTGCTGTCGTCTTCAGTCTGAGTTGGACTCTCGCGGGCTGCGGCGGTATCACCCTCCAGGATATCGTCACGCCGCAACCCGTCCCCGAAGATGCCTGTCTCGTTGTCGGTTTTCTCGGGGGGCGGGACCACTGGGATGATGCCGATAAGGGTGTACGTAAACTCGCGCTCTCCCTCAGGAAACCCGATCGCCGCGTCTACGCCGAGACGTTCGAGAATCAGCGCCGAGAGGTTGCGGAGAGCTTCGTCGTTGCCGCGTCACCCGCGCGGCTCGTCGTCTACGGACAAAGCTTCGGCGGGGCCGCCGTGCCCAAATTCGCGAGCACGCTCGATGCGCTCGGGGTGCCGATTCTACTGACCATCCAAATAGATAGCGTTGGACGAGGCGACGCCGCGATCCCGCGCAACGTGGCTTACGCGGTCAACCTGTACCAAAGCGACGGCTGGTTCATCCGCGGCGAGCAACCGATCCGCGCCGTGGATCCCGACGCGACCACGATTCTGGGCAACTGGCGCTTCCGCTACAACGAGCCGCCAGGTTCTGATATTTCTCTCGAAGATGTGCCCATTTGGAAACGGCTGTTTCGCATTCCGCATGCGAGGATGGATCGCGACGCCGCCGTTTGGAGAACGGTAGAGAGGCTCATCCGCGCCGCTTGCGGCCGCGAGAACCTGCGACGAGTTGTAGAAGTGCTGGGCTCTTGAAGCGCGTCTGGCTTTGGTGGAGCAGCGGGAAGGATAGCGTGTGGACGCTCCACGTACTGCGTCAGCGAGACGACGTCGAGGTCCCCGGCCTCGTCACGACGGTGAACGAGCGCTTCGATCGGGTTGCCATGCACGCCGTTCGCCGCGAGCTCCTCGAAGACGATCCTAAAGTACTTCCCAGAGAGCTCGCGGGACACGAGCTCGACTCATCCTTTCTCGCGGAGCTTCCGCCGGGCGTCGACGCGTGCGGAGAGAGAGGCGAGTTTCACACGTTCGCGTGGGCGGGGCCGTGTTTCTCGGAGCCGGTGCTCTGCACCGTTGGCGAGATTGTCGAGCGTGATGGCTTCGTCTTTGCGGACCTTTTGCGACGCGTCGACGTTCGGAGATAAACTGCGTTATGCGCATTTGCTCGCTCCTTCCTTCCGGTACCGAAATCGTTGCCGCGCTCGGTCTAGTTGATGCGCTCGTGGGCGTTTCTTACGAATGCGATTTCCCTCCGGCGGTCAAAGAAAAGCCCATCGTCGTGAATACCCGTCTTCCAGAGGCGGCGGATCCCGGCGAGATCGACGCGCTCGTGCGCGAATATCTCTCGCGGGGCAAGAGTCTCTATAAAATCGAGGGCGACGTGCTTCGCAAAGGTGAGCCGGACTTAGTCGTGACGCAGGAGCTTTGCAACGTGTGTGCCGCGACGCCTGGCGATCTTGCGTCGGCGCTTGGCGGGCTTGCTGTGCAGCCTCGCGTGCTCTCGCTGCACCCGCATCGCATCGAAGAAGTGTGGAACGACATCCTCGCGGTGGGTGAGGCGACCGAGCGCCAGGACGCGGCCCGTGAGCTCGTCGACGGGTTGCGCGCCAGGATCGAAGCCGTCGAAGCCTTCGTTGCCAAAGCGGACGCGCGCCGGCGCGTCGTTTGCCTCGAGTGGACCGACCCGCCCATGGTGGCGGGCCACTGGGTGCCCGAGATGGTGGCGCTTGCCGGCGGCGTCGATGTTCTCGGGTCTCCGGAGAAGCCGTCCTTTCGCATCGACTGGGATAGTCTCCTCGATGCCAAGCCCGAGGTCGTCGTGGTGATGCCCTGTGGCTACGCGCTGGATCAGGCAGCCGCAGAGTGGCGGAAGACGTCGGTTCCGGCCGGCTTGAGCTCCCGCGTCTTTGCGGTCGATGCGAATAGCTACTTCTCTCGGCCCGGCCCGCGTTTGGCTAATGGGGTGGAGCTTCTTGCGCATCTACTGCACCCGGGGCTCGTAGATCCAGTGGGTGGGTCCGTGCCCTTGGGCTGAAGAATGTGCTAGCGGCCTAGCGGGCGCCTAACCTGAAGCGCTGGCGCACGCGCATCTTGACGCGTACCGGCTCGTTGTTCCGCATGGCTGGTTCGTAACGCCATTTGGCGAGTGCGTCGAGCACCGCCTTATCCAATATCGCCCCCGCGGATTTGACAACGAAGAGCTCGGTCGGAACGCCCTCTTCGGTGACGACGAACTCGATAGTCACGCGTCCTTGCTGCTTCAGCCATTGACGGGTAGCCCGGCGCTTTGCCGGAGATGTGTTTCGCGGGCGTGTCGTTCGGCTTGAGCGCGACGATCCCGGCGGACCCTTCTGGTTCTGGTGTCGCTGTTGGCGCCGCTGGCGCGGCTGGCGCGGCTGGCGCGGCTGGCGCTGTTGGCGCTGGTGTTGCTGTTGGCGCTGGTGTCGCTGTTGGCGCCGCTGGCGCGCTGGAGGCCGCACTTGCTTTCTTCGCCGTGCGCGCGGCGCGCTCCCGCAAGCGAGCCACGAGGTTGACACTTTCTCCCGCTCGGGCCACGAGCACGCGGCGCCAGGAATTGTAGCCTCTGCGCGAGACTTGGATCTCGTGCTGTCCCGGCTCGAGATCCTCGAGAGGCGTTTGGCCGGAGCTTTCCCCGTCGATCGTCACCGAGGCGCCCGGGGGCACCGATTCCAGAAACAGGCTGATGCGTGCGCTTTGAAGCGCGAAGACCAGCGGCTCGATGGCGTTGCCTGCGATGAGCTCGAATTGTTCCTCGAGAGGAAGAAAGCCTTCTTTTTCGACGCGCACATCATGCTCGCCAAACGCCATCGGCGGTAGCTCTATGGGCGAAACCCCGAGGAGTGCCCCATTGAGAAAGACGTCGGCCGCGACGGGGTCCGTTTCGATCGCGACGCCTTCCGCCAAAGGGTCTGGCGCGAGGACAGAAAGACCGATGAACGCCGCTAGGGCCACCGCGGCACCTGCCGCGATGAGCTTTTGCTGTGTCGGCGCATCATCATCAGTGCCCGACCCTTTGGCTTCCGCTCGGTGATGCTCGAGCGTGACTCCGCCGCGGGAACTGGAAGCTCCACGGTCTCCTGGTCTTCATCGAGCCGCACCAAGGTCGGCTCGTCCTCTATCGCTCCAAGCGCCGGCTCGTCCTCTGTCTTTCCATGCTCCAGGCGGTCGAACTGCTCGAGGTTCAACGCCGAGACGAAATCCGAGAACTCCGCGAATCGGTTCTCGGGCTCTTTGGCGAGCGCTTTCGCGAAAATGTGCTCGTACTCCGAAGGGAGCCGGGCGTTCATTTCCTGCGGCGGCACCGGCGGGCTGTTGACTATTTTGTGAACGACGGTTGTGATGTTCTGTCCCTGGAATGGTTTTGCGCCGGTGAGCATCTCGTAGGTCACGACCGAGAGGGAATAGAGATCGGCGCGCGAGGTGAGCTCCGCACCGATCACTTGCTCGGGCGACATGTAGGACGGCGAGCCCAGAAACTGACCGGCGGTCGTCATCACCGAGGATTCGAGATGCGCGAGACCGAAATCGGTGATGATCGAACGGCCATCAGGAAAAACCATGATGTTCGCCGGCTTGATGTCACGATGGTACACACCGCGCTCATGCGCATAGGCGAGGGCGTCGGCGATGGGCGCCACGATCGAGAGCGTTTCGTCGAGCGTGAACGTACCTTTTTCGTGCAAGAGCGTCAGAAGGTCTTTGCCCTCCAGGTATTCCATGACGTAGTAGTTCTCGCCCACGTCGTAGACCTTGATGATGTTGGGGTGGGACAAGCCGCCCGCGGCCCGCGCCTCACGTTGAAAGCGCTTGACGCTTTCGCCCGTTTTGTCTTGCGCTACGATATCGTCTTTGAGCGTCTTTATCGCGACTTTGCGGTCCGTGAGCAGGTCGAGCGCCCGGTAGACCTTGCCCAAGCGCCCTGGCCAATCTCGGCCTCGACCTCGTACCGTCCGAATTTGAGCTCTGTCATCAGTCGACCCACTAACGAGGGGGAAATCTGCGGCCGAGCGCCTACCCCGCATCCCAGCCGGTCCTATACGATGTCCTTTGGCGGGGCCGATTGCAAAAGGGCTACCGGCCTTCGAGGAACCCCACGACGACCTCCACGAACTTCTCGCGCTCTTCGAGCGGCGCGAAGTGGCCGCTCGCGGTGGAGAGCGTAAAACGCGCATCGGCGAAGCCGTCGGCGACTTCACGGCCTTTTTCTGGCGGCAATAGATCATGAGCACCGCTGATCACGAGGCTTCGGGCTGTGATCTTGGTGAGGTCGTCGCGGGCGTCGAATGCGGGCCATTCCACGTTGGCGTATTGTGCATGCGCCCAGCTGAACTCGGTATTGCGAAAGAGCTCCGCCAAAAGCTTCCGGTTCTTGTCGGGCTCGGCGAGCATGTAGGGAAACCAGATTTCGGTGTCGAACGTGCGCACACGCAACGCCTGCTCTTCCGCCGTGAGCTCGGCGGCGTCCATCTCTTTTTGAGAGCGCCCGAATTCCTGCATTAGCGTCGGGTAGCGCTCTCTCATGCTCTTAGCGTCCTAGGGGGTGAACGTGGCATTTCCGTGCAGGAAAATCGCAGCGTCGATCGTCTCCGGATTCGACGCCCCGTTCGACCACCCGATGGCGTTCACTTTGGAAAGACCCAAGTGCTCGCGAAGCGCGTGAAAGTTCAGGCGCACGGCCGCGGCGCCCAAGTCCTCGCGCGTGCGTGCGCCGCCCGAAGCGCCCATGCCACGAGGGTCGAAATAGACCATCGTGAGGTGCCGCTCGAGCGGCCGATAGGTGGCGCGCAGTCCGTCGAGCGACAGCCCCCACGAGTTCGGAACCGTCATGAGCACAGGCCCTTTTCCGTGCACTTCGTAATGGATGTCGAAGCCGTTGAGCTCGGTGGTGAACGAGCCGTTTCGAAGCTCGGGCGCTGGGCGGAACACCTCGCCGCCTTTCATCACGAAGACGACATTTCCAAGCGCCGAGATGTCTTCGAGCGGGTTGCCGGCCACGGCGATGATGTCCGCTTGCAGCCCGGCTTTGAGGTCGCCCACGCGGTCGGACAGCATGAGCGCTTCGGCGGCGCGCGACGTGGTGCTCACGATCGCGTCCTTTTCCGGCTGTCCCGCGGCCACGCGCCGCTCGAACTCTATCGCCGTCTCGCCCGACCACACCCATCCGGCATTGGCGTCGGTACCGAAGATGATCGAGACGCCTTTTTCGACCGCGTGCGTAAAGACCTTGGTGCGCACGGGGAGAAACTTTGCCGTCCACTCGAGCGCTTCCTCCGAATAACCAAACTTCTCGCCATGAAGGATGTAGTATTCGCCGAGATAGAGGTTGGGGGAATAGTAGACGTTGTGCTCCACCATGAGGTCGAGCACGTCGTCCGTGAGAAGCGCCCCGTGCTCGAGCGTGCGCGTGCCCGCGAGGATCGCGCGCCGCGCGCCTTCCGGCGCGTGCGCGTGGGTGGACACAGGAATCCCGGCCTTCGTCGCTTCGTCCATCGCCCACTGCAGCTGCTCGAGCGAATGAGTTGCCGTCCCGCCCGCACGGCTGCTCCGGGTCGCGAAGACTTTGAGCCAGTCGACGCGGGACTCGATGCGCTTTTGTACTTCCGCGCGCAAGAGAGCTTCGTTTGCAGGCTCGGCGCCTTCTTGGACGGCGTCACCCTCGGCTCCCGGGGCGTCCTCGTCGGAGAGCCATCGTCCTGAGACGAGAAGCCTCGGGCCTGGCACGAGCCCTTCGTTGATGGCGTCGCGAAGATCAACGTCCTCGTAGCGTGGGCTTCCCAGCGTTCGGACGGTGGTGAAGCCGTGCTCGAGCAACGTGCGCGCGCTATAAGCCCCCCAAAGCGAGCTGAGAGAGGGCCGTGCCTCGTCCCGGCCAAAATGGGTGGTGATGTGAACGTGGCTGTCGATGAGGCCCGGAAGCACAGTGTATCCTCGGAGGTCGATGATCTCCGTCCCCTCGGGAGGCTCAGTAGCGCCGAAAGAGGTGATTTTGTCGCCCTCTACAATAATGATGGCGCCAGGGTGGGCATTCCCCTGACCGTCGATAGCGAGGTCCGTGCGGATGGCGAGCGATACCAGGAGCAAAAGCTTAATCATGGCTTTACCTTTCTCGAACCACGTTAATATAGAATATAGGCCGGTACGTCAATCCGCCTTTGGAGGCCAGGTTTACAAATGTTCATCCGGCAGCTTGTTGGAGCTCTAATCGTTATTCTGTCCGGCGTTTCTGTGGCTTCGGCCCAATGGACCGCTGAAAAACCGGGAAGCGACAACATTGAAGTCTTGTCCCACCTTCCGCTCGGCCCGCGCCTCAGCGTCTCCGACCTCGACCTCGAACAGGAGATGGATCGTCCTTACGCCTATGTCGGCCGCATGGTCTACGGTACCGAGGGTGACAAGGGCCTCGACATCATCGACATCAGCGATCCCCGGAAAGCGAAGCGCATCTATTCCTGGCGTATCGAGGACCAAGACCTGCACTTGGGGACAGGCGGAATGGACGTCAAGCACTTCAAGTACAAGGATCGCTACTACGTCGTGCAGTCACTCCAGTTTCGCCAGGGCGGACCGGATAACGACCTCGGCGCCCTCGTGCTCGACGTGACGGGCCTGCCAGATCCCACGACGGTGAAAGAAGTCGCTCGCATCCGTGAACCGGACCACCCCGGAGGCTTCCACAATATTTTCATCTACAAGCACAGCAACGGAGCCGTCTTGCTCTTCACCACTATTTCGGGGCCGTTCTCGCACGTATACGATCTCGGCCGTGTCGTCGAAGGGGACCTCGAGAACGCGCTCGTCGCCAAGGTGCCCGTCCCTAACTCCGAGAGCGAGCGTCGCGGCTATCACGACTTCTACGCCGGCTATCATCCGGATTCCGCCGAAGATCGTTTCTACGGCGGTGGCACGGGCGGCTACTACGTCTATAACGTCACCGATCTCGAAGAACCCAAACTGCTCGTCTCGCTCACCGGCATCAGGGGGGTCAAGAACGGCCACACGTTCACGCCCACGCCCGACGGCCGTTATGTCGTCGCCGAGACGGAGTATCAGTACGCGCCGCTTCGTGTTTTCGATCTCAAGCCAGGCCTCGACAAGGAGGTCGAGACGATCTCGAAGCCGATTGGCGCCTGGACCGCCGATTGGAGGCACCTCGCCCACAACCACGAGATCCGTTGGCCCTACGTGTTCGTCTCCGGGTATCTCGATGGGCTTCAGGTCTTCAGCTTGATGGACCCGAAGAACCCGACGACGGTGGCATATTACGATACCTATACCGGCCCGCCCAACACGAAGCGCTACGCGATGTTCAACGGGGCGTTCGGTGTGGATGTGCGCAACGAAGATGGGCTCATCGTCGTGAGCGATATGACGACCGGCTTCTGGGTCTTCCGAATGGAAGGCTTCCAGGGTTGGAAGGGCGAGGACTGGGGTATGCCCAACATTTCCAGCGCCCAGGACTGGGAAACGGTTCCGGGCTCAGACGGCAATCAATAATAATGCAAGTCTTTCTGGCGCTCTTCGTGGTGGCGGCTTCGGCGAGCGCCGCGGAGCGCCCCTCGTCTCCGTGGAGCGTGCCTTTTGGCTTTGGCGGTGCGGTGTGCAGCGGGACGACTTCCACAGCACTGCCCGACCTTCCGTCGAGCTATTACGGGGTCGAGATGGTGCCGACGAAGCGTGTTCAAGGGACTGGCAACGGTGTAGGGTTCGGGAAAGTTACCTTTTCGAGCTCGCCTTTCGGCGTGGCCGTGTCACCATCCGGCATATACATGGTCGATATCACGATGGCGCTCCGACGAATCAAGAAACCCAAGAAAGGTTTCCTCACGGCGTGGGCTACCAAGGATGACTTGTCGGAGACGACGCGGCTAGGCGTACTCGATGACGACTTCCGCATTTCGGGTAAGGCGGCCTGGAACAAGTTTCTTCTCGTCGTCTCGCTCGAGCCAACGGACGAGCCGACGGGGAAATGGAGCGGGCCTATCGTGATGCGCGGAATGTCACGAAGCGGCATGATGCACACCCTCGCCGGCCACGGCCCATACCAAGCGGAGCCCTGCGCGAAGTACGGTTTCTGATTGTGAAAATCGTGCTCAGCGTTGTCTCGCTGGCTTTGTGCGCGACCGTGTGGGCACAGCACGAGAATCACAACATGCCAGGCGGCGATCCGAAGGCTTGGCGCATGCCTCCACACGATTACCCCATGCCGCCCCTTCCGGGAATCGCGACCGCGGTGCCGATTGTCGGCCCGTTCCTCGCGCGGATGGACGCCGACGATATCTCGCAGTTTCCCGAAGCGAGACCGGGCGAGATCGTGGGGATTTCCGACGGCGAAACACTTGTCATGCGTGCGAGCATCGTGCGCCGCACGATAAACGGCTCGACGTTTCTGATGTATGGCTATAATGGCCAATATCCCGGTCCGCTCATCAAAGCGGAGCGGGGCGCGACCATCATCGTCGAGCTCGTCAACGAGATCGAGATGCCGACGACAGTGCATTGGCACGGGCTCCGGCTCGATAACCGCTTCGACGGAGTCCCCAACGTGACCCAGCCGGCGGTGCAACCAGGTGAGCGCTTTACGTACGAAGTCCATTTTCCGGATACCGGAATTTACTGGTACCACCCGCACGTGCGCGAGGACATCCAGCAAGACCTCGGCCTCTACGGGAACTTGCTCGTTACGCCCCCTGAAACCGACTACTACAACCCGGTCAACAAAGAACGAGCACTCATCCTCGACGACATCTTGATGGACGATCTCGGGCTCTTCCCGTGGGGGGACCGTGCGGCGACCCACGCGCTGATGGGGCGGTTTGGAAACGTCATGCTCGTGAACGGGGCACCCGGATACGAGCTCTCGGTCGAGCGCGGTGAAGTCGTCCGCTTCTATCTGACGAACGTCGCGAACTCGCGCACGTTCAACGTCGTCTTTGGGGAGGCGCGCGTCAAACTCGTCGGCTCGGACGTGAGCAAGTACGAGCGCGAAGAGTGGGTGGAGAGCGTCGTTCTGGCACCCGCCGAGCGCTACATCGTCGAAGTTCTCTTCGACGAGCCCGGCGATATCGAGATCGTGAACTCGATCCAGGCCATCGACGACTTCATGGGCGAGTTCCACCCACATACGGATTTGCTGGGAACGGTGCACGTCGCCGGGACGCGGGTTGCCGAGAGCTACGCGGAAGTCTTTGGCGAGCTCCGCGAGCACGAAGACGTGAAGGCTGACATCGGCGCTTTTCGGCAATATTTCGACAAGCCCGTCGACCACAGCCTCGAGCTCACGCTCGCGATCGAGAACTTGCCGATGCAGCTCGTTCAGGCCATGCAGTTCGAAGCGGGGCTCTACGCGCCGCCGATCGAATGGAACGACGCGATGCCGATGATGAACTGGCTATCGAGCGCCGAGCAGATCCACTGGAAGCTCCGCGACCCCGACACGGGCAAGGAGAACATGGACATCGAGTGGAGCTTTGAGGTCGGAGACGTCGTCAAGATCCGGATCTACAACAACCCGGAAACGATCCACCCGATGAATCATCCGTTCCACGTGCACGGTCAGCGCTTCCTCGTCATCGAACTCGACGGCGTCCCGAACGGGAATCTCGTTTGGAAAGATACGGCTATCGTCCCCGTCGGCACGACGATGGACATCCTCGTCGACATCACGAACCCTGGCGAATGGATGGCGCACTGCCACATTGCCGAACACCTTCACGCGGGGATGATGATGACGTTCACCGTCACCGAGCCCTGAGGCGGAAGCGTTGGGTGTTAGCTTTTTCGGGACCTCTCCACGAGCACGTCGAGCAGAGGCTGCGTTGGTTCCCCGCGAAGCTTACGTAGGTCTTCGATGTCCATCAGCTCTTCGAGCTTAGACTCGAGCGTTTCCTGGACAAAGCGGTTCACCGTGATACCCCGCTCCGCGTGCTCGTCATCGTTGGCTTCCTTTCCCCATCATCCTGTTCATAGCAAATTAACGCACAATTAAGCGGCTGTCCATGGCGCCGTCTACGATTTCGTGGGAGCATGCGACGAAGTTAGAGAGGTGTGCCCGATGCAAGGAATCGTCAAACGTGCGCTAGCCGTGGCGGCGGCGGTCGTTGTAGTAAGGTTGATTCTGGAAGAGACGGGTGCACCGTCGTGGCTGGTCAACGTTTTCGGCGTGACGTGGCTGTACCTGCTGGCACCGTTCTATTTTGCGATGAAGGTTGCTCGCTCCTCGGAGACGCGTCCTTATGTAACGCTCGCGAAGATGTCTGCGAGCTTTGTTCTTGTCGCGGCGTCCATGGTCGGAGTGACGTACAGCGTGTCGTCCGTGTTCGGGTTCTCGGCATACCGTTTCACCGTCGAGGGCGGAGGCGTGATAGGAGAGGGGATTACACCTCTTCAAGGCTACATCGTCATGCCTCTTGGTAATTTCGGCCTGACCGTCCTCATTGGCCTGGTCGCCGCAATCGTCGTCGGGCCGGTCGTGCTGTGGATTTTTTGCCGCTGACAGGCACGAGCTCATAGCAGGGCACTAGTCGCGGGCGGCCGCGGCGAGGGCCTCAATGAACGCCCAGCGGTGCTTCCCCAGCTCCTGACCTATCGCCGTTGGCCAGGCGCTGTGGGTGACGATAACGATCTTTGACTCCGGATCGATCCAGAGGAGCTGTCCGAAGATGCCGATGCCGGCGTAGTTTCCGCTGTCGCGCAGCTACCAGAGGTAGCCGTAGCCGCCGAAGCCCTCGCTGGGCTCGGTAGACTCTGCCATCCATCCCTCAGGAAGCACCCGTGTACCGTCCGCCAGTACCCCGCCTTGCATAGCGAAGATCCCGATTCGGGCGTAGTCGCGCAGGGTGGCGCTGATGCAGCAGCCACCCAGCTCGCCACCGCCGGGCTCGTGCAGCATCCAGGTCGCATCCGACTCCATGCCGAATGGCTGCCAGAGCTTGTGCGTCAGGTAGGTGGAAAGGTTGTTGCCGATAGCCGCGCGCAGCAACGCCCCGGCCAGGTTCGACTCCGCGGTGTTGTAGTTGAACCGGTCTCCCGGCGGCGCCTCGCGTCCGCGCGGCGCCATGTTCCGGAGCAGCGCCAGATTGCCCGCCGGCATGTTGTTGACGTCGGACGCTGGGTCGGCGTAGTCCTCGTTCCACGTAACCCCCGACGCCATTTGCAGCACGTCGCGAATCGACACGCCGTCGTAGCCGTCACCGGCCAGAAGGGGCAGGTACTTCGTGACCGGCTCGTTGACGCTCTCGATATAGCCGTCCTCGATCGCCGCACCGATCAATATCGAGACCGCGGACTTGGCGATCGAGAACGACACCCAGCGACTGTTCTCGTCGTTGCCGAGCGAGTAGCGCTCGAGCAGGACCTCGTCATCTTTGACAACGAGCAGGCCGGCGACGCGCTTGTCGCTCACGTAGTCGTCGAGCCCATAGCTCGTGCCATCGACCTCGTAGGTGACCGCGGAGAAGTCCCGTGGGGATGACACCAGCGGATACGGTTCACCGCCCGCGTGGATGATGCCGGTATCGAAGATCTGGTCGATGTTCCGATAGCCCGCAACCTGTTGCTCGGGCGTCCAGAAGAGGAACTGGCTACGCGGGCCGAAATGCTCCGCGTCCAGAGTCTCCGTCGGCGCGGCCTTGGCGTCGACGGCGGGCGGGTCCGTGCAGCCGCACAGAGCAAGTACGGTAAGCGGGAGTCCCAATAAGGCGAGGATCCGCAAGGATGTGGTCATGAGCTGTCCTCTTTCACTACCGCGCTCTCAACTGAGCCAGCCCCTCCTCCACCTCTTCGCGGGGAAGCTTGCCGTGCTCGAGGGCGTCGTCGGGCTTCGTGAGCAACCGCTCGTAGAACTCGATCCCCTCGGGGACGAGCTCGGCGTGTCCCGCGTCGATGAGCTCGAACAACGTGTCCTCGGCATCCGCAAAAGCGCCTTCGCGCTCGTAGTGCCAGATGAGCCGTTTTTGGATCTCCGGCTCTGGTGCATTGGAGGCTAGCTCGCCGAGCAACGTCTCGATCTTCTCTAGATAGCGGTCCGCATCAGGAATGCGCTCGAGGCTTTCCCGCCCGGAGACTTCGAGATAGAGCCCAAGCGCGCGCACCTTCGATTGGTATGCGGCGCCGTCCTCCCCTTTGAGCGTTTTGAGCTCGCCGTCTTCATAAAGAAGCTCGGCGACGACGAGACTCTTCCCGGGGTCGAGGATTCCCCCCGGGCTGAAGAGAAAGACGATCTGGTCGAGCGATAGAGTGTGCAACGTGCGGACGTCGAGCCCAACGAGGTTCTTGGCGGCCTCGGTGATAGCCTCTTCGGCCTCGTTGTACCGCTTGGCTTTTCGGAGGGTGAGGATGGCGCCGAGGGTTTTGGAGAGCTGTTCGACGAGCCTGAGTATGTAGTCGCGTTGGAACATCCCGCTGCATTCCCTATAGCCCCATAGGCCCTATAGCCCCATAGGCCCTATAGCCCCATAGGCCCTATAGCCCCATAGGCCCTATAGCCCCATAGGCCCTATAGCCCCATAGGCCCAATGGGTCAGTGCAAAGATGGCGTAATTGACTCCGAACTTGTAACCTTCGTTGGTGAGCTCGATGGGGTAGTAACCGTACTCGGCCCACTCCCAGTACTCCCCGATATCATTGTTGAAGTTGGCGACGAGCAATAGACGGCCGTCGTCGTCTCGCATTCCCCAAAAAGAGGGCGCTTCGTAGGAGCCATAGCCGGCGGGCATTTCGAGAGTCTTGATATGGCAGAAGCTCTGGAACACAGCATCCTCGAGCTCGAGCCTCTCGAAGTGACGCCCGGGCAAGACTCTAGCCATGCACGCTTCGAAGTTCTCCCAATCCCAAGGCCCGTCGAAGTCGTCGAAGATGGCAAATCCGCCTTTCGCGAGATAGTCGCGAAAGTTCGCGGTTTCCTCGGGCGTGATCGCCCAAGTGCCGGGCTCGCTGAAATAGGCCATGGGATAGAGCATGAGATCCGGGCTGTCGAGCGGGACGATCGTGTGCGACGCGGGCTCCGTATGAACCTCGGAGACCTCGGACAAAATACGCAGGAGGTTTCGCTCGGCGCGCGGGTAATCATGAGACCAGCCGGGCCGTCTCCCTTCACGATACGAATGAAACCTCACGCGCGCGAAGGCGTAATTCGGCACGATGGTAGGCGTGAGCTCGACCGGTAGCGGTTCGCGCCGGCGGCGGCGCTCCCATTGCGCTCCCTCGGCTACGAGCGAAATCAGCGCTATGATTGCGAGCGCTCTGACGAGCATCCCTGGCCTCCCTGGTCTTCGCGTAGAATCATACGCTTAGCCGTGCCATTTGACAAAGGAGCTTTTGCCGATGAAACGTATTCCCGTGAACCCCTGGGAATGGTCCAAGCAGTATCAATTCAACCAGGGCGAAATTCTCGAAGGCGTGAGCCGCCAGCTCGTATGCTCGGGCCAGACCTCGATTGACGCCGAGGGCAAGGTCCAACATCCGGACGATTTGAGAGGCCAGATTGCAGCGGCCATGGATAATCTCGAGGCCGTTTTGAAGGCCGCAGAGATGGGTTTCGAGCACCTCACCCGTTTGACCGTGTATACAAAACCGACGTGGACAAGATGATCGAGAACTGGGACGTGTTCTCAGGGCCGCTCGCCGTCGCAAACGTCATGCCCGTAAACACGCTGATCGGCGTTGCCCGACTAGCCTATCCCGAGCTAAAAGTGGAAATCCAAGCCGACGCCGCCGACTGGTTTTCCGGGAACCATCCGCCCGGGAAATCCGTTAAACCTGACGAGGCGTCGAAATACGCCCAGAGTAGCAGTTAGCAGGTAGTCCCAAGGAAACAGGGAGACAAAGTGCAAGATCTCGCAGGCGATATTCGATACGCTTTCCGGACGCTTTTCCGTCAACCCGGCTTCACCCTCGTGGCCGCGCTTTCGCTCGCCCTCGGGATCGGTCTGCATACGACTATCTTCAGCGTCGTGAACACGATCCTTCTCAAGAATCTTCCTATCGAGGACCCGGGCCGCCTCGTCGAGACCGGCTCGATCGAGACCGGTAAGCTTGCGGACCTCGTTGTCCTAGAGAGCAACTTGTTCGACATACCACCTGAGAACATTAGCGAGACCCGTGTGCTCATGACGTTTTTAGAGAGTGAGCCCGTATTTCGCGCGGAGGAATTTTGACCATGAAAGCCATCATTGCCATCGCATTCAGCTTCTTACTGTCGCCTGTGACCGCGGCCGTGCAGGACGACGACACGAAGGACGATGCTTGGGACGTAAACGCTACTTTCGGCCCCACTAGCCCGCTCGAGTTCGAGACCACCGAAGGCACGTGGATGAACCTCGACATCAGCCCGGACGGCACGCAGATCGTTTTCGACCTTCTTGGAGATCTCTACGTGATGCCTGTTTCGGGCGGCACGGCGACGCGGCTGACCGAAGGAGCGGCGTTCGACATGCAGCCCCGTTTTTCTCCGAACGGAGAGAGCATTGCCTTTGCGAGCGACCGCGACGGCGCGACGAATCTATGGGTCGTGGACCGTGACGGTGCGAACCCGCGCCAGGTCTCGAAAGAGAAGAAGTGGTTCATCAATAGCCCGACGTGGTCGGCGGACGGTGACTATCTGTTCGCCCGTCATCACTTCGTCGCCCAGCGCTCGCTCGGAGCGGGAGAGATCTGGCTCTACCACCTCCGCGGTTCCGAGGGTCTTCAAGTCACCGAGAAGGTCACGTTCCAGAAGGATGCGGGTGAGCCTTCGATTTCACGTGATGGCCGCTATCTTTACTACAGCAAGGACGTCACCCCGAGCCCGAACTTCGAGTACGACAAAGATCCGAACGGAGCCATCTATGCCATCGTGCGGCGCGACCTCGCAACCGGTGACGAGCGCCGCGTGGTGGACATTCAGGGGGGCGCGACGAGCCCCACGATTTCTCCCGACGGCAAACGTCTCGCATTCATCCGCCGCATCCGCCTTCAGAGTCATCTCTACCTCCAGAATTTGGAGACGGGCGAGCAGTGGTCGATCTTCGACGGGCTCGACAAAGACTTGCAAGAAGCCTGGGCCATCCACGGGCTCTACCCGCAATATAGTTGGACCCCTGACGGGAAAAACATCTTCATTTGGGGGCACGGCAAAATCTGGCTTGTGGACGTCGAGGCACGCCGAGGCGCCGAGGTGCCGTTTCGCGCGCGGGTCGAGCAGACGATCCACGACGCTTTGCGCTTTCCTCAAAAAGTCTTCGAGCCCGAGTTTCCTGTACGCATGCTGCGCCACGTCACGACGTCGCCGGACGGCGGGGAAGTCGTCTACAGCGCGCTCGGGCATATCTATCGCAAAGTCTTGCCCGACGGCGCCCCCGCGCGCCTGACGGAGGACGAGCACATCGAGTACGCGCCTTCTTATTCTCCGGATAAGAGCACGATCGTCTACGCGACGTGGTCCGATGACGAGAAAGGACGGATCCGAATCATCGCGCCTGACGGCTCCGGAGCGCGTGAGCTCGTCTCCGTGCGTGGGCACTACACCGACCCTTCGTTCTCGCCGGATGGAAAGCAGGTCGTCTATCGCCGAAGAACAGGCGACTCCCTTCGTGGCGAGACCTTTGGGACCAATCCCGGTATCTACGTCGTCTCTGTCGACGGCGGTGAGCCGACTCTCGTTCGTGAGTTGGGTGCAGCGCCCCGCTTCGACCACACGGGCGAGCGCGTTTATTTCCGTGAGCGGCGTGACGACAAGACCGTGCTCGCGAGCGTCGAGCTCGACGGTAGCGAAGAGATCGTCCATCTGGAATCTGAGAACGCCACTCAGATCGTACCGTCCCCCGACGGGCGGTGGGTGGCTTTCGTCGAGCGGTTCAAAGTGTTCATCGCACCTTTTCCTCGTACGGGCCGTACGGTGAGCATCGGGCCGGGAGGATCCGCGATCCCCGTCAAAGAAGTCTCGGGCGATATGGGCGACTACATCCATTGGTCCGGTGACAGTGCGAAGATCCACTGGAGTCTCGGACCAGAGCTCTTCACGCTTTCGCTCGACCCAACCTTCGAGCTCGATGCCGCCGCGGCGCGGACGGCAATCGGGTTCGCCGCCGCGAGCGACCAGCCGACCGGGAGCATCGCGCTCGTCGGTGCTCGCATCGTCACGATGGACGGGGAGCGTATAATCGAGAACGGAACCGTGGTCGTGGACGAGAACCGCATTACGGCGGTGGGGCCTTCCGCTTCCTTGTCGGTGCCGGCCGGCGCGACACGCATTGATGTCTCTGGCCGCACGATCATCCCGGGCATCATTGACGTCCACGCCCACGTCGGAAGCGAGAGTGCGGGCATCCTCTCGGAGCAAAATTGGAGATTCGTCGCGAACGTCGCCTACGGTGTGACGACGTCGCACGACCCGTCGAACAATACGGAAATGGTGTTCACCAACTCCGAGATGATCCGAGCGGGCAAGAAGCTCGGCCCGAGACTCTACTCGACCGGCACGATTCTCTATGGCGCCGAAACCCCGTTCAAAGCCGTCATCGAGAAATATGATGACGCGCTCGCCCATCTCCGGCGCCTGAAGGCTGTGGGTGCGTTCTCCGTCAAGAGCTACAACCAGCAGCGTCGCGATGTACGCCAGATGATCATCAAGGCGGCGCGCGAGCTCGAGATGATGGTCGTTCCCGAAGGCGGCTCGCTTCTCTATATGGACGAGACTTTCGTCTATGACGGCCATACCGGGCTCGAGCATTCGCTCCCCGTCCCGGTCTTGTACGACGATGTCGTGAACTTGTTCGCACGAAGCCGCACCGGCTATACGCCGACTCTCATCGTTGGCTATGGCGGTCTCGCGGGCGAGAATTACTGGTACCAGCACGACGAAGTTTGGGCGAACGAGAACCTGCTCCAATACACGCCGCGCGAGATCGTGGACGCGCGCGCCCGCCGCCGCACGATGGCACCCGAGGACGATTTCAACCATGTCCTGATCTCGCAAGGCGCGAAGAAGATCCTCGATGCGGGGGGACTCGTCCAGCTCGGCGCCCACGGGCAACTGCAAGGACTCGGCGCTCATTGGGAGCTCTGGATGCTCGAGCAAGGCGGGATGGCGGAGCTCGAAGCGCTCCGATCCGCCACACTCATGGGTGCGGAATATATCGGCCTCGACGGCGAGCTCGGCTCGATCGAGGAAGGCAAGCTCGCCGACCTCGTTGTGCTCAGCAAAAACCCGCTCGAGAACATCCGAAACAGCGAGAGCGTCCAGATGGTCATGCTCAACGGCCGACTCTACGACGCCGCCACAATGAACGAGATCGGCAATCATCCCAAGGAACGAAAGCCGTTCTACTGGCAACGGGCGCGATGAGCGTTCTACTGTTTCTGCTGCTCGCACAATTCGACTACGACGCCAAAGTTGCGCTTGCTGTCGAGAGCTCGCAGGTTACGTTCATCGACGCCCGACAGGGCGATCGATCGATCGCCAGGAGGTAGTCATGTCACTGTTACAAGCGTTTTATCTGGCCGCGGTAACGGTCGTCTGCGTCGCTGGACTCGGATGCGGATCGTCGACCACGGATGAGACAGCGACCGCCGCGGATTCAAGAGCGGGCATACCACAGTTCGAGGTCGACCCTTTTGGCCGAAGCCGCTGCCGAACGATTGGCTTCTAGGACGGGTCGGGGGATGGCGGTCGACTCGCGCGATCACGTGTGGGTTCTCCAGCGTTCGGGTAGTCTTACGGAAGACGAGCTCGGCGCGGAGCAGGATCCACCTCGCTCGATTTGTTGCAAGGCGGCGCCACCGATCCTCGAGTTCGATGCCGAGGGAAATCTCGTCCGGGCGTGGGGTGGTTCCGGGTCGGGCTACGACTGGCCCACCGTCGAGCACGGACTCTACATCGACTATAACGATAACGTCTGGGTAGGGGGAGAAGGCCCTGAAGACCACCAAGTGCTAAAGTTCAACCGCGGTGGCGAGTTTCTTCTCCAGATTGGACAGTCAGGAAAGACGGGAGGAAGCAATCACAAGGAGTTTTTGGGACATCCTGCCGACATGGAAGTCTTTCCGGATACGAACGAAGTTTTCATTGCTGATGGTTATCTGAACAAACGCGTCATCGTTTTTGAAGCGGATACGGGTGAGTACAAGCGTCACTGGGGCGCGTACGGCAACGAGCCGAATAGTCCCGACCCCGAGACCTTTTACCTCGCGAACACCGGGCGGTACTGGCGTCACGGAGGCGCGGACGGAAAAGAAGTGGTTGACGCCGGCCTCTCACCCTATGATCCGAGCGCTCTTCCTGCGAAGCAGTTCGGTGTCGTTCATGGGCTCCGGGTCGCGAGCGACGGGCTCGTCTATGTTGCGGATCGGTACTTTCGTTTGGATTTTCGTCCCGATTCGAGGACACTGAGCGACTGGCCTGGATCCGTGCGCGGTCTCGTTGAAGGGGTCGGGGCGATCTGACATGATAAGCGGTTGCGCGGTTCGTTGAGGCCCGGTCCGAAGCGAGGGAATCAGCCGAGTGGAATCTGCATTCAGTGTGTTTGTCAGCGGTATGGTCGGCGTTTTTGCCGGCATGGGGGCCCTTTACGTCACCATGAAGGTCAACGCTTTGGTGGCCGATTGGGTTGGCCGGAAGTCCGCAAAGACTGAGAAGTCTGGCTGACCGTGGCTTTTTTCGACCAGCTCGGCTTTTCGTCCCTGACTCCCGGGATGGTGTTTACCGGCTTTATAGGGCTGGTGCTCATCTACCTAGCCATCCGAAAGCAGTACGAGCCGCTCCTTTTGCTCCCCATAGGCTTTGGTATCCTCGTCGCGAATCTTCCGCTCACGCATCTGATGGAACCTGGGGAGGGACTGATCTGGCGGTTCTATCATTACGGCATCGAGTGGGAGGTCATCCCGCCCCTGATCTTTCTCGGGCTTGGTGCCCATACGGATTTTGGGCCGCTTCTTTCGCAGCCTCGTCTCATCTTTTTGGGGGCGGCGGCGCAGGGAGGCGTTTACGTAACGTTTTTTGTCGCACACGCCGTAGGTTTTTCGTTGGAGGAAGCGGCGACGATCGGAATCATCGGTGGCGCGGATGGTCCTACGACCATATTTCTCGCGGCGCAGATAGCGCCTCAGCTTCTCGGGGCCTGCGCGGTGGCGGCGTATTCTTATATGGCACTCGTTCCAATCATTCAGCCGCCTATCATGCGGGCTTTGACCACGGAAAAAGAACGAAAGATCCGTATGAAGAAGTCCCGCAAGGTGCCGCACCTGGAAAAGATCTTGTTTCCGATCGTCGCTACCATCGTCATCGTACTGCTCGTACCGCAATCGGCCGCGCTCATCTCCATGTTCATGCTGGGGAATCTCTTTCGAGAGTCCAAGGTCGTCGATCGACTGACGGACACGGTTCAGAACTCGCTCATGAACATCGTGACCATCTTTCTAGGCATTAGCGTCGGCGCGACGATGAGCGCAGAGACTTTCTTGCGGAAAGATGTCATTTTCATCTTTTTTCTCGGCTTGTTCGCTTTCATGATCGGCACGGCCACGGGCATCCTCTTAGCGAAGCTCATGAATTTGTTCACCGAGGACAAAATCAATCCCCTCGTTGGCGCCGCCGGAGTTTCGGCAGTTCCGATGGCTGCTCGCGTGGTGCACAAGATGGGGGCCGAGGCGGACAAGAAGAACTACTTATTGATGTTCGCTATGGGGCCCAATCTTGCGGGCGTGATCGGTACCGTGATTGCCGCGGGGATTTTTCTAACCATTTTCAAGTAGGTTCTTAGAGGCTTCAGCATGGCAGAAGAAGTTTGCGCACCTCTTTCCGGGAAAGTTTTATCCCTGGCGGCGGAGGTCGGCTCATTGGTGGAAGAAGACGACGAAATATTGGTTCTCGAGGCTCTCAAGATGGAGACGGTCGTCTATTCACCTTGCGATGGTCGTTTGAAGGAATTCAAGGTCAAGGTGGGCGATCAGGTCGCAGAGGACGATGTGCTTGCCGTGATCGAATAACCGATTGCATCGGCAATTGTCAGTGATCAGTGAGGCGAACATGATTTTCGAGCTCAACGAAGAACAGAAGCTGGTTCAAGATACGGCCAGGCAATTTGCGGCGGACGACATTGCACCCACGCTCGAGGAAGAAGAAAAGAATCAGGAATTTCGGACCGAGCGCGTCCGCAAGATGGGGGAGCTGGGCTTTTTCTCCTGCGCGCTCCCCGAGGAGCTCGGCGGAAGCGGGATGGGCTTTTTCGAGTCCGTCTTGATGGCCGAGCAGATCGCGAAGGTTTCCGCGTCGTGGCGTTTACCGTTCAACATGCAGAATCTGGGTCCCGCGGTGACCGTCGCAAAGTTCGGCACCGAGGAGCAGAAGAAAAAGCATATTCCCGGCTGGGTCGACGGTACGCAGATTGGCTTTTTTGCCATGACGGAGCCCGATAGCGGCTCCGATGTGGCGAGCATGAAGACCGTCGCGCATGATCGCGGCGATCATTACGAGCTTCACGGTACCAAGATCTGGGCGTCCAATGCGGCGCAGGGTGATGCCGGGTTGCTCTATGTTTCGACGGACCCGGAGAAGAAGCACAAGGGCATGACGGCCTTCATCCTCGAGCCGAAAAAGCTCGAGAATTTCAGCGCCCGGAACATCGAGACCAAGCTCGGGCTCCATTGCGCACCGACCGGGGAGCTCGTCTTCAGCGGTACGAAGATTCCCAGGGACTCCGTTCTCGGTGAGCCCGGACAGGGCTTCAAGATCTGTATGTGGCAGCTGAACAACACCCGTCTCGGCTGCGCGGCGGGAGCTTTGGGTGTGGCCGGTGGCGCACTCGAGTTGGCAATCAACTATGCCAACGAGCGTACTCAGTTCGGCAAGCCCATTTCGAAGCATCAGATGATCCAGGCTCAGATTGCAGAGATGACGGTCGAGCACGAAGCGGCGCGCCTTCTCGTCTACCGGGCGGCGTGGTTGAAGGACAACGGCAAGCCCAATCAGTACGAAACGTCCATCGCCAAGTACCATGCTTCCGAGACCGCGGTGCATGCGGCCAACGAGTGCATGAAGATCTTCGGCTCCTACGGCTTCTCCTCGGAATATCCGGCCGAGCGTTTTTATCGCGATGCGAAGTCGCTGCAGATCGTGGAAGGGACTTCGAACGTGCAGAAGCTCATCATCTCCGGGATTGCCTGCGGGCACACGCCCAATCGTTGAGGCTCCTATGAAACCTTATTTCGAGAAAATGGACGGCTTCGGCAAGGAGCTGAAGGCGGGACGCATCAAACGCGCCGCGCAAAGCGCCGAGGAGTTGCGCAAGGTCGAGGCCGAGATCGAGGCTGCGAATCAGAGAGTCGAGGAGGCCGGCTTTCCGACGGAGAAGATCAACAAGCGTGGCTGGATGACTGTCTGGCAAAGGCTCGAATATCTCGTCGACCCGGGCACCTGGCATCCGCTCCACACGCTCTATAACCCACTCGACAACGTCGAGGGCACGACCAACGTCATAGACGGTCTCGCGAAAATCTCGGGGCGTTGGGCCGTGGTGATTGGCTTCGACAACAAAGTCATGGCGGGGGCCTGGCTGCCCGGGCAATCGGAGAATATTCTCCGCGTTACGGATCTGGCCAAGCGGCTAAACATCCCGCTCGTCTGGCTCGTGAACTGCAGCGGCGCGAAGCTTCCCGAGCAGGAGAAATTCTACGCGAACCGGCGCGGCGCGGGCACACCGTTCTATCGTCACGCCGAGCTCCAGCAAGCGGGCATCCCCGTGCTCGCTGGGATTTACGGCACCAACCCCGCCGGAGGCGGCTATCAAGGGATCAGCCCGACCATCTTGATCGCACATAAAGACGCGAATATCGCCGTGGGCGGTGTCGGGATCGTCTCCGGCATGGCGCCGAAAGGCGGGTTCGACGCGGAGATGCTGGAAGAGCTCATCGCTAAGACTCGCGAGTTTACCGCGCGGCCTCCGGGCGATGTCGAAACGCATTACGAGCATACGGGTTTTTTCTCCCGCGTTTATGAAGAAGAGACCGGCGTTCTTGACGGCCTCAAAGAGTACATGTTGGGGGTCCCGGCTTATGGGCCCGAATTCTTTCAAGCGGCAGAGCCGGCCGAGCCCCAATTTTCCGGCGACGATCTCTACCACTTGCTCCCGTTCAATCAGAAGGAGGTTTACGACTTCGACGAAGTCCTAGCGCGCCTCGTGGATGGCAGCGAAGGGATGGAGTTCCGTCCGGACTATGGTCCGGAGATGTATACGGGTCTTTGCAAGATCGACGGCAAGCTCGTCGGCTGCATCGGCAACCGGCAAGGCTATCTGGGGAAGGGGTATCCGGAATACGCGGACTACCCGGGTATGGGGGGCAAGTTATATCGCCAAGGCCTCATCAAGATGAACGAGTTCGTCACCTTGTGCGGGCGCGACCGCGTTCCCATCATCTGGTTCCAGGACACCTCGGGTATCGATGTCGGCGACGTCGCGGAGCGGGCCGAGCTTCTCGGTCTCGGGCAGTCGCTAATCTATTCCATTCAGCAAACAGACGTTCCGATGATGCTCGTCGTCTTGAGAAAGGGCACGGCCGCGTCGCATTACGTGCTCGGCGGACCGACGGCTAATCGCCACAACGCTTTCACGTTGGGGACGGCCGCGACCGAGATCGAGGTGATGCATGGCGAGACGGCGGCCGTTGCCACTTATGCGCGCCGCGCCGTCAAAGAAAGCGACGCGGGGCGGCCTCTCGAGCCCGTGATCGAGAAGATGAACGAGCTCGTGAAGCGCTACTACGAAACCTCACGGCCGGAATATTGTGCTCATTACGGTTTCGTCGACGAAGTGGTGAAGCTCTCGAGCTTGCGCAGCTATCTGGCCGCGTTTGCGGGCGCGGCTTATCAGAATCCGAAATCGGTCTGCCCGCAGCACCAGATGGTTCTTCCGAGAATCATCAAGGGCTGAGAGCTCGCCGCCTCGAGGCTCTGGCTTCGGTTGACATCTCAACAGCGGCGTAATACACTCGTGCGGCGTAATACACTCGTATTGCGATACGGAGGAATGGATGGGAACTCGAACGGTCCGCTTGGACGATGAGACAGAACAGATGCTCGAAGAGATAAGACTCGAGACGGGTTTGTCTATCTCTGAGGTTCTCAAACGAGGCATCCGCGCGTTTCGTGAGGAAGTTGCGCGAACAGCCTCTCCGACTCCTTTTGAGGTATACCGCAATCTCGATCTCGGTCCCGGGGGTTACGCAGTCGCACCAGCGACCGAAGTCAGGCGTGGTGTGCGCGAGGCCCTTCGTAGGAAACACGGCCGTTGATTTTGGCGGATACGGGCCCACTCGTCGCAATTTTCGATCCCAGGGACGCGCTCCACAACAGCTCAGCTCGTGTTCTAGAAAAAATTCAAGAGCCGCTCGTCACGACATTGCCGGTGTTGACGGAAGCTTTCCACGTGCTGACCCCTTCGAGCCAGGGGGCTGATCGCCTTCGTGATTTCGTACTCAAACGCGGTCTGTCCGTCTGGTTCTCGAGTGCCGGCTCGCTCGAGCGGGCTTTCGAGCTGATGGAGCAATATGCCGACCATCCGATGGATTTAGCCGATGCCTCGCTGGTCGCGGCCGCGGAGGAACTGGGTACGAGAACGATCTTTACACTGGACCGTGGTGACTTCGAGACGTACCGGGTGAAGCGCGGGCACCGCCATTACTCCTTCGAGATCGTCTCGTAACCGTCTCGTTTCTGCGTAGTCTTCGGTTGGTCAGCGACCCGTTAACCGCCCGGGCGGGTACAGCTCTCTTGCGTACCGCTGACGGCTGGCGGCTGGTTGTTGGTCGGTAGACCCTGCTCGGCCCAAGCGATGGTTCCGCCGTTCAGGCTCCGGACGTTCTGGTAGCCGAGCGACTGCAGAAAGTGCATCCCCGAGATCGAAAGGTTGCCGCGGTCGCACACCGTGACGATCGAGCGCTCGAGCTGCTCGGGCAGCTCGCCCCGACGGTCTCCCAACTCTCCAAGGGGGATGTTCGTCGCCCCCGCCACGTGCCGCTTCGCGTAGACCTCCACTTTTCGCACGTCGAGGAGGAAGGGCCGCGAGTCCGGGCCCTCGAGCGCCGTGCGCAGGTCCTCCACCTCCCAAGTGTTGTGCGGGTTGCGCGAGTTCTCCACCAGAGTGGTTAGAAGCTGCTCCTTCGGGCTGGGCTCGCCCGTGAGCGCGTCGGCCGAGGAGGCAGCCCTAACATGAGGAAAGTGCCGCTCGAATGAGGAGGCGTACTTGAAAACATTATCCGGGAAGATGA
>Ga0310121_10000134_pt1 | contig 75205 bp, 64 predicted proteins | sample CB27_Tmax_986_MG_FD_203504 | JGI IMG/M metagenome (GOLD analysis project Ga0310121, IMG submission 203504) | Marine microbial communities from Western Arctic Ocean, Canada - CB27_Tmax_986 | ecosystem: Environmental > Aquatic > Marine > Oceanic | place: Canada: Western Arctic Ocean | collected... | reverse complement strand
GCTCGTCGATGCCGTGACCGGTCGGGTCACCGGTACGTTGACGGCAGACGGCACCATCGACGAGATCTTCGCGTTGCAGGATCGGATCGTGGCCGGCCTGTTGACGGAGGCCGCCGGTTCCGAGGAGCCGCTCTTGCCGGATCCCGACGCCGGTGGCGCGGCCGACACCACCGAGCTCCGGGGCGCTGGACCGATCAGGGGCGGGATCGCGGTCGGCGACGACACCGAGGTGTCGCGTCTTGGGCTCCTGCCGGGACGGCCGACCGTGCGGCCGACCAGGACCGACACGCCACCGGACATCGACGGCCGGCTCGACGACGTCGTCTGGCAGAACGCGGCCAAGATCACCGAGTTCACCCAGGAGTCGCCGCTCGAAGGGGCGCCGGCGACCGAGGACACCGAGGTGTACATCGCCTACGACGACGACAGCCTATATTTCGGGTTCTATCTGCACTACTCGGACCCAAGCATCATGCGGGCCAACAGGGTAGACCGCGACCGGGCGGCCCAGGACGACCTGATCACGATCTACATCGACACCTTTCTCGACCAGCAGCGGTCGTTCGAATTCGACGTGAACGCCTACAACGTGCAGGGTGACGGCATCGTCAATGCCAGCCGCGGCGGTCGGGGAGGGGGTCGAATTCCGCCGGCGGACCGATCGTGGGACGCCCTGTTTTACAGCGGCGCCGAGATCGTCGCCGACGGGTACTCTGCCGAGATCGCGGTCCCGTTCAAGAGCATCCGCTATCCGGGCCGGGAGCGCGAAGCGCCCCACCAGTGGGGCTTTCAGATCGTTCGGGAGATCAAGAGCAAGAACGCGGAAAACGATGTCTGGGCGCCGATGTCGCGTGACGTGTCCGGCTTCATGCGACAGATGGGGTTACTGGAGGGGATGACCGGCCTCTCGACCAGCCGCAATCTCGAGTTTCTACCAACGTTCACCGCCATCCAGTTCGGCTCGCTCGACGATTCGACCGGGGGCTTCGTCAACCGCGACACCGATCCCGAGGCAGGGCTGAACGTCAAATACGGCGTCACCTCGAACCTGACCGCCGATTTCACGCTCAACCCAGACTTCTCGCAGATCGAGTCGGACCGGCCGCAGATCGAGGTGAACCGCCGGTTCCCGCTGTTCTTCAACGAGCTCCGACCGTTCTTCCTCGAGGGCGCCGAGATCTTCGACATGCCCGGCCCTGTGACCTTCGTGCACACGCGGACCATCGTCGACCCGGTGTGGGGCGCAAAACTGACCGGAAAGACGGGCAAGTTCACACTCGGCGTGATGACCGCCAATGACGAGGCGCCCGGCAACGTCGGCGACGCGACCGACCCGCGTCACGGCGAGACGGCGCAGAGCGTTATCGGCCGCGTGAAATACGACGTCTATTCCGAGTCGCACATCGGTGCCATCTTCACGGACCGGAAATTCCTCAACAGCAGCAGCCTGCTGGGAGGCGTCGACGGCAATTTCCGACTATCGCGGTCGACCTTGACCAACTTCCGGGTGATCGGCACGCGGCATCGAGATCTTGACGGCGTAGAGCGGGAGGGTCACGTCTACGACGCCAGCATCAGAAATAACGGCCGTAATCTCAGCTGGTTCGCCGCCGCGTATGAGATCTCACCGGACTTCGATACCGAGGTCGGCTTCATCCGCCGGATCGACCAGCGCCGGACCTCGACCAACATCGCTTATCGCTGGTGGCCGGAAAGCTGGATTATCAACTGGGGACCCCGGGTGAGTTACGCCCGCAACTGGAACTTCGACGGCGTGCTCGAGGACGAGAACTCGAGTCTCGGGGTCAACGTCAACTTCGCGAAGAGCATCCGGTTCAACGCCAACGTCAACCGCGACATGGAGCGGTTCGGCGGCATCGATTTCTTCAAGACCGAGTACTCGATCGGCGGTGGGGTCAACACCAGTCGCGCGTTCTCGATCGGCGGCAACTTCAGGTCGGGTGACCAGATCTTCTTCGACGCCAGCGCTCCGTTTCTCGGCACCGGCACCCGCGCCGGCGTCAACGTCACCCTGCGGCCGCTCGCCCGATTCAGCTCGCGGATCAACATCAACACGAGCCGGCTGACCGACCCGAGCAACGGCGACTTCGCGATGTTCGACGTCAAGATCTACCGGGCGGAAAGTGTGTTCACGTTCAACGACCGCCTACTGGTGCGGAACATCACCGAGTACAACACCTTCGACAAAGCGCTCGACGGCAACCTACTCTTCACGTACCGCATCAACGCCGGGACGGTATTCTATTTCGGCTACGACGACCACTACCGTCAAGCGGATCAGCTAGAAGGAGACCGGGACGGAGACGGCATCGACGAGCCGTTGTTCTTCACCAAGGAGCTGCGCCGTACCAACCGGGCGATCTTCATGAAGCTGCGTTATCTTTTCCGGTACTGACTGCAGCAATCTTCAAGAGACGGGAGACAGGGAAAACGCGCTGGCCCCAGACACCCTGACGGAGGCGACAGACCTCGCCGGTTTCACATTGTGACCATCGCTGCACGGGCCACACACGTGTTCCTGGTGGTGGTGTCGCTGATGCCGACCGCGGCGGTCGCGCAGGACACTGCGGCCCGACGTGTCATCGTGCTGACCCGCGACGCGAACGACAGCCGGGTCCCGATGGTGCGGGCAGCCGTGGGGTTCTGGAACCGGACCCTTGCCGACCTCGACCTCGCGGTGCGGGTGGCGATCGACGATGTCCTGGTCGACCCGCCGAGCACGCGCGTGCTGGAGTATTTTGCGCGGCAGGTGTCACAACGCGGCGGCCGGCTCCCGCGTGGCGTGAACGGCCCGCCGCTGCCGATGGAGCTAACGGACCTCGCTGCCGACATCGTCGTTCTGCTATCCCGCCAGCCGTTGATGCCGTTCGCGTGGCCTTTGATCGGCTCACCGAGTTACCTGGTCGCGATTCGCGCCGCCGAACCGCGGCGGCCGAGCAACGACAAGGTACTGAAGAACGTGGTCGCCCACGAGCTGGGGCACACTCTCGGGCTCACGCACAACCGCGCCACGGCCACACTCATGTGCGGCCCCTGCTCGTCGACCGCCGCCGAGGACAACCCGCAGGAGTGGTTGCCCCTGACCGCTGACGATCGGGCTCGGCTGCGCGAGCTGCACGCGGCGGCGCGCTAGGGCGATGCTCGGTCCCCGGCCGGCGCCTCAGGGGCCGAACCCTCGGCCGCCTCCGGCGCCGCCACGCCGACACCATGCTGGTAGACCATGCGCGCGCCCAGCTCGGCGGTGTTCACCAGCAGGACCAGCCCGGCGAGACCCGCCGCCCCCAGGCCGAGCGTGACGAGCCGCGGGGGCCGCGGAGCCCGGAACAGAAGTGCCACACGACCGGCCGTCAGCAGCCCGAAGTACCAGACACACCAGAACGCCCAGTCCCAGTGCGGGACCACGAGCGCCTGCGCCAGACCCGGGGTGTACACCACGGACGCGGCGCTGCGTCCAGTGAAGTACGCGGCGACGAGCGTCACCACGCCCGCGAGGTACAGGCCGGTCGAGACGGTGACGACGGGGGCGGGATCGCGCCGCCACATCGCAACCAGATCGGCCACGATGCCCGTGACCAGCAGGCCGATCGGTAGATGCACGATGAGCGCGTGCGGATTCGGGGCCCACTCGGCAAACCCGTTCATGGCATAGGGGTTTCCGGCAGTCTGCTGGCCGGGATGCGGCTGCGACTTGCCTCAAGTGCCACCATCTCGCCCTGAGGGGGGTGCCTAGCGCGCCACGCGCCACGGCGAGACCTGCGGCCAGGCCTCCAGCGCCTCAAGGGCCCACGTCGTGGTCTGATCGTCGTGACAGGTGGTGCAGGGGTTCGGGATGTCGTACCGGTCGGTCAACGCCGGTGAGATAAACGAGAACGTGTGGCTTCGCACGTTGACGTCGCCAACGGTCCGCGCGATCGCCGGCATGTGACAGGCCACACACTGGCTTCCCTCGCCGTCGGCCTCGTGCTGCGTGTGATACTCGAGCGACCCACGCGGGCCGGCCTGCAACTGTGGGCCGTGGCACTGGAAACAGACGTCGTTCCCGGGCGCAATCAGATCCGCGTTGTGCTCCGTGCCGTGAACATCGTGACAGGCGTAGCAGGTCACGCCCTTCACATACATCTGGCTCTGCACGTAGTCGTTGCCCTGCATGCGGTTCTTATGGGCCGAGCCCTCGGGCCAGTGCGTAAACGTCGTCTCACCGAGATCCGGCCCCTCCAGCTCCCAGAACTCGCTGAGGCGGTCGCCTGGTGCATAACCCACCGGCCAGTCGTAGTAGACCCCGTCTATTGGCCTCTCATGCGGCCGGCCCTGCGAGTGACACTGGATACAGACGTCGTCCGCGCGCACCGGGTCGAGCCGCGCCGGGTTCACGATGTTCGCAGCGGTCGGATCGAGATTGTGCACGCTGCCGGGCCCATGACACTTCTCGCAGCCGACGTTCCATTCGGTGGGGGTCTTCGTCGTGACGTCGTAGTTCACCGAGTGACAACCGTCGCAGAGCGGGCCGGTCGGTCGCTGCATCTGGTCTTCCGGATAGTGCTCGACCCACCAATCCGTCCCGGGCCGCACGTAATAGCTCCGCCACTGGCGGTTCCGCACGTCCCACTGCGCTGGGAAGATAGCGTAGTCGTCTCCGACCCGTGTGTAGTAGCGCTGCTTCCACTTGCTCCCGTAGGTGAAGACCACGTCGTCCGGGGTGAACGTCACCAGCGGGTCGCCGACCGTGAAGTCGCCCAAGATCGCGTCGGGCCGCTCCCGGGGATCTTGCAGTACATTTGCCATGAGCGTGTCTTGCCACCGGGCGTGGATTTCGGCGTGGCATGCCTGGCACGAATCGGATCCGACGTAGGCGGCATCGGCTCCGTCGGTCGCGGGGTCGGCACGTCGGACGCATCCGGTCGCCACGACCATCGCGACGAGGACCCAGAGCAGCACGCGGGGGCTAGTCGAGGGAATCGAAACGTGCCCCACGCGTGACGATGCTGTCGGTACAAGATGGCTATGCACGGGTTTCTGCACGATGATAGCCTCTTCATGCGGGAATGTGCACCGGTCCGGACCCGGCACGTCGTGCGGAGGGGACGGGAGCAACCGGCGCGCGCCGCGGCACATCAAGTCATGACGATGGAGAGACAGGGCCCACGGCGCAGGCTGAGACGGGGCGCCGGTCTGGCGGTCATCCTTCTCTGTGTGCTCTGGCCCGTCGTGGCGCCTGCGCAGGAACGGTGTGCGTTCCTCTGCGTGCCGGATCTGAAAATCGAGCCGACCGTCACGGTCGAGCATCTGTTCGGGGCGGCCCGTGTGGAGACGCTGGAGGACGGCGACGTGGTTGCCGTCGCGACCCAGGAGCGCGAGGCGGTCTTCGAGCTGATTCTCGCCGTTGGGATTCCGACGGAGCTGCCCCGCGTCGGCTTCACCGTCGAGACGATCTTCGTGCCGTTCGGCACGACCGACGCGCACCCGTTCACCGGGGCGACCGCCGCCGCGTCCGGCCGGACCACGCTGCGGGACAACGGCATCGAGGTGGAGCTCGAGCTGAACCTATCGATTCTGGAGCCGCAGCAGACCGGCGGCTGGGTCGAGAGCCACTTCGACATCGTCGACAAGATCAGCCCTGGCTGGACCCCCGGCGCCGGCAGCGTCTATACGCACAAGCTGAACTTCGAACTCGACACCGCCTTCCTGCCCTTCAGCCGCCTGCCGGAGGACACATGGCTGCATCATCTCGAAGTGGAGGGCTCGCTCGACTACGTGGCGACCGGGTTGCCGAAGGCCGGCGACGTAGTGGGCGGCGATCGGTATCTCGACGACGCCAGTGCCTGGTCGTTCTCGCTGGTCGGTGTGATTCCCCTGGCGCCGCTTGCGCCGTAGCGCCGGTGGCGAGTACACGCTGGTAGAACGACCGGGGCAGTGAGCGTCAACCCCGCCCGCCTTGCGAGGATGAGGCAGGCGGGCGATCATCCCCCCCATGGAGACCGCCATCGACCGGGCGCTTGCCCGCTATCCGCGCGAGACGCTGACACGTACGCCGACGCCGCTCGACCGCCTGGCGCATACCAGCGCCCGCCTCGGACTCGACCTGCGGCTGAAACGCGACGACCTGACCGACTTGGCGCTCGGGGGCGACAAACCACGCAAGCTCGAGTACGAGCTAGCGAAGGCCCGGGCAGCCGGGGCCACGGTCCTGGTCACCTGCGGCAGCGCTCAGAGCAACCATGCCCGTCTGACCACGGCGGCGGCCCGCCGCGTGGGGCTCGACGCCGCCGTCGTCTTGAGCCGCGACGAACGTCAGGTGTTTCAAGGCAATCTACTGACCGTCTACCTGATGGGCGCCGACGTCAGGTTCGCCGACGCCGACGAACACTGGAACCTCGAGCGTCCCGCGCAGGCGCTGTGCGACGAGCTACGGGCGCGCGGTGAGACCCCGTATTACATCCCCGTGAGCGGGTCGACGCCCCTCAGCTGTCTCGGGTATGTCCGGGCCGGTCTCGAACTGGCCGGGCAGCTCGCCGATGCGGGACTGCGGCCGGCCGCCGTTTACACTCCGTTCGGGACCGGCGGTATCTTTGCCGGGACGCTGTCTGGGCTGCGCGAGCGCGGCATCGGATGCCCGGTCATCGGGGTCAGCGTGAACCGCGACGCCGATCAGTGCAGGGAGAGTCTCGGCACCTGGTGGGCCGCCATTGGGGAGCTGCTCGGCCACGATCCGGCCCGGGCTCGAGGACCGATCGAGATTCACGACCAGTTCGTCGGTCGGGAATATGGCGATGCGACGGAGGCTTGTCTCGACGCGATCTTGCTGATGGCCGAAAACGAAGGGGTGCTGCTGGACCCGGTCTACTCGGGCAAGGTGTTCGCCGGGCTGTGTGCGCACCAGCGCGAGAGACGCTGGGGGCCGGACCAGGTGGTGGTGATGCTGCACTCGGGCGGCACGCCGGCGCTGTTCGCGTACCACGAGGAGATCCGTGCGCATCTCGTCAAGCGCGGCGTAGATGTCCAGGGATAGCCCGCTTCGCTAGCAGGTTATGAGGGCACGGCGGGCCTCGCGCAAACCGTCGAATGAGTGGCCCGCAACATCAGCATGGTCGTGCTGTTGACAACGAGCCGCCTGCCCCAGATCCGGGAGCGCGATCGGCATCCCGATCGCGAACGTCGCCGCCGTGGTGCCTGTCAGCGCGGCCGGCGAGCCGCCGCAACCCGGCCCCCCGACGACCGCCGCGAGGACGCACGCTGCCATCCACCCACGCACCATAACTTGCTCTGAGCCGGCCGGCTACGGCTCGGTGTAGGTGATCTCGACGTAGCCGCCAGCGGGCGTCCACTGTATGCGACGGGCGGCGAGATCCGAATCGTCCCCTCGTCGGTTCACATAGACGAGGATCTCATCATAGTCGTCCTTGATCGGCTCGATCAGCGCGCGGGCAATCGTTCCGGTCTGGGTGGGGTCGTCGGCCTCGACCTCGATGACGAACGTGCCGTACGCCGCCGCCATGTTCCGGATGTGCCAGGCCTCGTTGACCAACAGTGGCTCACCGGCGTGGTCAGGGTCGTCGGCCACGGCGGCCATCGGTCTGTCGGGGGAACCAGTCGCCGCGGGCTCGCCGCGGCTGGCCCAATTGACCGCCAGCAGCGCCACCGCGCAACCAGCCAGCCCCAGCCGAACCCACCACCGAATGTGCATGTTATATCCCATCGACCGGGTACTCTTTCCAACGCCGTCAGACGACCACGAACCTGCTCCTTACGGTTTTGCCAGGCCGCGGCGAACAGGGCCGCCATCCCCGAGCGCCTGGAATCGGTAGCCCGAAGCCGACGAGCACACACGCGGGCTCATTCGTGCAGATTCCCACGCCCGGAGCCGACGAACGAGTAGAGCGTCATCCCGGCGGCAGACGCCATCGCGACCGCCAGACTCGAAGCGGCGCCCACCGACACCATCACCGGGGTCGCCGCCTTTAGCGCCTTCTGCACCAGCTCGAACCCGGCGCGGCCGCTGACCACCAGAATGCGGTCGTGAAGCGACGCCGCGCCATCGAGCACGGCGCGCCCGATGACCTTGTCGACGGCGTTGTGGCGGCCTATGTCTTCGCGCACGTACATCAGCTCGCCATCCAGCGTGAAGAGCCCGGCCGCGTGAATCCCCCCGGTCGCATCCGGTCCGGCAGGCTGTCGAGCAGATCGGTCGCGCACGCGACCCGGGCGATCGGCGGCAGGGCCTGGTCGAGATCCTCGAGACGCTCTTTGCCGCAGACCCCACAGGCGGCCGTGGCCCGGAACTCGCGCTGCGCCCGTTCCACGGCGCCGGCGTCTGGCGCGTGTCGCAGCTCGACCACCACCCGGTCACCCGACCCGAGCCTACCGGCGGCGAGCGCTTCCCGACCGGGCATGCCCGACCCGGACTCGGTCCAGATCGACACGATCTGGTCACCGCCCGTGATGATCCCCTCACCAAAGAGGAACCCGGTCGTCAACTCGTCGTCGTGGCCAGGTGTCCGCATTGTGATGACCAACGGGCGTCCGCCTAATCGGATCTCGAGCGGCGCTTCGACCGCGACGATGTTGGTCACCACGCTGCCGTCCGGCTTGCGAACCGCGACGGCACGGGTGCCTCGAGAGGTAGTAGTTGAAGAGCCGGTGACCATCCATGCGATTCTATGACAGCTCCTGCCTCAGCGGTACGCCGCATGATTCGCAGCGGTCAAGCCTCCGATTCGGCCTGGTCGAAGTGAGAGAGGACTCCCTGCTTCTGTGTAATAAGGTAGCGCCGAGATGCCGATATCTCGACGCACCTTTCTCAAGGCGTCCGTCGGCGGGGCGGTCGGTATCAGCGCGCTCGGCTTCGATCTGAAGCCGGCCTACGCGGCGCACGAGCACGACAAGGTGCCGCCGGCCGGAAAGTACAACGCCGGCCAGAAGCTGTTCTTCTGGCTGCAAAGTCTGCTGGGAATCGTGTTCGTCGCGACGGGGTTGCTCCTGTGGTTTCCCGAGCCCTTCGGCGCCGGGTTGCTGAGCACGATGCGGCTGCTGCACTACCTCGCCACGCTGGCGGGCGGGCTGCTGCTGATCGTCCATGTCTACCTGGGCACCCTGGCCTACCCAGGCACCGCCCGCGGGATGATCGACGGGAAGGTCACCCCCGCCTGGGCGCGGCTGCACCACCCTCGCTGGTCAGGCGAGCGGGTCGAGCATTGAGCCGGCCGTCGGGCGCCGATCCCTGCTTGGCGGCGCGGGCGGATCGAGCGCACGCGCTGCTCGCCGAACGCCCCCACGCGGCGCAGCTGCTCAGCTTCTACGTGTCGCTGCTCGAGCTCCAAGCACCGCTGCACGACCGAACGAATGTGGCCCGCTGGCTACCCTTGATCGGCGCGCCGGATGCGTTGGACCTGCCGTGGTTGCAGCTCGAACGGCTCCCGCTAGACGAGCTCTCTCCCCGCTTCGGGGGGTTCTGCCAGGGGATCCCGACCACGGCGCCCAAACCGATCGCCCGGGCCGCCGGCGCGGTGTCGGCCGCCGGCGACGAGACCCGGACTGATCTGCTACGTGCGCTGCTGACCGGATCGGACGTCCAGACGCAGGCGGGCGCGCTCGGATGTGAGCCGGCGCCGCTGGTGTTCCTGCCGCGCGGGTTCCTGGCGCCGATTGCCGAGGCACTCGCCGACCTGGTAGTGCCGCCCTTCGGGTCCGTCCGCACGCCCACCTGCCCGCAATGCGGGTCGCCGCCACAGGTGTCAGGGCTCGACGACGAACCGCATGGACAGGGCAACCGCCGGCTCGTGTGCTCGCTGTGCGCCGCCGCCTGGATCTTTCCCCGGTCGGTCTGTCCCAAGTGCGGCGTCTCTGGCGACGGGGGGCTGCTGTTCCACGTCGATGACGCCATGCCGCACGTCCGGGTCGAAGCGTGCGGAACGTGCCGTGGCTACCTGAAGTCGGTGGATCTGCGCGTCACCGGTCTCGCGGTACCACTGGTCGACGACCTGGCGACTCCTGAACTCGACCTCTGGGCGGCCGAGCAGGGCCTGGAGAAGATCGCCCAGAACCTGCTGGGTTTGTGATTTCGGGCCGGTAGGTCAGGGGCGGTGCCGCGCTTGATCATCGGCATCGTGCCCTCCTCGTTTCGACGCCTGCGAACGGTCCGTACGCTCCTATTTCGAACCCCGCACGGCCTGCACTGAATTGCATTCCTACCAGCGCTCTGTTTGACTCAGGATTGCACCGGAAATGATCGGTAGGGCTGTCGGAAGCCCGGGCTCTGTCCCGATACACCCCAGTGATGCTCTGGTTCTACAACCGGGTCACTGGGCCACCACGGTTCATCGGCATCCACTGCGAGCAAGGTTCGGAGGCCTACCAGCTGGTGGTGCTGTATCCGGATGGTGCCGAGGAAACCGAGTGTTTTGAGGACCCGGCCGCGCTGCTAAACGCAGCGAGGAAACTGGGCACGGATCTGAGCAGCCTCGGCTGGGAGCCCTGTCCGACCGCCTCCGCCGTCACCCGGCGGGAAAGCTAGCGATGCTCCGCCTCATCGTGAAACCGCACCACCATGACCGTGATGTCATCGCTCTGCGGTTCGCCGACGGTGAACTCGCGGACCGTGTCCATCACGTGCTCCACCAGCTCACTGGGGCCGAAATCGCTTCGGGCGGCTTGCATGCACTCGGCGATGCGTTCGTCTCCGAACTCGTGCCGTCCGGGTTGACGAGCATGATGAAGCCGCGTTCGGTCGCGCTCAGGGTGATCGCGTAGTCGATCACCATCGCCAGCACCTGGTCGAGCACCTTGGCGGTGCCCAGGGCGCTGAGCCCCTCGAGCAGGGTGGCGGACTGGCGCGGATCGCCGACGGCCGAGGTCGCGCAAGATGTAGGCGTCCCCCTCCTTGACGATCTCCGCGTGGAGCCGCGAGATCTCGGCGCTGTTCAGCGAGAGCGTGTTGCCGTGACTGCGCCTGATGGTGAACCGGTTGTCCGCAATCGGCACGACGCGTGTCCCGCCCCCGGGGTCGAAGACTTCGAGCCGCGCACCTGTCATCGTCGGACCACCGGCGCTCGGCGTCCTGGACGTGGACGTACACTAGGAGCTCGTGATGTCGCCCTCGTGGCGTCGAGAGCCTCCGTGACCGATGCCGCGCCCGGCCGGTGCGAGGCGCGAGGGTCGGTCTGGCGCCGCACCGCCTGGACCTGACCCTCTCGAGCAGGGCGATGTGCTCGCACGACGGCAGGTCACGAAGGCGGTGACACATGGGAACTGGCCCATGAACGTCTTCCTCCTCGACGGCACGTACGAGCTGTTCCGGCACTTCTTCGCGGTGCCGTCGGCTACGGACGTGGACGGCCTGGAAGTGGGGGCGGTGCGCGGCGTCGTCGGCTCGGTGCTGTCGATGCTAGAAGATGGGGTGACGCACCTCGGCGTGGCGACCGACCAAGTCGTCGAATCGTTCCGCAACGAGCTCTGGCCCGGCTACAAGACCGGCGAGGGCATCGACCCGGCGCTATTGGCACAGTTCCATCCCCTGGAGGCGGCGCTCGACGCGCTCGGTGTCGTGGTCTGGCCGATGACGGACCTCGAGGCGGACGACGCGCTGGCCTCGGCCGCGGCACTGGCCAGCAATGACCCCCGTGTCGAACAGGTCTTCATCTGCACACCGGACAAGGATCTGGCGCAGTGCGTGACGGGTCGGCGCGTGGTCCAATTTGACCGGCGGGCCGGAACTGTGCAGGACGCCGATGGGATCAAGGCGAAGTTTGGGGTGCCGCCGACCTCGATCCCGGACTATCTGGCGCTGGTCGGAGACGCGGCCGATGGGTTCCCTGGGCTGCGAGGATGGGGAGCCAAGTCGACGGGCCGTGTGCTCGGCCGCTATCTCCACCTCGAGGCTATTCCCGACGAAGCGGGAGCATGGGACGTCGAGGTGAGGGGCGCCGGCCGCCTCGCCGCCGAGCTCGCAACACACCGCGACGTGGCGGCGCGGTTCAAAGACCTCGCGACGCTGCGCACGAGCGCCCCGGTCTTCGAGCGGGTTGACGACCTGCGGTGGACCGGCCCACGACCCGCCTTCTTCGACGTCTGCGCGCGGCTGAACAGCCCCGGGTTCCTCAAACGGGCGCAGACCCTGGCACCGTGATCGCGAAATCTCGGGCGCGCCGACCCGTACCGATCCCAGGCGTCTCGTGAACGGTGAGGAAAATCGTCATCACCTCGTCCCGAGGCAACCAGGGACGGGGTGGGCTTGGCGGCCCGGACGGATGTGTTCGAGGTTACGATCTCTCGTCGATGTAGGCCGCCGGTCACTCCAGATTGTCGGGCGAGAGGTCGAGAAACTCGACACCGAGCCCGCCGCGGCGCGTGTGGCTGCTGACGCGTTTATGGACTCGATTCTCTTCCATAGCGTCCGGACGCCGCCGCCCGAATTCCCGACTCGGGGGTGGACCGGCGAATTGCAACTCTCCGGGAACACCGCGCGGCTATTTCCTGAGAGACAATGACAGGGATGAGCCGGATCAGCGACGCGCTGGGTCCCGAGAAGGTTCCCCGCGGGTCTCCCCTCGGCAGGCAACAGCTCGGCTCGCTCAGCAGGACTCCCGGCTCGCGCACGAGCCGCCCGCGAGTAAGCGCCGATCTGGGAACCTACCTGCGCCGGGGCATCCTGGTCGGAGGTCTGGTGTGGCTCGTGTGGTGGATGGTGGCCAGTCGCTACCGGGCCCCCGGCCCCGAATCTGCGGCTGCTATTCTCGAAGAACAGGAAGATCAGATCGTCGCGGCGGTCGAGACCCCGGTGGCCGCGGACCCGCCCGCCGAGTCGACGCCGGTAGCCTCGGAGCCGGCACCGACCGGACTCAGCGACACCGCCTTGACCCGACTTGACGCCGCGCCGCCTCCGGCGGTTCCCGTCGTCACCGCGATCCTGATGACCGAGGGACGACGGCTGGCGGTCATTGACGGCAGCGTGCTCGGCTCCGGTCAGCGCGTCGGGCCGTGGGAGCTAGTCTCGGTCAACCGCGACCATGTCGTACTGCGTGACCCCTCGGGTATCGAGCACGTCGTCGGGCTGGGTCAGTAATGAACCCGGCCCGTGTACCGCCCGGCACCCTCCGCTCGTAGTATCCTGGAAGCTCACGAGCGACCCGCCACTCGGGTGGTGCACCGCCCGGCCGCGTCCGGTGTCTATCACCCGGGGAACCACGGCTGCCCACGGCCAGCCACCCTGACTGATGACGTACAAACTGCCGCACTGGGCTCGCGAGTTGCTCGACCGCCATCCCGACGCGCCGCCGCCGACGCCAGACAACCCGATTCCCACGTGGCTGGAGGGCGAGTTGGCGCGGGTGCCCCTGTGGGCTCGCATCCGCGGGACCGCTGATATCCGACAGCGACACCCCTACCTCTTAATCGAGGATGTCCGCAGTCAGCCGGACCTGATTCGTCACGTGCTCGATCTGCGATCCGAGCTGGGGGCCCTGACACAACGTCTCATCGAGCAGGGCATCCGGCATCTCGTGTTCACTGGGTGCGGCTCGGCGTTTCACGGCGCGCAGTTCGGATCATTCCTGTGTCGTCAATGGACCGGGTGGACCACCGAAAGCCACGAGTCGCTGGAGTTCACCAATCACTGGACCCAGCGACACGAGCCGACGGCGCTCATCCTGCAGTCGGCGACCGGTTCCAGTATCGAGACGCTCGACGCCGCTACGCATGCGGCCGACCTCGGCATGCTGACCGTGGCACTGACCAACACGGCTGGCAGTGTGCTCGAAGAACTGTGCGATGAAAGCGTCTGCTTCCCGACCGGCCAGCGCTGCGGTCCCGATGTCTCGGTGCTGACGACCCGGCTCGCGGTGCTGTATCTGCTCGCGCTGGAGGTGGGGATGGCGACGAATACGCTCGACGCCCACGAGGCCGCTGAGCTCGGCGACGCCATCGCGCAACTGCCAGACAGCGCCGCGCAGTTCTTACAGGAAGAGGACCTGAACGTCTCGCAGATCGCAAACGCGCTGAAAGACCAGCAGGCGCTGATGGTAGTGGGCGGCGGGCCTAACTGGTTCTCCGCTCGTGAAGGCGCGCTGAAGGTCGAAGAGGCGAGCAGCCTGCTCTGCAAGGCGTACCGGCCGGGTGAGTACGCCCACAACGCGATTCCCTTGCTGTCTAGCGAGGTGACGACCGTCGTGATCGCACCGCCCGGCAAGGCCTACGCGCGGCTGCATGACGCCGTGCGCACCGCTCGCGCCGCGCGGTCTCCGACCCTGGCGCTGGTCGTGGAGGGTGACGATACGATCGCGCCGGATGCCAGCTTCGTGATTGCGGTACCGGGGCCGCTTGGCGAGATACTGATGCCGCCGCTGGCCGCCATCGCGTTTCAACTGCTTGGCTACTATCTCGGCGCCGAGCGCGGCTACAATCCTGATGCGCTGCGCACCGACGACCTCGATCACGCCCGCGCCTGGCTCACCGCCTTTCCGTTCGGGTCACACTAGATTCGTTGAACAGCGCGCATCGTTATAATCGAGCTTTCTAGGCCCCGCATAGCAGCGAAGCTGCCTAGCGCAGCGGAAGCCGGCCCGGTCAGGACGTTCGAGGCGAACTTCGGCCGAACGAGACGGCCCAGCTCATTCGGCAACCGGTTCGAATCCGCTCCACTGCGTGGTCTCAGCGCGCCGCGTGGTGCGGAACAGGACGCGCATCTGGAAGTAGATGTCGAGTTCGGCCGGCAGCCAGACAGTCTCTGTGATCGGCCGGCGCTCGATATGCCCCGTCGCGTCCGACACGCTGCCCACGATGCCCCACCAGAGCCGAACCTTCTCCATGAGCTGAAAGTCGATGCGCGCGATCTCGTAGGTCCGCTGGTCGATCCAGATTTCACCGCTCGACTTATTAAGGGCACGGTCCATCGGGCGGCGCACTGGGAGCTTCCCCGGCTTCGGCTGGAATCTCAGGACGTAGTTAGGTCTGCCGCGTCGCTCGCGGATGCCATCGAGCTGTGCCGTGTATCGGCTGAGCAGCTCCGCGTCGAACAGAATGGTGTTGTCGTCCCCGTCGTCCTCGTTGTCGGGAGGTTCGTCGAGCTCCTCGACGAACTCCGTCCACCGCTTCTCTTCCGCAACCAGATCGGCACCAGCAATCGGCTCGCCATCCCTGGTGATCAGCCTCGCGTAGGGCACGCCGCGATGCGGCTCCACCCTGTAGCCGAGCGTCTCGTCGTCCGTCACGCCGCCATCGCCGTCGAACTTCCGCGTGCGCCGGGTCATCAAGTGCGTGTAGCGAGCCTCGTGGTCCTGCTCCGCCGACCAGCTCATGCGAGCGAGCGCCTTGTCGACGATGGCGCGCACCTCGGTATCCGGCGTCGGCTGTGCGCTTGACGCGGTGAGCAAGGCAGCGCAGGCCCACGCTGCGATGAAGATGAACAAGAGCGCCGCGGCGAGATGCTTCATGGCGGTGCCGGGATCCGCACGGACGGCGCGCCGGCACTCTCCCCTCCACCTGGCCGGGCAGCTATGGATGAGACGGTGGCGCGGGGCGGGCGCGTATACGTTCCCACCAGTCTGGGCAGCTACCGCGTGTAGCGCACCAACTGGCGTGGCCCAACCTCGGCACCGAAGACGTTCCCGTCGGCGTCAACCGCCACGCCTTCGGCCGCGCTCGTGCCCCGCGCCACCACGGCGGGGTCCGGGATAAAGTGAAACACCTCACCGGTCACGGCACTGCCGACCCGGATGCCGCGACGCCAACCTGCGTGCCGGGTCTCGCTCGACTCGGAGTCGGCGGAATACAGCGTGTCGTCGGCGGTGATGAAGATCCCGCTCGGCCGGCTGAACTGCGGCCACTCTTCCTGGAAGTTGCCATCCTGATCGAAGATCTGGATCCGCACGTTGCCGCGATCCCCCACGAACAGCCGGCCACGCGAATCGAACGCCAGTGCGTGCGGGGTCCGGAATTGCCCCGGCCCGGACCCCAGCTCGCCCCAGTGCTTGACGTAGTCCCCCTGGGCGTCGAATTTCACGATGCGAGCGACCGTGTCGGGCGGCGCGTTATCGCTCTGCCCGCCGTGTCCCTCGGACACGAAGATGGAGCCATCCGGCGCCGTGATGACGTCGCACGGCGTGTTGAGTAGGTGGTCGGTCCCGTCACCCGCCACGCCGGCCTCACCCAGCACGAGCAGCACCTCGCCGGTCGGGCTGAACTTGACGACCCGGTGGCCCAACCCGTTGGTTTCAGGAGCGTCGTCGTTCGGTCCCTGCGCGTCGGTGATCCACACGTTACCCTGGCCGTCCACATGGATGCCGTGGGGAAACAGGAACATCCCGGCGCCAAAGCTTGTGACGAGATTGCCGTCCGCGTCGAATTTTAATATCGGGTCCAGATCGGACCCCGCGCAGCTGTTGACCCCGCAGCGCTCACCCACCCAGATCGACCTCCCATCGGGGTCGATGTCGACTGCGCTCGTCGCGCCCCAGCTGCGTCCCTCCGGCAACTTGAAAAAGCCCTGATGGGTCGTGTACGGGTTGGGCAGGTCGTTGATCGGTTGGCCGTACGCCAGCGCGGCGACGCCTACGACGGCAGCGAGCGCTATAACGACGATACGATGTGTGAGTGCCATCAAAGACCTTCCTTTGTCTGTAGCCTCTTGGTCGCCAAACTCGCTGGAACGCTACCGCAGACGCCTGCCAAGCGCAACCCCGACCGGGGCGGGCTCAGAAACGGAATAATCGGTTCATCTTCACCACGAACCCGCGGTTCCGCAGCTCGGTGCGGCGGTCCGGCAGGAACGGGTCGGTGTCGCGGTCTTCGGTGTAGACGACGAACAGCTCGCTCCCAGGCGAATATTCCCAACGCAGCCGGACGTTGGTGCTGACGGCGTCGCCACTGGAGTTGTGCTGCAGCAACCCGCTGAAGAACATCCGCGGCGTAACGGTGAAGTTGACCCGTACCCGGACGAGACCGGTGGTGAAGCTCCCCTCCGGCAGATCCACCCAGTTGAACGACAGGCTCGGCTCGACTGACAGCTGGGGAGTTACCTCGACCCGGCCCCGACTCAACCCGACCGACGTGCTGTCGCCGCTCCAGAAGCTGCCGGTGCGAACCGCGATCGATCCGCTGACCGGCCGCTGTTGGCCGAACGAATATGTGGCCCCAGCGTCACGGAAACCGTACCCGCCGACCGGCAAGGTGACCCCGGGCGCGATGGTGAACGGCCGGGTCAGAAGCTCGTAACGGTCGGTGGCGGACAGCGTGAATCTGTCGCTGTTCTCGAGTTGGATCTCGAGCGCGACGTCCCGCTCGCGCGTCTCCAGCACGCGGTTGTCCGCCGCCTGAACGTAGTCCAATCCACTTGACAGGCTGAACCGGCGAACCCAGTCGATCGACCGGGGCCGCGGGCTGAACCGGGCTGACGCCGTGGTCCGCCGGACGTTATCCCGGCGCACGAAGCCGATCTCCGGAATGAAGTTCTCCTCAATGACGATGTGGCCCAGATTCAACCCGTATCGGTCGCCTGCATAGTTGAACTGGCTGAGATAGCTGGCATCCCGCCCCCGCCGACCGGGAGTGCGAGTCCGTGCCACATAGCCCAGCAGGTGCACGTTGTCGAAGAACGCGAACCGGCTATCGAGCCCATAAACCTGGTTGGACTCGTCGCCGACGAGCGAGACCGAGCGGTTGGTGAAGATGCCCCCGACGGTGCTCCGGCGCAGGATGTCCCACTTGACCCGGAGCACAGTGAAGTTGGTCGTCCTTGCGCCGGCCAGCAGCGCGTCGTCGGTCTGAATGTTCAGCGCCCCGACGTCGAACGCGCCCGCCTTCCCGGTCAGTCGCGCGCCGGCCAGGATCGGCACCACCTCGCCACCCTGCAACCCGATGCGCCGGCTGAAGAACAGCCTGGGCGCCCCGGCGCCGTCCATGCCGCCCCCCTGCGCGAAGTCGAAGTTGCCGCGACCTTCGAGGAAGAACTCACGTTTCTCCGGGAAGAAGAGGCTGAACCGCGTCAGGTTCACTTGCTGCTCGTCCGCCTCGACCTGGGCGAAATCGGTGTTGTAGGTGAAGTCGGCCGTCATGTTCCGCGTGAGCCCGTACTTGACGTCCAGCCCAAACTGCCCGTCCAGCTCGTTCCGCTTCGGCGGGTCGGCGTTGACATCGCTGGTCACGCCGCCGATGCCATACGGCTTGATCTCGACGTTGTGGCCCTGCGAGGGGACCTCGATGCCGACGAGGGACCCGGCCTGCGAGACACGCCAGAGCCCGGCGATCACGCTGTTGCCGCGCGCCGCTGAGATCGGTAACGCGGTCAGATACGAGGCCTCGGTCCGGCGCCGGACGATCCGGCGCAGCTGGATCCCCCATACCTGCGTCGCGGTGGACCGGTAGCGCAGCGATTTGAACGGGATCTGGATCTCGACCGTCCAGCCACCGTCGAACCGGGCGGTCCGCGAGTCCCAGATCGTGTTCCAGTCGGTGTTCACGTTGCCTTCGTTTGACACCGCGAAGTCGGAGAACCCCCCGATAGGATTCACCAGAAAGGCCAGGCCGTTGCGGCGGTCGTAGAAGGTGTCGAGCAGCACCGAGAAGGAATCGTTCTGGCGGAGCTGACCGACGTCGCGCCGCATCTCATTCGCCACCCACTCGCCGGGTGGGGCAGTGTCGTGGCACCGCGCCGAGATGTAGATGCCGTCGTCGTCGAACAGGACCCAGACCTCGGTCCGCTCGCTGCCCGGCTCGCCCTCGTCTGGCAGCTGTTGCACGAAATCGGTGATGTACTGGACGGTCTCGTAAACCGGCTCGTCGAGCCGGCCATCGACCCGCAGCGGCTCGGTCAGCCGGGTCGCGCGCACCGTCGCTCGGCCCTGCGTGTCGCGGGTCACCACCTGCGGGGCCACCGGGGGGGTGGGACCCTGCAGCACGGCCATTAGCTCGACGTCGGGCCGCTGTGCCTCGGCGGTGGTCCCCATCGCCAGGACGAGCGGCAGCACCAGCCGGGCGACGTACCGGCCGGCGGCGACTGGCAAATCGAGGCGGCACGTCTCGTCAGGGACCCGTGCGTCCAGCGGGGTGCCGTTCCGGCTGGTCTGCCTCGCGGGTGCGAATCGGCTAATCGCGTGTCTCACTGCGCAACCCTCCGATCCCCAACCGAGGCGCCCCAGCCCGTGCCCTCGTCGGCCACGGAGATCCCCTCGGGTAGCTCGTCGCATCGTGTGCCGAATCCGAGATGAAGACGAAACACCACTCCCGTCGTGCACGCGGCCGTATCCGGATGCGGCGTGCGTATCAATCCGTCTCGACATCTCCTGGAGGCAACATCGTCACGGGCCCGCCGTGGGCGTCGCGCGCGACCGGGTGCTGGCCAGGTACACCGTCGGCACCACGAACATATTCAGGACGGTGGACGAGAACAGCCCGCAGACGATCACGAGCGCGAGCGGGGCCTGGATCTCGCTGCCTGGCTCGCCAAACGCGAGCGCCACCGGCACTAGAGCCAGCCCGGTCGAGAGCGCCGTCATCAGGATCGGCACAATCCGGTTGACCGACCCCTGGAGGACCGCCTCGCGCGGGTCGGTGATGCCCTCCTCCTCGCGCAGGTGACGGATATGCGTGACGAGCATGATGCCGTTGCGCGTCGCGATGCCGAAGAGCGCGATGAACCCGACAAGGGTAGCGATCGACAGCACACCGTCCCCGAGGAACACCCCCACCACGCCGCCGATCAGCGCCAGCGGCAGATTGATCATGACGATCGCCGCGTCCCGGGCCGAACGGAACGCGCTGAGCAACAGGAGGAAGATCCCCGCGACGGCGGCGAGTCCGAGCCCGATGAGCACACGCGAGGCCTCGGCCTCCGCTTCGAACTGCCCCCCGTATTCCACCCGGTAGCCTTCCGGCAATCCGACACCGGCCTGCACCCGTTCCTGCACGTCCGCCACGACGCTGCCGAGGTCGCGCCCGGCGACGTTACTCGTGACCACCAGGCGGCGCTGGACGTTCTCTCGACCGATGAAGTTCGGGCCCCGGTCCTCCACGATCTCGGCGACGCTGCCCAGCGGAACGCGTACGCCGGACGGCGTGTCGATACGGATCGACCACATGCTGTCGAGATCCGTCATGTCGGTCGGCGCGTACCGCACGACGAGCGGAACAGACACCTGCCCATCGATGATCTGCCCGACCTCACGACCGAGCAACGAGGTCTCGAGTGTCATCGCCGCTGCGCCGGCCGGCAAGCCCTGACGGGCCAGCGCACGCCGGTCGAAGCTCACCCGCACGATCGGTATGTCGGCCTGCGGCTCGAGCGCCAGGTCGACGACACCGGGGACGTCCTGCATCGCGGCGACCACCTGCTGTCCAAGCGCGCGCAGCACCGCCAGGTCGTCGCCGAAGATCTTGACGACCACGTTGGCGCGGGACCCTGACAGCATGTGGTCGATCCGATGCGAGATGGGCTGTCCGACCGTGATGTTGGTGCCCGGCACGAGCGACAGCCGGTCGCGGATCTCCTGCAGCACGACGTCGCGCCGCCGCCCTCCGGGCTCCAGCCGTACGTCGATCTCGGCCGACTCGACGCCCTGCACATGTTCGTCGAGCTCAGCGCGGCCGGTCCGCCGCGCCGTCGCCACGACCTCGGGCACGTCCAGCAGCAGCCGCTCGATCGCGCTGCCGAGGGCGTTCGACTCGGCCAGGCTCGTGCCGGGCAAGGTCACCGCGCTGATAACCAGCGCGCCCTCGTTGAACGCCGGCAGGAACGCCCGGCCCATCAACGGAATCGTGGCGGCCGTGGCGACCAGCAGCGTCGCGGCCGCGCCCATCACCAGCCGCGGATGTCGAAGCATGCGCGGAAGCAGGCGGCCATACCCCCGTTTCAGGACCACTGCCACCGCCGGCTCGCGCCCGTCGAGGATACTGCGCACGCCCGGAAGCAGATAGGAGCACAACACCGGGGTGACCGTGAGCGCCACCACCAGTGACGCGGTCAGCGCGATGAGATAGGCCAACCCGAGCGGTTGGAGTAATCGACCCTCGACACCGGTGAGGAAGAAGAGCGGGAGCATGACCAGCAGGACGATCAGCGTCGCGAAGACGATCGAGCCACGTATCTCCCGGCTGGCGCGGTAGACGACTTCCAGGGTCGGCCGCCGGGCCGCCACCGGGAGGCCGGCGTTCTCACGGAGCCGCCTCGCAACGTTTTCGACGTCAACGATGGCGTCGTCGACGAGTGCGCCGACCGCGATCGCCATGCCGCCCAGGGTCATGCTGTTGATCGACAACCCGAAGAACCGGAGCCCGACCACCGCCGCGAGCAAGGACAGCGGGATTGCCAGCAGTGTGATCGCCCCCGCTCGCAGGTTCGCGAGAAAAAGCAGCGTCACGAGGACGACGAGAATGGTGCCATCTCGCAGCGCGTTCGTCAGATTGGCGAACGCGAGCTCGATGAAGTCCGCCTGCCGGAACAACCGCGCGTCGATCTGCATGCCCGGCGGCAGTTCGGCCTGGATCTCGTCGAGCACGGTCTCCAGTTCGCTGGTTAGCGCCAAGGTGTTGACGTCGGGCTGCCGCTGGATGCCGAGAATGACCGCCGGCTGGCCGTTGCGCGAGCCGTCACCTCGCTTGAGTGCCTCGCCCACGCGCACCTCGGCCACGTCCAGCACGCGGATCGGGCCGGTTCCGCGCGCACCGATGACCGTGGCGCCGATCTCTTCGACGCCGGTCAGACGGCCGACCCCCTGGATCAGATACTCTTGCCCTCCGGCCTGTCTGAACCCAGCCGAGGTGTTCCGGTTCGCGCGCCGCAGGGCCTCCTCGACCGCTGACAGCGAGAGCCCGTAGTCCGAGAGCCGGTCGGAATCGACCAGTACCTCGAATTGCGAGCGCGCGCCGCCGATGACCGTCACCTGGGAGACACCCGGCGTGGCCAAGAGCCGGCGGCGGACTACGACGTCGGCCGACCTCCGCACCTCGAGGGGCGAGTGCCGGTCGGACTCGAGGGCGACGAACATGATCTCGCCCATGATCGACGACAACGGCGCCAGCACCGGGGGCTCGATGCCATCGGGGAGCGTGGCCACCACCGACGACAGCTTCTCGGTGACCGTCTGGCGCGCCCTATAACTGTCTTCCCCCCAGTCGAAGTCGACCCAAACCACCGCGATCCCGACCGCCGTGGCCGACCGGACGCGTCGAACGCCGGACGCGCCGTTCATCGCCGCCTCGATCGGAAAGGTGACCAGCGCCTCCATGTCGGTCGGCGCCATCCCGTGCCCCTCGACGAGGACCGTGACGGTCGGTGACGTCAGGTCCGGCAGCACGTCGACCGGCATGCGTAGCGAGACCGCGCCGCCCCAGACGAGGGCGGCGACGGTGACACCCAGCACGGCCGGCCGGTTGCGCAGCGACCAGTGAATGACGGCGTCGAGCATCGTCGTGTTCCCTCCGGCGTTGTCCTAGTGCGTGTGGCCGTGCGCCGGCACCTGTGGCGACAACGCCGCCAGCCGGATCAGCGGCGCGCCACGCGTGACCACCCGTTCGCCGGGCTCGATGTCGCCGCGGATCTGCACTTGCCCCCCCTCGCGGTTCCCGAGCCGCACCGGACGTCGCTCGAAGCTCTCGCCACCAACCTGCACGAAGACCACTGGCTGCCCTCCGTCGTCGACGATGGCGCTCTCGGGCACGGTGACCGCCTCGGTGGTCGCCGACGCGAACACACGCAGCATCACCGCCTGGCCGATGGCCAGCCGGCGGTCCGGGTTCGCGAGCTCATAGATGATCGGCACGGTGCGGGTCTGGGCGTCGAGCACCCGGCCGACGGCCACCAAGCGTTCGAGCACCACCGGTGAACCGCCACCCGGCACCTCGAACTCGGCGCCGGCCAGATCGCCCACACGTGGTAGCGCCGCCTCCGGCAGCGCGCCGACCACGTGCACCCGATCGAGCGCCACCAACTGGAACAAACGCGTCCCCTCCTCGACACTGGCACCCGGTGTGGCCGCCGACTCAGCGACCACGCCGCTCATCGGGGAGCGCAACAAGAAGCGGCTGTCGTTGGCGCCTTCACCCTCGCCCGTCCGCGTCGCATCGAGCTGCGCCAGGTGGGCCTCGGCGGCCCGCACCCGCGCCTGCGCCGTCTGGTCCGCCAGACGCGCCTCGAGCCGCCGGCGTGTCGGCAGCGCCCCGGCCTCGACGAGCCGTTCGACCCGGGCACGTTCTGCACTGGCGAGCTCCAGGGCGGCCCGACCCTCCACGACGGCCAGCTCGAGCGCCGGGCGATCCTCGCCGTGCCCGCTGCGGGGGATGATCTGGGCAAGGGTGTCTCCACGAACCACGATGGATCCGACGGGGCGTGGCGGCAAACCGGCGGCCAGCCGACCGGCTACCGGTGACGTGACGTCGGCCAGTCCCCCGGTCCGGGGCTGGATCTCGGCCGGCACCAGGAGGCTGCCCGCCATCGCTCGGCGCCCGACGACCAGAGCCGCGAAGTCGAGGTTCCACTGCTGCTCCTTCAGAAACGGAATCGACCCATCCTCCGCCTCCGCGGGCACGGAGACCGCCGCCGCCTCGGCCGCGGTCAGCACCGTGACCGCACCCAGGTCGTGATGGTCGCGCACCCCCGGAGCGTCCAGCTCGAGCTCGAGGCGGAGGCGACCGGACCGGGCGGGTGTGATATCGACCCCGAAGATCCCTGGGCGGACCGGTCCGTCGACCGCGAACTCCTCTACATCGGCGCCGGTCAGCCGCACGACGACGCGACCCTCCCGCAGCGGTTCGAACGTCGCGAGGTCCGTGAAGTGAATCGCGAACCGGCTCGCGGCACCCTCGACCAGCGGCGGGAACTCCACGAACAGCTCGCTCAGATCCGTCCAGCGGGTCACGACGACCGGCGGCGTCTCGACGGCGGTGGTTTCCAGGGGCGGCGGTGCGCCACCTCCGCACGCCACCGTGAGCGCTCCGGTCGCGAGCACGAACCAGGCGAGTAGGTGGTCCCTCATGGCGTCATCTCCTCCCCGACGGCCCGGTCGAGATCGATCGCGGCTCGCCGGGCGGCAGCCGACAGCTCCAACAGGCGCAGCTGCGCGCGGAGCGTCACTCGACGTGCATCCAGGAGCTCCAGAATGCCGTATTCACCTTCTTCGTAGGCTGCCGTGACGATGGTCACCAGCTCGGTGGCGCGCTCGACGGAGACGGCCCGGTACCGGTCGGCCAGGTCGCGATACCGGATCGCGGCGGCGTGGGCCGCGCTGACGTCAGCGGCGATCCTGGCGGCGAGTGCCCGACGTTCGGCCTCGACCCGCGCGCGCCCGGCGTCCGCCCGCGCCACCTGCACCTGTCCCCGATCAAAGACCGGCACGCTCAGCGCGGCGGTGACCGCGTAGCCGATGTCACCCGCGCCTGACGAATCGGCGCGCTTCATCCCCCCAGTCAGCAAAGCGGCCGGCAGACGGAGCCGGTCGGCCGCGCGACGCTCCGTCTCCCACCTGGCCACGTGCAGTGTCAGCGCACGATAGTCGGACCGCCGCTCGAGCGCGCGCGCCCTGAGCGAGGTGGTATCCGACAGGGCGCGGCGCGCGCCGAGATTCCCGGCAGCGGACAGGCCTTCTGGATCGATGCCGGGCGCGAAAAAGGCCACGAGCCGCGCCTGGGCCATCCGCCGGCCGATCTGCGCCACGGCCAGATCGGTCTCCACGTCGGCCTCCTCACGCTCGACCCGCAGCCGGTCGAAGCGCGGGCCTTCACCCTCCTCTTCACGCTGGCGCAACACGGTGACCAGCGCACGCAGCTGGATCATCCCGGCCTCGAGCGAGCGCACCTGCTCCTGCGCCTCGAGAAGATCGGTGAACACCAGCCGGAGGTTGGTCTCGACCGCCAGCAGGTCGGCTTCGACGCCGGCCTCCGCTGCATCAACCAGCCGTCCCGCGGCCTCACCCAGCAACCGACGCCGTCCCCACGACGAGAACTCCTGGCTCACGAGCAGGAAATCGTCGGCGGTGAGCCCGGTGTCCTCCCGCGTATAGCTGACGATCGGGTTCGTGAGGACGGTCCGTTCCCTGACGTCGGCCTCCAGCTCACGGACCGTCAGCCGCAACACCTGCACGTGGGGATACTCGGCCCGCATCCGCGCCAGTGCCTGCTGCTCGGTCAGTATCTGTGCCGAGACCTGGCCTGCTGACAGCAGGCAGCAACCGGCCAGCAACGTTACTCGTCGAAACATGTCGTCATCTCCTGGCCCTTGAGCTCGATCCCCGTCTGACACGAGGCGCTCACCCGTCGACCATGGGACAGCACAGCTACCCGTGGCTCAACGAAACGGACAAAACGAAAAATCAGGACTGGTTGGCGGCTGCTAGGCGACAGGTGGGGCGCGGGGGCCTGGGCGGAACAGGGGCAGTGGATCCGGAGGTGGTCTCCTCGCGATCGGCACCGACCGACTGCCACAATCGGGCGCCGGCTGGTGTTCCGCAGCTACGGTGAGCGCCGGCGCAGCGCCGGCATCCTTCTGGGCACATTCGCCGGCCGCGGGGGTAAAAACAACCGCATCGTGATGCTGAAGCTCGGCGACGCCGGCTTCCTGGAGCCCAGGCCCGGCCGTCGAGACGGGACCCAGGTGTCCGTGGACACCCTGCCCGTGGCGGTGAGGGTGCGTCGCCTGATGTTCGTGCTGATGGTCGCCGGTACGCGCAGGACCGGGAGCGCCGTGCTCCAAGTACGCGTCACCGGGTGGATGCACGTGCGCGAACGTCGCCGAAACGCCGGCCAACGCCAGTGCCACCGCCAGCAGTACGGCCGCCGCCCTGTGGAACATGGCCTATCGTGACGATTGCACCGGTCGCTGTCAATCCGGAGCGCGTCGACACGGGGTGTGGGCTGACCTGAGATCTCGGCCGACCATCTTCGCCTTGCTTCGTCCTGCCTGCCCCTGTGGCCTCGTTCACGACGACGCGGCGCCACGCGGCCTACTTTTCGTCAAACGGGACGGCGTCGGAATAGGGCCAGGGACCACCCTCCCACGGTACAATAGGCGCCTCATGCGTTGAGCGGTATTGCGGTGTGGGCTTTCCGTAAGGGGCGAGTCGTGCCAGGCAACGTGGTCGGGTGGATTCAGGAGCGACGGGTCACCGCGGAGCTGCTGACCCTGTGCCTGCTGGCCGTTCCGGCGGCGGCGCAGCAGGTCGGTGCCGGCGAGCCGACCGGGTCGGTAGCCAGCGGCACGCTGACCTTCGGAGGCAGCAGCCAGTCGCAGACGTCTGGCGAGCTCCACACTGTCGAGCCGACCCGGACCGCCCAACCGCCGCGCCTCGACGGCATCCTGAACGAGGAAGCGTGGGCGAGCGCCGCGGTCATCGACGAGTTCATCCAGCAGGAGCCCTTTGAAGGGGAGCCGGCGAGCGAGCGCACCGTTGTCCGTCTGATGTACGACGCCAGCACGCTCTACGTCGGGGTCGAGGCGTATGACTCGATTCCGGACGCGGTCATCGCGACCGAGATGCGACGCGACTCCCGCCAGTTACTCGACGAGGACAACTTCCAGCTGATTCTCGACACGTTCAACGATTCTCGCTCCGGATACATGTTCGTGACGAGCCCGCTCGGCGCCAAACTCGAGCAGCAGGTCGCGGAAGAGGGGGAGGGTGGGTATCGCGGCAATAGCTCGAACGTCAATCTGGACTGGGATGGTGTGTGGGACGTCTCGGCCCGGCCCACCGACCAGGGCTGGGTCGCCGAGATCGCCATTCCGATGGTGACGATGCGGTTCCCGGAGGCGGACCAGCAGGTTTGGGGCGTCAACTTCATGCGGAACATCCGGCGCAAGAACGAGCAGGTGTTCTGGGCGCCGATCCCCAAGGGTTACGGGCTGACTCGTGTCAGTCTCGCCGGCACAATGACCGGCATGGCGAACGTGGACCGCGGGATGGATCTGCGCATCTCCCCGTATGTGCTGGCCGGGGGCCGGCACGACCGGGCCGCAACAGCCGGCCTGGACGGTACCGGGTTCAACGACGTCGGGCTCGACCTGAAGTACGGCGTCGCCTCCGGGCTGAACCTCGACGTCACGCTGAACACAGACTTCGCGCAGGTCGAGGTGGACGAGCAGCAGGTAAACCTGACGCGATTCCCGCTCTTCTTCCCGGAGAAGCGGGACTTCTTTCTCGAGAACGCCGGGATGTTCGGCGTCAGATCGCAGGGGACAAGACGGCTGGCTGACCTGTTCTTCACCCGGCGGATCGGGCTGGCGGGTGGGCAACCCGTGCCGATTATCGCCGGCGCGCGGCTGACTGGAAAGGTGGACCGCCACACCATCGCCGTAATGAACATCCAGACCCAGGAGGTAGGCGCGCGGGCGGGAGAAAATTTCTTCGTCGCCCGCTACAGCCGCGACGTGTTCGCGCGGTCGAAGCTGGGCGGCATCATCATAAACAAGCAAGCGGTGGGTGACGTGCACTACAACCGGACGTTCGCGCTTGATATGTCGCTGGCGCCGCACCCGTTCTTCTCGGTCACCGGCTTCGTCGCGAAGACGCAGTCGCCCCTGCTGTCGAACGACGACATGATGGGGCACCTGATGCTGTCGTGGCTGAGCCCGTCGGCCCGGGTCTACAGCGAGTACACCGACATCCAGGACAACTTCAATGCCGAAGTGGGGTTCGTACCGCGCATCGGCATCCGCCGGTCGAAGGTGCATGCCCAGTGGAACCCGCGCCCGGGCAAGTGGGGCATCCGATCGATGGACCCGATGATGAACGTCGAGTACACGACCGACCAGTCCAACCGCCTGCTGAGCCGGCGAGTCCATCACATGATCGGCTTCCGCTTCGCAGACGGATCGAGCTTCACCGTCATTGCCAACAAGGAGTTCGAGCAGCTCGACCTACCGTTCAAAATCACCTCGGACGTGACGATTCCGGCCGGGACCTATCGATTCTGGAACCCCAGCCTGCGGTACAACAGTGACCCGTCGCGCCGGCTCTCGGCCAGAGCCAGCTACGCGCCGCAAGGGTTCTTCGGCGGCACGCGGACCGACTGGAGCACCGCGCTGAACGTGCGTGCCACCAGCCGCGTGGCGGCGCAGGCCAGCTTCCGCCGGAGCAATGTCGCTCTGCCGGGAGGGGGCTTCGTCGCCGACCTCGCCGCCGTCAGGTTCGACCTGGCGCTGTCGCCAGAGATGACGCTGCGCTCGCTAAGCCAGTACAACTCCTCGACCGACGCGATCAGCACGAGCGTCCGGTTTAACTGGATCTACCGCCCCGGCAGCGACATCTACATCGCCTATGACGAGCTGCGTGACAATGACTTCCTCGCGGTCGACCCGACGCTGCGGCATTCGGGCCGTATGCCCTGGATCCAGAACCGGCAGCTCGCCATCAAGATGACCTATCTGTTGTCACGATAGCGGCTCTGGAGACACCGTGATCTATCGCGTGACCGCCACCTTCAAGCCCGACACGGCGAACGAGCTGCGCCAGAGGCTCGACGACGGCTCCATCGCCGCCCAGCGACCGGACGGCCTGGAAATCGTCGACTCGCTGCACCGAGCGGTGGTGAGAAACACCGGCCAAGTCATGTGGAGCGAGCAGTGTTATTGCCAGCCGCCGCTGGCGCATGAACGCGCGACCATCCTCGACCGCTACTTCGACGGTGTCACCACTGAGGCGATCGCGGACTACGAGCGATACGACGGGCGGCCGTTCATGGAGTATCTCGATACGATCGTCGAGCCACCATCAATCCGGCAGACCCCACGCCACTGACGCACCGGCCTGCGCCGGTGAGGGCCACGGACCCGGCCGGCAACCCTTTCAGTACGCGAACACGGTTGCGTGGGTCATACCGGGGTGGTGCTCGAACGGTCGCAGACCGGCTTCGAGGTTGCGCAGCAAGGCGCTCCGCAGGCGGGTGTCCTGGAACCGGAAGGCGAGCTCCAGCGCGTCCGCCAGGTTGTCGAGGTGCTGTCGGCGCAAGGCCCCTTCCATCTCGTCGAGGCGATTTGCCTCGCGTTCGAGATCAATGAGCTGCAGCCGCTCGAGCAGGGCGCGAAGCGCCCTGACGGACTGCTCCTCCAGCTCGGGGCGCACCTACGGGAACGCGAGCTCGAGACGGAGCGGCGTGCCGATGTCGAGCTAGGTGACTGTCGCTGTGGCCTCGCCGATCTCGCGTCTCGACGCCTCTACCATCCAGTGGTGCGACTGTCGGGACCAGTCGACTGCGTTCTGGTCTGGCGACGACCGACCCAGGGCCACGGCCAGGATGTCGAGGTGCTGGAGGTCGAGCAGCAGGCGCGCCAGCTCTCCGATCTCGAAACCCGGCTCCACAACTCAAAACAACCGTTTGGCCCGTATTTCCGCTTGTGACAACGCGCCGCGGCCTGTCCCGCACGGCAGACCGACAACCACCGATACACCGTCAAGACCGGTGATGATCACCACCGTCGGTCTGTCTGAATGAGCGCGTCAAGGGCAAAAACGTGCCTCGATCGATCGTGATGCTGCCGTCATATCATAGGGTGCCGCGAGGCGACTTCATCGTCACCAACCCGTGTCCCGGGCACGACCGGAATCACCGCGGCGCCGTGCGATCGCGACGAGGTGGGTCGTAGCCGAGTCGATACCAGACCGGGCACAGCGCCAGGCCGGCAACGAGCAAGCCGCCGATCCACAGCGGTCGCGACGGGAGCCACACCGGTGGCGGGCTGCCGACGAGCCACGTGCCGATACCCACGAGCAAGCAGAAGACCGACAGCGAGCACGTGGCCACGGCGCCCAGCGCGAGCCCCAGACGCCTGGGTCCCGCGTCGTCACCGGCCTCGCGCGCGATCGGGCCCCAAAAGCCGACGGGCCGTACCCGCTGGTAGAACGCGATGAGCAGCCGTCGGTCCTCCGGGCCCTTGATCCAGATCGCCGCCATTGCCGCCGCCGTCGACACGGTCGCCACCACCAGCAGCCGGAGCGCCTGCTGGTCATAGTCGAGATAGATGATGAGGAACGGCGCCACCAGGGACGACACCAGCATGGCGGCGATCTCCGCCCAGGCATTCATCCGCCACCAGACCCAGCGCAGCACCAGCACGACGCCGAGACCGGCACCGAACAACAGGGTGGTTTGCCACGCCTGATTGATCGAGGTGAGCTGCGTCATGATGGCGAGGGCGATCACGAGGATCAGGACGTTGGCCCCGCGAGCGACCCACACCAAGGCCCGTCCATCCGGCTTGGTCTTGCGCCACGCTTGACAGATGAACCGCTTGTAGATGTCGTTGGTCCAGTAGGAGGCTCCCCAGTTCAGGTGGGTGTCGACCGTCGACGCGAGCGCCGCGAGCATGCCGGTCAGCACAAGCCCCCTCACACCGGCCGGCAGCAGCTCGGCCATACCGCGAACGTAGGTGGCCTCGCGGTCCGCCTGCATGAGATCCGGGGCCAAGCCAGGGTCGGGCGGGAAGAGCACCAGCAACCCGACACCGAGCGGCAGCCAGAGCAGGCTGCGCACCAGCACCTGCGTGAAGGTGAAGACAACCGCCGCCGTGGTCGCGTCACGGTCACTGCGACAGGCCATTGCCCGCTGCGCCAGATAGCCGGTGCCGTCCGAGGTGAAGTTAATGAGCCACAGCAGCCCGAGAAACGAGAGGACCGTCAGGGTGACATCCTTCCCGCGGTCGGGGGTAAACGCGAGGATCTCGTTTGGTAGGATGCCGCCCGGTCCGCCACCGACGAACATCTCGTGGACCCGGTCGGCCATCGCGCCGAGACCACCAACCTCCCACACCACGATCGTCATGAACGCCACCGTGCCGAGAAACATGACAGCAATCTGGACGACATCGGTGGCAGCAACGCTACGCAGGCCGCCGGTGGCCGAGTAGAGCGCCGCGACCGCCAGGATCATGACGAGTGAGACGAGATTATCGGCCGTCCTGACCCAGACCTGGGGGTCGTCAAGTTCCCCGATCGTGAGCGGTGTCCCGACCCACGCGACGAGGCTGACGACCGGCTGTAACGCTCCCGGCGGTAGCCACTCGTGCCACAGCAGAAACGGCTCGGCGATCTTGGCGGCGGCGAACAGCACCCAGGCCAGGACCGTACAATTGATGACGGTGCCGAGATAGAACGCCTTCACGCCACGGAGCACCGCCGCCGGCGTACCACCGTAGCGCACCTCGGTCAGCTCGGCGTCGGTCACGACCCCGGCGCGACGCCACGGGCCGGCCAGCACGAAGCCCATCAGCAGGAACGTGATCGCGTAGATCCAGAGCTGCCACAGTCCGAAGACGCCGGCGGTGGCCAGGATGCCGGTGACGAGCAGAGGGGTGTCGGCGGCGAACTGGGTGGCCGCCATGCTGAGGCCAGCCTTCCAGCCAGGCAGCGTCCGGCCGGCCAGGAAGTACTCTTCGAGGTTCTCCGAAGCCTGCCGCCGGTTCCGGAAACCGGCGCTGACCGCGTAGGCGATGAAGACAAGGATGATCAGCGCGTCGAGCGGGCTCACGCGTTGATCCTGCCACGGCTCTGGACCAAGCGCGGTAGCAAGAGGCGGCGGGGGTCTGGGCTCAGCGCAGGGTTGGATCGTGCGGCCGGACGATCATGACCTCGGCGATCGGCTCGGGGTCGCTCGACTGCTGCTTCTCGAGATACCGGTGCTCCTCGAATGCGAGCCATTGCCGATCAGTCCACTGCCGCCGATGACCGCGGGGTTGCTGCGCGAGCTCGGCGCCGTCGCTGCCGGTGTACAGGGGCACCGGCTTCCGGGCTGCGGCGGTGCGCCGTACGATCCGCGCGTCGACGGCCACGGCGTCAGTCACCTCATGCGTCAGAAGCGGCACCGAATCGTATTCCACGCCGTGCGCGTCGCGATACCTCACTAAGCCATTGTACCCGTGTACCCGACCGGCGCGGCACTCCAGGCGAACGGGCGACAGACCACTGCAGGCGCGCCGGTGCGGGCACGCAGACGGATTGACATCGGGCTCGGGTTGACCAAGGATCGGGTTTGACGTTCCGTGCACGTTGCGGCGGCCTCGGTCGGGTTCAGGGCGGCCCCGAGGCCGGGTGGGTTGGGGCCCGCCGCTCACGGTACGCCCAACGAAGGAGGTGATCCTGTGGACGACTATAGAAGTGGATCTGCGGAGGTGGCATCCTCGTAGGGACCTCCAGCGCACTGGTGGCGCCAGAGGGACCCCGGCGCGGGGTAACCCAACGCCACCGACGCAGACCGTAAAGGGCCCCGGTTCCTGACAGAACCGGGGCCCTTTTTTTGGTGCCTGGTGGCGTTGATACGCGAGTCCCACACCTGCCGGCTGCGTGGCACCGGTCAGAACTGGAAGTACAGGAACGGCGTACGCGTGTCCGGAACCAGATACACAAGAGCGACGAGGCCGGCGACCACCGCGGTGAACATCAGACCGGGAGATCTTCTACACCCTCACGGAAGCCAAGATCTTGATCGAACGATGGCGGCGGGAGTACAACAAGGTCCGACCGCACAGCGCGCTGGGCTATCGTCCTCCTGCGCCGGAGGCCGTCACGCCAGCGACAGTCGACGGACCACATACGAGCTTCGCTCTCTCTTTGCAACCGGTACGGTCGCAGGAGTTAGGTCAGTCGGACACCGGTTCGATCAACCCACGGGACTGCGTGAGCGTCACCGGCCATCACTCGCCGATCTGCACGCGGTGGCGTAATTGGAAGAACAGCTCTCCAAAGATCAGCGCACCCAGCAAGAGCGCCGCAATAGGAACGGCGGCACGTTCGAATGTTTCCTTGGCCATGACCTCCGGACAAGGATAGTGCCTCGTTCACGGCCATGCAACGACGCCTACACACGCGAAATGGGTCGTTTCTCGCGTCGAAACAGCCAGATCTAACGTGAGGATGAAGAGAGCGGTAACTCGTAGCCACAACCGCGCCGGCTGTGCGGCTGGCGTCGGTCGCCTGGCCCACCGGGTATATCGGTGGCCCCGGCTATCCCTGTGCCGACTACAATTGCATGACCCACCGCCGAGGAAGATAGACTGCCGCGAACCCCCCGTCAGTTCGAGGTCACCGTCCGCAGCGACGCGGCCAGCGCCGCGCGGTCGACCTCCGTGCCCTTCATGTAAACGCTCGAGATACGCTGCGTGTTGGTGATGGCGTCGAGCGGATTGGCGTCAAGGACGAGGAAGTCGGCTTCCTTTCCCGGCGCGAGAGTCCCCATCCGGTCAAGCTTCAGGAACTCGGCCGCGCGGCTCGTCGCCGCGACGATGACCTGCATGGGAGTCATACCAGCTCTGACCATGTTGTCGAGCTCGCGCTGCTCGGCGACGCCGAAGAGATGATCCCGTAAGCCGGTGTCGCTCCCCAGGATGAGGTTCGCATTGGCCTCCGCCAGCTTCGCCGTGCTGCGCTGCAGGATGGCGTACCGCTCGCGCCGCGCATCGACGACAGCGGGATCCCGACCCTCGTATGACATCCGAATCCGATCGACGACGGCGGCGGGCACCGACGCCTCGATGAGCGAGTTCAACGGATCGCCGGGCATCAGCCACGGCGGCAGCTCGGCATAGGTCGCGCGCTCGGAGATGTTAGGCATGACGTACACGTTACGCTGGACGATGGACGCGATCAGCGCGTCGTCCATCTCCCGGTCGCGCACCAGGTGGGCGAAGCCGTCGATGCCCGCATTCACGAGATCGACGGCGTCGTCGTGGTAGAACACGTGCGCGCTCACCCTCATGCCACGCCCGTGCGCCTCGTCGATGATCGCCCGATAGATGTTCGGCGGCAGCCTGGGCGCCCGGCCATTCCGATCGTCCACCCAGATCTTGACGAGGTCGACACTCTTCGCCGCCAGCTCCTGAACCGCTTGCCGCCCCTCGTCCTCGGTCGTCAGCTCGTAGGCGATGCCGGCATAGGCAGCGCCGCCAGGGCCCGCGTTGGGCGTGCCGATGCCACGGCCGGCGATCAGCACGTAGGCGCCGCCCAGCCGCCCGGCCTGCTGATCGGCGCGGACCTCGTCCATGATCGTGCCGATCTCGATCCCGTGCGACTGGACGGCGGCGATGCCGAAGTAGAGCAGACGATTCATGTCTTCCATGATCGTCTCGCGGGTGTAGTTGTCCTTCGTATACGACAGGCCGCGCTGAAAGCCCGGATGCCCGTGCGTGTTGATGATGGTCGGCATGACCGTCTTACCGGAGAGATCGACGCGGGCGGCGCCTTCGGGCGCGCTCACGTCGCCGCGCCGACCGACTTGTGTGATCGTGTCGTTCTCGACGAGAAACGCCGAGTCCGCGATCGGGGCGGTGCCGTCGCCGGCAATGAGCAGCGCGCCTTCGTAGAGGGCTACCGGCCCGGCGTCGGCGGTCGGGGCCTCGGCCGGTTGGCTCGAACAGGCGGCGAGCGCCAGCACGCAGAACGCAATCATCTGTCGCAGCATCGTGAGCCTTTCTCTGAAACGAACTCGAGAGGCAAGGGACACCAAGAACGTCGGCGCGGATGTTCGAAGGGCATGGCTACGCCGCCGGGATGAGCCGCGTGAGCTCCTCGAACCAGCTCTGCACCAGCACGACTTGGCTGAGCGTCTGGGTGTAGTTGGCCTGCCAGGCCTGACCCATGCCGCCCTCGCCAAGGAGGGCAATGACGTCACAGTGCCCGAGGCGGGTACCGGGAGAGAGAGGCATGGTCTGCGGGGCCGGTGGGTCGGGCCATTCTACGCGCAAGCGGTCGCCGGCCCCAACCCATGGGGAACGGTAGCGCCGCCGCGGTCGTATTCTTCAACAGGAGGCAGGCACGATGTCCACGACCACCACGCCACCGGCCGACACGCCTGACCATGCCGACGTGGCCTTCCACCCACCGTTCTTGCTGGCAGGGTCGTTGCTGCTCGGCTTCCTGATTCGCCGAGTCGTGCCGTTCGCCTTCCTGCCGTGGAAATTATCAGAGCCGCTTAGGCCGATCGTGACTGCCGCCGCCTTCGGACTGTTCTTCTGGGCAGTGCGCACGATGCGCGCGGGCCACACCTCGATACCCACGAGCGAGCCAACCGACGCGATCGTGAAGAGTGGCCCCTATAGGTTTTCGCGTAATCCGATCTACGTGGCTATGCTGGCGCTTCACGTGGGGGTCGGGGTCTGGACGGACAGCGCGTGGTTCTTCGTCCTGGCAGCCGTTTCGGCCATCCTGCTCTGGTGGGGAGTGATCTCGCGGGAAGAGCGATACCTGGAACGAAAATTCGGTGCCGACTACCTCGTCTACAAAGCCCGAGTGCGACGCTGGCTCTAGCCAGCACTGTTCATGAACGCGTTACCGCGGTGACGGATCAACTGGCTGGCCGACACCGCCGGCTGCCGTGCAGACCGTGCGCTGACACGGCCGTCACCGTCCGAGCGACACATTGAGTTAGACTGCCGGCGATGGTCCGGCAGGACGGCATCGACGCCTCCCGTCCGTGACTGTCAAGTCCGCGCAGTGGAGGATGCCATGCACACGAAAGTCATGCGCCTGGCGGCGTCATGCGCCGTCATCTGTGGTGTGCTTACAGGGACTCCGGTCTGGGGCCAGGGCTTGAGTGTCGATGTCCTGTCGTCGTTTCGTGAGCTGGTGACGGGCGGCGACTCCCTGGTGCAGATCACCGGCGCGAGCGCCGCGCCGAGTGTGACGGTCGGTGGCAGGGATGTCTCGGGTGCCTTCGTGGCCGATGGAAGCGGCAGCTGGATCGGCCTGGTCGACGGCCTGGTCGACGGAGACAATACGCTGGCCGTGTCGGCCGGTGGTGGTCAGGCCACGCTCACCCTCACCAACCATCCGATCAACGGCACCCTGTTCGCGGGGCCCCAGCAGACGCCGTTCGTCTGCGAGAACAAAACTCACGGACTGGCGCCATCCACCGACGAGTCCTGCGCGGCTCCGACGATTACGGGCCACACCTATCGGAGCACCGACGGCACCTGGAGACCGTTCGATCCAGGCGGGCCACGACCGACCGATATCGACGACACGACGACGATCGACGGCAAGACCGTGCCGCTCATCAACTGGCACGAAAAGGGCATCATTAACCGATCGGCGTACGTCATCAGCCTCTTGCATGACCCGGCGGCCGGGCCTCTACCGACACCGACCCGCAACGACGCCGGCTGGAACGGCAAGCTGGTCATGTCTCACCGTGGCGGCGTCAGGGCCAGTTTCCATCAGGGGCGCACGATCGGCACGCTCGATCCAGAGCGGGGGTACGTCGGCGGTGAGAACAATAACCTCCACGAGTCCCCAATCCGGGCCGGCTATGCCATGGCCGGCGGCTCGTTGATGGTTACCGGGACCACGACGAACCACGTCGTCCAGGCCGAGACCTCGGCAAAGATCAAGGAGCGGTTCATCGAGCTCTTCGGACCGCCGACATTCACCATCAGCATGGGCACCTCGGGTGGCTCGATGTCGCAGCACCTCATCGCCCAGAACTATCCGGAGTCTGTACGATGCCATCCTGCCATGGCGCAGCTATTCGGACGTGTTGACGTTCCAGAGACCGCTGAATGACTGCAATCTACTGGAACGCTACTTCGGCGGCACAGACGAGCCGTGGACCGACGTCCAGAAGCGCGAAGTCTCCGGCAAGCTGACATACGGGTTCTGCACGGGGCCCGCTACGAACTTCCCGAACCTGTTGCCTGACAACTGCGACTCTTCGGTCGTTGCCGCCAAGGCATCGGAACCCGAGATGTGGAAAGGCGTGCGCTGTACCTATCAGGACAACCTGGTCAACGTGTACGGCCTCGACACCGAGACCGGACGTGCCCGCAGTCCGTGGGACAACGTGGGCGTCCAGTATGGCTTGCTGGCCTTCAACGACGGCATCATCTCGTTCCATCAGTTCGCCGAATTGAACGCCCGCATCGGCAGCCATGACACCAACGGCGTCATCGTCCCGGGTCAGCGCGCGCGCGCCGACCCGGACGCGGTGCGGATCGCATATGAGACCGGCCGCCTAAACACCGGCCAGGGTGGCTTGAGGGCCATTCCCATACTCGATCTTCGCGGCTACACTGACGGCATCTGCACGGTCGCGCCCTGCCCGCCGCGCGACCCGACGAACGTCGACGTGCATGATGGCTACCACACCCTGGTCGCGCGGGCGCGTCTACTGAAGGCGAACGGGAACACTGATAATCACGTCAGGATCGTGACGCACGAAGTCGGCCACCGCGGACCCAATTCGATCCTCGGGATCGTTTCGCCTCGGGTGGTTGCCCAGGTCGATACGTGGCTGACCGACATGCTCGCCGACCGGTCGGAGACGCCGCAGGCCAAGAAGGTTGCGACCCATCGGCCGGCAGACTTCGTCGACGCCTGCTACACGGCGGCCGGCGCACAGATCACTGACATGGATCGGTGCGCCGAGCTGTTCCCGATCGCCTCGGATGCCCGAATCGTGGCGGGGGCGCCGCTGGCCAATGACGTGCTCAAGTGCACGGTGAAGCCCGTCGACCCGAACGACTACGCCGTCACCCTGTCGGCGGAGCAGCTCGGCGACCTGCGACGGATCTTCCCCGAAGGCGTATGCGACTGGTCGAAGCCGGGGGTCGCCCAGGTGCCGCTTGCCGGCACCTGGGCGTTCTACTCGGGCGATGCCGAGGTCAGGTACCTGAGGCCCGCCAACTGATCGCGGCAACCGCCTGGGCGCGAGCAGAATGACCTGACCCGCTGCGAGCGGTCGCCCACGGCGCTACCTTTCCTGAAGGTCCGTACCCGGACGAGCGCGCGGCAGTGCATCACCTGATCGATGAAGGGTGGATGTACGAACTGTGGTTCGACCACGGCGTGATCAGCGCCTGATTCGTGATCGAGGAGGGATCAGGTGGACCACGACTCCAGGGTGCGGTGCCGTCCGAAGTCTTCCAAGTACTACTATCGCACTATCCAACGCTCGCCACTCAGTTTGCTCGCGCCCAGCCAACGCGTCCGTTGGGCGTGATACCACGGCTCCAGCGGCGCCGATCGCGTGCAGCGGGTGCACACTGGGTGTTGCTTCCGCACACCTATGTGTTCTGGAGCCCACTGTTTTCCACCGGCATCGCATGGAGCCTTGTGGGTGTGGAGCGATTAGGGCTGCTACTTGAGCATATCGAGAGGTGGAATCAACACTACCGGCTTCAGGCACCATTGCAGCGGTACGCCAGGGCACTGGAAGCAGATGCTGATCATCTGCGTGTGGTAATTGCGGCAGCGTACAACGCTCGTCACACGTTCGAAGCATTTGACGCCGCGTCACAAGCGTACTTTGCAGCAGCTAGTTACGAGGAGGCAATCCATCGGCTCTGTGACCCGCCGGCAGATGTAGGGGAGTGGGCGTGGCTGGGATTCCTGGGCACCACTGATTCGATCATGCGCAGAATACTCGACCGGGTAGCTCAAGTGGCAGCTGAGCGTTCCAGTGATACAACGTCGATGGCAGACATCGTGGCTCGCACAATAGCGCCACGAAACGTAGCTGGCCTCGCCGATCGGGACAGGAAACGTCTCTGCCCGGTGAACTTCAACGCCTTGGTCGAAGCATCTAGCCTCCTCGACTTGCACCCTGATGAAATGCGCGCACGAGTGTCGAGGCTGCGTGCAAGCTGACACTTACACCCTAGCATCCAGTCACCAAGACGCGCCCGGGCCACCAGGCTAGTGCTCGTCCGTGCCCAAGAGCGCCCGCCGCTCGAGCTCGGCAAAACCAGCCGCAGCCTCAGGCTCGGGACGCCAGAGGGCCACCACCACGGCGACCAGGAACGCCAGCGGGATCGACACAATACCAGGATTCCGCAGTGGGAAGATCGCCTCGGCATTGCCTAGGATGTCGACTTGGATCGCCGGAGATAGGTAGATCAGCAACAAACTCACCAGCGTGCCCGTCAGCATGCTCAACTGCGCCGCCCGGGTGGTAAAGCCGCGCCAGAATATCGACAGTACCAGTGCTGGGAAATTCGCGCTGGCCGCAATCGCGAACGCCAAACCTACCATGTAGGCCACGTTCTGCCCCTCGAATGCGATCCCGAGAAGGATCGCCAGCACACCGAGCACCGCCGCTGACACACGCGCCACGCGCAGCTGCTCGTGGTCGGATGCGTGGCCGCCCCTGAACACGTTCACCCAGAGATCGTGCGAGAGCGCCGCGGCACCGGCCAAGGTCAGTCCGGCTACCACGGCAAGAATCGTGGCAAATGCCACCGCCGAGATGAAGCCCATGAAGCCGGGACCACCGACTGCCTCGGCAAGTAGCAGCGCCGCCATATTGCCGCCTGCATCCACGCCGCGGATTGTGTCTTGCCCCACGATAACCATCGCTCCGAAGCCAAGGATGAAAGTTAGTAGGTAAAACACACCGATAAAGGCCGTTGCGTAGGACACCGACGTCCTGGCCGTGGGCGCGTCGGGCACGGTATAGAACCGCATTAAGATGTGCGGTAAGCCGGCCGTGCCGAGCATCAGCGCCAGCCCGAGCGAGACCGCGTCCACCGGATCGGACACCAGTCCACCTGGCCCGAGTACGCCGGCGCCGTACTGATCCGCCGCCGCCTCAAATAACGTTAGCGGGTTGAAGCCAAAGCGTGAAAGCGCTAGGCCCGCTAGGAGGAACGCACCCAGTAGCAAGAGTACCGCCTTGACGATCTGTACCCAGGTAGTGGCAAGCATGCCGCCAAAGAGGACGTACGCCATCATCACGACGCCAACGATGACGACGGCCAGTTCGTACGGCAGACCGAACAGCAGCGTGATGAGATTGCCAGCGCCCACCATCTGAGCAATCAGGTAGAAAGCAACAACCGCTAGTGACCCTATAGCAGCAGCCACACGCACTGGGGCCTGGCGCAACCGGAAGGCAACGACGTCGGAGAAAGTGTAACGACCGAGATTCCTGAGCGGCTCAGCGATCAGGAACATCACGATAGGCCAGCCCACCAGGAACCCAATTGAATAGATGAGGCCGTCGAAGCCAGACAGCGCGACGAGACCAGCAATGCCAAGAAAACTTGCCGCGCTCATGTAGTCGCCGGCTAGTGCTAGGCCGTTCTGAAATCCGGTGATCTTCCGGCCGGCGGCGTAGAAGTGCTCGGCACTACGCGTGCGGCGCGCGGCTAGGATCGTGATGCCCAGTGACAAGGCAATGAACACGAAGAAGCCGACAATCGCAATAAGGTTGGGCTCGCCGAGGCTGCTGATCATGACCGTCCCCGCAACTTAGCCACCTTCGCGTCGTAGTGTCGGTTAGCCCACCGGACATAGAACCAGATCAGGATCCACGCTGCCACGATCTCAAGGGCACCAAGCAGAATGCCCAGGCTGAGCCCAGGGCGGATTGGCGTTGCCAGGACCGGCTTATTGAACGCCACCAGCAGAATGAAGCCGAAGTACAGCACAATCATCGTGCTGGTTAGGCCAATAGCAATGCGCCACCTGGCGGCCGCCAGATGTTTTAGGTCGTCTGGAGCGTCCATGTGTGAAGCCAGTCTAGCCGCATCCGCCGCGGCGTCATCAAGTCTTGGCACCGCTGGGGGACACGGACAGGTAGAGGCCACCGCCGTCGGCGATCCGTCTGGTGCGGTCTCCGGCCTGCGCGGCCTGCACAGCCCGCACGGTAAGGGCCTTCTGCGGGTGCCGGCGGCGTTCCAATTCCCCCATTAATTCCCACATTATGAACGGGCTCTTGCGGGAAATCAACGGAACGCACTGGACGAAAGATAGACAAAATGGACCGATAATAAAGTTGGTATTGGAAATTAAGAGACCTTGCTGGAACAATAAATGGCGGAGGGACTGGGATTCGAACCCAGGAGACGCTTTCACGCCTAACGGTTTTCAAGACCGCCGCCTTCAACCGCTCGGCCATCCCTCCGTGAGATTCCGCGCGAGCACGACCCCGATGAGCCGTACTCTCGGCCGTCTGTGTCCGGCCGCCCGGGAACACCAACTACCGGGGTTCGATGACCTCCAGGCCACCCATATACCGGCGAAGCGCCTCGGGGACCGCCACCGAGCCGTCGGCCCGCTGGTAGTTCTCCAGAATGGCGATCAGGGTGCGGCCCACGGCGAGCCCGGAGCCGTTCAGCGTGTGGACGTGCTCGGCCTTCCCGGCGCCGTGCGGGCGGTACTTGATGTTCGCACGCCGCGCCTGGAACGCCTCGGTGTTGCTGCAGGAGGAAATCTCCCGGTATTTCTGCTGGCCCGGTAGCCAGACCTCGATGTCATAGGTCTTGGCTGCCGCAAACCCCATGTCGCCGGTGCAGAGCACGACCGTGCGGTACGGGAGCCCGAGACGCTGCAACACCGTCTCGGCATGGCCGGTCAGCACCTCGAGCATCTGGTAAGACTCTTCCGGCCGTGTGTAAGCCACCAGCTCCACCTTGTCGAATTGGTGCTGGCGGACGAGCCCGCGCACGTCCGTGCCATAGGACCCGGCTTCGCTACGGAAGCAGGGCGTGTAGGCGGTGTAGGTCAGCGGCAGGTCGCGGCCGTCGAGGATCTCTCCCCGGTGCAGGTTCGCCAGCGGCACCTCGGCGGTCGGAATGAGATACAGGTCCCACTCGTCACCGATCTTGAACAGGTCCTCCGCGAACTTCGGCAGCTGCCCGGTACCGGTCAGCGATTCCACATTGGCCAGAAACGGCGGCGCCACCTCGGTGTAGCCGTGCTCGCCGGTGTGCAGCTCGAGCATGAAGTTGATGAGCGCGCGCTCCAGTCTGGCGCCCGCGCCCATCAGAACTGAAAACCGGGCGCGCGCGAGCTTCGCGCCGCGCTCGAAGTCGATAATCCGCAGCGCTGGCCCCAGGTCCCAGTGCGCCCTGGCCTCGAACGGAAAGTCGGGCGGGTTGCCGTGGCGGCGCAATTCGACGTTCTGTGCCGCGGTCGCACCAATCGGCACGCTCTCGTGCGCCAGATTGGGCAGGGTCATTAGGATGGTCGAGCGCGCGCGCTCGACCTCGTCCAGCCGGCCGTCCTGCGCCTCGATTGTCGCGCTGTGCTCCTGGCCGGCCGCCACCAGCCCGTCAACCGGCTGGCCTTCCCGCTTCGCCCTCCCGACTCGAGCCCCCAGCTCCTTCTTGGCCCGGCGAGCCTCCTCGAGTACCGGGATGATCGCGCGGCGCTCGGCATCCAGCCGGTGCAACTCCTTCACCAAACCGCCGAGGTCTTCACCGCGCTGGCGGAGCCTGGCCTCGACGTCGGTTGACTGGTCGCGAAACAAAGCAGGATCAAGCATCGCCTACATTCTACCTGTCTGGATTCCGGCGTCCTGGGGTAGCATGCGTTTCGATGACGGCGATGCAGACTATCCACAAAGTTGTCTTTCCGGTCGCGGGTCTCGGGACCCGCATCCTGCCCGCCACCGCCGTCGTGCCCAAGGAGCTGCTGCCGATCGTCGACAAGCCGATCATCCAGTACGGCATCGAGGAAGCAGTGGCGTCGAATCTGACACAGGTCATCCTGGTCAGCAGCCCGGGCAACACGATGATCGAGGACCACTTCGACCGGCACCCTCAGCTGGAAGAGATCCTCGAACGACGCGGCAAGTCTGTCCTGCTGGACAACCTGCACGCCGTCGCGAGAGAAATCGACCTGTCGACCGTTTTCCAGGATCAGCCGCTCGGGCTCGGACACGCCGTGCTCATGAGCCGCGAGCTGGTCGATGACGCGCCGTTCGCGGTCGTCCTGAGCGACGATGTGATCGACGCCGACCCGCCGGCGCTCCGGCAGATGCTGGAGGTGTTCGACGACGTGGCAGGTCCGGTGGTGCTCGTCGAGCGAGTGCCGCGTGACGCCGTGCATCGTTACGGCGTCATCGACGGAGTATCGCTTGGCGGCGGCGTCTACCGGGTGAATAACCTCGTGGAGAAACCGTCGCCGGACGATACACCTTCCAACCTGGCCATCATTGGCCGGTACCTGCTGACGCCGGACGTCTACCGTGCCCTCGAAGAAACCGGCGTTGACTCGGGTGGCGAGATTCAGTTGACCGACGGGCTACGGCGATTACTCCAGACCCGCCCGCTTCACGCCGTCGAGCTCGACGGCGTCCGTCAGGATGCCGGGAACAAGCTCGGCTATCTCCGCGCCATTCTCTATTTCGCGCGGAAGCACCCGGAGCTCGCGGCCGATGTACCTAAACTGTTACGGACCCTCGAGTCGACCAAGTCGGCCGAGGCGCTCCCCTGACGAGTGGCCGGTTCAAGGCGATATCAGCAGTGTTCACCCTGAGCCGGCCACTAGCTCTTCGAGGAGGTCGAGCTGCTCGTCGGCTTCTTGCTGGTCGCCTGCGGGGAGTCTGACGCGCTCGTCGAGTCGCCGGTCTTGGCCTTCGACTTGTCCGGCTTGGCGTCCGGCTTGGCGTCCGCCTTGGCGTCAGCGTCAGCGCCGGCGCCGGCGGCGCCTTTCTTGGCGTAGTCGGTCACATACCAGCCGGTGCCCTTGAACTGGATCGCCGGAGAGGAGAGCAGCTTCCGCACGGCGCCACCGCACTTCGGACAGGCACTGAGGGGCGGATCGGAGAACCGCCGGATCTGCTCGAAGCGATGCCCGCACGGTTCGCAGTGGTATTCGTACAGTGGCACCTGGATCTACTCGAGAACGCCGTCGAACCTGCCGATGCGTTCGGGTGCCGCGCGACCCTACGCGCAACCACTCATCGTAGCTGGCGGTCAGCCGTGGCGTCAATCGAGCAGATCGGTGTCGGTGTCGCCGAGCAGCAACCTGCGGTGCAGCCAGATCGGCGCCGAGCCGTGCCCGAGCAGCCGGTCGTGAAAGGACCTCAGCGAGAACGCGGACCCCTCACGGGCCTGAACGTCCTCGCGGAGCTTGAGCAGCATCAGTCGGCCGACTGCGTAGAGCACGTACGCCGGGTCGAAGGCGCCCCGCTCGGCCTCGCGCCGCGCGTTGCCCTCTTCGAGATAGGCTTCCTCGCGGAAGAAACGCACCCCCTGCTCGACCGACATGTCCTCGGTGTGCAACCGGATTCCGACCACCGTGCGGGCCAGGCGCAGCAGCGCCTCGGCGAGCTGCCCGAGCTCGAGCGTGTCGTCTTCGCGCCCCAGCCCGGCCTCCATCATCATCTGCTCGCAGTAGTGCGCCCAACCCTCGACGAACGAGATCGGGGCGAACAACGTCGACTTCCGGAGCGGCCGCTCGATCCGGCGTTGGTGGCAGTAGTGGAGGAAGTGGCCCGGATACGCCTCGTGCACCGACACCGAGCAGAGGGTCGCGAGATTGAGGTCCCGCAGATGCGCTTGGCAGCGCTCGGCGGACCACGCCGGGTCGACGTCTGTTACGTAGTAGTACGACGGGAGCGGCTTCGACTCGAATGGCCCAGGGGTCCAGAGACTGGCGAAGGTCCAGCGATAGAAGTCCGGTGTCGCAGCAACGACCACCGGTGGGGCGTCCGGTATGGTCACGATGGCGTTCCGCTCGATGAAGGCCACGAGGTCACCGAGCTGGTCGCGCACCGTCTGAACGAGCTCGCCAGCCGCCGGGTGACGCACCTTCACCCGCCGCCAAACCTCCGCCACGTCCGTTTCGGCGCCCAACCTGGAGGCCACCACGCGGAATCGCTCCTGCGTCCTGCCGAGCTCCCGCTCGGCAATGACCAGCAGGCGCTCGGCGCTGAGCGAAATTCCGTCGTGGTGGCGGAGCCGTGCCTCGAATCGCTCGCGTCCTAGTCTGAAGGAGGCGCGGCTCCGGGGCGCCAGCGTGTCGCGTAAATGGCCGGTGTAGCGGCGGATGGCCTCGGTCGCCGCGGTCGCCGCGTCGGCGAGATCCCCGAGCAGGTGAAGGTCCTCGAGCCGGCGGAACGCGCGAGGCAGGTCGCGCTCGATGAAGGTTACGACCCCGTCCAGCGTCTCCGCGCCGATCTTGACGAAGATGCCGGGTGGGTCCTGGACGTTGCTCTCGGCCGCCGCGAGCAGCCGTGGCGTCTGCCGCAGCTTCGACACGACACGACGTGCCCGCTGCTCGACCGGGGCGTACTCGAATAACGTCTGCCCGGCCAGACCGGTCGCCAGCAATTCCGCGTAGTAGTAAGGGTCGCGCTCCCAGGGACGTACTTCCTCTAGCTCGAACAGCTGGGCGCGGACATGGGCCGCGAGCATCCGCCGGTCGAGCTGCTCCTCCGCTGTCAGACTCCCAGGCGCGATGCGGTCGAAGCGCCGTGCGAAACCGCCCAGCTCCCGCCCCTGGGCCTCGATGGCCGACCGAGCCAGGTCCTCGACCCTGTCGTCATGGGCGTGAACTCCGTCCCCCGAGGCGGCTGTAGGCGAGCTCTCGTGAAGGAAGTTCAGATACTCGTCTGCAAGGTGTGACAGTGGTTCCATCGTGTGCGTGCTGTGGTGCGGCGCGTTCCGGAAACTCCGGCCTCTCGCGAGCCAGCTCTGCCAAATGTCTCGCCGACGCCCGATGGAGGGGAGTGGGCGTGGCGCGGAGTGGCTCTCTGAATGTTACAATAGCGGACCCTCAGCTATGGCACGTAAATAGGCGAGTCAGCGACGGTCATTGCCACCGACTCCCTTCCCGCGTCCACCTGATGTCCGGCACGCTCTATCTGGTCGCCACCCCGATCGGGAACCTCGAGGACATCACAGTCCGAGCCGTCCGGATCCTCGGCGAAGTGCAGCTGATCGCGGCCGAGGACACCCGCCGCACCGCCAAGCTGCTTGGGCGCTATGGCATCACGACCAGGACCACCAGTCTGCACGAGCACAACGAGCGAAAAAAGGCGCCTGCCCTCGTGACCCGGCTCCAGGCCGGCGACTCCGTCGCCCTGTTATCCGATGCAGGCACACCCGTCATCTCCGATCCGGGTCTGTTGCTGGTGCGGCAGTCGCTTGACGCAGGAATTTCCGTCGTTGCCCTGCCTGGGCCGTCAGCCGTGATCGCGGCTCTCGTCTCTTCCGGTGCCCCGGCGAACAGCTTTACCTTCGTTGGATTCCCCCCTCGTAGGGCAAACGACAGAAAGCGTTGGTGCGAAGCTCTCGCGAATAACAACACAACATTGGTGTTCTTTGAATCGCCTCACCGGCTGGTAGCGACCCTGAAGGTGATGCAGGAGTGCTGGGGCGATCGCATGGTCGCCTTGTGCCGAGAGTTGACCAAGATTCATGAAGAATTGGTCATTAGACCAATTTCTGGGATTCTTGAGGTCGTTGGAGCACCACGTGGCGAATACACTTGTGTCGTGTGGCCAGGGTCACACCGTGAACAGGCTGTTGAAACACCAGAAGATACTGCTTTACTATACGAGTTAGGTGAATTGACCAATATGGTCGGGGGCAGGCGCGTGGCTGTAAGGGAACTGGGCCGTAAGTACGGGCTCACAACGAAACAGATGTACAACAGGATCGAAAAAGCTAAGTTAATAGGTCAAACAACTTAACTCGGTCGGGCTGGGTCGCGGTCCCACCCGCATCTCTTGACCGCAACGATAGCCTCTGCTATCGTTGCCCGCACGCCACCGCTCGCGCAGCTGCCCCCCCTTGGCGGGGGGAACCTTCCGAAGGAGTTCTTAATGGCCAAGCGCCGGCCGGCGACGCGCGCCGCAAGCAAGACGACCAAAAAGGCCAAGCGTCGGCCCAGTTCGAAGCCGGCCGCAGCGCGCAAGCCTTCCACGCCGCGCAAGCGGCGCGTCGTACGCGGTCCGGTGGTCAAGATCCGGGAGGCGTACGCCAAGGCGGTCACACTGTACGAGAGGGGACTGAAGGCGCTGCAGCGCAAGAATTACGAACGGGCAGCGGCCGCCTTTACCAAGGTGCTTGAATTTCCCGAGGAGCGTGAGCTGCACGAGCGGGCACGTCTCTACCTGAATGTGTGCGAACGGGAGTCGGGCTCGGAACCCAAGGTGCCGAGGGCGGTCGATGCTCGGATACTCGCCGCGACGCTCGCGCTGAATCGTGGTGATGTCGACGAGGCACTGTCGCTGCTGCGGAGCGCGGCGACCTCTCAGCCGGCGCGGGACCATGTCCAGTACCTGCTGGCGCTTGCCCACGCGACCCGCGGGGATGTGGAAACGGCCGCCACTCATCTGAAGAAGGCGATCGCACTCAACCCGGACAATCGGCTGCAGGCCAGGCAGGAGCAGGACTTCGATTCCATTCGACGAACCCAGCCGTTTCTCGACGCGATCAGGACGCCCTGAGACACCGTGCGCCCTGGCAGGTCGCCTCTCGTCAGACCGGCGGCCCACCCGGTACCACCCGCCGAATCGATTACACTGCGCGTAGTGGCCTGTCCGTCAGGTCTGGCCACGAGCTGGCATGCCAAGTCACGTCCTCATCCTCGCGGCCGGCCAGGGGACCCGGATGCGGTCGGGCCGGCCGAAGGTGCTGCACCGACTTGCCGGGTTGTCGCTGATCGAGCATGTGCTCCGCGCGGCCGGCGCGCTCACGCCCGAATCGACAACCGTCGTGGTCGGGCACTCGGCCGACCAGGTGCGCGCGGGGCTCGCGAATTACACGTCGATGGGGTTTGCGCACCAGACCGAACAACTGGGCACCGGTCATGCGCTGCTCCAGGCGGAGCCGCTGCTGCGCGGACGGCGCGGCTCACTGGTCGTGTTGTCTGGCGATGTGCCGTTGATCCGGCCGGCGACTCTGCGGCGTCTTCTCGGGGCCCACGAACAGGCGAACGCAGCCATTACGGTGCTGACCGCCACGCTGGGCCGCCCTTACGGCTACGGCCGCATCGTGCGCAAGAACGATCGGCTCAGCCGCGTCGTCGAGGAGCGTGACGCGTCGGAAGAACAAAGACGGCTGAAGGAGATCAACAGTGGGATCTACGTCTTCGATCTCGCGCCCCTGTTTGACACCCTCCGAGAGCTTCCAGCTACCGGCGCCGTCAACGAGGTTTATCTTCCTGGGCTCGTGACCATCTACCGGCGGCGCGGACTGCCGGTCGAGACGGTCGAGATCGAGAACCCTGACGAAGTCCGCGGAATCAACAGCCAGACGGAACTGGCGGAGGTCAGACGGATCGTGAAACAGAGCAAGAACGAGGAGCTAATGGCGGCCGGTGTGACCATCGAGGACCCGGCGACCACCTATGTCGACACCGACGTTGCCGTCGGTCCCGACACGGTGATCCACCCGAGCGTCATTCTCGAGGGACGCACCACGATCGGCGCCCGGTGCGAGTTGCACGCGGGCGTGCGGATCGTCGACTCCACGATGGGTGACGACGTGCTCGTCAATAACCACTGCGTCATTCAAGGAGCGACCATCGCGGATGGCGCGCGGGTCGGGCCCTTTGCCCATCTACGACCGGAGACGGCGCTCGGCCCGGCGACGCGGGTCGGTAACTTCGTCGAGTTGAAGAAGACCTCGTTGGGCAGCGGGTCGAAGGCGAACCACCTCACCTACCTGGGTGACACCACGATCGGTAGCGGTGTCAACGTCGGGGCTGGCACCATCACCTGCAACTACGACCGCGGCGAGAAATATCCCACGACCATCGGAGACCGGGTCTTCATTGGCAGCGGCGTCGAGTTGGTCGCGCCCGTCACACTTGGTGATGACGCCTATGTCGCGGCCGGCTCCTGCATCACAGACGACGTGCCCTCGGGCGCCTTGGGCATGGCGCGGGCTCGGCAGGTCAACAAGGACGGGTGGGTCACCCGCCGGAAGGACAGCCGGGGGGTACCTCCGTCTGACGTCTGACATTTCGTTATGTGCGGCATCATTGGCTACATCGGAGAAAAGCCGCTCGTCCCGATCCTGATCGACGGGCTCCGCCGACTCGAGTATCGCGGGTACGACTCCGCGGGGGTGGCCCTCGTCAGGAACGATGAGATCGTCGTCCGCCGCAGCGCCGGCAAATTGGCGCGGCTCGAGGAGGCCATCGCCGACCAGAACCTGGACGGCGAGTACGGCCTGGGGCACACGCGCTGGGCGACCCATGGCCGGCCAACAGAGGAGAACGCCCATCCCCACCGCGACTGTACCGGCCGGATTGTCGTCGTCCACAACGGGATCATCGAGAACTACCTGCAGCTGAAGCACGAGCTCGAAGAACAGGGACACCGGTTTAAGACCGAGACCGACACCGAGGTCATCGCGCACCTGGTCGAACGGGAGATCCGTGGCGATGGCCTCGACCAGGCGGTCCGGCGGGCGTTGACGCATGTTCGGGGACTATTCGGGCTGCTGCTGATGACGGCGGACGGCCCGCCGATGCTGGTGGCCGCCCGGAACGGCCCGCCGATCGTGGTCGGCATGGGGGACCGCGAGTTTCTCGTCGCGTCGGACGTACCGGCGGTGTTGAGTCATACGCGCGACGTGGTCTTTCTCGGCGACGGGGAAATGGCCGTCGTCACGCGGGACGGCGTCACGTTCACCGACTTCACCGGCGTCCCGGTCGAGACGACGCCCCAACGCATCACGTGGAACCCCGTGATGGCGGAGAAGGCCGGGTACAAGCACTTCATGCTGAAGGAAATCTTTGAGCAGCCGTGGGCTGTGCAGGAGACGGTGCTCGGCCGCACTTCGCTCGAGTCTGGCCGCGTATTCCTGGGCGAGCTGGAGATTCCGGATGGCCGGTTGCGGGCAGTCGACCGGATCGTCCTCCTGGCCTGTGGCACCTCGTGGCATTCGGCGCTGGTCGGGAAGTTTCTGATCGAACAACTCGTCGGAGTTCCGGTCGAGGTCGATTACGGCTCGGAGTACCGCTATCGTGACCCGATCGTCAACCCCACGACCCTCGCGGTCGTCATCACCCAATCGGGTGAAACGGCCGACACGCTGGCAGCGCTCCGGGAGGCACGAGGCCGGGGCGCCGCGAGCATCGCCATCTGCAACGTCGTCGGCAGCATGGCGACCCGTGAAGCCGACGGCACCATCTACACCCACGCCGGACCGGAGATCGGGGTCGCCTCGACCAAGACGTTCACCTCGCAACTCGTGGCGCTGCACCTGCTGGCGCTTCACCTGGCCCAGGTGCGCGCTACGCTACCGCCGGAAACCGCGCTTCGATATCTCGAAGATCTGAACCACCTACCGCGGCTGCTCGAACAGGCGCTCAAGTGCAACGGGGCGATCCGGGCCGTGGCTCACCGGTTCTACGCGCATCAGAACTTCCTCTACCTCGGCCGCGGCATCAACTACCCGATCGCCCTTGAGGGCGCGTTGAAGCTAAAAGAGATCTCCTACATCCACGCCGAGGGTTATCCGGCCGGCGAGATGAAGCACGGCCCGATCGCACTTATCGACGAGCTGATGCCGGTTGTCGCGCTGTTGCCAGGCGGCCTGGCGTTCGACAAGATGGCCGCCAACCTCCAGGAGGCGAAGGCGAGGGGGGGCACAGTGATCGCCGTGGCTGACGATAGCCAGCACGAAATCCAGAAACTGATCGACCCGGCGCGGGACGCGTTGATCACCGTGCCTGCCTCGTCGCCCCTGCTCACCCCGGTCGTCATGGTCGTTCCGCTCCAACTGCTGGCGTACCACATCGCCATCCGGCGCGGCTGCGACGTCGACCAGCCACGGAATCTCGCCAAGAGCGTGACCGTGGAATGAGCGAGACCTGGGGCCGGCGACCGGAGCGCCCGCGCCTCAGGGTGGCGGTCCGCCGCACTGCTATACTCGATCTCGGCAACGCTGACAGCAACCTCCCTGGCGCCGCCGCCACCTGAACCCCGGCATGAACTTCCTCCAGCACCTGAACGCCGAGCAGCGCCGGGCGGTGTTGCAGATAGAGGGACCGCTGCTGATTCTGGCCGGCGCGGGTTCGGGGAAAACCCGGGTCATCGCGTATCGGGCGGCGCATCTGATCGGGGACGGACATGCCGAACCGCACCAGGTGCTGGCGGTCACCTTCACGAACAAGGCGGCGGAAGAGATGCGGGCGCGGGTCGAACGGCTGCTGACGACGGACTGCGGCCGGTTGTGGATCTCCACGTTCCACGCATTCTGCGCGCGGATGCTGCGACGCGAAGGCCCGGCCATCGGCCTGTCGCGCGACTTCGTCATCTACGATTCGTCGGACCAGCTAGCGGTCGTCCGACGCGCACTTCGAGAGCTTGACATCGACGACAAGCTCTTGCCGGCGCGTCAGGCGCTGTCCCTCATCAGCCAGGCGAAGAACCAGATGGTGGACCCGGAGACATTGCGCGGCGAAAGCTGGAGTGCACGGGGTGAGATCGCCGCCAAGGTCTATGAACGCTACCGGCGAGCACTGCACGAGGCCAACGCCCTCGACTTCGATGACCTGCTGCTGCGCACCGTCGAGCTGTTTGCCTCGGCCGAGCCGGTCAAGCAGCGCTACAGCGAGCAGTTCCGGTTCATCATGGTCGACGAGTATCAGGACGCGAACCAGCCTCAGTATCTCCTCATCCGTCACCTGGCCGACCACCACCGCAACCTGTGCGTCGTGGGAGACCCTGACCAATCTATCTACAAGTGGCGCGGCGCCGACCTTCGGAACATCATGGACTTCGAGCAGGATTTCGCCGAGGCGACCGTTATTCGCCTCGAGCAGAACTACCGCTCAACCCAGGTGATCCTTGACGCAGCCTCGGCGGTCATCCGACACAACCGTAACCGCAAGGAGAAGCGGCTCTGGACCGACCGGGCCGGCGGGTCGCTGATCCGCTGTTTCCGCGGCGGGGACGAGCTCGAAGAAGCGGACTTTGTGACGGCCCGGCTCCGCGAGGCGCTCGCGGCTGAGGAGGAGCGCGTGGGCGTGCTGTATCGCACCAACGCCCAGTCGCGCGCCCTGGAAGACGCCCTCATTCGTGAGAGGCTTGCCTACAAGATCATCGGCAGTGTCCGCTTTTACGAGCGAAAGGAGGTCAAGGACGCGCTCGCTTATCTGCGGCTGTTGATGAACCCGGATGACGATGTAAGTCTGCGCAGAGTCATCAATGTCCCGGCCCGCGGCATTGGCAAGGGCCTGATGGCCTCGCTCGATGAGCTTGAGCCGGTGCCGGCCGACGCCGGTCCACTGTTTGCCGGCACCGAGGTCGACGCCGGATCAGCCGGCTCGCTGTGGCGGCGGTTGTCCCGTGCCGTCGACGACAAGTCGGTGCCCACCCGTGCCGTCACCGCGCTACGGTCTTTCCGCGATCTGATCCTGACGCTCGGCGACATCGCGACCCGCGAGCCGGTGTCCGACGTCCTCGGCAAATTGCTCGATCAGAGCGGCTATCTCCGAAACCTGCGGGAACAGCACACCGAGGAAGCCGAGAGCCGTCTGGCCAACTTGATGGAGCTGGTCTCGGCCGCCCGCGACTACGAGATGCGCGACCCGGAGCCGTCGCTGAGCGGGTTCATCGACCGGCTGTCGTTGCTATCGGAGACCGACGAGGAACAGGGGGCCAGCGAGGCACGGATCTGGCTGATGACGCTGCACGCGGCCAAGGGGTTAGAGTTTCCCGTGGTCTTCATGGTCGGCATGGAAGAAGGGCTCTTCCCCCACATGCGGTCGCAAAACGACGAGGAGGAGCTCGAGGAAGAGCGGCGGCTGTGCTACGTCGGGATGACCCGCGCACAAACACGGCTCATCCTGACCAGCGCCACCCGCCGCCGCGTGTTCGGCGAGTATAAGGCGTCGGACCCGTCTCGGTTCCTCAGCGAGATCCCGGCCACACTGCTGGAAGTGGTCGAACCAGTGTTCTCGACGCCGATGCCTGACACGACGACCTTTGGCCGGCCGCGGCGCGGCCAGCACCGGTCTCGACCAGCCGCCACAGAAAATATCCAACCGGACGACGGGTACGACTACGAGGACGAGGACCAGTCGGTCACCAGCGTCCGCCCGGGCACCCGTGTGCGCCACCCGACGTTCGGGGTCGGCACCATCCTCTCGGTCGAGCCGCTGACCGACGATATGAAGCTGACGGTCCGCTTTGCTGACATCGGTCAGAAGACCCTGCGAACGAGGTTCGCCAAGCTCACACTGGCCTAGAAACCCACCGAGATCCTGGCCGCCGACGCCACGCCGGACGACACGGTCAGCCCAGCCCGGACGCCCGAAGGCTTCGCGCTTCGAGAAGGGCGCCGGCTCGGATACAATGCCTCTCCAGTGCGGAAGCTGCTGACTTTTCTGATCTTGTTTGCACTCTGGCTGCTGTTTTCCGGCCATGTCGACACTCACCATCTCGCGCTCGGGCTACTATGCGCGGCCCTCGTCGCGGTGTGCTCCTCCGACCTGCTGTTTCCGGAAACGCTGTCCGCTCGCACCGCCGTTACGATATGGCGGGTCATCCGGTACCTGCCGTGGCTCCTCTCTCAGATCGTCATCGCCAACCTGCACGTCGTGTATCTCGTCTGCCGACCGGGTCGGTTGCGACCACAGATCGTGCGGTTCAAAACCCGCTTGACAGGCGACATGGCCAAGGTGGTTCTCGGCAACTCAATCACCCTGACCCCGGGAACCATCACCATGGACATCGACGGGGACGAGTTCACGGTGCACGCGATCAGCGACCAGGCGGCCATGAGCCTGCGCAGCGGCAAGATGCAGCAGCGGGTCGCACACGCCTTCCTGGAGCCGGATGGCCAGGCGCCGGCGACCGGCGAGCCTCCTCTGTGACCGGCTGACCAGTCTATTCCATGCCGTCTACCTTCTTTCTGGGGACCTCGATCGCCATCCTGATCGCGGCATCCCTGTCGCTGTATCGCGTCGTCCGCGGGCCGAGCATCATCGACCGCATTATCGGCGTCAACGTGATCGGCACGAAGACCATCGGCGTGATCGTGCTGACCGGCCAGCTCTTCGAACGCGTGGAGCTCTTCATCGACATTGCGTTGGTCTACGCCCTGATCAACTTCATCGGGACACTGGCGTTGTCGAGGTACTTCGAGCGCAAGGGCGTACTCGTGGACGCCAGCGGGGCCGCGCGATGATCGCCGTTGGAATGGTGCTGGTCTGTTTCGGGGTGTTCTTCCTGCTCACGGGTGCCGTTGGGCTGATCCGGTTTCCGGACTTCTACACCCGGATGCACGCGGCGGGGAAATGCGACACGCTGGGCAGCCTGCTCGTCCTGACCGGTCTGGCCTGCTACGAAGGCCCCGGTCTGGCCTCTGTCAAGCTGCTCGTCGTGGCCCTCTTTGTCTTCGTCACGAGCGCGACCGCGACTCATGCCATTGCGCGGGCGGCAAAGCGCAATCGTGTCCCGTGGTGGACGCGTGAGGAGGGCCGGTGATCTGGCAACTCGACATCATGCTGCTCGGCCTGACGGTGATCTGCGCCGTCGCTGCGGTCGGCGTGAAGGACCTGCTGGCCTCGGTCGTCCTGCTCGGTGCTTTCAGTCTCTTCATGTGCTTGTTGTGGATCGAAATGGGCGCGGTCGACGTCGCGTTCACAGAGGCCGCCGTCGGGGCCGGCGTCACGACCGTCTTCTTCGTGATCACCGTCTTCAAGACGGAACGGGTGAGCAGGGATTGAAATCCCTCCATCTCGTCGTGACCGCCGTGACCGGACTCTTGCTCGTCCTGGGGTCGCTGGATATGCCGGACACCGGCGACCGGCGTTCCCCTCCGGCCACCAACGTCTCCCCGCGCTACATAGAGTCCGGATTTAAGGAAACGGCCGTGCCGAACATGGTCACCGCCGTGCTCGCCGATTATCGTAGCTTCGACACCCTTGGTGAGGTGACCGTGATTTTCACCGGCGCCCTGGCGGTACTGTTGATCTTGCGGTCTGGGCGGGAGGAGGAGGACTCGTGAACCCCGAGCCGCAGGATCTCATCGTCAGAACGGTCTGTCGTCGCCTGGCACCATTCATCCAGCTCTTCGGGTTATACGTGATCATGCACGGGCACAGCAGTCCCGGGGGCGGCTTCCAAGGGGGCGTGATCCTCGCCGCCAGCTTCATCCTGCTGACGCTCGCGGAGGGAGCCGAGATGGTCCAGCGGCGATTCTCGGCGGCAACGCTGACGGTGTTCATGAGCGCCGGAGTACTCCTCTACGCGGGGATCGGCGTGGTCTGCCTCGTGCTAGGCGCCAATTACCTCGATTACGGCGTGCTTCCGTTCCTGGAACCGCGGAGCGTCGGAATGCTCGTGATTGAGATCGGGGTCGGCAGTACCGTCATGGCCGCCATGCTCTCGATCTTTCGAGATCTCCTGACGTTCTAGCAGACACGCAATGGTCGGCACCCTCTTCGACTTCGTCATCGGGCACTTCAACACGGTCACCTACATCATCTTGATGATGATCGGCTTCTACGCCATGACCGGGAAGACCAATCTCGTCAAGAAGCTCGTCGGGATGAACATCTTCCAGTGGTCGATCATCCTGTTCGTGGTGTCGCTGGCGGCCAAGCGCGGCGCGACAATCCCGATCGTGGTGGGCGGACCCGACCAAAACGCCGAGCGGGTGCTCGACGTCGCCGACTACGTCAACCCGCTGCCGCACGTGCTCATGCTGACCGCCATCGTGGTAGGAGTGGCCGTCACGGGCGTGGCGCTTGCGTTGCTCCTCAGAATCCACCGACGGTACGGAACACTGGAGGAGGATGAGCTGCTTGAGCGCGTCCGGACCTCGGAATGAACGCTCATCAGTCGGCGCTTCCGATCCTCATCATCCTCGCGCCGCTGCTCACGTCGTTTGCTTTGCCGGTACTCGGCTGGTGGTACCGGCCGGCGGTTTTCCCGGTCGCCCTGATCGCCCTCACCGTCTCATGCGGCACTGCGATCGTCGCTGCGCGAGAAGTTCTCGTGAACGGGCCGCTGCACTACTACCTAGGCGGCTGGGCGCCGCCGTGGGGCGTCGAGCTCCGGATCGATTCCCTCGGCGCCCTGATGCTGCTCCTGATCACCGTTCTCACGCTGCTCATCGGTATCTACTCGAAGAAGAGCGTCGTGAAGGAGATTCCGTCGAAGGACGTCCCGTTCTACAGCGTGTACCTGGTGATGGTGGCGGGGTTGGCGGGACTGGTTTCGACCGCCGACATGTTCAACCTCTACGTATTTCTCGAGATCACGTCCCTGGCTAGTTATGCTCTCGTTTCGATCGGTGGTGGGGCGGCGGTCGTGTCGGCCTTCCGCTACGTCATCCTCGGCACGGTCGGCGCCGCGTTCTATCTGCTGGCGGTCGGCTATCTCTACAGTATGACCGGGTCGCTCAACATGGCGGACCTGTCTCGGATTCTACCCGGTCTCTACGACTCCACCACGGTGCTCGTCGGCTTCGCCTTTTTCGTCATCGGGATATCAATCAAGATGGCGCTCTTTCCGATGCACACGTGGTTGCCGGGTGCGTACGCCAACGCGCCGTCGGCCGTGAGCGCGCTCCTCGCAGCCACCTCCACCAAGGTGGCCGCCTACGTCCTAGTCCGGGTGATGTTCTTCGTGTTCGAGCCCAGGTTTTCCATCGAGGTGATCCCGGTGACGACTCTCCTGGGCTGGATGGGGGCGGTCGCCATGATTCTGGGCTCGGTGATGGCGATCGCGCAGTCGGATTTCAAACGCATGCTCGCCTACTCGTCGGTGGCGCAGATCGGCTATATCGTGCTGGGCATCGGTTTAGCCAATACCGCCGGGTTCACGGGCGGCATACTCCACCTGATCAATCACGCTTTCATGAAAGGCGGGCTTTTTCTGGTGGCCGGGGCCATTGTGTATCGTACCGGGCTACGCGAGATCCGAGAGTTCCGTGGACTGTCTCTCAAGATGCCCGTGACTGCGGCGACGTTCGCGGTCTGCGCGCTTGCCATGGTCGGGATCCCGCCGACCGGCGGCTTCTTCAGCAAGTTCTATCTGATCCTCGGTGCGATCGATGCCGGCAATTGGGTCTTCGTCGGCGTGATCGTCCTCAGCAGCGTCCTCGCGCTCGCCTATCTGGCCAACGTTCTGCGCTACATGTATTTCCCTGGAGAAGCCGCCGCGGGAAGGGGCGGGGAGCTGCCGGTGCCCGGACCGATCATCCGAGACGAAGTCCCCTGGAGCATGCTCGGACCGATGCTGGCAGTCGCCGCCGGCATCGTGCTGCTGGGTGTCTTCTCCGGCGAGGTGGTCGGTCAATTCATCGAGCCGTCCACGCCGGATGGTCTGGCGAGGTGAGCACGTGACGTCACTGGCCGCCTGGGTCAGCATCGGTGCGCCGCTGGTAGGCGCGGCGCTGACCCCGATCCTGGCACGTGCGCATCCGAGGGCCAGGGACCTGGGCGCCCTACTGTGCTCCTTCGTGGCGGCGGCGGCGACCCTGAGCCTGCTGCCGGAGCTGCTCCAGCCGGAACGGTTGCCGGTAGAGCACACGGTGGCCTGGCTCGAACATCCGTTCCCGATCGGGCTGGGCGTGCTGGTCGATCCACTCAGCATCGTCCTCGCCAACGTCGTGGCTGTGATCAGCTTCATCATCATGGTCTACTGCGCCGGGTACATGAAGGGCGATCCTGGGCTGACCCGATTCTGGGTGTTGATGAACGGGTTCATCGGCAGCATGCTGCTGCTGGTCATGTCGAGCAACCTACTGTTCTTCTTCGTCGGCTGGAAGCTCGTTGGCATGTGTAGCTATGGCCTGATCGGTTTCTACTACCAGGACCAGCGGAGGTACTGGATCGGAGGGCCGCCACCGACACCGTTCGTCAAGCCCTCCGAGGCGTGCCTCAAGGCGCTCGTCGTCACCGGTCTCGGCGACATGCTCATGCTCGGCGGTATCCTTCTGGTGTACTTCTACGCTGGGACCCTGAATTTCCTGGAGCTCTACGCCACCGCGCCGACCTGGCTGGCCGCGATGGGAGCATCCCCTGGCATGGTCATCCTCGTCAGCCTGCTGCTGCTAGCTGGACCGCTCGGCAAGTCGGCACAGTTCCCCTTCCACGAATGGCTCCCGGAAGCGATGGCGGGACCCGGCCCGGTGTCGGCCCTGATCCACGCGGCGACAATGGTCAAGAGCGGGGTGTATCTGGTGGCCCGCCTGGTCCCGCTGTTCTATTACGCGTACTGGGTGGCCGGCATCGATGCCGCCGCCTGGTTCTTCCACGTGACGGCCTGGGTCGGGGCGTTCACGGCATTCCTCGCCGCCACGCAGGGACTGGTTGCGCTTGAGCTCAAGAAAGTGCTGGCCTACTCGACCGTCAGCCAGATCGGCTACATGATGCTGGGACTCGGCGTGTCCGGTCTCGCACCGGGTTTGTTGCTGGACGGCTACGCCGCGGGCATTTTTCACCTCGTGAACCACGCCTTCTTCAAGGCCTGTCTCTTTCTGTGCGCCGGCACCGTGATCCATGCAGTGCACTCCTTTTATATGACGGACATGGGGGCAACCCGGAAGTATCTGCCGGTAACCTGGGGCTTTACGTTGATCGCCGCGCTGTCGCTCATGGGGGTGCCTCCGTTTCCGGGTTTCTGGAGCAAGGATGCCGTACTGCTCGTAACGATCGACGCGAGCTGGCCGTTGTTCGTGGTGGCGCTCGTCACCGCGGCGGTTACGGCCTGCTACACCGTTCGTTTCTTCGGTCTGGTGTTTCACGGTCAGCCGAACGCGCACGTCGACACCACGGGACGGACAAACGACCACCTCCCCGACGGCGACATCTCGATGCGCCTCGCCTCCGGCGCGCTCGCGGTCGCCATCGTGGTTGCCGGGCTCGGCGGCCCGAGCCTCGAACGGGTGCTTCACCACGCGTTCGAGGTCAGCGCGTTCCACGGAGACTTGGGCAGCATGCTCGCCGCGGGCCCGCAAGCGGACGAGTCGTTGTGGCACGGTCTCGTCCCGACTCTCTCGGTGCTGTTCGTCATCGCCGGCGCGGTGCCAGCCTATCTCCTGTATGTGACGGGCAGGTGGACCGCGCAGTCCCTGATCGACCGGAGCCCGGTTCTAAGGTGGCTGCACGCGTTCTTCCGGAACCGGTGGACGATCGATCGGATCTTCACCCGCGTCTTCGTGACCGGTACTGCACGTCTTGGCCGGTGGGTCGCGGACGACAGCGAGGCACGCCTCGACAACATGGTCCACCGGCGGCTGCCGTGGGTGTTCACTGGACTGGTGCAACGTCTGATCGACAACCTGCGAGCCGACACCGAGGAACTGCTCTACAACGTGTCGTACGTGCTGATTCTGTTCGTGATGCTGGTGACATACCTGCTCCTGGAGACAGCCGGCGGCTGAGGGGACCCGCCGTGTGTTCGGAAGGCACCACTAGATGCCGGTACTGCTGCAGCTTCTTCTGACACCCGTGCTCGCGTCGCTTCTGATCTTTGTGACACGCCGGCGAATCGGTCACGCCGCCGGCTGGATCGCCGCGTTCGCCCTGCTCTACACCACGTGTCTCGCCGTCTTCGTCACCGTCGAGGTGTATCAGGGGGGCCTCGTCTTTGACGAGTATCTGGCTGTCGCTCCCGGGGTCGGTCTGCGACTGCTGGCCGACGGACTCAGCGCGCCGACGCTGGCGGTCACGCTTTTGCTCTGCACCGCGCTGACGTTCTACTCCATTCGATACATGGAGCACCGAGTCGAAATCCTCTACCCCGAGGAGAGTGCGTACGCCCGCACCGGCTACTACACGTGGTTCTTCGTCTTACTGCCCTACTTTCCGGTCGGTTTCATCGGCACGATTCTGAGCACGAATCTCGTCGCCGTGTACTTCTTCTTGGAAGTGCTGACGCTCGCGCTGTTCTTTCTGATGGCGTACTTCGGCTACCGGGAACGGGTGCGCGTCGCGTTTGTGAGCCTGTCGTGGGGCATCATCGGAGCCCTGTTCTTCCTCGTGGGGTCCGTCATCGTGTACAGCCAGATCGGCAGTCTCAACATCTCGGATCTTCACGAGATGGCGGGGACCCCGCTCGTCACCGGCACCCTCGTTCTTTTCGTGATCAGCCTGATGATGAAGCTGGCCATGATGCCGTTCCATGTGTGGATGCCAGCCGTGCACGCGGAGCACCCCACGTGCATCGCTGGGCTGCTCGCCGTGTATGCCAACCTCGCCGTCTACATCCTAATCCGGGTGGCGGTGTTGCCGCTGAGTGACGATTTTGCGCGCTTCGGTCCGCCGCTTATGGTGCTGGCCCTGGTGACGATGATCTATGGATCGCTGCTCACGCTGGCCCAGACCGACATCAAACGCCTGGCGGCCTGTTCCACCATCAGCCAGATCGCGTACTCGGTCCTGGGTCTGGCTGCGCTCACGGTCGCGAGCGTCGAGGGCAGCATGTTCTTTTTTCTGAGCCACGTCATGGGAAAGACGGTGTTCTTCTCCACGGCGGGCATCATTGTGTACGTCACGGGCGTCCGCGACATGGATGCGCTGGGCGGACTGGCGAAGAGGATGCCAGTCACGGCGGCCCTGTGGATCATCGGTTGCATGATGCTGTCGGGGTTTCCGCCGTTCAGCAGCTTCACCGCCGAGTGGATCATGTTCGCCGGTATCTTCGAGCGGGGGGCGCGTGGCGGCCCCCTCGGGTTGGCGGTCGCGATCGGCGGGGTGACCACCATCCTGCTGACCGTCGCCTATACGTTCGGAGCGGCGCGAAAGATCTTCTTCGGACCGCTGAGCCCAGAACTGGCGGGCACCGACCTGCGAGACCCCTCGTGGATGATGACGTTTCCACTGCTGGTCGTCGCCGGCGTGTCGGTCGTCCTCGGACTCTACCCGGCACCCCTGATGGACCTGCTGCACACCGTCATTGGGACCCTGTGACGCACGATGCGATGCGACCGCCACGGCCCCTGGCGCCAGCTGTTCTGTCACACCGGCCGTAGGCCAGGGTAGGATCACCAGGGCGTCGACAGTGATGTCGTGGACTACCCGCAGGCAGGGCTCAGACCACCCGTCGCCGGCCGGCGACGGGCAGGGCCCAAGCATTTAGGGGCGTCCGAGTGCGGTCTTCGGCTAGCGGATGGTGGCGACGACCCAACGACCCTCGATCATCGTGCCGTCGGAACCGCTCAAGATCGCCCGCTGCAGCGTGATGGCCAGCGCCCGCTCACTTTCGCTGCCATCCTGATCAACCACGGCGGTGACCTGGACGTCCTTGGTGATCAGCTCGCCGTCATACGCCAACAGGTCCGGCGGGTTGTTCGGGTCGAATAGACTCAGCGCTGCCGCGTTCCGTTCGCGGGTGAGCTCGGCCTGCGCGTCCGAGACCATCTTGGCATGCTCCATCGTCCGGTTGCGCCAGTCCGTCCAGGCTTCCTGCACCTCTTGATCGCCACCCCCGACCGTTTCTTCGTCGCGCTCGGCAGCGAGCACACGGTTGATCGCATCGAAGTTTTCGTCCTGATACGCGACCTTCTCGGTAGTGAAGTCCTCTTCCGCCTGCCGCGCCTCCTGCAGCACCTGGTCCAGGTCCCTGACGCGTAACGTGCGGCTCTGTTCTTCGCCGACACTGTCCACCGAGAAGGAGGAGATCGTGCCGTTCTCCTCCGGGTCGAATGCGACCATCGCGATGTTGTTCAGTGTGGCGCGGTCGTTCACCCGCGAGGCCGTGAAATAATTCCGCAGCAGCGACCGTTCCTCACCCGCGCCACCACACGCGACGACAAACAGTGATAGAAGTGGCGCCACGAACAGCGCGAGCACGAGCGTCGTCGTCCTGGATCGAGCCATCTCCCCGCCTCCTTGACTAGAACGCGCCAGGGTCAGCAGCCCTCGACACGTAAGAACCCACCTCTTGATGCCCTAGCCGACCGGCTCCGGACCGCCGTCGGCCTCGATACCGGCGCCCGCCTCTTCAGCTAGACGAGCCAGCGACACAACCCGGTCCTCGGCGTCGATCTCGATCAGGCGTACCCCCTGCGTGGCACGGCCGATCGCCCGGATATCCTTGGTGTCCATGCGGAGCACCTGCCCTTGACGGGTGATGAGCATTAGCTCATCCTCGTCCTCCACATACGCGATCCCTGCCACGCGGCCATTCCGAGCCGTCGTTTGAATGCTAATGATACCCACTCCCCCGCGCGATTGCACGCGGTATTCGTCCAGTTCCGTACGCTTCCCATAACCGTGCTCCGTCACCGTCAGCAGCGTGCCACCTGGTTGGACGACCGCCATGGCAACCACCTCGTCCTCGTTGCGCAGGCGAATCCCGCGTACCCCGCGGGCCGTCCGCCCCATCGGGCGGACATCCCGCTCGGCGAACCGTATCGCCTTGCCGTGGCGGGTGCCCAGGAAAACTTCGCCCTGCCCGTCGGTGATCTCCGCGGCGATGACGGCGTCGTCATCGGCCACGCCGGCGGCGATAATGCCACCCTGCCGCGGGTTCCGGAACAAGCGGAGGTCCGTCTTCTTGATTACACCGGACCGGGTACCGGTCACGATGTAGTGCTCCCCGTCGTTGTCCGGCCACTCCCTGACCGCCAGCAACGCGGCGAGCTTCTCTCCAGGCTCCATCGAGACCAGGTTCGCGATCGCCTTGCCGCGACTACTGGGGCCGACATCCGGAATGGCGTGCACCTTCAGCCAGTACACGCGTCCGCGGTCCGAGAAGATCAGGATGTAGGCATGGGTCGACGCAACAAAGAGATGGGTCAGAAAATCCTCTTCGCGGGTTCGCATACCCAGCCGGCCCTTGCCCCCGCGGCGCTGGCTCCGATACTGAGTGATCGCCGTCCGCTTGATGTAGCCGGTGTTGCTGACGGTAATCGCCATGTCCTCCTCGGCGATCAGGTCCTCGATCCGCAGCTCGCCCGGGTCGTCCACGATCTCGGTCCGGCGGGCGTCGCCGTACTTCCTCTGCACGTCGCGGAGCTCGTCAACGACGATCTCCATCAGCAGTCCTTCGCTGCCCAAAGTCGCCCGCAGCCGCTGGATCAGGACGAGGAGCCCCGCCAGTTCATCCACCACCTTCTGGCGCTCCAGCCCAGTCAACCGCTGCAGCTGCATGTCGAGAATCGCCTGCGCCTGGACCTGACTAAATTCGAACCGTTCCATGAGGCCCCCGCGCGCTTCCGCGGGGTGCCGTGCGCCCCGGATGAGCTTGATCACGGCATCGAGGTGATCAAGGGCGATCTTCAGCCCTTCGAGAATATGTGCGCGCGCTTCCGCTTTCCGTAACTCGAACTCGGTCCGCCGCTGGACGACCTCGTGCCGGAATTCGATGAAGCGCTCGACGAGCTGCAGCAGGCTGAGCACCCGGGGCCGCCCGCCGACGATGGCGAGCATGATTATGCCGAAGGAGGTTTGCAGGGGGGTCTGCTTGAGCAGGTTGTTCAGTACGACCTCCGGCACCTCGCCGCGCTTGAGCTCCACGACGATCCGCATCCCGTCCCGATCCGATTCGTCGCGAAGATCACTGACCCCCTCGAGCGACTTGCCGCGCACCAACTCGGCGATCTTCTCGATCAGCCGCACCTTGTTCAGCTGGTAGGGAATCTCGTTGATGATGATCGCCTGGCGGTCACCCTTGCCGATGTCCTCGATCGCGGTCCGGCCGTGCACCGTCAGTGATCCGCGTCCGGTCTGGTAGGCAGCGTCGATCCCGGCCCGCCCGACGATAAAGCCTCCGGTCGGGAAATCGGGTCCGTGAATCCGCGCACGTAGTCCACGGCTTTTTTCTTCCTCGCTCTCCTCGCGGTGCCGGCTGATCCAGACGATGCCGTCAATGACCTCCCCCAGGTTGTGTGGGGGAATATTGGTGGCCATACCGACCGCGATCCCGGCCGACCCGTTGACGAGCAGGTTTGGATAGGGTGCAGGCAAGACCGACGGCTCCTCAGTCGTCTCGTCGTAGTTGGGGACGAAGTCGACCGTCTTCTTGTCGAGGTCCGCCATCAGGTCGTCGGCGAGCGGCTGGAGCTTAGCTTCGGTGTAGCGCATCGCCGCCGGGGGGTCTCCGTCGACCGACCCGAAGTTGCCCTGGCCATCCACCAGGGGGTAGCGCATGTTGAAGCCCTGGGCGAGCCTGACGAGCGTGTCGTAGATCGACGCGTCACCGTGAGGATGGAAGTTGCCCATCACGTCGCCGACGATCTTCGCGCACTTGCGGTACGGCCGGTTCGCTGCCAATCCCATCAGCCGCATGCCATACACGACCCTCCGATGTGCTGGCTTCAGCCCGTCGCGGACATCAGGCAGGGCACGCCCGATGATGACGCTCATGGCGTAGTCCATGTATGAGCGCCGCATCTCGTCTTCGATGTTGACGGGGTTTCGGATGTCGGAAGCGTCGGACATGGAATGGCGATTTCCTTAGAGGAAACGGGTAACAGGTGACGGTTGACAGCAGGCAGAAGAAAAAAGAGCGGCCGCGCGGCCAGGATGCAACCAACCGATTCCTTCTGGATGGCTGACGCGTCCGCGTCACACGTCGAGGTTCTTCACATCGAGCGCGTGGTCCTCGATGAACTTCCGTCTTGGCTCGACATGGTCGCCCATGAGGGTGGTGAACATCAGGTCGGCTTCCGTGTCGTCTTCGGCCCGGACTTGCAGCAGCGTCCGATGGTCAGGGTTCATGGTGGTGGACCACAGTTGATCTGGGTTCATCTCGCCCAATCCCTTGTAGCGGTTGATCGCCACCCCGCGTTTACCGGCGGCAAGAAAATAATCGACGAGCTCGTCAAGATCGGAGATCTGGACCTCGCCGGCCTTCGCGTCGTTCGCCTCGTCTGGCTCTATGGTCTTTCCAGCCTCAGCCGATTGGGCCACCATTCTGACGACCATCGGACCGGTGACGTCCTCAATCCTACGGTAGCTGGTGAACAAAGCCCGATACGCGGCGGAGCTCACGAACTCGATCCCGACCGTCTGCCTCCTGGCAAATCCACCGGTTCGGTCCTCAGCCGCAAGCGCGTAGGCGTTGTGCTCAGGGTCCACTTCTACCTGGACTGTGCGCACCGTTGTCGTCAGGTCCCGCGCGACACACTCGAGCGCGTTGCGATCCCTGAAGAAAGTCCCGTCCGCCGCACCACGAGTGAGCAACGCCTGGACGATGTCGGCCGCCGGGCCACGTCGTTCGACGATTCCTCGGTAGCGCTGGAACGCCACCGCCAGCTGTAGCAGTCCCTCGAGCTCGCCGCCCGTCAACTCCCGCGAGGGCAGCCTGAGCACCCGCGTCTCGGCGGCGCGCTTGAAGAGCCAAGATTCCAGTCCCCGGTCGTCCTTGACGTAGGTCTCTCCGCGTCCCCGCTTCACCCGATAGAGCGGGGGTTGCGCGATGTAGACATACCCACGCTCGATCAGCGAATGCATCTGCCGATAGAAGAACGTGAGCAGCAGGGTCCGGATGTGCGAGCCATCAACGTCGGCGTCGGTCATGATGATCACGCGGTGATACCGCAGCTTCTCCAGATTAAAGTCCTCCTTCCCAATGCCGCACCCGAGCGCCGCAATCATCGTCCGGATCTCGTCGCTGCCAAGCATCTTGTCGAACCGGGCCTTCTCCACGTTCAGAATTTTTCCCTTAATGGGCAGCACCGCCTGAAAGCCGCGATCCCGGCCTTGTTTCGCCGACCCGCCGGCGGACTCGCCCTCCACGATATAGAGCTCACAACGTTCTGGGTTGCGCTCCTGACAGTCGGCCAGTTTTCCAGGTAGGGTGCTGTTGTCGAGAGCCCCTTTGCGGCGCACGAGGTCACGCGCCTTCCGCGCCGCTGCACGGGCCCTGGCCGCCTCGATTGTCTTGTTGACGATCCGTTTCGCGACCAGCGGGTGTTCTTCGAGATAGGCGCCAAGCCCGTCGTTCGCGATCGCCTCGACGATCCCTTTAACCTCGGTGTTCCCAAGTTTTGTCTTGGTCTGCCCCTCGAACTGCGGATGTGGAATCTTGACGCTGATGACCGCCGTCAACCCTTCCCGGATGTCGTCGCCCCCAATGCTTTCTTTATTCTTCGCGAGATTCTGGCGAGTTGCATATGTATTGAGCGTGCGGGTGAGTGCCGCTCGGAGCCCCGAGACGTGCGTGCCGCCTTCCTGAGTGTTGATGTTGTTGGCGAACGCGTGGAACATCTCCAAGTAGCTGTCGTTCCACTGTAGCGAGATCTCGGCGCCGACGCCGTCTCGTTCCCCCTGGATGTAGATCGGTTCAGCGTTGACGGCGACGCGGTTCTTGTTCAGGAACTGCACGAAAGAGTTAATGCCGCCTTCATAGCAGAAATCGTGGTTCTTGCCGTCCCGCTCGTCATCGAGGGTAACCCGCACGCCCGCGTTCAGAAACGCGAGCTCACGTAGCCGATGAGTCAGGGTGTCAAAGCTAAAATCGAGCGTTTCGAACACCTCCTTGTCCGGCTTGAACGTGAGCTTCGTCCCGCGGCGCTTCGTTGTACCGGTAACGTGCAAGTCGTGGTCCGGCACTCCACGTACGTAGCGTTGCTGATAGACCTGCCCGTTTCGCCAGATTTCAAGGGCGACCGACTCCGACAAAGCATTGACGACAGAGACACCTACTCCGTGCAGTCCCCCGGAGACCTTGTAGCTCGCGTTGTCGAACTTGCCGCCTGCGTGCAACACCGTCAACACGACCTCGGCCGCCGCCCGGCCGCTGGCATGCAGATCGACCGGAATGCCTCGGCCGTTGTCGACCACCGTGATGGAGTTGTCGATGTGAATCGTCACCTTGATGATGTCGCAGAACCCGGCCAGCGCTTCGTCGATCGCGTTGTCGACCACCTCATAGACCAAATGATGTAGACCCGTAGTGCCGGTCGACCCGATATACATGGCGGGCCGTTTCCGGACCGCCTCCAGGCCTTCCATGACCTTGATCTTGTCCGCACCGTAGTCCGCCAAGTCGGCGTCGGTGATCGTAGGCGTCCCGGCTACCACTGGTAGCTCCACCTCGGGAGCCGGCGAAATCACGCCGGCGTCCTGCTTCTGCTCCAACTGCGTCATGGTGTGTTCTTTTAAGCCAGCCGATCCCTGACCGGAAATCGCCCTGGACATCGGGGTCTAGACTGCGTGCAGTCGTGTGATGACGAACCCTGCGTATCCCCGTCAGGACTCAGGACACGTGGTAAACGCCACGCAGCGACGATGAGTGCACCCTGGGCTTCTAGATGCGCATGGGCATGATCACATACGTGTAGTCGCATCCCTCGCTCGAGACCGGCGACAGAACGGCCTGACTCATCTCGTCCTTGAACTGGAGTTCCACGCTCTCCGATTCAGCAACTGCCAGAAAATCAAGTAAATATTGCGCATTGAAACAGATCTCAATCGCTGCTTCGTCATACTCTACCGACAACACCTCTGACGCTTCCCCCACTTCAGGACTATTCGACGTGATCTCGACCTTGCCGGCATCAATCTGAAACTTAACGGCACGCGAGCGTTCGCTCGACAGCAACGCGACCCGCTTGATGGCACTGGCAAGACGATCCCGCTCAAACTCGACTCTTTTATCGTTCCCCTTGGGTATGACCCGTTCGTAGGCGGGAAACTGGGCGTCGATCATTCTGGACACGAGTTGACGGTCCCCGACATCGAAGAAAAGATGGTTTTCGCCCCGCTCATACACAACCGATTCGTCGCCATCAGCGAGCAGCCGTGTGAGCTCCCAGAGCGTCTTCTTTGGCAGAATGACGCGGTTTTTTTCGCCGTCTTCCTGTGTCGCTGTTTCGCTCTCCTTGGACAGCCCCTCTCGAGCGGACGACACCAGCGCTAGACGATGCCCATCGGTCGCCACCGCGATCATTGCCGTCCCGGTCAAGACGAACAGTGCCCCATTTAAGAAGTAGCGCGTGTCTTCCCCGGTAATCGCAAACTGCGTCTTAGCCACCATTTCCCGCAGCGCCGAGCCCGGTAGGCTCTCGGTCGCTTTTCCACTGGCTTCTGGGAGGGTAGGGAAATCTTCTCGTGGCAGCGTCTGTATGCGCGAGTTGAACCGGTCTGCCTCCACATTGACGGTCCCAGCCGCCACAGATGATATTTTTATCTCGGTTTCCGGTAACGCCCGCACGATCTCATACAGCTTTTTCGCCGGCAACGTAAGTGACCCACCCTTTTTCACCACCGCCGCACAACGACTCCGTAATCCAACTTCCAGATCGGTGGCGACGAGCCGAATTTCTTTAGCTCCTTCTTCAGCGTCGATCAGCACGTTAGCAAGAATGGGGATTGTGTTTTTACGTTCAACGATCCCTTGGAAGAGGTGTAGCTCTTGAAGAAGTTCGGTCTTGCTAACGGTGAAATCCATCTGGGAAGTGACCTCGGAGGTAACGTTTAAATTGAGGTTTATAAAGAAAGAATAAATATATCTAATTATAACAGTAACTATAGTGTTGTTGAAAAGTGATTTAAATTTATAAAGTTAATAGTATCAGATGTTTAGAGTGTTTATTGGAAAAAGGAAATAGTGCTCTAAAACCACCTTTAAAAGGTGCTCAAGTGCCGAGCTTAGAGCATGCACATATCATCCACAACTTGAACGTGAGGAAACTGTTTAAAAAACGCTCCGGGTCGTCCAAATAAACCACCCAAGGCTATCGATGAGCTAGTTGAACGACTTAAGGAAGTTCTCGATGAGGGTGTTGAAGGAGGTGGTTTTTTTGCGGTTGGTCTCGATCTTTCGGATCGAATGAATGACCGTCGAGTGGTGTTTTCCACCAAAACTCTTTCCTATCTGGGGGAGCGAGGCGTTCGTCAGCGACTTGCAGAGATACATCGCAATCTGGCGCGGTAGCGCGACGGATTTAGCATTATTACGGGCTTTGAGATCATTCGTCTTGAGCGAATAATAACTAGCTACATGTTTTTGAATAATCTCGATCGTAACCTTCGGGTCGTCACGGTCCAAGATGTTTCGGAGAACATCCTGCGCCAGAGGTAACGAAATCTGTCGGCCGGTCAATGAAGCGTAGGCGATCAAGCGGATTAGCGACCCCTCAAGCTCGCGAATATTCGATTTAATCTTGCCGGCGATATAAATCGCCACATTGTCGGGTAGGGGTACTGTCTCGGCCTCGGCTTTCTTCTTCAGAATGGCCACTTTGGTCTCGAGATCAGGTGGCTGGATGTCGGCGATGAGTCCCCACTCGAACCGGGATCGCAGGCGTTCTTCAAGGGTAGGGATCTCGTGTGGGGGGCAGTCGCTGCTAATGACGATTTGCTTCTGAGCGTCGTAGAGTGAATTGAATGTGTGGAAAAACTCAGTCTGCGTGCCTTCTTTGCCAGCAAGAAACTGGATATCGTCGACCAGTAGGATGTCCATGCTCCTATACCGCTCTCGGAAATCAAGTATCCGGTCGTACCGCACCGCGTTGATCATCTCGTTCATGAAACGTTCGGACGAGATGTAGGTCAACTTGAGTTGTGGGGAGTGTTTATCGATATATCGTCCGATCGCATGCATGAGGTGAGTCTTGCCCAGTCCTACCCCGCCGTAGAGAAACAGCGGATTGTAGGAGCGTGACGGCGCTTCGGCGACTGCGCGTGCCGCGGCGTGCGCGAATTGGTTTGACGATCCGACGACGAATTTGGCGAAGGTGTACCGCTGGTTGAGGCCGGCGACGGATCGAGCGGTCGATTGTTCTATCGGCCGCAGAGTTGGCTGGGACGGTGTGGGTGGGGTGGCATCGGTAACGAACGAGATGACGGTTCCATGACGCTTGAGTTCAGCGACCGCCTCCCGTATTACACCCGCGTAGTGCTTGGTCAACCAGTCCCTGAACAGGTCGTTCGGCACCTTGACGGTGACGGTCTGCTCCTGGTCGTCGATGAAACTTGTGGGGTTGAACCACGTATAAAAACTGTGACGGTTAATCTTCGTCTCGATACGAGCGAGGATTTGATCCCAAACGTTCCCGGCTATGGGTGCCACTCGGATCCCCGCTCAAGCTGGCAAAGAGGTTCCTCAGACGAGCCTCGGATGCCTCCGCTTCCGCGGCCGCCGAGACGCCTGAGCACCGTTAGAGAGATCTGACACCGTTAAAAGACCCTTAAAAGACCCTAAAAGAGCCGAGAATGTTCAAGTCGACAGTCGACCGGTGGTCGTAACGGTGTCGAGAAGGCCGATAAACAACAAGACTTACTGACTTTCCACATTTTTTTCCACAGCTGTGGAAAACTTCGGTAGGGGGAACTCCGCAGTACGGCGGTCACTGTAGCACAGCGGCCGCCTAGGCCGCAATCCGGCGGACCGTCTGAGGCGACCAAGGGAGATGCGGCACACTCTCCCCACTAATACGAAGATGTTCTGGCTCCGGTGACTCTTGATCACCATGTCAACCCATTGACAGTTTGTCGAGATTTTGCCACAATGTATAGTTCTCATCGCGGCTGAGTAGCGGGGACCAGATGAAGCGCACATTCCAACCGAATCGTCGGCACCGCCGGAAGACGCACGGTTTCCGCGTGCGGATGAGCACGCCGGCCGGTCGTCGTGTGCTCAGCCGCCGTCGGGCAAAGGGCCGTCGGCGGCTGACCGTCTCCGGATAGTATTTCTGTCCTGACGCAGATTGAAGCCGTGGGTCAGCCGAGTGTGGTCCGGTCGCTGACACGCGAGCAACGCATCCGACGCCGCCCGGAGTTCCAGCGGATACAGCGGCGTGGAGTCCGGACCCGCGGGCGGTACATGACGCTCACCGGGCTACCGAACGGCCACGGCGTCAGTCGGCTTGGCATCGTCGCCACCCGGCGCCTGGGGAAGGCGGTCAAGCGCAATCGCTCGAAGCGGCGCGTGCGAGAGCTCTTCCGACACCATAAGCCGGCGGCTGGTCTGGACCTCGTTGTACTACCGCAGCGCGAATTTCTGGATGCGCCCTTTGCCACTCTGCTGGACGATTATCGTCGCACCCTTCGCCGCCAGGTCCGGGCACACGGCTCGTAGGCAGGTCGGACTGCCGCGGTTTCACCTTGTGCTGAGACGCCTGGACGAGTTACTGGTCGCGGTGTGGGTCTTTCTCCTCAGGAGCTACCGGGTGTTTTTCGCCCCGGTGTTCACCGGTTCCTGCCGCTTCGAGCCATCCTGCTCCCACTACGCTGAGGAAGCAGCACGTCGACACGGCAGCCTGCGTGGGTTGTGGCTGACCTGTCGGCGGCTCACCCGCTGTCATCCGTTTCGGGCAGGCGGGTACGATCCCGTGCCGGATCGGCCGGGTGAACCCGATCACTCTTCGCGGACCCGGGGTGCCTGACGAATCATGGAACGTCGAGTGCTCCTCGCGGTGTTTCTCTCCTTTCTGGTGCTGGTCCTGTACCAACGGTGGATTGGTCCCCAGCCGGTACCGGTCGTTCCGGGGCGTACCGAGCCGGCGGATTCTCCAACTGCGGCCGTGGACAGGACGGAGTTCGCGAGGAGGCCCAACGCATCGGAAGCGCCGAGCGCTACCCTGACCCCGACATCCGACCAGAGCGCCATCGCACCACCCGAGGCGGGCGAGTCGTTCGAAGCCGTCGTATCGGATGATCGGGCCCGGGACATCATCGTCGAGAATGAATTCGTGCGGGCGGTGTTCGCTACCAGGGGAGCCAAGCTGGTGAGCTGGCAGCTCAAGGGCTATGCGGACGAGAACGGCGACCCGGTCGAGCTAGTGCCTCCCTCGGCGCCACCGGGTCGCGCTTGGCCCTTCTCACTCGTGGTGCCGGGCGACCCGGAGACTACGACGCGGCTCGCCGACGCGCTGTTCCTACCCTCCGTCGACGGGCTCCAACTGGCAGCCGACGCCGCGACCCTCGTCTTCGACTACGAAGACAGCGCCGGTCTGCGGGCAAGGAAGACCTTCACGTTCCAGGCATCGCTCGACCAGCCCTATGTCGTAGGGTTTAACGCGTCAGTGTCGACAGCGGCGGGGGTGCTGCCGCTTCGGGTGCAGTGGGGCCCGGCATTGGGAGGCATGCGATCGAGCAGCTCACGGCTGGTAGTTCGGCAGCTGCCCGGGGCGGTGCTTTATGGCCGTGCGTTCGAGGACGGTCTACTGCAGGAGGTCGATCTCGACAGGGCGCAACCTGCCGACTTCGCGGAGCGGCCGACCTACGAGGGTCAGTTCGATTTCGTCGGTGTCGACAACCACTACTTTCTGGTCGCCGCGTTACCGGGTGCACGGGAGAGCCGGGTCGACTACAACCCGGTCTCGGCTGTCGAGTTGGACCACGATTTAGTCGCGTTCGATCTTACGGTCGACATGGGGACGGCCGACCTGCTGGTCTTTGTCGGACCGAAGGACTTCGACCTCCTGAGCGCCGTCCACCCCGACTTGGTGCGGGCGATCGATTTTGGTTGGCTGTCGATGCTCGTCGTACCGCTGCATCGAACACTGAAGTGGATCTACGGATTTGTCGGTAACTACGGGTGGTCGATCATTCTGCTCACCTTGCTGATCAATGTCGCGATCTTCCCGCTGCGACACAAGAGTGTGGTGTCGATGCGTAAGATGCAGGAGTTGCAGCCTGAGATGAAAGCGGTCCAGGCGCGCTACGCCAACCTCAAGGCGACCGACCCGGCCAAGCAGAAGATGAATCAGGAGGTGATGGAGCTGTATCGCCGACGCGGCGTCAACCCCGCCAGCGGGTGTCTGCCGATGCTGCTCACGATGCCGATCCTGTTTGCCTTCTACCGGTTACTGTCGATGGCGATCGAGATACGCGGCGCTCCGTTCATAGCGTGGATCACCGACCTGTCGCTTCACGATCCGCTGTACGTCACGCCGATCGTGATGGGGGCCTCGATGGTCTTCCAACAGCGGTTGCAGCCGGCGGGCGCCGACCCGATGCAGCAGAAGATCATGATGCTGATGCCCGTCATGTTCACGTTCATGTTCCTGTGGGCACCGAGCGGGCTGGTGATTTACTGGCTGACGAGTAACCTGATCGGTATTGGCCAGCAACTGGTGACGAACCGAATTGCCGGCCCGCCCCGCACACGCCAGGTACGACCGCCAGCGGAACGGCAGTTGAAGAAAGTGGCCGTGGCCTCCGGGCCGGACGCCGGGTCGGCGAGCGAGGGGTCAGAGAGCCAAAAGGCGGCGCCAGCGGAACGGCAGTTGAAGAAAGTGGCCGTGGCCTCCGGGCCGGACGCCGGGTCGGCGAGCGAGGGGTCAGAGAGCCAAAAGGCGGCGCCGGCGCGCCAGGGCAAGGGCGCGCGACGGCCGCGCCGAAAGGGTCGGTCGTGACCAGGGGTGTACGGTGACAGAGGATCTCGAAACCCGGATGGTGACGTTCGTCGAGGCGGTCACGACCGCAATGGGCCTGTCCGTGGACGTGGCGTCTGCCCCGATCAAAGATGGCACCCTGATCTCGCTCGACGGGGACGGAGGCGAGGTGCTGTTGCGGCGCAAGGGCGCTGGGCTGGACGCGCTGCAGCACGTTGTCAACGCGGTATTCCGTAGGGAACACACGCAGGGCCACATCGTCGTCGATTGTCTGGACTACCGGAAGAGCAAGGACGAGGAGCTCAAGCAGACGGCACTTCTGCTCGCTGAGCGTGTCCGGGCGAGTGGTGAGACCCAGGAAATCGGACCATTGAATCCATACGCCCGGCGGATCGTACATCTGGCCGTGGCCGAGGACCTGAGTGTGTCCTCAGAGAGTATCGGCGATGCGTTCCTGAAGACCGTCCTGATCTCGGTCACCGAGCCCACACGCCGCAATTGAGCACCGCGGGCGACCAAGCGTTCCGGGGTCGGATGGCCTTCGGGACGGGCCACTGCAGACTTGTTCACCCCCGACGACACGATCGTCGCGGTCGCCACGCCGCCAGGCCGAGGCGGCTTGGGTGTGGTACGCCTGAGCGGCTCCCGGGCGGCACCCATAGCCCTGACCCTACTGGATCGCACTGGGCCGTTGCGACCGCGACATGCGACCGTGGCCAGGATTCTCGACCACACCGGGGCGGCGAGCCCGACCGCGATCGATCAGGTCGTTGTGACGTCCTTTCCGCGCCCGGGCTCCTACACCGGAGACGATGTCGTGGAGATCAGTGCGCACGGCAGCCCCTTGCTGCTGGACCGGATCGTCGCGCTCGCGCGGGCCGCCGGTGCCCGACAGGCGGAGCCGGGCGAATTCACGCTGCGGGCGTACTTAAACGGCCGTCTTGATCTGGTGCAGGCCGAGGCAGTCGCTGACCTGGTAGACGCGGTGACGCCTTTACAGGCACGTGTCGCGTTCGACCAGCTCGAAGGCACGATTACGGGGCGGATGTCAGCGATCGAAGATCAACTCTTCGACCTGGTCGCCCGTCTGGAAGCGTCGTTGGATTTCCCGGAGGAGGGCTATCACTTCGTGGCGGCGACGGCGGTCGGTGCTGAGGTCGGCGGCATCCTGGAGCAGGTGAAAATGCTGCTCGGCGATGCCGGCCGCGGGCGACTCATCCGCGAAGGATGCCAGGTAGTCCTACTGGGAAAACCGAATGCGGGCAAGTCGAGTCTCTTCAATCGGCTGCTTGGCGTCGCGCGCGCGATCGTCGCGCCAGTGGCGGGGACGACGCGGGACTTGGTGACCGATGTGATGGATCTCGACGGGTTGGCGGTGACCCTCGTGGACTCGGCTGGGATTCGGTCGGCCAGCGGGCCAGTGGAGGTGGAAGGGGTGTTGCGGGCCCGCCAGGCGTTGGAGGTGGCGTCGGCGGCGGTCGTCGTGCTTGACCGCTCGCGCGCGCTCGGGCCGGAAGACTGGACGGTGCTGGAAGAGACGGCGCAGCGCCGGCGCGTGGTGGCGGTGAACAAGGTGGATGAGCCGGAGTGCTGGGCCGTGGGGGCGTTGCCGCTCGACGGGGAAAGCGTGATTGTCGAGGTATCGGCCCGCACGGGCGAGGGGTTGGACCGCCTGCGAGGCAGGCTGCGGGATATCCTGACGGAAGGCGAGTCGCTGCGCGACACACCGGGGGTGGCGAACAGCCGCCACATCGGGTTGCTTGAGCGCGTCGCCGAGGCGCTGGGTGCGGCGGAGGAAGCCGCGGTGAACGGGGCGGCGGAGGAATTCGTGCTCGCGGACCTGCAGCGCGCCAGCGCGGCGCTCGACGAGTTGACCGGAAAACGGACCCCAGACGACGTGCTGCGGCACATCTTCGAGCGGTTTTGTATCGGGAAGTGACCGGGGCCAGGGACCGGACTCGGCGGTGGAGCAGGCTGGCAGCGTGGTCCGTGATCGCCGAGACGTGGTGCGCAAACGAGGAACGATGAATCCCGACTACGACGTGATCGTAATCGGTTCCGGACACGCCGGTGTAGAGGCGGCGCATGCCGCCGCGCGCCTAGGGTGCTCGGTGGGGCTGTGCACGCTGTCACGGGAGACGGTGGCGCACATGCCCTGCAACCCCGCGATCGGGGGGACGGCGAAGGGGCATCTGGTTCGGGAGATCGACGCACTGGGCGGGTTGATGGGTCAGGCGATCGATGCGACGGCGATTCAGTTCAAGCTATTGAATCGGAGTCGTGGACCGGCGGTCTGGTCGCCTAGGGCGCAGGCGGACAAGCGGCGCTACGCCGGATGGATGCGGGCGCGACTAG
>Ga0310121_10000133_pt1 | contig 75390 bp, 81 predicted proteins | sample CB27_Tmax_986_MG_FD_203504 | JGI IMG/M metagenome (GOLD analysis project Ga0310121, IMG submission 203504) | Marine microbial communities from Western Arctic Ocean, Canada - CB27_Tmax_986 | ecosystem: Environmental > Aquatic > Marine > Oceanic | place: Canada: Western Arctic Ocean | collected... | reverse complement strand
ACCGAGTCTGTCGCCGAGTCGTGTGATGCAGTTAATCAAGGGCAAGTCGTCACATCGTTTGATGCGCGACTTTCGGTCGATCCGCAAGGAGTTCTGGGGTCGGCACCTTTGGGCCCGTGGTTACTTCGTGGCGACGACGGGCAATGTGACGGATAAGGGTGCGATGAAGCGCGAAATTCGAAGTCGACACCAGGGCTGGTCGTCATCTCGATATGAGTCCCGAGAATCCAGGAAACGTCATTATCTGTAGTGAATGCCACCAGGCGGTCGATGCTTTGTTGAAGGCTTCGAAGTCCCGCACGTAGAGCCTGCCCGGATAGAGCGTGTCTCCGGTGAGTAAGAGCCCGGTCTGGAAGTCGTAAATCGCGATACTCGACGGCTCGTGTCCGGGTATCGCGATAATGGAAAGATCGCGACCTCCCAGATGGACGACTCCCCTTTCGACCGGCCAATCGCTGATACCAAAGAGGGAGGCCACGTCGTCCCAGGAGTGGCCGACGATCCGCGTATTCGCGCGGGTACGAAACCGGTCGTCACCGGCGACGTGATCTCCGTGCGCATGCGAGTGGGCGACCAACAGGGGAAAGTCGTCCCCGATGAGGTCGTCGACCATCTCCCTCACAGGGACATCGGCCGTAGCCCCGGTATCCAATAGGAGGGCCTCCCGCTCGCCGGCGAGCAAGTAGAGAAACGGTGCCTCGAAGTGGGTGAGAACGGACTGCCTAAAGATCCACGTGCGCGTTGAAAACATGTGAACTTGAAGCGCCGGCTCATCCTCGGTCGTGCCGTTGATCCACCGCTCTGGGAAGGAGCCGGTCTCGATTTGGGCTGCGTGATAACTCCCTGCCAGCGCAAACAGTACAGCGATCCCGATTACCGTCCGCGCCGCGAAGCTTGCCATCGGGTGCCTCCTCATCTGACCCGTCAGAAGGATTCTTTTCCGCGAAGGTACGCCAAAACTGCTTGCCAGTCGGGAAACCGATCCGACCCGAATAAAAGATGCTCGCCTTCGAAGCGGTCGGCGCCATTCTTGGAACGGTCGTCGATCAGAAAGTGGCCAGAGTTCAGGTTTTTGTGGTGACTCAAGATAAGCCGCTTGTAAGCGGACGAGCCGAGATGCTTCTTCACCCATAGCAATTTGTCAGACCATGCCGAAGGATTCTCCCAGAGCGACGTCGAGAGGATGTAAGTATCGAATCTCTGGGCCAATTTCTCGAACGCGTCGATCGCTCCCGGCATCGGATCCATGAGCGAGAAGATTCCCGGCACTTCATCGAGCCTTCCCTCGTATTCCGACGCCGACTCTTGCGAGATACGCGAGATGCCAGAGGAAAAATCAACGAGCACATTATCCATGTCTACGTACACGATTCTATTCATGGGTTTCGGCCGTAATTCGAAGAGTTCTGTTTTGTTGAAGCGCGCCCTCCCTAAAAGCGCGCAGGTCAAGATGGCGCATCCCAGCAAGCGGCTCGCGCTGCGCGCGCTCGATCGCGCCGACGCGATCCTCGGGCCGCTCAAAAAGCGCCTCGAGACTAACCGGCAGCGCGTCGACGATTTTATCGCGCAACAGGGATCGCTCTCATGGACAACGCCTCGTGCGGGCTCGGTCGGTTTGGTCTACTTTCAGGACGGCGACATCGACGCGCTCATCGAGAAACTCGAGGCCCGCGACGCTCTCGTGGTGCCAGGTCACTTTTTCGGTGCGCCCAACGCTTTTTGCATCGGTTATGGGATGCCGAGCGAGATACTCGAAGAGGGGCTCGCTCGCCTCGGGGATGCGCTAGTGAGCTAGAAGAATCGCGTCCAGCTCGTTGAGCGCTTGGAAATGAAATCACCGAGCCGCTCGAGAAAAGGCCGGAGTGAGTCGAGCAGGTCGTCGAAGTGCCGGTTGCTGGAGCCAGGCGCTTCGAAATCGGGTGAGACGAGGATGCGGCGCAACCACAGCCCGGAGGACTGGCTGGGGAGCTCGAAAGCGATCCCCGTGAGCGCGCCGCCATAGAGCTTCTCGTCTCCCACGGATGGCCGGGTCCAGGCCACGCGCCCCTTGTTCGCTAAGGCCGTCGAAGAAACGGCACTCGACGGTTCGCGAAAGGCGCTCGTCCCGGGCGCGCAGCTCGGTGAGAGCGTGGTCCAGATCGAGGAGCCACTCGGCCTGGGCATCACTACCGACACGCTCCTCGTCGAGGGTCACGGGCACCACCCCTCCGCCGCGCTTCGCCGCGAGACGAGCGCGCGCACGGCTTATGATCACCTGGCGCATGGCGCAGGCTGCGATAGCGAGAAAGTGGCCTCGGTCTTCCACACGCATGCCTTTTTGCGAGCTTGAGATAGGCTTCGCGGACGAGAGCCGTCGTGTCGAGTGTTGCTCCTCGGTTGGTACGGCAAAGATGGTTGCGCGCGATGCGGCGAAGCTCGTCATAGACGAGCGGCACGAGCTCATCGAAGGCCTCGCGATCTCCGCCTGCATAGGCCTGAAGAAGATCGGTGATGGAGTCCGTTTCAGTCATGTCAGTCACGGTCGAGGCGCCGAGAATATCGCGCGAATGTCAGCTCTCGCAAGAGCTCGGGCCAACTGCTATCATCCGCGCATGCTACACGCAATCTTGCTCCTAAGCCTTCTTAAAATGAGCGATCCGCGGGCGATCGAGGTCGCCGACCAAATGATGACGGCGCTCGGAGGGCAATCGAATTGGGACGAGGCCCGTTTCATTCGCTTCACCAACGTCCGGCGCAATCGCAAGGCGACGTTTACGTGGGACCGGCAACTAGGGCGCTTGCGGCTCGAAGCGAGAAACGCCTCCGGCGTCCCCTATGTCGTGTTGATGAATTTGAACGCCCGCCAAGGAAGCGTCTACGTCGAAGGCAGACAACTGCACGGCAAAGAGCGATCCGAGTACGTCAACCGGTCTGCCCGAATGTGGACGGGCGCCACTTATTGGTTCTTGATGCCGTTCAAGTGGAAAGACCCAGGCGTCATCCTCGCTTATGACGGTGAGGAATCGATAGGCAGCGTCACGTATGACCGGATCCACCTCTCTTTCGCTAACGTCGGACGCTCACCTGGCGATCAATACTGGGCCTACGTCAACCGCGAGACGCATTTGATGGATCGCTGGAAGTTCAAGCTCGAGGGCGGCGCCGAGGGGGAATATCGGTGGACGAATTGGCACCGCTATGGCGGTATCCGAGTCGCGACCGAGCGGGTGAGCGCGGACGAAGTGATCCGCTTCGAGGACATCGTTGTCGCGAGCTCGATGCCCGACGAATTTTTTTTCTCGCCCGCGCCGGTCGAGCTTCGCTAAGCGCGGTCGTCAGCCGGACAGAGAGAGCGCCGCCCGCTCGTTTCACGTACTACCGGGCACGAAGCTCATTGCGCGCCGCCGCCTCACCGCGACGACGGACGCACCTCTCGAGCTCCTTGTATGCTGAAGCGATCCCGGTGATCTGGATCACGCTTTGCGGCTAGAATTTTTGGGGCGATTCCCGCAATGCCGTTCGTCGTCGAGCGCAAGGGAATCGTGCACGTTGAGAGAAGGAGACCGTGAGATGAGCTCCGCGAAGTCGGCGTACCCTAGATTTGAGCACGACTCAGAACAGCGACTGGTAGAGTCGCGGAACGATGGCGACAACATTCGTACCTTTCGAACGCATCGGGAGCGACCGAATCACAACAACGATTGGTACTGACAGGGAAGTCGGCGGGTACAAACGCTGCCCGAAGCGCTCCGCCTGACTCGGTGGGGTCCGTGGAATTGGCCGTTTGTCATCTCGACTGCAGAGCGCGCGATCCTCGAGCTCGTCGATGAGCTGCCTCGACACGAAACCTTCCATCAGGTCGATGCGCTCATGGAAGGCCTCGCCAATCTCAGCCCCCGCCGAATGCAAAACCTCCTGGAAGAGGCCACGAGCATCAAAGTCAAACGGGTGTTCTTTTTCTTTGCGGACCGACACCATCACCGCTGGTTGAATCGCATCGACCGTGAGAAAATCGATCTCGGTCGGGGCAAACGCATGCTCGTTAAAGGCGGGAAACTCGACCCAAAATACGAGATCACGGTGCCCGAGGGTCTTGATGCCGTTCGATGAAATCTTCCGGCGTCAGGTGGCTCTTCTGATTCGTGCGCTTCCCCAAATAGCGGAGGAGGATTGCTTCGCTTTCAAAGGCGGCACCGCCATCAATTTGTTTATCCGGACATGCCGCGGCTCTCGGTCGACATAGATCTCACGTACTTGCCGATCGAGGACCGGTCCAAGTCGCTAACTGAAATCGAGTACGCTCTAAAACGAATCGGCACGCGCATCCCCGCCGCCATTCCCGGAATCTCGATCCATGAGAGCGCGCCCTGCACGCAGTTCACGATCAATAAGCTGGTTGTGCGGACGTCCGACCGAGTGCAGATCAAGATTGAAGTGACGCCAGTCCTTCGAGGCTCAGTCTACAGGCCGACAACGATGTCGGTGTCTGAGACGATCGAAGACCAATTCGGTTTCGCCGAGATGAACGTCCTCTCTTTCGCCGATCTCTATGCAGGAAAAATCTTGGCGGCGCTGATCGTTTATCTGATAAGTCACAATCACTCTCCGCAGCATCTCCTGGCACCCGCTGCCAGAGACATCGCTCCAGACTTCGAGCACAACTTCCGCGGCATGGTCCGTGACGACATCACCATGGAAACGCTGTACTCCGCACGCGAGGCGTTGGTGAAGGACGTCATTGTCAATATGCCGGAAGACCACCGGCAGTTCCTGGTCTCATTCTATCGACGGGAGCCGAAGTGGCACCTCCTGGGGTTGAGTGATGCCGATCGGCTACCCGCGGTCCGATGGCGGGAGCTCAATCTCGATAAGGCAGGTGCGGAAACCCGTGCGGAAATCGTTCGCAAACTGGACGAGGTCTTGTCGAGCTGAACACCGGCTGCGACAAGTGAGCCGTTTCGTGTGAATCGGGTACATCGCTCCGAAAAGCCACGGCGCGTCCCGAAAAGGGCGGAGGTTAGTTTTAGTGACAGGCGGCTCGGCCGTTGCGATCCCGCGCCGATTCGCATATACAGGTGTCATTGTGACCAACCCTATCGTCTCACGCCGTCGATTTCTTAAAGCTGCCGGTGCCGCGGGCATCTGGACAGCTGGCTCTTCAACAACTGCTCGAGGAGCTGAGCCGCGCCCCGTAGCCGTGGCGTCCGCCCGCGAGGTGGGAATCTCGAAGTGGGATCTCGACACTCCCGCGCTCATTGTCGAGCTCGATGCGCTCGAAGCCAACCTGAGCACGATGCAGCAGATGGTCCGCCGCAACCGCATCGCGAGCCGTCCGCACGTCAAAACCCACAAGTGCCCCGCCATCGCTCGGCTCCAGCTTGCTAGTGGCTCCGTGGGGATCTGCGTTGCCAAAGTGAGCGAAGCCGAGGTGATGTTCGAGCACGGCATCGACCAGATTCTCATGACGACCACCAACGTGACGCCGTACAAGATCCAGCGAGCGATGGCTTTGCGCAAATGGTGCAACCAATTCATCCAGGCTACGGACAGCCCTGCCAACGCGCTCGCGCTCTCCGAGGCGGCCGTGGCAGCGGGTCTGGTGGCGGACGTTGTCATCGATGTCGACCCCGGAGGGCATCGCACTGGTATCACGCCCGGCGAGCGGGCTCTCGAGCTCGCGCGTCAGGTCGACGGGCTCCCCGGTTTGAAGCTCCGCGGCATGCTCTGTTACGACGGCGGGTCTCAGCACGTCAAAGGCTTCGAAAAGAGGAAAGCACAAACGCTCGAGCGGCTCGCGCCTGCCGCTGAAACCCTGGCGTCGTTGAAGCGGTCCGGGCTGAACACCGAGATCTTCAGCGGTGGTGGGACGGGCACTTACAACATCGACCACCAGACCGAAGGCTTGACCGACGTGCAGGTGGGAAGCTACGTCTTCATGGATGCCCAATATCTTGCCATCGGCGGTGAGAGCAACCCCGAGCTGTACTCCGATTTCGACCCGGCCTTGACGATTTTGACCACGGTGCTGAACGACCAGTACGAAGGCCGCGCCACCACGGACGCGGGCGCGAAGGCGTGCACGATCAACCGACCGTGGCCGATCGTGAAAGGCGAGAGCGGTATCACTTATCGATCGGGCTCGGACGAGTTCGGGTCGATCCGCTACGAGAACGCCAGCCGCACGTACCGAGTCGGCGACAAGCTCGAAGTGATCGTCTCCCACTGCGACCCCGTCGTGAACCTCTACGACCGCATCTACGCCATACGAAACGAGCGTGTCGAGGCGGTCTGGCCGGTGGCCGCACGCGGGATGTCCTCGTAGCGGAACTTGCACCGGCGGCGCGGGAGTGCGTCTTGCCAGAGCCAGTCCCGCCAGTCCGGTTACTAGAATTTCTCAGTGCAAAGGGGCGATTCGTTCCGAATGGGCAGAGGGTCGAGCGTGCCGAGCGCTTATCGTCGTTCGCTCAGCTACTTGGCAATACTTGTGGCGTTGCCGTTTCGAGCAGATCGGGGCTTGGCTATTGCGGCGGCGGCTCGACACTCGCAGCAGGTTTGGTTCCTTTGAGGATCCACCGTTGTATCCGCCTACCGTTCCCCGCCTCGCCCGTGTACATTCTGTTCTTCGAGTCGATCGAGATCATGTGCGCCCTAATGAACTCGCCCGCCTGGCGACCCGGCTTCCCGAACCTGTCCAGAATCCGCAAATCCTTGCGACGTAGCACCCAGACACGCTGGTTCGTGCCGTCCATAAGGTACAGAAGGCTCTGTTCTGGATCCCGCGAGAATTGGAGACTGAATCCGCTCCCCGATCGGCCTGTCTCCGGACGAACGAACCGCTCCATCAAGTACTCGCCGTTTTGCCGGAAGACCTGGATGCGGTTGCCGCGGCGGTCGGCTACATAGATCAGACCGTCCTTGGTACCGGCGATGCCATGAACGGTGGAGAACTGTTGCGGCGGATCGTCCACCTTGACCGGATATTCATGTTCGTAGTCGTCGTCCGGCGGCTTTCCGTACGCGCCCCAGTGACGGAGATATTTCCCGGTCGCGGCGTTGTAGACCACCACCCGCTTGTTGCGGTATCCATCCGCGATGAAAATCTCGTTCGTCTTCGGCTCGACGTAGAAATTTGCCGGTCCGCCCAGGTGGTCCGGATCGTCGCTCCCCTTGTTAACGCCCGGCTCGCCGATCGTCAGCACATGCTTACCGTCTTGCGTGAACTTCATGACGTGGAACCCGTTGCTCGTGCCCGTCCAGACGAACCCGTTGTGATCGATGTAGATCCCGTGCTCCTGTTCATACCAGGTGTAGCCCTCACCGGGGCCACCCCAAGTTCGAAGAACCTTGCCCTCAGGATCGAGCTCGAGAACTGGCGGCGCAGGGAAGCAGCAATCGGCGATCGGTGGCTCCACCGCCGCCCCGATCTCCTGAGGCGTCAAGCTCGAGGGCATGTGAAGCACCCAGAGGTGATCGTTGTCATCGACGAAAAGCCCTCTGATGTCTCCCCAAATCCAGTCGTTCGGAAGCGTCGGAGGCCAGGTTGGATCCACCTGGTAGATGGGAAGATGGTCCGCTGTCGGCGAGCCGGGCGCCGCCGGGGCGTTGGCAGTCTGGGCACCGGCTTGGCTGGCCACAAGAAGCACCAGTGCCAGGGTGACGAGTCTCAAGGAAGATTTCATGATCGTGAAGCTCCTAGACGATGGCCAACCACCCGGCGTTTCGTGTCCTAACGGTAATTTTCGATGATGTAGATGTCGAAATCGTCTGTGTCTTTGGTGTAGACGACGGCCTTTCCGTCCGGCGACCAGCCGCCGCTATGCGTGTCGAAGACTTCGCCCATACCGCCGCGGCCAATCTGTTCCAGGATCTTGAAGTGGTTTAGTAGGCGGCCGATCATGAGGTCCTTATTAGTCGATGGGGATTGTACCTGCGCCGGACCTCTTGGCGCAATGGAGGTCCGCCTCATTCCTAGGCGTCAAAAACAAACCGCATCTTCGAGCTCTCGTCGAGGGCGAGAGCCGCTAGGATGCCGCTCAAGTTATAATGGAGACGACATGAAGATCCTCACTGGGAAAGTTGTTGACGGAAAGGTCGAGGTATCGGGAATAGCTCTCGAAGAGGGCGCCAGCGTCACCGTCGTAGTTCCGGAGTCCGAGGAATTTTCTTTAACGCCAAAACAGGAAGCCGAACTCGTGAGAGCCCACGAAGAAATTGAGCACGGCGATTTTGTTGAGGGTGGCGACCTACTCGCACAACTCCGGAGCCAGACCGACGATTGATCTATAGGGCTAAGGTCTCCGAGACCGCTGCCCGTCAGATCCGCGAAGCAACCGATTGGTGGCACGGCAACCAAGCACCCAACTGAGGCGCTCGGGTGGCGCGCCCATCGCGTGTCGAACGCCATCGGTTTTTGTGCAACACTACTTTCATGTCAAGGCGTCCTCGGCACGAGCCCGAATCCTCCTCGGTGAGCATCGCCTGGTTCCTTGCGCTCGCCGCCTATTGTGTCGCGCTCCCGCTTCTCCTCGAACTGGCCCTTCCTGCCGACTCCTCCGGCCAGCCGTCGGTATGGGAGCTCGGGGCGCGGGGCTTTCCTGCCTCAGCCCTCGCCTTCGGGGTCCGGACTTTGATCCGGATGACGCTACTCGTCCCCATCGGCTTCTTCGCCGCTCTGACCCTTCCGCGCCAAAGCCGCTGGTTCCGGCGCGTGCTCATGGTGAGTATCCCTGCGGGCGGGATCGCGGTGGTGCTCGCGTTCGTCGTGTCAGGATTCGCTGGTGGCTCCGGATGGGAAGCGCCCAGACTGCTGACGCTCGCCCTGCCCGCCATGGCGGCGCTCGTGGGCGTGTGGATTGGCGTCTGCGCAAGCAACGGTCTCGGTTCGTTCATCCTGTTCTTCCCCAAGTTCGCCGTGCTCGTTGTGGCTGTCGGGCTCATCGCGGTCGCTTTCTTCTATCTCGCCACCGAGGACTACCCTCTCGATCTGAAGACTCCCCAGCTGAGCACTGACATCCGGCGCGAACTCGTCACACGCTTTCGCGGGCACAACCCGATGAAGCTCCGTCTCGGCGAAACGAGGACTCTGACGGTCAGCGCCCAGGACCTCGAACGTCTCGCCGCGTGGGGCGTTTCGGTCACGCCGGCCACCTCTCAGCTTGCCATCCAGACGAGCTCCGAGTCCGGCATACTTGCAGGCGTCGACCCAGGTGCCCTATCTCGGCCGCTACCTCAACGTGAGCGCCGTCGCCTCGGGCGGGGTCCAACAGGGAGAGCCCCAGTTCTCGGTAAGAGAGCTCCGCTTTGGGTCCATCGAGACGCCCGGCATCCTCCTCAGTCTCATCTCCTCACTCGCGATGAACGCCGCGTCGCACGACGAGGCGGCGCGCTCCGTCCTCGACAGCATCGAGGAGCTCAGCTTCGAGGTCGACGGCGTTTCCGTGACGTATCGCCGAATGGACGTTCGCGGCGACATCCTGCCGCGCGTTCTCGCCCAACTCGGCCCCGATGAGGCGGTTCTCGAGGCAGCGCGGGCCCAGCTCGAGCACTTGCACTTGAATGCGCGGAATTGGCCCGAACACGGGCGGCGGTTCGAGGCCGCGGTGCAGTCCGCGTTCGCCCTTGCTCACGATCGGTCGGCAGCGAGTAATCCGATCGTCGAGAACAGCGGCGCGATTCTTGCACTTGCGGCGGTGCCCGGTCACCCGCGGCTGCAGGTCTTCTCGGGACTCAACGGCGAGGAACGCATGATTCGTGACGTCCGGGGCTCGCTTCGAAACGTGAAGCTGCGCGGGCGCGCCGATGGGACCCAGCACTTTTTCGTCAGCGCCGGGCTGACGCAACTCTCGTCGGTCGCGGTGAGCGATGCGGTCGGCCGTCCTCAAGGAGGAGCTCGACGCGGATGTGGCCGAGGGCGGCAGCGGGTTCTCGTTCGCGGACCTTCTCGCCGAGCGGGCAGGAACGCGTTTCGCCGAGCGGTCTACTTACGACGCGACCCGCGCCGAAGCGATGCAGCTTCGCCTTAAAGACGGATTCGCCATCGGAAACATCTTTCCCGAGGCCGACGGGCTCAGAGAAGGAATCTCCGACGATCTCCTCAGGGTGCGTTACGGCGGCGTGGGTGGAGCGGAGGACCAACAGGTCTCCCAGGATATCGAGAGACGCCTCGCCACGTGCGACGCATTGCGTTGACTCGGTAACGTGAACGACGCAGACCTGCTCTTCTTACTCATGACACTTCAAGCGGCGCCTTCGGGGCTCATGTACTCAGTCCCAATCAGTTGGCCGAGTTCCGCGTAGGTGCCAGTTGCCTTGCCATCCGTCAACTGGCGCGCGGGGCCGCCGCTCACCGGCGTGACCCAGATATCACCGGATGCCTCGAAGGCCAAAATCCGTCCGTTCGGTGACCACGTGGGAAAGTCTTCGACGCCCACCGCCGAAGTGATCTGGACGGGGTTCACTAGAACTAGCCAGGTAAAACCTGAAAGCGTTTGAACCGCAGAGGCGCGGAGGACGCAGAGGAAAATCCGGGATTTCTTCTTCTCCGCGTGCTCTACGCCTCTGCGGTGAGATTGTCTTGCTCTAGATCTAAAACGCGAACAAAATCCTCGCTTCCGACGGGTAAGAGCCTAAGCTAACACTGGCTGACGCTTATTGCTTCGCGCAGGATTTCGTAGCAACCTAGAAGGCTCTCAGGAAATAAAGCCCCACTTTTCATCGCGCTTCGCACCGCCTTGGCGGTGTCGGCGATGGTCTTCCTCGTATCTTTCGGGTTGGTTGTCTCGCTCAACCCGGACCAGACGAGCTTTCCGTCCTTTGTGTCGTAGATGTTCGTCTCGATGCCGACGAGCCGGTCCTGACGGTAGTAGCCCGGAGAATAGACGACCGGGTACGCCCAGCCGTAGTAACCGTAGAACGAGTTGTAGTACGTGGGGTAGGCACCGGGGACGTAACGCGTCTCTTGCTCGTCATACACAGGACGCATGACGATGATGGCCTCGACGCCGGACTTCACGACCGCGGCACGCACTTTGTCCTCATCGGCGAGATCGCTCTCCGGTAAGACCGTATAGGACGCGACCGCGTCAGCCTGCCGGATTTGGCACGAGCTCGTCCTCACCGTTCCGGCGAATGAGCGAGTCTTGCACGAGGACGAGCGCCATCACGCTTTCGAATTGGAGTGGCCCGCGCTCGGGATAGACCCAGGCCTTCGTCATTCTGGTCGAAGGCCCACAGGCGCACATCACTAGAAGAAAAACTACCGCGAGTCTCGTTTTCATGAGCTCTTCGGAATGGCCTCCATCAACATCGCGAGGGCCTCGTTCAAGGCTTTACCACTCTCCCGCGCACCCTTGTAGTGACTGAGCTTCACGACCACGAGATCGTGAGACGGGATGATAATCGTGTGCTGACCGCCAGCGCCCGACATGAAGAAGGCTTCTTTTGGAATGGGGAATCCTTCGGTACCGTTGATCCAGAAAAAGGCTCCATAAACCAGCCGACCGTCGGCTTCCCACGCTGGAGCTACCGTGCTCACAAACTCCACGAACCCTTCCGGTAAGAGGCGCTCGCCGTTCCAAACGCCGTCTTGCAAATAGAGGTTTCCGAGCCGCGCCCAATCGCGGGCGGGACCAAACTCGGCACCTTGAAGCAGAAAGTTCCCATAGGGGTCGGTCTCCGCGACGATGCCACGGATGCCAATCTTGTCGAAGAGCTCTCGTTGCGGAAAGGACAAGTACTCGTCGCCGCGCCCTTCGACAGCGAGGCGTATGAGATAGTTCGTCAGAACGGGATCGGAGTTGCGGTAGCGGCCAATCGTGTTCGGGGGCCACTGCTGCGGGCGCGTGGCGGCCCACTCGAAGGAGTTCACCGTCCCCGCATAGACATAAAGATGATCGGGATAGCCGAGGGCGGGGTCCCATTCCGGGTCGCCCATGTTGCGAAAACGCAGACCGCTCGACATGCGCATGATGTCGGCGATACGGATCTCCGCGCGCGGGTCACCTTCCTCGCTCCATTCGGGAATGGGCGCCGGCTGGTACAGCTCGTACTCGTCTTGCTGGATGAGGATGCCCATGAGGGTCGCGGTGAGGCTCTTCCCCATCGACCAACTCTCGAGCGGCGTGTGCATGTCGAGGCCTTCGCGATAACGCTCGCCGATGAGACGGCCTTTGTGGGTCACGACCAAAGCCGCGGTCAACCCTTCCGGGCGCGAGAACGCGACATCCACCGCTGCTTGAACCTTCGCCGCATCGATGCCTTCCGGGAGCGGCTCGTCGGAGAGCACGTCGCCCATCGGCCAAGGCGTCGTTGCGGGATCGGGAAGCGCGCTCTCGATCTTCACCGGCGTGAAGTAGGCATCGTCTTCACCTTTCGGGAGCGGAACACATCCCTGGTCCCCGTAATATTTCGCCGTGCGAACGACGCCGCTCGGAAGCGTCAAATGCACCGCTTTGTTCTCGCGGTCGATGACGGTTTCGGTCACGTGCGCGCGATGCTCGTAAGGTGCGGAGAAATAGCCGATGTTCTCCGCGGCGAAGTCCGGGTCGAGCCCGGTGATGAATACGGCCGAGCAGAGAATTTTGGCAAATCCCGCAGTGTGATGCTCGAGCGCCACACCGGGCGGAGCGTTGTACTCCGTGTCGAGCTCGAAAGAAGCCGCGCGCGCGACAAGCGCGTCTTTGGACGAAGGGGCGATATCGGCTTCGTCTTCGGGCTCGGTGTTCGCGGGCCCGCAGCCCAGCGTCGAGAACAAAAGAAGAAAAATGGCGCTCGGGAGCAGCGTTCGATAGGACATGACACGTGCCTCCAGGAACGCGATTCTAACGGTTCGAGGCGCGGATTGCGAATGGATCGGATCTGTTTCGGCTCCAGCTAGTGCTAGCCAGGTAAACCTGAAAGCCTTTTGAACCGCAGAGACGCAGAGGAAAATCCGGAATTCGAATCCGAGGCTAGGGATACCTTTTCTTCTCCGCGTGCTCTGCGCCGCTGCGGTGAGATTTCTTGCTCCAAAGCGTGAACAAAATCCTCGTTTCTGACTGGTTAGAGCCTAGTTTCGCTCGAAAACAATTCGGCCATCCACGATGGTGATCATCGCCTGTATCGACATGAGGTCTTCGGGCGAGACCGAGAGCGGGTCTTTCGAGAGCACGACCATGTCGGCGAGCTTCCCGGGCTCGAGGCTTCCTTTGATGTCCTCCTCGAAGCCAGAGCGCGCGGCCCAGATGGTGTGCATGCGGATCGCGTCCATGACGGAGATCGCTTCGTCGGGGTCGACTTCGCTTCCGAACTTGCTCGTGCGCAAAACGGCGCGCGTGAAAGAGAACATCGGGTTGATGGAGAAGGGCTGCGTACCGACCGAGTCCGCGTTACCCGGCGGTCGGAAGCCGCGCTCGATGAGCGTCGAGAGTATGTAGAGACGCGGGCGGCCCTCTTGATAGAGGAGCTCATCGGTGGCACGCCAGATGAACGACGCTTGCGGAACGGGGACCACCCCAAATCGCTTCATGCGATCGAGAATCTTGTCGTCGACGAGGAAGTTCGCGAAGTGCTCGATGCGATGGCGGTGGTCGGGGCGAGGGTATTTCTCGAGCGCTGCTTCGAACGCGTCGAGCGCGAGGTCCTGCGCGCGCGGTCCGTTGCAGTGAATCCAGATCTGCTACCCCGCGGCGTGAGCTTTCATAACCTCTTCACGAAGCTGCTCGCCGCTTCGTGACAAGTTGCCGTAATTGTCGGTCGTCCCGTAGTGAGGCTCGTAGGTCGCCGCCGTCGTCCCCCAGACACCGTCGAAAAGAATTTTGATGGCGCCAATCTTGATCCAGTTATCTCCGGAGCCCGTGTGGATACCGGGGCTCAGAAGCCCGTCCAAATCGAAACGGCTCAACATGAAAGAGATGGACAAACGCACCGGTGGAAGCTCGCCGCGACGCCGCAGCTCTTGGAGAGCGCGCACACCTTCGAGCGTGTCCATCGTGTAGACGGTGGTGACGCCGTTCTCGAGCCACAGCTCGTGCAGGGTCGGCGGGATGACGCGAAGCGTGTCCGCGTAGGAAGGCTGCGGAAGGTCGAGCAGCTGCCGCGCGTCGCGAAAGATCCCAGTGGGCTCGCCATCCGGTCCGCGCTCGATGTGGCCGCCGGCAGGATGCGGCGTGTTGCGTTCGATCCCCGACATCTGCATCGCTTTGCTGTTTGCGATGACGTCGTGCGCGCTCCAGCGGATGACGACAGGGTGATCCGGAACCGCCGTGTCGAGCTGCTCGCGCGTCGGCATGGGCTGGTAGTACGTCCCTTGCCCTTCGATCCAGGTTCCCGGCGGAAGCTCGCTCGCACGTTCTCGAACCTTGTCGAGCACATCTTCGGCCGTCTTCAGCGGAGGCACCGAGACCGGAAGACGGAAGAACTGGCCGTGTGCGCTTCCCTCGACGTGGTTGTGAGCATCTATGAAGCCCGGAAGAAGGGTCCTGCCTCGAAGCTCGATAACCAGCGTGCCGGGCCCGACGAGCTCGTCTATCGCTGCATTGGTACCCACAATGGCAATACGGTTGCCCTTCACAGCCATCGCTTCCGCAACCGTACCGTCGCCGTCAACGGTGACGACCTTCCCGCCGCGCAGAACCAGGTCGGCGTCCTGCGCGATCGCAAACGTCGCGGACAAGACGATACAGAGTGCCCCAACGAGCTTCATTGGGCGTTCAATCTTTGGCGGCAAGGCAGGGATCAGGATCCCTCCCCCAAGATGAGGAGAGGGATCCATACCTGTTAGAAGCGCGACGCGGTCAAAACAACGTCGGCGCGGGCAAAGGCCTTCATGTAGCGCTTCTCGAGGAGACGCGCTTCATCCATGCGACCCTGCATGCGAAGCGAGGTCATGAGGCCGTAGAGGGACCAGCCATTCTCCGGCCACTTCCGCAGATCGTCACGATACACGTCTTCGGCTTGCTCAGGACGGCCAGCCTCGAGGAGCACGGCACCAAGCGAGTGCCGCGTGGGATAGTGCCACGGCGGAGGCTCGGTATAAGCGAGCTCATCCTGAAGGTTCACGGCTTTCTCCAAGTAGTTGATCGCCTCTTCCCAGTTCTTTTGTACGGCAGCGATCTCTCCCGCCATGGCGTTGCCAGCGAGGTTGACCATGTCCTTCGTGTTCCGCTGATAAGGCGAGCTCGGGCGCTCCTCCCGGCCCATGGCGCTCAGCGACGGTCCGCCTAGAATGTCGCTATTCGCGATCTCGTTGAGGGCTTTGTGCTCGGCCCAAGCCTTCTCGTACTCTCCCTGGTTCGCAAGTGCTATCCCCCGGGCGTAGTGCCACATGGCGTTGAGGTAGCGAAACTCCTTCGGCGGCGCCGGCTGGGCCACGATGTCGTTCCAGTAGCCGTAGCGCGTCAACGTGTAATAGGTCGACGCCATGTAGTTTTGGTAGCGGTGCGACTGCTGGATGACTTGATGCGGGATGGTCCCAAAGACTTTGTCGCGGAGCTTCTGCGCTTGTTGCAGCGCTACGAGACTCCGGCCCTCCATCGAAGCCGCGACCCAGACGAAGTGAACGTTGTGCTGATAGGAGCCCAGCGGATAGCGCCCCTCTTGATCCGGCTGGCCGATATAGAGCTCGTCCGCCATCGACGCATCGATATTGGTGTCAGCTGCGTTGTCGTAGTCGCCCGTTTGGATCAGGATATGCGAGCCCATGTGGACGAGATGCGCGAGGTTGGGCGCCGTCGAGGCGAGCTGGCGCGCAGGGTCACGGGCGCGGAATACGTCATCGGAAGCTTCCACGCCGTGTAGGTAGTAGTGGATGGCGCCCGAATGTCTCGGCTCGAACTCGAGTGCGCGCTCTAGCGTTTTGACGAACCAGTCCGTGTCCTCGTTATTGGCTTTCCCGCTCTCGTTCCAGTAGTTCCAGCGGGATGTGTTCATCTGGGCGGCCGCCGCGAGCGTCAGCACGTTGACGTCTTCGGGATGCTCCTCGGAAAGCGCGCGCATGGCTTTGGCGTAAGCGGCGTCCAGCGCCTCGCGGGGTGCTTTGGGATCTTCCGCGATGCGCGTCGCCATCGCGTCGATGAGCCCTTTCTCGAGCGCGGTCCCTTTGGACTGGCGCGCGAGAGCTTCCTGGATCGCTTTATAGGATGTTTCGAGGTCCCGCTCGGGCGGGGCCGCGTTGTTGTGATAGCGGCCAAAAGCCCAGGCCTTGCCCCAATAGGGCATCGGCGCTTCCGGATCCTGCCGGATGGCCTCTTCGAAAGAGCGGCGCGATTCCGAGATCCAGAAGCCGAAATGCAGACGCAAACCTTGATCGAAATATTTCTGGGCTAGCTCCGAGCTCGTCGTGATGGAGATATGGGCAGAGCCCAAACCCTCATGCAAAGGAACCTTGACGTCCGCTGGCGCCTTGGCTGGCGTTTCCGCACTGGCGAGCGAGAGGCAGCCCAACATACAAACGCAAACCGCGAATAACTTCGTACACTTTGCCAACGTCCTAACCTCCTGAGATGGGCGTCATCATAAAGCTTTTTACGCGTCAAGGCGAACAGAGCTATTCTTTCGCAACGTGGACGCGCGCGGTGCCGAAGCCGCTCCCCCGGCGGCCTGTGTAGCGCGCATCGAGAAGGTACACCGTGCAACCCGATGAGGTTTCCTCGACCTCCGCAAACGGAAACCGTGCCCAATTCATGAAGCCGCGTGCACCGGGCGACGCGATCGCCACGCGCACCTCGCTTGATTTCGGAAGGAGCGGAATCTTGCTCGGCGCTAGATCGAGCTCGAAAGCGGGAAACAGGTGTGCCGTACCGTGCATATAGCCTTCGGGTGTTTCGACGACGACGTCTCGCACGAAAGGCGTCACCAAAACAGGGCCGACCATGATCCGTTGCACATCTTCACCACGCTCGGCCAGGGTCTGCCGAATCAACTGACGCGCGTCGCGCGTGGCCGCATGCATGACACCGATATAAGTCACAAGTATCAAAAGCGCTCCGGCCGCAACACGGCGCGCAGACGACTCGTCATAACCGACGCGCTTCACACGCAGAACGATGAGCCCTAGAATCGCCACACACCAAATCGCTTTCGCGGGCACGAGCCCTTGAACGGCGCCAAACAAAAGGTAAGCGAAAAACGTGAAGAAGAGAGCGCACGCTACGAGACTCCAGAGGTGGCGGGAGCGAAACAAGAACGCCGCGCCCGCAAGAATCAGCCAGAACCACGGGTCGACGACATAGAGCGTATCGCCGTAGAACCAAGTTCCGTCAAACGGCATCAGCCAGCGCAAACCGTAAGTGTTCAGCCAGTCGAGCGACGGGTGGGACCACACCGCGAGATAAGAAAGGCCCAGCAAGACGCGCGGACGCGGCGGCGGGCCGCCGAACGCGCGACTCCAGGCGATGAGGATCGCCGTCAGAAGGAGCGGCAACAGAACGAGCGCTAGGATCCCGTGCGTCCAGCCGCGCCGCCAGTAAAGCGCGCTGTCGCCACTCAGGAACATAGCGACGCCGTCGATATCGGGCAGGTTGGCCCCGATGACGAGGGCGGCCGTGGCATAGGCCGATCGGCGCCCGAGCCCTGTTTGCGCCGCCGCGGCGCCGAAGAGCGTATGTGCGATGGGATCCATGCGAGCGCGCATCATCTTCGATGTCGACAGCGGACGCAATGAGATATTCTACGGTTCGATTTACGGAGGAAAGCATGGGAACGAAGCTTTTTATCATCCTGAGTGTTGTTGCACTCGGGCTCGCGAGCTGCACGCAGCCGGAGACGAGCGATGGGGGCTACGACGTTGTCGTGCTCGGCGGCCGCGTCATGGATCCCGAAACCGGCCTCGACGCCATGCGCAATGTCGGTATCCGCGATGGCCGCATCGAAGCCATCACCGAAGACGCGATCGAAGGTGAACGCGTGATCGATGCGACAGGCCTCGTGGTAGCGCCAGGCTTCATCGACCTCCATGTCCACGGCCAGCACGACGAAGGTTTCTCGTTCATGATCCGGGACGGCGTGACGAGCGGGCTCGAGCTCGAAGTCGGCACCGGCGACGTCGCGAAGTGGTACGAGCAGCGCGAAAGCGGTCAGCGCGCGCATTACGGCGTGAGCGTCGGACACATCCCGGTGCGTATGATCGTTATGGAGGATCCCGGCGACTTTCTTCCTAGCGGCGCCGCCAATAGCAAGGAGGCTTCGCAGGAGCTAATCGACGAGATGGCCCGGCGCATTGCCGAAGGCCTCGATCAAGGCGCCGTGGCCGTCGGGTTTGGAATGGCCTATACGCCCGCCGCCACGCTCACCGAGCTCGAGACGATGATGAGCGTCGCCGCCGAGCGCAATGCTTCGGCGCACATCCATGTGCGCGGCGGACTCCAGGGTTTGATCGAAGCTATCGAGACCGCGAAGAAAGCCGGAGCGCCACTCCACATCGTGCACGCCAACTCGAGTGGTGGCGCCGAAACGCCGGCGTTTCTCGCGAGGATCGAAGAGGCACGAGCGGCCGGACAAGACGTCACGACCGAGTGCTACCCGTATAGCGCGGGGCAGACGCGCATCGAATCCGCCCTGTTCGACGACTGGGAGAGCTGGGACGACGAACGATTCGGCATCCATCAGTGGGTGGCCACTGGCGAGCGGTTGACGCGCGAAAATTTTGGTCAGTATCGCGAGCAAGGTGGTTCGGTGATCATTCATAGCCGCACTGAAGAGATGACGAGGGCGGCCGTCGAAAGCGCTTTGACGATGATCGCGAGCGACGGCGGGATCTCGAACGGCCGCGGCCACCCGAGAGGCTCGGGAACCTATTCACGCGTGCTCGGCAAATATGTGCGTGAAGACAAAGCGCTCACGCTCATGGACGCGTTGCGTAAAATGACGATCGAGCCCGCGAAACGGCTCGAGACCTATGTCCCCGCGATGCGGAACAAAGGCCGTCTGAAAGTGGGCGCCGATGCCGACATCACGATCTTCAATCCTGACACCGTCATCGACAAGTCCACCTATACGCACTCGGGCGTGCCCCCGGACGGCATCCCCTACGTTCTCGTAAACGGCGTGCTCGTCGTTGACGAAGGCGAGCTCGTTCCTGGCGCTCATCCGGGCCGCGCGATCCGCGCCGCGCAATCCTCGTCCTAGGCGGCCCGCTTAAAGAATGACACCAAGCCTCTTGACTTTTGCTCCCGTCATCACTAGAACAGCGAGCGCAAAGGAGATTTCAATGAAAAAGACCGTTATTCTGTCCACACTCACGATGCTGGCGCTTGGCGCCTATTCCCTTTTTGCTCAAGACGCGGATTCCCAAATGAGCTTTTTCCTCACGAGCGCGGGTCCGGGCGAAGGAGCCGCTTTGGGCGGGCTCGACGGCGCTGACGCCCATTGTGCGAAGCTCGCCGAAGCTGTCGGCGTCACAGGCAAAACCTGGCACGCTTATCTGGGCACGACCGGCGACAGCACCGTCCACGCGAAAGACCGCATCGGGAGCGGCCCTTGGCACAACTCGAAGGGCGTCAAGATCGCCGATGACGTCGCCCATCTCCACGGTGAGAACGGCCTCACGAAAGAGACGAACATCAACGAAAAAGGCGAGGTCGTGAATGGCCGCGGGGACACCCCGAACCGCCACGACATCATTACGGGCACGAATGCCGACGGCACCGCCTATACGGATGGCGACGACAACAATTGCTCGAACTGGACCGGAAGCGGCGAGGGCAGCGCTCGTGTGGGGCACCACGACCGTAAGGGCGGCGGGGATGACGGCTCGTCCTGGAACTCGGCACACGACTCGCGCGGCTGCAGTCAGTCCGATCTCCAAGGAACTGGCGGCGACGGCCTGTTCTACTGCTTCGCGACGAACTGAGCCCCAGAGAGGTTGCCCGGGACCCGCTTGTATTTACCCCGGTGCATCGTTTAGCTTTCTAATGGGTCTATGTCCCGCTCGAGGGTTTAAGAAATGGCAAAGACCGCCAAAATTACACTTTTACTCGTAGCCTCTCTGATTTTCGTGGCTACCTTCGTTTCCGCGGAGACGGGCACGGAGCGAGCGACCTTTACCAAGGATATTGCCCCGATTTTTCAGCAAAAGTGCGAATCGTGCCATCGGCCGGGCTCCATCGCCCCCATGTCGCTCATGAGCTATCAGGAAACGCGCCCATGGGCCGCTTCGATCAGAGAAGCGGTCGCGAACCGTCAGATGCCGCCGTGGCACATCGACAAAACGGTCGGCATCCAGGAGTTCAAGAACGATCGCTCGCTCAGCGACGAACAGATCGCGACGATCGTGAATTGGATCGATGACGGCGCGCCAGGAGGCAAGACGGAAGACATACCGCCTCCGGTGAGCTGGCCGGACGGTGAGACGTGGATGTTCGCCGAGCTCTTCGACGAGCCCGATCTCATCGTCAAGTCGACGCCGTATACGATGCCCACCCAAGCAGCGGATGTCTGGTATCGCCCCGTGATCGAGACGGGACTGACGGAACCTCGCTGGGTGCGGGCGATCGAGATCCGGCCCACGACGGTGAAGGGCCGCCAGGTGATCCATCACGCGCTCGCGAGGCTGCAGCAGGAAGAGCCAGGCGCCGACAACACGAACGTCGACGACGATGACGCTATCGGTTCGGGTCTATTTATGGAATGGGCCGTTGGCAAGCAAGGTGAGCTCATGCGTCCGAATAGCGGCAAGCTGATGCTTCCGGGCTCGTCGATCGCTTGGGACATTCACATCCACGCCGTGGGCGAAGAGATCGTGGCGCAGACCGAGATGGCGATCTATTTCTATCCCAAAGGTGAAGAGCCCAAGTTCCGTCAGAACCTGGCCCTCTTCCATGCGATTTCCGGCGTGCGAGACTTGGACATCGCGCCCAACGAGATCAGCGTTCATCAGGGCTTCCACGTCCTGAAGTCCGCCGGTCGCGTCGAGAACTATCAGCCGCACATGCATCTGCGCGGCAAGGCAATGACGATGGAAGCGATCCACCCCGATGGCAAACGCGAGATCTTGAGCCACGTCGACAACTTTCAGTTCGATTGGCACAACAACTACGTGTATGCGGATCACGTGGCGCCGCTTCTCCCCAAGGGAACGATCCTGAGCTTCACCTCGTGGCACGACAACACGTCCGCGAACCGCGACAATCCCGATCCCGATCAGTGGGTAGGGTGGGGCGACCGCACCATCGACGAGATGGCGCATGCCTGGGTGAACATCACCTACATGGAAGACGAAGACTTCAAGGTCGAAGTCGAGAAGCGGAAAGCGCTCGACGGCGAAGAAGCCACCGATCAGTTTCAGCAATAGGTCTCACGGCGGGGAGGGCGCCTTTTGGCGCCCTCCCCGCCCCATCAACTCAGGGGTCGTCAGATGCAGTTGTTTCGTTTCGCCGTCGTCATCCTTTCGATGGGAGCACTCGGTACCGGGCTCGCCCTGGCCCAACTTCCTCTCGCACCGGTCAAGAAATCTGGACAAAGCATCTCGGCTGCTTATGAAGGCTGGTACAAAAACGGAGACGGAACCTATACGCTCCTGGTTGGCTACTTCAACCGCAACAAAGAGGAATCCATCGAGACCCCCGTGGGGCCCGACAATCGCTTCGAGCCCGGCGATGCGGACCGAGGACAGCCCACCCACTTCCAGCCCAAACGTAATTGGGGCGTCTTCACCATCGTGATGCCCGCGGACTTTGCCGGTAAAGAGATCACGTGGCACCTGACGGCGAACAACAAATCAACAAAAGTACCCATGCGCCTGAATCCGCTTTGGGAAGTCGACCCGTTTCTCGACGCAGCGCAAGGCAACACTCCGCCGACGGTGCGCCTCGAAGTGGAAGGCAATGCGTTCCAGGGACCACCGGCAGGCATCGCCGCGAGCTACGAGGCGACGGTCTCAGAACCACTCACGTTGACGACGTGGGCCAACGATGACGGCGTCGTCGACGAATATCGTCGCGCCCGCGCGATCGACCCTCCCGCCCGCGTCACCTGGAACAAGTTCCGCGGACCCGGCGAGGTGACTTTCGAGAACACGAAGCCGGAGGTGAGCAAAGAGGACGGAAAGAACACGACGACGGTGACGTTCTCCGAGCCCGGCGACTACACGCTGAGGCTGCAAGTGAACGACACGTCGGGCAATGGCGGTGGCGGCTCGCAGTGCTGCTGGACCAACGCCCACGTGAAAGTCACCGTCAAAGCCGCAACCGACAGCCAGTAGGCGCTCGCTGCTCCACAAAGTCCCGATAGAACAAATGCTGTTGCTATCGCTGACTCTTGCGAGCTCAAGCCAAATCGACGAGCCAGACTCCCCTTCCGCGTATTCCCTACCCCACACGGAGGTGCTTCATATCAAGCCGTCCGAGAATCGCTTGATCGAGCAGGTTCTCTATGTCAGCCTGCCACGAGATTACGCAAGCGAGCAGAAGAGCTATCCAGTGGTGTTTCTGCTCGATCCCGACTACTCCTTCGCGATCGCACATAATGTTGTTCAGCACTTCGTGGACCGGCGAAACATGCCTCCCGTCATTCTCGTCGGGATCGGCTACGAGGGACAGAGCCAAGACATCCCGACCTATCGCCAACACCGCACACGGGACTACACGCCCACGCACACACTCGTCGGTGGTTATGGCCGGAATCTCCAAAAGTTCTCCGGTGGCGGACCCGCGTTTCGCTATTTCTTGGCCACGAAGGTCACTCCGCTGATCGAGAGCCGCTATCGCACGAATGGCGAGCGCGCTCTCGTCGGCCATTCCTACGGCGGACTCTTCACGACCTATGTTCTTTTGACACGGCCCGAGCTCTTCGATCGCTATCTCGCCATCAGCCCATCTTATTGGTATGACGAGCGGTTCATTTTCGAGCTCGAAGAACAGTCAGCGCGAGAGCGCACGGACCTGAAGGCGCGGGTTGGGCTTTTCATCGGAGGGCGTGAGAACCCGCCCCACATCAGGGTGCCGATGGTCGAAGATCTCGAAGCCCTTGCTGGACGCTTGGAAAGTCGAGGCTACCCGAGCCTGGTCCTCGAGACGCTCGTCTTTCCGGACGAGACGCATAACAGCGTTTTCCCCGCAGCGCTTACCCGAGGGTTGCTGTGGCTGTTTCGACCCGAGTGAGGCCCCGCTGATATAAGATGCGCGGCGTTTGGGCCAGCGTCTCGAGCGGCACGTCGACAAAATTAAGATCGCAGACGTCGATGACGGGCGGATTCACGAGGACCACCTCGCGGCGACGCCTCAGAGGAACGCCGAAAGAGCGAGAGATCAAGGGCCGCGCATCGTAGAGCTGGCAACGCCCCTCAGGATCCAAAGCCGGACACATTTCCCGCGTTTTGTCTCGCGCCCGTCGCGCAAGCTCTTTCCGTTCCACCTCTGACAGGCGTGCCAAGCCGCGGCGAAAAAAACTCTGCTTCGACATGCGTGATCGAAAGTCGCGCGCGGCAGCTATCGGTGCATCCCGCACGATATTGCATACACGCCTCCTGGCGCGCTTGTATGCGCGCGAAGGTCTCGTCGACCGAGTCGGCAAGAACGGCGAGACGTGCCAGCGGGTCTTTCTCGTGATCAGCCACTGTGATCACTTTGACACAAAGGAGCGCCTCTTGCTGATAGGCTCAGGCCGTGAGCCCGTCCACTTCTCTGCCGTCCGGCCTCGTCGCTTTCGTCAAACGCGATTGCCCGACCTGCGAGCTCGTCGTACCCGTTCTGCAGCAAATCTCCGCGAAGGCATCGCTGACGGTTTATACACAAGATGACCCGACATTCCCGCCCGGTATCCCGGCGGTGGACGACACGGCGCTCGAGCAGTCGTGGCACCACCAGATCGAGACGGTACCGACCCTCATCCGCGTCGAGGGCGGCGAGGAGCGCGAGCGCGTACTGGGCTGGCAGCGCGAGGAATGGGAAGCGCTCACGGGCATCCCCGCGCTCGGCGACGGCCTTCCCGCGCTTCGCCCTGGGTGCGGCTCGCTCAGTGTCGATCCCTCCCGCGAAGCGGAGCTCTCGGTGCGCTTCGGCGGCTCGAAGCTTCATGCACGCCGCGTCGAGCTCGCTGCGCTCGAAGACGAAATGGAAGCGATGTACACCCGCGGTTGGAGTGACGGGCTGCCTGTCGTGCCACCGACAGAAAAGCGCGTACTCGAGATGCTCGAGGGAACGACGCGTGCGCCCGACGACGTTATCGCAACGGTGCCGCCCGATCTCGTGGCGTGCACCGTCGAGAAGGTCGCGATCAACGCCGTGATGGCGGGCTGCAAACCCGAGTACTTGCTCGTGGTGTTAGCAGCGGTGGAAGCCGCGTGCACCGATCGCTTCAACATGCACGGCGTTATCGCCACCACGATGGGGGTCGGGCCGATTATCGTTGTGAACGGTCCCATCCGTCGCGCGATCGGAATGAATTCCGGGATGAACGTGCTAGGGCAAGGCAACCGCGCCAACGCGACGATTGGACGCGCGCTGCAGCTCGTCGTCCGGAACGTCGGTGGTGGACGCCCAGGAGAAGTGGACCGCGCGACTTACGGCAACCCCGGGAAGCTCGGCTTCTGTTTTGCGGAAGACGAGGAAAGCTCACCCTGGGGACCTTTATCCGCAGACCTCGGCGCCGAGCCGGGCACAAGCACCGTCACGGTGTTCGCCGGTGAAGGGCCGCGCAACGTCATCGACCAGCGTTCGCGCGAGCCGATGTCTCTGGCGCGCAGCCTGGCCGCAACACTTCGTACCGTGCAGCACCCGAAGCTCGCGATCGGCTTTGACGCGATGCTCGTCATTGGCCCGGAGCACGCGCGCGTTCTCAAAGAGGCGGGCTGGAGTAAAGAGCAACTCATCGAAAGACTGACAGAGCTCTTGACGATGCCGGGCGAAGAGATGATGCGCGGGGTGGACGAAATGGCGGAAGGCATGCCCGAGTCTTTTCGCAGCCAGCCTGTGACCAAGTTCCGTCCGGGCGGCCTTCTTGTAGTCCACTGCGGCGGTAGCGCCGGCCTCTTCTCCGCCATCCTCGGTGGCTGGGCGAGCGGTCCGAAAGGAAGCCAGCCCGCAGTTCAGGAGATTCGACCATGACGAGCGAACAACGTGTAGTGCTCGACCCGACGAGCGAGCAAAAGCCCAAGAGCATCCCGCGCGCCCCACGCCTCGCGTCTCTCGAGAAGCGCACCATCGGATTGCTCGATATCAGCAAGCCGAAAGGCAACGTTTTTCTCGATCGCGTCGAGCAAGAGCTACGCGCGCTAGGGGCCACCGTCGAGCGCTTCCAGAAGCCGACTTTCGCCAAATTAGCGCCCGTCGATCTACGGCACGAGATCGCCACGCGCTGCGATGCCGTCGTCGAAGCGCTCGCCGACTGAGGAAGCTGCACGTCGTGCAGTGTGCACGACTCGGCGGACCTCGAGAGCCGCGGCGTCCCGACCGTCTTCATCGCGACCGAGCCCTTCGTCGACAGCGCCGAAGCGCAGGCGAGAGCGCTCGGCGTCGAGCCTCTCGGTGTGTTCGTACCCCACCCCATTCAAGACCGAACCAACGACGAAGTTCGCGGCATTGCGGACGAGGCGGTGGCGAAGATCGTGAACGGCCTGACCACGGGCGGAATATCGTTCTCGCGGAATTGAAAGCCGCTGCCGTCTGGCGCCTGACACCGGGTTTGGTTAGTCTAGGCGGCTGTCGATGACCGGACCCGACCACGCCCACTCCCGCGCTCACTTTGTCGAGTTCGTCGCCCTCATGGGATTCATGATGTCTCTCGTGGCGCTGTCGCTCGACGCGATGCTTCCCGCGCTCTCCGAGATCGGCGCCGATCTCGGCGTGACGCGCGCCAACGACAACCAGCTCATCGTCTCGCTGCTCCTTCTCGGCATGGCCTTGGGTCAGATAATCTATGGGCCGCTTGCCGACAGTCTGGGACGCAGGCCGGCTATCTTTGCCGGCCTCGGTCTTTTCATCGCGGGCTGCCTGGTGTCGTTTCTTGCCCAGAGCCTCCCTGTCATGCTCGTTGGCCGCGTGATGCAAGGCGTCGGCGCCGCCGGTCCGCGGGTGGTCGCAATTGCTTTGATACGTGATCAATATAAAGGTCGCGCCATGGCTAGGGTCATGTCGTTCGTGATGGCGGTATTCATCATCGTGCCGATCATCGCACCCGCCCTCGGTCAAGCGATCTTGTTGGTGGCGAGCTGGAGGGCGATCTTCGGGCTCTTTCTATCGCTGGCTATCGTCGTCGCGATATGGTTCGGGTTACGTCAGCCGGAGACACTCGCAAAAGACCAGCGGATCCCTTTGTCGCTGGGTCGCGTCGCGAGCGTTTTTGGAGAAGTCGTGGCGACGCAAACCACGCTCCGCTATACGGTCGCGGCCGGACTCATCTTCGGCGCCTTCGTCGGCTATTTGAGTACAGCGCAGCAAATCTTCCAAGAGCAATATAGGCTCGGCAAAATGTTTCCCCTCTACTTCGCGCTCCTGTCGGTAGCGATCGGCATGGCTTCTTTGGTCAATGCGCGGCTCGTTTTGAAATACGGAATGAGGCCGCTGTCCCAGTTGGCGCTTGTCGTCATCGCCTCTCTCTCCATCGGTTTCGTGTTTTTCGCCTACGCATCGGCAGGCCTCCCTCCCCTTTGGACTCTCGTCACTTATCTACTTATGGTGTTTTTTTGCAACGGGCTTCTATACGCGAACATGAACGCGCTCGCGATGGAGCCCGTGGGGCATATCGCCGGCGTGGGCGCAGCGGTTGTCGGGGCGCTCTCGATGTTCATTTCTATCGTCTGTGGCACGGTAATCGGACAAGCGTATGATGGTACGGTCCTTCCTCTGGCCGCCGGGTTCGGGCTGCTCAGCGTCGCCGCATTCGCGCTCGTGCGTTCGACGGAGTCCGAAACAGGTGTGGAGGCCCATGAACCGGTGTAAAAGAATGCTTCGGAGTCTCTATCGTGTTCACTCTTTCTGAACGTCAGCTCGAACTACAGCAATCCGCCCGCGAGCTGGCCGAATCTGAGTTTCGCGGCCGAGCCGCCGATATCGATCGCACGGAGGAATATCCTTGGGAGAATGTGCGTCAGCTAACCGAGGCAGGCTTCATGGGAATGACGATCCCCGAAGAATATGGCGGGCGCGGGCTGAGCTACCTCGACACGGTGCTCGTCGTCGAGCAGATGTCCCGTGTTTGCGGGCCCAGCGGACGTATCGTCGTCGAAGCGAATATGGGCGCCATCGGTGCCATCATGGCCTACGGCTCGGAGAAACAGAAAAAGCGCGTGGCTCCCCTGGTGCTCGAAGGCGACAAGCCCGCGATATGTATCACCGAGCCGGACGCGGGGAGCGCGGCGACGGAAATGACAACGACTGCCGTCAAGAAGGGCGACCACTACGTTATCAATGGGCTCAAACACTGGATCACCGGGGGCGGGGATCGAACCCCACACCTTACGGTAGGGAATTTTATTGTTGTTGAGCCTAGAGGTTAGGCAGATCCTTGATCGCGCACAGTGCTCCGTAGTCCCAATAGTGGTTCGATAGTTCGGCACAAGGTGAGCACAAGCCGGTATTCCGCGATTGGATCACTCACCTACGGATTACGAATCTCAGCCCAAAGTTCTACGGTGTCGGACTTGGGTTCAACGGCAGAGGCCCTGACCGATAATCAAGATCGCGGTTCGAACCCTTGTCCCATTACCCGGTTGGTGGCGGTTGGTTCGACTCGCTCTCCGGCACGATGAAAACCGCTACGCGTAGTGCTTCTTGTACATTCCACGGCGAAAGAGCCAGCCTCCGAGCCAGCCCAGGTACTTGAGGGCCGGGTAGCGGTACTTCAAATCGATCAGTTCGATCAGATTCCCGTCGCAGTCCTTGACGAAAAAGAACGTGTGCCCGTGCTTCGACTTCTCGACCTCGCTGACGATCGTAACTCCCTGCTTCGCTAGATAATCGTGCCACTTGTAGGAGTTGTTCACGTCGAAGCTTATGTGCGTCATTCCCACGCGGCTCCACACTACGCCCTGGGCCGGCTGCTGCGGGGTGAACTCGAAGATCTCGAGCATGCCACCACCCGGAGCTCGCAGCCAGCCGATCTTGCACTTCGGCTCTTCGGCGTCGACGCCGAAGAACGTGCGCACCTTGGCCGAGTCACTCTCTGAGACGCCGACGAGGCGGCAGCCGAAGTGCTCGGCGTAGAACTGAACGAACCTGTCGAAGTTAACTACCGTGATGGCTGTGTGACTCAACGATCGTGCCTTCATACACTCCTACCTAGCTCAAATGGAATTCCTGGATATGGTCGGCTGTCCTGAGGGCTTGGGCAGCGATGGTGAGGGCCGGGTTCACCGATGCCGAGGACGGGAAGAATGATGCATCGACGACGAAAAGATTCTCGACGTCGTGGGAACGGCACCAGGAATCCAGCACCGATGTCCTCGGATCGGTGCCGAAGACCGCGGTGCCGCACTGGTGCGTGGTATTGAAGTCACCGGTAGGGATCGCCATGACAAACCAGGCTCCAACCTTGCGAAGCAATCTCTTGGTGACGGCGACGAGCTCACGATGGGCCTCGACGTTGGACGGCTCCCGTTGAAGGCGGATGCGCCCGTCGGTCGTGACGCTCACGCGGTTGTCGGTACGGGGCAGATCCTCGCTCATGGCCAGCCACTCGACGCCGCGGGCAAACCACGCGTCGTAGGCCCAGTTGGGCACTTGGCGGGCCCCTGGAGGCCCAGCGGCCCTGGCGATGGCGGCGTGAGAGCGGCCCTGCGACTGAATCTGTCCGAGGGGGTAGTCGGCATCGGGACCGCGCAAGTAGAAGTCGTTGATGGCGACGGTCTTCTGAAACATCGTGTCGTGGCGGGGCGGCATGAAGGCGCCGAGCATGGTGACGACGTGGGACATGTAGTTGCGCCCCACCAGGCCCGACGAGTTCGCCAGTCCGTCGCGATGCACCTGGCTGGCCGAGCGCAGGAGTAGCGCGGCAGAATTCACCGCGCCACATGCGACGGCGAAAAGCGGCGCTTCGACGCGGACCGACTGTCCCTCGCGTGTGACCTCCGCCGCGACAACCTTGTCGCCACTTCCGTTAGTCACCAGGCGCTCGGTATAGGCGTTGGTCCACAGCGTCACGTTGTCGTGCTCGAGTGCGGGTGTCACCGAGCAGACGTCGGCGTCGCTCTTCACCCGTAGCTTGCAGGGATACGAATTGCACGTGCCGCAGAGAATGCAGCCGCCGGGTTCGCCCGGGTGCAACACCCCAAGGGGCAGATAGGACGGGTGCAGCCCGAGAGCCCGCAGCCGTTCGACGATGACGGCAATGCGCCCCTGGTGCTCCACGGGTGGGTACGGGAACGGTCCCCGCGGCGGCTCGGTCGGGTCGGACCCTTCTCGGCCATGGACGTGATAGAGCCGCTCGGCACGATCATAGTAGGGGACAAGCGTCTCGTAGGTAATAGGCCATGCGGGTGAGACTCCGCCTCGATGCTGGATCTCGCCGAAGTCCTCGCGTCGTAGACGATACAGCACGGACCCCCAGAATTTCGAGTTGCCACCAACACAATAGTGAGTGTAGGGAACGAACTCCTTACCAAGCCGGTCGAGCCAGCGCTCAGACGTTCGATACCGCAGTTCACCCCATACTGCTTGGGGACTCCAGTTCTGGTCTTCCTGAGGAATGAAGTCGCCCCGTTCGACGATGAGAATCCGCGCTCCAGTAGCCGCCAGGGTATTGGCCAGCGTGCCACCCCCCACGCCGCTACCGATGATGACGATGTCGAAGCGTTCGGTCACGTGCGGGCGAGCTCCGAGGAATCCGCGCTCGCGTACACCGCGTCCAACAGCCGGTGGTCGTCCATCGCCCGCTCGAGACTCATCTCCGGTGTGTGTCCGTTCCTGATGGCGCCGACAAAATCACGATACATGGCACGGTATCCGCGGATGTCCCGCCAGCCGGGCAAGAGGGTGAATCGGGGCAGACGTCCACCGCGCACCAAAATGAACGCGCCGTTGGACTCGAAGGTGATGATGCCTTCGCGGCCGAAGAGCTTCGACAGGCGAAACCCGCGGAGCAGTGACGGAATCTCCCGCGAATAATACAGGGCGCCCACCGCACCGTTGTCGTACTGGAAGGCGACCAGCATGCTCTTGCGCCGCCTGTCCCCTCGCAGCGGTCCGTCCCCGGATGCCGGCGGGCGGTAACCGTGGATGGTGCGGATCCGGGGCCCCAAGCTTCCGGCTATGTGCAACCAGTGGATTCCCTCCTCGAAGAACGCATCGCCGCCAGACATTTCCTCAACGTTGCGCCAGTCGTCGGCCGATTTAGGCTTCTTCATGATCGTGACGAAGTGTCCGAAAACCAGTTCTCCGATGACGCCGCTGGCCAGGAGTCGGCGAAGCTCGACGCAAAGCGGTTTGTAATGATCGTTTTCACCCACCAGCACCACGCGACCGCTCCGAGCGCGCGCCTCAATGACGGTCTGATAGTCATCAAGGTGGGGAAAGGCAGGCTTTTCCACCAGGACGTGCTTCCCCATTTCCAGCGCGCGCAGAACCAGTTCGACATGATAGCGCGGCGGCACAGCAACCACCACGGCGTCTACCGCGGGGTCACGAAGCGCGTCGTCGTAGCCCACGTAGTGTGCCACGCCTGCGAATCGACGCTGATACTCGACTGCGCGCACCGGGTCACGACTCGCATAGCTACACGCGACGTCGGAACGCATCTTCTGCAGGTGCCGACTGTGTACACCGGTGATGAATCCGCATCCGAGGAAGCAGAGGTGAACCGGCTTCAACCAGCACCTCCGCCCAACCCTGGGAGCCGGCAGCGCACAACCGAGCGATCGCGCTCAAGGGCCTTCAATTCCAGGTCGTCGTAAACACTGCGCTGCAAGCCACCCCCATAGAATCGACATGGTAGCAGATGATTAGAATGGACCGCAGTGGCGGCTTTTCCTCGCCTTCCTGCCGCTGCCCTGGCGCATTGACTCTAATCGGGAGCATCCGAAAACGGACGCGATGGCGATGGTCGGCCAACTGACCGAATCCATTCTTGGTACCGGGCGCGGGACTCGAACCGGCATGCCCGAAGACAGGAGATTTTTGGTCCCCAGATGGGGCGGGACTACGACGTCCGATGTCCCATCTGACCTCAACGCAGGCATATACGCATGTTAGACTCACTTTCGGCTACGCCAAAAAGCGAGATAGATGGGCGCAGAACTGGGCGGCAGCTTTGTTGGCCTGATTCCGTCGGATCCGACCACAAGGCAATAGCGGTGCTTCCGCACTAAAGTGTTGGTGGCCAGGCGATAACCCATCTGCGTGCTAGAGTTTGAGCCCGATTTCGAGAGACGCAGTTCTTTCGTCGACAAAGGCCAAGTCGAATTGAAGAATCGCAGGTGTCTCAATCCCGCATGTACATTCCACGGAAGAGTCGGTTCCGGGAACATCGTCCGCCACGGTTTCTACAGAACGAGATCCGGGAAACGCCGTCGATACCGGTGCGTCAGGTGCGGAAAGACGTTCTCTTCGACTAAGGGCACGCCCTACTACCGTCTCCAGCATCGAAGAGTTACTTTCGACACGGTCGTCGCTCTCAGAGTCGAGGGTGTCAGCATTTCCGCGATTGCTCGGGTCGAGGGGATTGCCTGGAACACCGTCGCGCGCTGGCTCGAGAAGGCAGCCCACGTCTGTTGTCGATTCAACCAGAGAAGGATCGCCGGGTTCGCCGTCGAGGAGCTCCAGGCGGACGAGATTCGCTCTTTCGCCGGGAGCAAGAACCGGCCGAGTTGGATCTTCATCGCGATCGAAGTCTTGTCTCGACTCTGGCCTTCCACCGTCGTCGGACGTCGAAGCTACCGGAACACCCTTGCCCTCTTGCGCGATGTCGCGAACCGGATGGATTTCGAGCGTCTTCCCCTAATTGTCACTGACGGATTCGATTTCTACGAGAAGGTGGTGCGTCGCGTCTTCGGACCGGCGGCTCTCTACGGCCAGGTGCTCAAGACGCGAAGAAATGATCGCATCTGAAGGCCGAACGACGAGCATTGATGGGCGCCTCGTGGCGTTTCGAGGAGGCGCTCAACCAATCCGAGGACTCGTCGACGTTGAACACTTCGTTCATCGAGCGGCTGAATCTGACGATCCGACAGGGCTCGGCTTATCTGGCTCGGCGAGCGCTGTCCCATGCGCGCCTGAACGACAAGCTCGAACAACATCTCGAACTCCTGCGATGTCATTACAACTTCGTCCGCCCGCACCGAACTCTGAAGTTCGGGAGCAAGACCCGGACGCCGGCGATGCAAGCTGGGCTCACGACGCGGCGGCTGACGCTCAGGGAGGTATTCGTGTGCACGCGTACATCCGCATCATTATTAATGGAGTACGACGTGATCACCTTCGGTGGCGCTCGTAGGCAGGCAACGGACACGAGCATTCAAATGCCCGTCGCGGCGTAGCAACAATCGATGGCGGAAGCACCAGTCACGCCGGAATGTCGTCCAATCCCGTAAGTTCTCGGAGATGCTGGACGCACGCTGCTCGGCTACCAGAACCGCACCCTGGAGACGGCGGAGATCATCATGGAATTGATCCGGCTCGCCAAGGAGATGCGCGACACCCCGAAACAGGGAGACGAGCTCGGACTCACCGAGGACGAGCTGGCCTTCTACGATGCCCTGGCAGACCACGAGAACGTGAAGGATCTGATGAGTGATAAGGTGCTCGCCGCCATTGCCTATGACCTCGTGAAGGCGATCCGGTCGTCCGACACCATCGACTGGACCCAGAAGAAAGCGGTGCGGGTAAACATGCGGCGCAAGGTGAAGCGGATCCTCTTCAAACACGGCTACCCGCCCGGAAGCCCTGGTGACCGTCATCGAGCAGGCCGAGGCCGTGTGTCGGGATTGGGCCGAGGCGGCATGAGACCGGCCGTCTCGCTCTACCACTCGTTCACTGGCACCGCCTGCTAGGCAACCCGAAAACTTCGGGTTGCCTGTCGGACCGGTCGAGCGGTGACTGTTTCCCTACGCAACGCCTCGCCCGCGCGTGAAACGCCGCGCACCGGCGTGAGCCGTAATAATTTTTCGATCCCGAACCTCATCCTACATTTCTAAATTTGTTCGATAAACTCTCGATCAAATATGTAGTTATTCAGTTCCTTATCTTCCAATTGTAGATGTTTTGACATGACGCTCCATAAAATACAGATGCAGCGTGAACGCTACCATAGCGGCCAGGGATCGCGAATCCTTGATTGGACGCAATTGCTCCGGGCAATTGGGAGGTAGTATCGTGCATCTCCACACTGGAGGGGTTTTATGAGTTTAGCGGGACAGGTCAACCAACTTATTACAAGGCTCACGGGACTGGAAGTTCGAAGGGTGGAGCCCCCATCGAGAAGAGTCTTAAGCCCGAACCTATGTACGAAAAGACCGTGCGACGAACGATCCGCTTCCACGAACTATACAAAAAAATAGAAAATATTGAGGGTGATGTAGTCGAGTGCGGAGTTGGGACCGGTAGAAGCTTTATCATCTTGTCAACGCTGGTAAAACAATCCGATCGCCGCAGAAAAATATTTGGCTTCGATACTTTTACAGGATTTCCAGACCCTAAAGAAGTGGACCAAGTTTCACTTAGGTTCATCAAGAAACATAGAAGAAAGAAATTCCCTCCCAAGGAGATCGTCATTCAGAGGATGGTCAATTGCGGCTTCGATAGAGAATGGATCGACCAAAATGTCACATTGCTCAAGGGAGAGTTCAAGGACAGTCTTCCTAACGCACCCTTGAAAAAATTGCATTTCTCAACTTGGACTGCGATCTCCACCAAAGCTACGTGGACTGTCTCAATCAGCTCTACCCAAAAGTAGTAAAAGGTGGCGTCATTATTTTTGATGAATATCAATCAGGAACTAGATGGGCAGGCGCAAGAATCGCTATCGACAATTTCATGAAGGACAAGTCCGCGACCATCGAACGTAGCCCCTACATGGAACGCTATTACACCATTAAGAACTAGCCTTTAACTTTCCTTAATAAACCGAAGACTAGGTCTCTCAGTCCCATCACAAAAGACCGTAGGCAGAGAGTTTGTCGTACGCGAGTTGCAGGGCTCCCCCGCGTCGAATCTACCCCGCTTTGCATCGGCGATGAGGCGGTTCAACTCGGGTCTTTGTTCCTTTCTGCCGCTCACCCCCCAATCGACACACTCCTCCGCGATCTCGAAGCCACGCGCGTCAGCCATTTTGCGAAGATCTGAAAGCTGTAGCTCGCAACTCTGATCCTTGGTGGAGACTCTCGCATATATCGCCGCGTTCATTGTCATTTGTGCTTCCTCCTCGTTCCCCATGTACCCCTGATCAGCTCACGGATATACTCGGACCAGGAAAGACCCGCCCGCGTTGCGCCCTCGTCGAGCCGCTCCACATCCTCTTCAGTCATTCGGAGCCTGACGACACGATCCTTCCGCTCCTCGGGCAGAATCGGAGGGCGTCCCCTGCCTCTCTTCTTCACCGTCGTAAGTTTATTATTGTAGCTACATAAAATCAAGACTTGTCTTACGGTCAAATACCTCGTCGTTGGTCCCATGGTGACAGCGAGTGCGGACGACTGTTGTTGGCCCGGCAAAACCCGCAGCAACCCGGACAGGCTTCTACAGTGCGGCGCAGCAAGTGGACACGGCAAGGATGGTGAGTTCGATGAACATGGGCAATTGTCTTGAAGGCCCGGAATTCGAAGGCTTTCTCTGGTAGTCACTTCCGCATTGTTGTTGGAGCCCTCAACAACATCGGGGAGACGGTGCCTTTGGCACGGAACCCAAATAGCAACCGATCCGGGATAGTTGCCCGCGGTGTCAACTTTGCTTCGTCACTCCACTCTGCCGCCGAATCGTCGGCTGCATCTAACGTCGAACACTCGAGGTCTAGTAGAGCTCCGAACTGCGGCCTGTGGAAATGAAAATACTGGCAATTGATATCTTCTAGTTGAAGTGCTAGCCTCGTCGACCAATTCCCATCGACTTGCCCGCGCGTTCATTCTTAGATTTCAGCGCCAAGTCGGCGTCGTTCGTCGATGCACTTGCAAAGGAGTTACGCATGGACCAATTACTGCTTTCCGTTTTTGTGTTTTGTTTGGTCTCCTTACCGGCAGGATCGACGGAGACAAATCGGTCTGAGCCCGCACTCCATGACGCGACGAGCGAACCGACCGTGTATGAGTATCGCGTCCTTGCGACGAGCAAGACGTCAACGATGGAGAAGGAACTGAACGAGGGAGCGGATGCAGGCTACCGTTTTGGCGCTGTGATGGGTGGCGAAACATCATTTGGTGGTTCGGAGGTCGTGGTCGTGATGTCGAGGGAAACTTCGACGTCAGGCGAGCCGCGCTTTCAATACAAGCTGCTCGCGGCAAGCAAAACTTCGACAATGCAAAAAGAACTTCAGGAGGCGGGTGATGCTGGGTTCGAAGCGGTTGGGCAAACGGTCTTCTCGTCGACGTTCGGCGGTGACGAGATAGTGGTCATCGTGGAACGAGATGCAGACAACCCCGCTCCTAGCTATGAGTACAAGCTCTTGGCTACTAAGAAGACGGGCACGTTGCAAAAAGAACTTCTCGAGGCGGGTGACGCTGGATTTGATCTCGTCGGGTTGACCGTATCCAAGACGAGATTCGGAGGAACGGAGCTCGTCAGCATCATGCGTCGCAAGCGAGCGGAATGAACTTTCGACTGCGGCTCTTGCTACTGCTTCCAGGGGCCACCTTGTCTGTGGCCAGCGCGGTCGCTTCGTTCGAACAAGGAACTCCGGCGGACGACCGCAGCTACCTCTCATGGAGTGAGAAGCAGTGTATGAAAATAGGCGACGCCCAGCGCTCCAAGGGCAGGGTGGGCGGCTTCTTCGATACGCGAATTCTTGGCACGAACAAGTCCTATAACTACAAGCTGCGGGCGACTTGGCTTACGCCAGAGGTCATTCGCGCGGGCGCACGACTCAAACAGTTTGAACAAGGCCTGACTGATGAGGAGACCATAGCTCTCGTCGCAAAAGCGGAATCGAGCGGCGATACCATCATCATGATCGAGATCGACCCGCGAGAGGGTTCTGGGATAATTCCTCGCGAGTGGGTTGCGCTTCTGCGCCCGAAAACCGCGCAGCCGTTCATCGGTGTACGCGGTGCGAAACAGCCAGGACTGCGCTCAGCCAAAGGCCTTTCGGGAACTAGAGACCGCGACTACGCGTATGACGTCTTTTGGTTGGTGTTCCCTCTGCTTGATAATGATGGCCAGCCGTTGCTACCAGAAACAAGCCGTGAAGCCGAACTGGTCGTTCGCATTCGCAACAAAGAGGGCCGGGTGAGCTGGCCGATTCCAGCCTCGATAAGGAGACGAGCGACCGAAATCGCTAACAACCGTGCAGAAGGTCGATAGCATCGCTGCTTCGATAGTTTCACTCATCTAGATATTTCGCCTCCTCAGTGAAACTGTGGGTCAGCTCTGGCTCTCGTAGGGGTGTGCGAACGAGGGCGACTTCTTGCAGCTTTGAGGCCCGGAATTCGAAGGCTTTTCTGGTGTCAATTTAGCTTTGTTGTTGAAGCCCCAAACATTTCCGGCGTCTGTGCACCTCAGCGGCTCGGATTCTTAGCTGCGACTTAGGACTAGTGGCTCCAGCTGTCACCGCTAGCATGACCGCTGCGGCGGTACTACATGTCAGAACTACTCGCTTCCCGAAAAGCGCGCTAATCACCATCAGTGTCCTCCGTCTCGTTGCCGCGGCGGATTCAGGAACCGCCGCGCGAACAGCTGGATGGGGGGGGATTTTTCACGCTCTCGAGCGTGTCAAGGCGGGGGGGTTGCGTGGAGCTCCGGCTGAGGCTGGAAACCGTGCCTGCGCGAGCGTCCGGGGCGTGTGGCGTGCATGCGGTGACTGGCGCTGATCTCGTTACGCTATCTCGTGCTGAATCGTAAACCGTATTCAAATACGGTTTACGAATGATAGAGGGGGCCCCATGCCGGTTTATAGAAAAAATTTCCGCGGGGACACTCTCCGTGCGTGCGGGCGCACGCGGGTGCGTGTGGATGCGGGCGTGTGGAGCTGGCGTGCCACGTCGCCTCACAAACTCTCAAGACTTGCGTCGACTCTCGAAGCGAAGACGGTGCCGCGCCTTCCAAGACTCACCAAGACTCACCAAGACTCACCAAGACTCACCAAGACTCACCAAGACTCACCAAGACTCACCGAACTCGATGCGCGCCCATGCCTAGGCCAGGTGAACTCGCCCAACTACGCCCGCTGGCAGTGTGAGAGGAGGCTAGGCGCTCTCCGCGCGTGAGAGCAGCTGCAGTGCCACAGTCGGTGGCAGCGGTGCGCTGTCGACTGTCGGAAAAACCCCCGCGGTAGAAGCGGTAGAGACGATCTAAGTGAAACGGCTCTGAGGGCGCTTGGAGCGCCTCAGAGGGCCAATTGATATTTCAGGTTCTCTGGTTTTGGCCGTCTCAATAACAATAGTTTTCTCGACGGCTGACGCCCGGTCAGATGAGGTCTCGCCCAATTGGAACCGTTCGACTCAGACGAACGCATCAGGTCCACACGACGCACGAGTTCGAGCTCGACGCCAACCTCGCGACGGCGTTGGCGAGCTCCCGAAGGCTCAGAAGAGATATCAGCGCTCGATGTCGCCTGATATTCGTTGCTGCTGCTCGGAATGCTTGGGTCTGAAAAGCGCTCCTGCCAGGAAGGCGAGCCGACAACGTGCCGAAGCGCTCGAGAAGCAGCTCGCGGAGATCGAAGCGAAGCTGCGGCGAGCTCGGCAGCGGTGTCCGACATAGTGCCTCAAAGTGCATTTGAATACGGAAACTTGGGCACTACAACGAACGTCGATTTTGAGGTGGACGATGGGACTGAGGCCAATCGAAGCGCTCCTTGATACGAGGCTGTTACCGTCCGACTTCGCATCTCGTTCCTCACGCGAAAAACGTGACGGCTGTGATCGTGACAGCCACAAACCAACCACACCGACTACCCAGCATCCAAATTTGTAGACGGCATCCAGCTCTTAAGTCGTTGTATCATAAGTGGTACCGGGGGCGGGGATCGAACCCGCACACCTTGCGGTAGGGGATTTTAAGTCCCCCGCGTCTGCCATTCCGCCACCCCGGCGTGAGTAGGACGATCATAGCGCAGCAATGGTGCGGGCGTGACTCCCGTCACGTTGTTAGACGCGTCCGTACGGTACGCTTCAATTACCGTGACCATTCTCGTCCTCGCTTTCGTCTGGGGCGCTAGCCTGCTCGGGTGCCGAACGGCCTCCGCGCCTTCTGCGGTCGAGCCGGTGGATATGACCGCGGTTCTGGCCGGCGCAAACGCCGTCCTGCTCGAAGATCTCACTGCCGGAGCTCTCTACCCTCCCGGTAACTGGTGGGGCGTGGATATCACGAACGCGCCCGTGGATCCCGCGTCCGATGACATGTTTCGATGGATTGGGGGAAGGCAGCTCCATCCCGACTTTGACCGCCGCCATACGGCATCCCGTATCTCACGGTCTCCGCAAGCACGCCCCGTGTGCCCATTACTTTTGTCGATTATCCCGAAGAGCGCGACGCGGGAGCGCCGGGGAGCTCGGGATACCCTGTTCCCGACGAGGCGAAGTCGCAGCCAAACTACATCGAGGGCGGCGTGCCTGGGGGTGGAAGCGACGGCGACCCATCGATAAGCTGGTACGCAGCGATCTCCCCCAGAGTCGCCCGAGCAAGGGTGCATACCAGAGGGCCCAAGAAATGCTGGCTCTGGCTTTGGTCCTTTTCATCGTCGGCCAGGTTCAGGATGTCAGACCAGAGCCGTTCCCAGTGCTTCTTCTTCCAGGAGTAGCTCCTTTGGAAGAACGGAATGAGGTATTGGTCCCCGGATTCGAGTATTTTGCGGATGGTTTTAGCACTTGCTTCCATTGCGATCTCACGTCATATGTAAACTTTTCGGGCGCTGAGTTTGAATGAAAAAGCGCAATTTTTCAACAGACATCTTCGCTGAAGTGGTGGAAGCAAAGTCATCCCGAATACTGAGTGCTCGATACGGAGGCTCCTGTTCCCAGACGAACTCGGAGATCGCTACGTTGTGGGCGACGGGAGTATCGCCTGCGGGCTGGTCCGAGGAGTCGGTACTGTTACCCAGCCGTTACCCGATTTTGAATTTAGCCTCTAATCTGCTGACTCAATTGGTGGACGGCACAAGGATCCAACCCGTAGCTTCCTGAATGCCGTTGAGGTCGCCCACCGCGCTCATCGAGCGACTCCAATCCCAGAGAAAAAGTGTAGTGAAAAGAGTAGTGAAATGCACGTCAAAACGCGGGTAATCACGGGTAACCGTGAGTAACGTGCGCTCCCGCTAAACCGTTGCAATTGTTCGCAATGGTGGAGGCGGCGGGCGGATTCGAACCGCCGAATAGAGGTTTTGCAGACCTCCGCCTTAGCCACTTGGCTACGCCGCCTTGAAATTTGTGTTCGGCGAGTCTTTTTCGGAGCAGTTAGTTGGAGCGGGACACGGGATTCGAACCCGCGACTTCGACCTTGGCAAGGTCGCACTCTACCACTGAGTTAGTCCCGCCCAGCTAACAGGCGATCTGTATATGTAGCACGGGGATAAGGCTTTGTCAAAGTTAGACATACGTCAGGCTTCGAAAGCCGAGCGTAGAACGGTGATTTCAGGCTTTTCGTCGGGGATGCAGGCCACGCCGACAACGTCGAAGCGGGACGATAACGTCCCTTAGCCGGCGGGCACGTAAATAGGCCTCGGCGAGCTGGATCAATTTTCGCCGCTTGCGGGCGTCGACGGCGTCCGCTGGGGCGCCGTAGTCGCGGCGGGAGCGGGTCTTGACTTCGACGATGACCAGCGTATCGCCGTCCTCGGCGATCAGGTCTATCTCGCCCAGACGACAGCGCCAGCGACCCTCCAGTATCTTGTAACCGCGCTTTCGGAGCTCTTTGGCAGCCAGGCGCTCGCCGTAACGGCCTAGGTCCTGTCGCCCGAATCGATGGTGGAGTCGAAAGTGGTCGAATATTCCGATGTTTCCCTCACAGCGCTCGTCGCTACTTCTGCTTCCAGCGCGTTCCGGTGGGGGTGTCTTCTAGAACGATCCCGCGGGCGTCGAGCTCGTCGCGGATTTCGTCCGCGCGAGCGAAGTCGCGGCGGGCGCGGGCTTCCTTACGCTCTTGAATCAGCGTCTCGACCTCATCGTCCAAGGTCATTTTTTTGCCTTGGTCGAAGACGGCAAAAACGGTGTTCATGCGCTCGACCGCGCCCTTTAATCCTTCCGCATCCCCCTTCGTCATACTAGACGAGGAAAGAGCCGTATTCCCTCCCTTGACGAGGTCGAAAAGTGCTGCGAGTGCCGCCGACGTGTTGAGATCGTCGTCTAGCGCGGTCTCGAAGCGCTCGAGGGCCGCCTGGACGGCTTGGTCTGTCTCGGGGGAGGCGTCGCCCTCGCGGGTGACTTCGCCGAGACGGTCGAGAAAATCGTCTACGCGCCGGATCGCTGTCGCGGCTTGGTCGAGGCCTTCGCGCGTGAAGTTGAGCTGCTGCCGATAATAGACGGAAAGCAGGAGATAGCGGATCGCCATCGGTGTATAGTTTTCCGCGATCAAGTCCGGCACGTTGAACTGGTTGCCTTTGGACTTCGACATCTTCTCGCCTTCGACGATCAGAAATTCGGTGTGCATCCAATGGCGTACGAAAGGCTTCCCCGTGGCCCCTTCGCTTTGGGCGATCTCGTTCTCGTGATGAGGGAAGACGAGGTCCACGCCGCCCGCGTGCAGGTCGAAGGTCTCGCCGAGGATCTTCATTCCCATCGCGGAGCACTCGAGGTGCCATCCAGGACGGCCGGGCCCGATGGCGGTGTCCCAGGAATCCTCTCCATCTTTCGAGGCTTTCCACAAAACGAAATCTCGGGCGTTCTCTTTTGTATATTCGTCCGCGTCGACGCGGGCGCCCGCTTTCATACCGGCGACGTCGATGCGCGAGAGCTTTCCGTAATCGGGAAAGGAGTCCACTTTGAAATAGGTCGACCCGTCGCTCTCATAGGTGTGGCCGCGCTCTTGGAGCTTCTGTACGAGCGCCACCATGGCGTCGAGATATTCCTGGTCCGTGGCGCGCGGATAATATTCCGATTTATTGATGTTGAGGACCGCGCAATCCTCGAAGAAAATATCGATATATTGTTGCGTGTACTCACGTAGCGGCATTCCGGCTTCGCGCGCGCCGGCGATGGTTTTGTCGTCGACATCGGTGAAATTGGTTGCTTGCGTAACCTTGTAGCCTTTGTACTCCAAATAGCGTCTCAGCACGTCCTGCGAGACGAAGGTGCGAAAGTTTCCGATATGCCCCCGGTTGTAGACCGTCAGCCCGCACGTATACATGCGGACATGTCCTTCCTCCGAGGGCTCGAAGGGCTCGACGTTCCCGCCGAGAGTATTCGTGAGCTTCAGCTGCGACATGTAGTGCTAGCTCCTCTGCACGATCATCAACGTCAAGTCATCCGCCAAACCGGCCTCGGCTGCATAGACCCGCACGCCCGAGACGAGGCGCGCCATGATCTCACGCGACGGCTTGCCCCGGCAGCTTCGCATAATGTCCACGATCCGATCGGCCTCGAACTCCTCGCCGTCGGGGTTCGTTGTCTCGTAGAGCCCGTCGGTGTACAGAACGAGCATATCCCCCTGATCGAGCTTCGTCTCGCCCGCGCCGAGGGTGAGCTCCGCGAGCATCCCGACAACCGCTCCGCCCTTCACGAGCCGCTCGACGTCGCCGTTCGCTCAAAGAAGCCACGGATAGCAGTGGCCCGCATTGAGGTAGACCAGCTCGCCCGTCTTCGCGTTGAGCGTCGAGAAAAACGCGGTGACGTAGCGATTGACTTCCGTGCTCGAATAGACGAACTCGTTCAAACGCTCGGTCAGCGCTTCGAGCGAGATATCACCCACTCCCGCGAGGGCGTGAAGCGCCGCATGAACCGACGCCATGAGGAGCGCCGCCCCGGTGCCCTTTCCCGAAACGTCGGCGATCACGAGCCAGTGTCGGTCATCGCCGCGCGGAACATAGTCGAAGTAGTCGCCGTCGACCGTGAGACAAGGAATATTGATGCCGGCGATATCCCAGCCTTCGATGCCAGGCTCGCTATCCGGGAGCAAACGGCTCTGGATCTCGCGTGCGAGAGCCCTTTCCTTTTCGATTTTCTGCTTCTCGACCCACTCGCGCGTCAGCCTCAAGTTGTCGAACGCAGCGGCGGCCTGCGAGGCGAGCGAGCGCAGAAAGTCGCGGTCTTCCTCCGCGAGGGATTTTCCCGCGGCCCTCGCGCCGAGTAGGAGCGCGCCATGAGAGCTCTCTCCCGAGCGCAACGGGACGACCGTATCGAGCTCGAGTCTGCTCAGAAGATCCCTCATAGCGCCCTCGGGTAGCTCGGAACACTTCTGGGCCTCGGGGATCTTCGAGAGCTCGCGACTTACGCAAGCGAGCTTAACACGCTCTTCGGGGGAAAGCGTGAAGCCGCGCTGCTCGGCCACTTTGCCGTCGTGTAGCAGCACCGCGCGCGTCGTCAAGACGTGCCCCATAGCGTTGGTCATCAGCACTTCCCGAACTCGGTCGACATCGGGGCTTCGATTGAGCTCGCGCGCGATGTCGAACAACGAATCGAGCTGATAGACCTTGAGAGAGAGGTTGCGGTTGAGTGTTTGGAGCTCTTTGTAAATACGGCCGTTATCGATCGAGGCCGCCGCGGTCACGCAAAGCGATTCGGCAAAGAGACGGTCGTCTTCGCCGTATGGCTCGCCGCGGCCGCGACGCGCGGACGGTACGAGGTCGAGAATCTCGGGAAGCTCGAGCGAGAGGTTGAGCGTCGAGTTGAAGTCGAGAAGTGCCAAGACCTCGGAGAGCTTTTTCTGGACTTTGGGATCGTCGATGCGCCGCGCGAGCGGAGCTAGCGCTTCTTGGTAGCGATACGATGCGGGCGTTGGGTCCAAAGACATGGGCTCATCTTACTATCTCTAGGCTATCTCTAGACTCGCCTAGCCTTCGTCTCGACCACGCTGTTTGTAGAGGACCATCACGCACATGTTCTTGCCAGTGCCGTCTTTGGAGTGCTCGACCTTATCCATCATCTGGCGCATGATGGTCAGGCCGAGACCGCCGGTCCGGCGCTCCACCACCAGCTTGTCGAGATCGAAGTCCGGTACCGGCATGGCGTCGAGTGGCTCTCCCTCGTGAAAGATCACGATTTCGAGGCTTTTACCTTCAGGGTCGAAGTGGATTTCGATTTCGTGGTCCGCCTCACCGCCATAAGCGTGTTGCACCACGTTCGTCGTGGCTTCGTCCACAGCGAGGGCAATTTTCTCGGCCTCTGTTTTTTCGAAGCCGGTCGACTCGGCCATGAGTCTCGCGAGCTCGTAGACCATGTTCAGATATTTGCTGTCGCTTGGAAAGCGAAGCTCCATAAGCGCGCGCTTGTCGGAACCGTCGGACATAAGCTCAGCTGGCTGGACCCGCCTGATAGCTCTCCACCCCCTCTTGCTCTGAGGCTAGGACCTGGCAGAGGTGGTTGAACCCGAGGACTTCGAAGATATTGAATACGGTGTCGTTGAGCTCCGCGAGGCAGATATCGCCTCCTTTGGCCCTGACGTCCTCGATGAATCCCATGATCACGCCAAGTCCTGCGCTAGCGATATAAGCGAGGCCGGAGGGAATTTTCTCGTGACCGTCCTCGAGAGCCTGGCTCAGAGACCGCTCGAATTGGCGGACGGTATGGGCGTTGATGAAGCCGCGTGGCGAGATCACGGTCACGTCACCGACTTGCTGGCTTTCCATCTCCAAATCAGGCAATTAAGTCTCCAACCCTCTTAATGTGGGTTACGGATTCTACACCACAAGGTTCCGACCTGTGTCACGAAAGAAGGCGCGGGCAGCCTCTTGGTCGCGTTCGAGCTGCGCTCTGAGCGCCTCGGCGGAGTCAAAAGTCACGGTTCCCCGAACGCGGCGGTGAAAGTAAAGGCGAACTTTCGAACCGTAGATTTGCCGATCGAAGTCGAAAAGATGCGTCTCCACCATTCGCTCCTCGAGCTCGAAGGTGGGGCGACGTCCGACATGGGTCATGCCTGCGAACCGGTCGGTGTCCACGACGGCGTCGGTAATGTAGACGCCGTCATCGAGCAACAGATCCCCGTCCATTTTTATATTTGCCGTCGGGAAACCCATCGAGCGCCCGCGGCCGTCCCCCTCGACGACCTCGCCTTCGATAAAGAAGGGCCTTCCCAGCATGGCCCCAGCCTCGTCGACCTGGCCGGCTCGGAGGCTCTCCCGAATGCGGGAGCTCGAGATCATGGCACCTTTGTGGATCGAGGCTTCGAGCTGGTGCACGAAGAACCCGTGCCGCTCTCCAAGCTTGCGGAGTGCTTTGAGATCGCCCGAGCGGCCCCGTCCGAAACGAAAATTCTCTCCGAGCACGAGCTCGCGCACCCGCAGGTCTTTGACCAGAACTTGCTCCACGAAGTCTTCCGGGCCGATTCGCGAGAACTCTTTCGTGAAATGGATGATCACAAGAAAATCGAGGCCCATTTCGCCGATGACTTCCTGCTTGAGCGCGGGTGTCAAGATGCGCTTCGGCGCTTTCTCGGGGCACAGAACGCTCACGGGATGGGGCTCGAAGGTCAACGCGGCCGCTGGACAAGACAGGGCCTTGGCCCGGACTTTGACCAAGTCCATCGCTTTCTGATGTCCGAGGTGCACGCCGTCGAAGTTGCCGAGCGTCAGCACGGGGCTCACGTACTCGGGCAGATCGATGCCAGGGAAATAACAGATTCGCATACAGACTCGGACCCGACCTTACGGGTCTTGAGATCCTACCGGAGGAGGACCCGGAAGGATAACCTCATCGGGTAGGACTCCGCGAATTACATCCAGATAGGGCTCGCCACTTGGGCCGATGGCTTGTAGGATGATTTTATCCGGGCCATACTGGTAGCGATAAGTGTCGCCGCCGGCACTGCGCAAGTCCTCGGCAGTCATTAGAGGCGGGTTGGTATTGACGAGATCGTCGAGCGTGGTGGGGTAGGAACCGAAAGCCATGTAATAAGTGCGTAGGGCGCTCGCGAGACGCTGCATCCGCGCCAAGTCACGGCTCCTTTGGATCGTCGTCGATTCCTCCTCGAGGAAACTCGGAACGGCCGGGACAGAAAAAGGGGTTCTGAGCGAAGACCGGAGGCCAACCGCACTCACAACGAGACAATCAAAAGCGTTGCAATCCCAACAATCTGGCTCGGCCCTACGCCGACACTGTCCCGCGGACCCGAACGTCGCTCGCTTCGAACTTCTGCCTGAGCCAAAGGAGCCACGAGCTTCCGGTCGATGAAGTCGAAAAGTGTTCGGCAGACGTCGAAGTCTGACAGCCCGGTCAAATCCATAATGACGGCGACCGACCTCTTGCCATCGACGAGCTTGTAGATATCGTTTCCTTGCGGGTTCAAGACGACTTCGGAGCTCGAGGTAGTGCTCGCCTCGTCGGCGCCGCTGTCATCGAGGCCCCCGAAGGCATCCTCAAGCGTGCCTCCCTAGGAAGCGTCCACGACTTCTTTGATTTGCTTTGGAGATACGAGCGGCCGAAACACCACCTCGAGCGACGGGATGCGTTTTTCGATGATCGGCTATTCGTCGACGCGACGGATCCCTTCCATCAAAATGTGGTCCGTGCTAACGGGAGCCACGTTCTCACGGTCGTAATCCGCCTCCGCTGTCGGGTCGAAATGGTAGTTGCCCGATTTCCATCGAAACACGCGAAAGACGATCTGCTGAACTTGCTCGGAAAGAGCCGTCTTCAGAGCATCCTGATCGATATATCCCTGGTCCGTGAGAATGAACCCGAGTCGTTGCATCGAGACTTTCTGCTTCGCTAGAACCTCTTCGAGATGCTCTTTCTGAAGCTTTCCTTGTCTCACGAGGACGTTTCCGAGCAAATCGTCGAGCCGGCGGATAGTGGAGTCGGAATGAACGACCATTCCTTGCTCGAAGACGACGCTCACCGTTTCGCGGTCGCTCTCGAGGGTCAGAAGGCCCGTTTTTCGCTGCATCCCGATGAGCTGAAAAATATCGGAAAGAGCGAAGTCTTTTAGAGTTCCCGAACCCCCGATAGACCTGCTTCTGGCCATTGATCATGACCTCGAGCTCAATTTTCTTGGGCATGGAGAGCCTGGCAGAGTTTTTCCGGAAGGATGGGAAGCTCGGTCAAAAACAAACCAGTGGCGTCGTAGACGGCGGCAGCTACAGCCGGAGCGGGGACATCCATGGGGAGCTCGCCGACGCCCTTCGCGCCGAACGGACCTTTGGAATACGGCTTCTCCACGATGGTGACATCCATCGGAGGCGTATCGAGCGTTGTCGGGATGATGTAGTTCGTGAACTGCGCGTTTTGCATGACCCCGCGATGGAAGATCGCGTTCTCGAGGAGTGCGTAGCCGAGCGCCTGCGACGTGCCCCCAATGATTTGTCCTTCGACGAGTAGCGGGTTGATGGCTTTACCGACGTCTTGCGCGGTAACCACGTTCTTCACCGTGATCTCATAGGTGAGCTTGTCGATCTCGAGCTCCACGACCATGGCCGCGTAGCTGAACACACCATAGGCGTCGCCACGATAAGTCACCTCGTCCCACGCGATGTCACCCGGCTTCTCGAACTCCTCGACGAAATTGAGTTCGCCTCGCTTTGAGCAAGCGCGCGCCGCGGCACGCTCGAAGGCCTCGCGCCTGAGCGGCCAGTGGGCGCCCGCATTCAGAAGCGCGAGCTTGAGCTTCTTTGCCGCGCGATACAACAGCCCGCCCACGATCATGCACGTGCGGCTGGCCACGGTGGGGCCGCTGTCCGGCACTTTGCTCGTGTCGGGCGTTTCGACCTCGACCCAATCGTAGGGAACTTCGAGCGCATCGGCCACGATTTGAGCGAGGATGCTCGTTGTGCCCTGGCCGATCTCGGTCGCAGCCGCGTCCACGCGAATCCGTCCATCCGACGAAAGCACGACGCGAGCCTGGCTTCACAGAAACACTTCCCCACCTCCCGTGAACCCGTCTCCGTGAAAGACGGCGGCAACCCCGATGCCGTGCCAGCTCGGCCGGCGCTTCGACTGGTTCCACCGGGCATATTTTTTCTTCTTGTCCGCAAACCGGCTTCGTACAAGTACTTGCTTGAGCACAGTCGACGCCCCTACGCTCTCTCGAAGCGTCTGTCCCGTGGCCGTTAGAGCACCTTCGCGCAGCAAGTTCTTGCGACGTATCTCGACCGGATCGAGCGGCAATCTTCTCCATCTGGAGCTCCGCCGCAAAAAGTGTCTGTGGGGCCCCGAAACCGTGAAACGCTCCGTTCGGCGGCGTGCTCGTCGCCACTACCCGACCGACGACGCGCACGTTCGGACATTCGTAAGGACCCGTGGCATGAAGGATGCCGCGAGAGAGAACCACGGGGGATAAGGTGACATAGGCGCCACCGTCCATCAACACGTCGATATCTTGGGCCACGAGCGTCCCATCCCTTCGAACACCCGTGCGGTGCCGCACCCGCGCGGGGTGGCGCTTCGTTGTCGCGAGCATGTCTTGGTGACGGTCATAGATGAGCTTGACCGGACGCTTCACCTCGAGGGCGAGCAGCGCCGCGTGGCCCGCGATCATGTTCGGATATTCTTCCTTGCCGCCAAAGCCGCCGCCCGTCGTCGTCTGGATGACTCGAATTTTTTCGGGCGCTCTCGGAAATAGCAGCGACATCGCCTTGTGCACATAGAAGGGGCACTGCATCGAGCCCATGAGGGTGAGGGTGCCGTCATCTTCTTCCCAGGCCAGGCCATCCCGTTATTCTCGATATAGGCCTGCTCTTGGTGAGGCACACGGTATTCTTCCTCTACGATGAAGTCGGCCAGGGCAAAACCCGCATCGAGATCTCCTTTGACGATCTCGATGCGCTTGAAAACGTTGTCAGCGGCGTAGAGAAGGCGCTTGGCGTCGAGCGACTCCTCCATGGTCGAGACCGGGTCCCATTCGTCGTATTCGACATGGATATGCGCAAGAGCTTCGTATGCTTTCGCTCGGTCGGTATGCCCGATAACGAGGATCGGCTCCTGGGCGTGACGGATTTGGTGCTCGGCTAGAAGCGGCTGGTCCACTTCGAGGAGATAGACGTAGTTCTGACCGGGAATGTCTTTCGCGGAAACGACCGTGACCGGACCCCAATCGAAAGCGGGGTCGAAATAAATGTTCTTGATGACGCCGCGCGCGATGGTAGAGCGCAGCGTGACGCCGTGAATGCAGCCGGGAAGCGGATAATCGTCGATATAGTTCGCGACGCCGGTGAGCTTCTCTGGACCTTCTTTGCGGCGGAAGCTCTCTGAAACACTCGGCATTCCACTAATCTTACAAGAAGCTTGGCGGTTCCGGGAGGCCCTCAGAACTTCATGCTGCTCATCAGCGTTCACCCGTCCAGATCAGAGATGTAGCGTTCTTCCTCGCGGTAGTACTCACCGAACCCGACATCCTCCCTCAACTCTTTAAACGAGATTCGGTCCTCGGGAGTTCCGCCCATCTTGAGCTCGGCGAGCGCTTTTTTCATTGCCAAGATGCTCGCGCCCAGGGCGGCAAATGGATGAGCCACGAGCTTGAAGCCCATCGACGTGAGCTCGTCATCGGTCAAGATCGGCGTATTGCCATCCTCGAGCATATTGGCGAGATGATAGCCGGGCGCCCGGCTGATAATGGTCTCCATCTGCTCGTGGCTCGTCGGCGCCTCGACGAAAAGCATGTCCGCGCCGACGTCCGAAAAAGCCTGCGCACGCCACAAAGCCTCTTCGAGGCCGTCGGTAGCAAGCGCATCAGTCCGAGCAAGGATCAGGATCCCGGCACCTTCTTCGCGAGCGTCCACCGCGGCGCGCACGCGGGCGACCGCTTCTCCACGCGCAACGACGCGCTTGCCGCGCGTATGACCGCAGCGCTTCGGCCATTCCTGATCCTCGATCATGATCGCCGCAAATCCCGCCGCCGCGTAGCCGCGCACTGTGCGCTTGACGTTGACGGGGTTACCGTATCCGGTGTCTCCATCTCCAATAATGGGCATCGAGACGCACGCACAGATGCTCCGTCCCTGGTCGATCATTTCTCCGTAGGAAATGAGCCCGGTATCCGGAAGGCCCAGCCGCACGGCGGACACGGCGAAGCCGCTCATGAACGAGAGCGTGAATCCCGCACGCTCGATGAGCCGGGCCGAGAGCGCATCGTAGCAGCATGGAAAGGAAAGAATTCCGGGGCTTTCGAGCATCGCGCCCAGTTTGTCGGCGACAGGAGTGCTCATTTTCCACCTCTGCTGAAGAGGACCGTAAAAGGCCATCCCCAGAGCTCAGACTTACTGTCCGGGGCAAACATTTTTTTTTGACAGTCTCGAGCCGAAAACCACGAGAGAACCGTAGAACAAAAGGCCGAACGACATGATGGCGATCGAAGCGACTGTCTGGAGGCCGCTAATACCCTCCACGGAGGAATCGAGCGCAACCCAATCCCAAAGAAAGTGAATCGCGAAAGCGACGAGCGCGCAGCGCAACAGCTTGCCGGGCCACCCGGGGACGTCGGCACGCGCGAGACCCACACCGAAGCCAAGAATCCCGGCCATGACGAGGTGGCCGAGAAGCCGAACAATCTCCACAGGAAAGACGAGCGGGCCCGGCGTCTGGAGAACGCCGAGGAAGTAGAAGGACTCCTCCACCGCCATCCCGAGCCCAATCATCTACCCATAAACGATGCCGTCCATGGGATCGTTGAACTGACGACGAAAGATGACGGCGATCGCCACGACCATCACGAACCGGGAGAGCTCCTCGACGAGCGCGGCGACGGCCGCGATGGCAACATGAGTCTCGACGTAGCGCAGCGCTAGGAGCTCGAGAAAGCCCGCGGCCTTCATCGCCGCATATCCAAGTGCTATGGCGAAAACGAGCATGTACCAGGGCTCACGCTCATAGAGATCATAGCGGTAGACAAGAAGCGCGAAGAGGAAAGCGCAAAGGGCAAGGGCGATGTAGAGTGCCATGGACTCCGAGAAGCCTAACGAAGAAAAGGACTAAGTGCTAGTTACTTTTTACAGAGAATATTCCAAGTTCTTCCGTCTAGTAGTCTGAGGACACTGACAGATGATTCCCTCCTGTCAGCCGTGGCCGGGGGTGACCAGACCCTCGGCCACACCCGAATGGGCTGCGGAGTTTTTCCAAGGAAAATATGGTAGCGGGGGGCGGAATTGAACCGCCGACCTACGGGTTATGAGTCCGTCGCTCTAACCATCTGAGCTACCCCGCCACGTTCTCATTGAGGGAAGCCCACTATTGTAGCCTAAGCTCCACCCGGCTCAACGACGGATGAATTTAGCAACTTCCCAAACGCCAGATCCAGTTGCTATCATCATTAGTAACCACTGACAACTGACACCTCTTTCCTCGAGCGCGGCCCTGACGGGTCCGTGCAGGAGTAGCTCCTATGGAAACGATGACCCCGGATGACGTTCAACTCGACACCGTGCTGCCCGCGCTGAAGTCCTGCCCCTTGTTCCAGGCACTCAAGGACGAGCGCTTCTCGCAGATTCTGAAGATATCGGACGTGGTCCGCTTCGCGGGTGCACAGCCATAGCTGAGCACGGCAAGACAAAGCAGGATTCGATATCGGGGCACTTTACTCTCCTGGCGCATGGGTTTGCTCGAGCAGCGCCTCTAGCTCTTGTTTCACCTCCTTCAGCGCATCTTCGAAAACACCGAAAGCGCGCTCCATCTCCTCCATCGTGCCCAAAGAGATCCGGGCGCGCTTCGGGTAGAGCTTCGACCCGCCGCCAATGCGCACGCCGCGCTCGCGGCACGCTTTTTTAAAGTCCTCGTTCGAGCTGCGGATGTCGATATAGACGAAGTTCGCTTGCGAGTCGGTGTCTTCGTAGCCCGCGTCATGGAAAAACTTCCGCGTCGCGCGACGTACCACTTCGTTTCTCTCGACCTCCTTCGCGAGGTACGGCTTATTGCCGAGCGCCACCACCGCGCCGACACGCCCTGGAACGCTCGTGAACATATCCATACCTCGCCAGTCGGACATCTTTTTGATGGTGTCCTCGTGCGAGACGCCGTAGCCGAGACGAAGGCCCGCCATCCCGTAGGCTTTCGAGAAAGTGCGCGCCACCATGACGCGTGGATTCTCGAGCGCGAGCGGGATCATCGTCGCGTAGCTCGGGTCGGTGGCATATTCGTAATACGCCTCGTCGACCAGAATCGTCGTCTCGGGAGAGATCTTCAGCATCTCCAGGATGGCGGCGCGCATGTCGGGCCCCGACCACGCCGTGGCCGTGGGATTGTTGGGATTACAGAGGTAGACGAGACCCGCCCCCTTCGCCGCGCTCACCATCCTTTGCAGATCCACACGGAGAGCCGCATCCAGACCAATGCGCTCGACGGGATGGCCAAGCAACGCAGCCCGGCCGGCGCAAGTGCCGAAAGTCGGGTCGGGTGTTACCACCCCCCGGTCCGGTGTCGTGAACACGTCCGCGGCAATGAGCAGGATCTCCGACGAGCCGGCCCCGACGACCACGTTCGACTCCCGAGCGCCGTGAGCGGCTCCCAAGACCTCGCGCATTTTCGCTTGCTGTGCGAAGAAGTAACGCCCGGCGCCCGCGCCGCTTTCGCCAAGAATGCCTTGCATCGCCTCGAGGACGTGTTGTCCCGGTCCGAGCGGGTTCTCGTTGCTGCTGAGAAGAAGGTCGCTCGTCGCGGACGGCACGAACGCGGATGTCGCTGATTGGGTGCCCGCCCACGCCTCGCGACCGCGCGCTCCGACGAGAAGGGCGGCGGCGCCCGTCCCCATGCTCTTGACAAAGCTTCTTCGTGAAACAGACATGGCGCTTGTCATTCTCATGCTCATTGCGCTCATTGCACACCTCCCGCGGCGTCCGTGGCCGCAACGTCGAGCACTTCAGCGAACACGTCACAGGCGCGACGCATCTCCTCCATCGTCCCGATCGATATCCGGCAATGGATTTTCTCCATCGGCGGAAAGTCGCGTCCAACGACGACGTTCCGCTTGCCGCACGCGTCGCGAAACCCTTTCGCGGGACGGCGGAGCTCGACGAAGAGAAAGTTGGTCTGGGACTCCGTCGAGCGATAGCCGGCCTTATCGAAGAACACGCGCGTGAACGTGCGCGCCTCGCGGTTTCTTTCGCGCTCCCGTTCAATGTGGCCGGGGTCGCGCAACGACGCCACCCCGGCGGCAATCGCGAGCACGTTCGCGTTGGCGGAGAGCTTGTAGCGGCGAAGCGTCTCGACAGCGTCACGATGGCCGATGCCGAACCCGAGCCTGAGCCCCGCCATGCCGTAGGCTTTCGAGAAGGTTCGAGCGACGACGACGTTCGGCTCGCTCAAAGCAAGCGGGATCATCGAGCGATGGCCTGGATCGGTAACGTAGTCGTGATAGGCCTCGTCGACGAGAATGAGCGCCTCGGGCGCCGCGCGACGAATGGCCACGATGAAATTCTCGAGCGCGGCTGGCGGATGGATCGTCGCCGTTGGGTTGTTCGGATTGCACAAATATACAAAGCCCGCGCCGCGCGCCCGAGAAGTCATGCCGTCGAGGTCGAGCCTCAGCTCCGAATCGACGGGAACTTGGAGGCAGGTATAGCCAAGCTTGGTCGACTCCGTCACGGGAGAGCCGTAGGAGGGGTCGGCGGTGACGACGTGTCGACCACCACCCGCGAAAACCCGCACCGCGTTCCGGAGGATCTCACTCGAGCCCGCTCCGACAACGATTTGCTCCGGGTCGGCGTCGAACCTTTCTGCGATCGCCGCGGTTAGGTCGGTGCCTCCGGGATGGCTGTTGAGGGGATAGCGGCCGGATTGCTCGAGTGCGGCAATAACCGCTTCGAGCGCCCTTGGTCCGGGGCCGAGCGGGTTCTCATTCCCGCTGATGCGGATGGCATCGGCATTGGGCGGCGCGGGCGCCGCGCCGACCGCGAGTGATTCTTCGTGCCCGCGAGCCGCGATCATGGTGGCCAGGGCGGAAAGCGTGGGCTCTGGGCGCGGCCCACGGAACAAAGCTCGTCTCGTTAACGGCATCGGGACCTCCTTGCGCGCGACACTCTATCAGCATTCAGCATTCGGGCCCGCGGTTCGGTGCTGATGCGTCCCTCTGTCCTTTGCTACACTCCTTGGATGGTTCGGCGGGAGTTTTTGGCGTCCCTCAGTCTTCTTGCGTTTCAGACGCCCACGATCTCTGAGGTTCGGGTTGACGGCGGACGGTTGAATCGACATCTTGGGGCGCTCGCGCGGTTTGGGCGCACGCCCGAAGGCGGTATCAGCCGCGTCGCCTATAGCGATGCCGATCTCGAAGGACGCGCTTTTGCGATGGAGCTCATGCGGGCCGCGGGGCTCGACGCGAGTATCGACGAAGCCGGTAATATTCTTGGTCGCCGCAACGGTACGGATGCGAGCTTGCCGCCGCTTATGTTCGGATCCCATATCGACTCTGTTCCTCACGGCGGTAACTATGATGGGCAAGTCGGTTCCATGGGCGCCATCGAAGTCGCTCACACGCTGAGCGACACCGGCACCGCCACGCGCCACCCTCTCGAAGTCGTGCTCTTCCAGAACGAAGAGAACGGGAAGACGGGAAGCCGCGCGCTATCGGGTGAGATCCGAGACGGCGAGCTCGACCTTGTGTCTCACACCGACAAAACCATCGGCGAGGGCATCGCGTTCATCGGCGGCGACCCCGCGAAGCTCGATGAAGTGCGGCGTGAGCCCGGCGACATCGCCGCCTATCTCGAGCTTCACATCGAGCAAGGAGCTATCCTCGACCAGGAGTCGATCGCTATCGGCGTTGTCGAAGGCATCGTCGGCATCAAACGCTGGAACGTCACGGTTACCGGCTTCGCGAACCACGCGGGGACGACACCGATGGACCAGCGCCACGACGCCATGCTCACGGCAGGCCGTTTCGTCGACGCGGTGAACGCTGTCGCGACCGAGATGTCGGGGCGCCACGTCGCAACGGTCGGCAAGCTCGAAGCTCACCCCGGAGCGCCCAACGTCATTCCTGGCCGCGTCGAGCTCAGCCTCGAGATCCGCGATCTGGAGATGAACAAGATCGACCGCGTCTTCGAAGCGGTCGCCAAGGCAGCCCGTGAGCTTGCTGCGAGAAACGGAACGACGATCGCAATCGAGCAGTACTATTCGAGCCGCGCGGCGCCCACCGATATGCGGCTCCGCGAGCTCGTGGCGAGCTCCGCCGAGGCGCTCGGGCTCTCGACGCTTTGGATGCCGAGCGGGGCCGGCCACGACGCTCAAAGCATCGCGCGACTGGCGCCCGTGGGCATGATCTTCATTCCGAGCGTCGACGGCATCAGCCACTCCCCCAAGGAATATTCGCACCCCGAGGCTATCGAAGCGGGCGCGAACGTGCTCCTCCAAACGCTCCTTGCTACCGACGCGCTCGACCTCTCCGGTTGAGCTATACTCGCTCGTTTGTCATGCAAGAGCATTTTCGCACTAGAATGGCCCCGCTCGAGGACGAGCATTGGTGGTACCGCGCCCGCCGCTCGATCCTGGAGCGCGCCGTGGACCGCTTCGTCGGCAAGACCGGCCGCGCGCTCACCGTAGGCGTCGGCGCCACGCGTGAAGCCGAGATGCTCGCCGCGCGTACGCGCCTCGTCGCCATCGACCGCGCGCCCATCGACCCCCGGTGCAAGGACTTCGCCCTCGCGGCACGCGCCGACGCGCTTGCGCTTCCCTTCCAAGATGGTGTTTTCGACGCCGTTTTCATCTTCGACGTGCTCGAGCATATAGAGGCCGACGACCTCGTTCTGAGAGAGCTCTGCCGCGTGCTCAAGCCAACAGGCCGCTTACTCTTGACCGTGCCCGCGTTCATGTTTCTCTACGGGCGCCAAGACGTCGTGAGCGAGCACAAGAGACGGTATCGGCGCGGCCCCCTGCGCAAGCTCCTGGAAGGTTCCGGTTTCGAAGTGGAATACGACACTTATTTCAACACCGTGCTCTTTGCCCCTATCGCCGCGATGAGGTTGGCGCGAAGAGTTTTTCCCGAGCCGGCGTCGAACGGCGAGAGTGATTTCGACACCCGTCTCCCCAAGCCCATCGAGAAAACCCTCGAAACGCTCTTCTCGCTCGAGCAATATGCTATCGGCCGTGCCTCGCTTCCCTTCGGCGTCTCCATTCTCTGCTCCGCGCGCCGCAACTGAACGTCCCCACTAATGAATTTCGAAGACGAAGTGCGAAGGCGACGAACGTTCGCCATCATCTCGCATCCCGACGCCGGAAAGACGACGCTCACCGAAAAGCTTCTTCTTTACGCGAAAGCCATCCACCTTGCGGGATCGGTCAAAGCAAAGCGCGCCGCACGCTCCACGATCTCCGACTGGATGAAGATCGAGCAGGAGCGCGGCATCTCGGTGACCTCCTCGGTGCTGCAATTCAACTATGACGGGCGCGCCTTGAACCTCCTCGACACGCCGGGCCACGCGGACTTCTCCGAGGACACCTTCCGTACGCTCGCCGCCGTCGACTCGGCGGTCATGCTCATGGACCACGCGAAAGGCGTCGAGCCACGCACGTTGAAGCTTTTCGAAGTTTGCCGCATGCGCTGCCTCCCGGTCGTGACTTTCATGAATAAGCTCGACCGCTACGGTCTCCATCCGCTTGAGCTCGTCGACCAAGTCCGGGACAAGCTCGACCTCGAAGTCGCTCCAGTGAACTGGCCGCTCGGGATGGGGACGGATTTCAAAGGCGTGGTCAACCTCGCTACCCGGGAAATCATTCTTTATGAATCTGAAGGCCGGCACGGAAGCGAGATCGTGGAGGCGGAGCGCGCGAGCTTCGACGAGGCCGAGCGCCTCGTCGGCGCGGAAGCCTTCGAGCGCGTATCGGAAGAGCTCGAGCTCATCGAGCATGCGGGCGACGTGTTCTCCCGCGAGCGCTTTCTTGCTGGCGACGTGAGCCCGCTTTTCTGGGGATCGGCCATGAGCAATTTCGGCGTCGAAGAGCTCCTCAGCTTTCTCGCAAAGGAGGCTGCGCCGCCCGGTCCGAGAACAACGGAAGCCGGCGAAGCGATAAAGCCCAACGAAGATCGCTTCACCGGCTTTGTCTTCAAGATCCAAGCGAACATGAATCCCCGCCATCGGGACGGGATAGCGTTCATGCGTGTCGTGAGCGGCAAGTTCGAGCGCGGGATGGACGCGGTGATCGGACGCTCGGACGAAATCTTGCGCCTCTCGAAGCCGCATACCTTCATGGCGCAAGAGCGCTCGCTCGTCGAAAAAGCCTGGCCGGGCGACATCGTCGGCCTCTACAACACGGGAAAGCTTCGTGTCGGCGATACGTTGTCAAACGGGAGCGGTATCAAGTTCGCGGGAATCCCGCGCTTCGCGCCCGAGCATTTCGGCCAGCTCAGGCTAAAAGACCCGATGAGGCGCAAAGCGCTCGATACGGGGCTCGAGCAACTCTCGCAGGAAGGCGTCATCCAGCTCTTTTTCACGCCCGGACAAGGGAGGCAGAACCCGTTCCTCGGCGCAGTCGGTATCTTGCAGTTCGAAGTGCTCAAAGAGCGGCTACGCAACGAGTACAAGATCTCGGTGATTTTCCAAAAAGCGTCGTTCAGCCGCGCGCGCTGGGTAAGCGGCAAGCCCGAGGGCCTCGAGTGGCTTCGCACAACGCACGGCTACCGCGTCGTCGAGGACCGCAACGGACTGCCCGTCGTGCTCACCGACTCGAACTGGAACTTGAGCTATGCGCTCGAGAACGCGCCCGGGCTCGAGCTCTACGACATCGAGCCCCTGTAAATCAATGTAAACCCGCTATATTGGTCCTGTGGGACCACGACTCATCCTGCTCGGGGCCATCGGCCTAGCCATTTCCTTCGCGGGACTCTGGCTCGACATCGGCTTCATCGCGCAGCCGTTCTACACCTATGCGTGGTGGAGCTACATCTTCATGCTCGATGGCTTCGTAGCTTTCCGACGCGGCAGCTCACTTCTCACGACCCGCCGCCGGCATCTTCCGACCATCCTTCTTTGGTCGGTCACGTTCTGGTATTTTTTCGAAGTCCTGAACCTCCGCTATCAAAACTGGTACTACGTCGGCGTTCTCGGAGTGGGCTCGGTAGGGGACGCGCTCTATGGTGCGCTCTTCGCAGCGGCCGCTTTCGCGACCGTGTTCATGGTACTCTTCGAAACCTACGAAGTGCTGACGGCGCTCGGGCTCGCGAGCCGGGTGGTGATCCGTCCGCGCCAGCTCGCACCCTGGGTTAGCTACGGTGTGCAGAGTCTCGGCGCGGTGATGGTTACGCTATCGCTCGTGTTCCCCTACTACCTCGCACCGCTCGTTTGGGGAAGCTTGACCTTTCTCGTCGACCCTTGGAAGTACCGGCGCGGGGCTCGATCGATCCTCTCCGATTTCGAGCAACGGCCATCTCGGCGTTGTGGTGCGCTTGCTCGTCGCTGTTCTTCTTTGCGGTCTCGTCTGGGAGAGTCTCAATTTTATCGCCCTGCAAAAATGGATCTACACCGTCCGTGGCTTGGAAGAGCTCAAGATCTTCGAGATGCCGGCTCTCGGCTTTCTCGGTTTTCCCGCGCTCGCGCTCGACGCTTTTGCCGCCTACGCAGCAATCGCTTATCTCTTCCACGCGAACAGAACGTGGGAGCACCCCGACGAAGTGAGCCAACGGCTCGAGCCGCGCGCACCTCTCGCTACGAGAGCTTTCGCGGCCATGCTTCCGCTGCACCTCGTCTTTTGGGGCGTCGTCGGCCTTCTGGCGATGACAACGAATGTCGGCTCCCTTCAGCTCGAGCTCGAGCATCTCGACACGCTTCCGCCTAGCGGCGCGGCGACCCTCGAGGTCCAAAACATTCGCCGTCCGTAGCATCTTCTCCCAGCGCTCGAAGAGCCCGGCAGACGGGATCGTATCCGAGAAAGCCTCGAGTTCACCGACAACGACATGAAGGAGCTCTACGAAGAGATCCGGCTGCTCACCCACAAAGGGATCGGAAACCACCACGGTGCGCACTTGCGGCGGCTCGGCTATCGCCGCGTCGAAGATCTCCGCGGCGCGGATGTAGAAGCACTCTACGCGAAGCTCAAGGCGGCCCGCGACGGCGCGCGCTTTCCCGCCTTACGCCCGAGCATGGTCCGCGTCTGGGTGCTTGCCGCCGAAGCAGAACGCTAGCCGGTAATTTCTGTCCTCCCGCGGGGACAGCATCCAACCGGTCAGCAAACTCGGTTTTCCCGGCGAACGTCATAAGGAACAACCAGTTACGGGGCTTCCGCCAAGTTGGTACTCGGCTTGCTATAGCAAGAAGTCGAACCTCGCCAGAGCCCGAGGGGGCGTAGGCGAGACACAAAAAGGAGAATCATCATGAAGAAGTCGGTAGGGTTTCTCGGCGCGCTTTTTCTGAGCTTCACCGCCATGGCTACGGCTGACGGATTGGGCGATGAGACCGTCCGGCTGGTGGTTCAAAGCGAGCTCGAAAAGGCGCACGTCACTCATGGAGGCGGGCCTTTCGTTGCCGTCGACGAGAGCGTCGTCACGCTGACGGGGCGCGTCGAGAGCCTTTGGGCCAAGAAAAAAGCCGTCAAGGCTGCAATGGATGTCGACGAAGTCGCCGCGGTCGACGACCAGCTCGAGATCGCGTTCGGAGAGAGCGACCAAAAAGTCGGCGAAGCGATCGCCAAAGAAGTCAGACGTTACGCGTTTTTTACCGTCTATGACGACGTCAACATCGCGATTCACGAAGGGGCCGTCGTCTTGACCGGTCGCGTCACCATGCCTTTCAAGTCGGAAGAGATCGAGACCCGCGTCTCCAAAGTCCTGGGTGTTCAGAGCATCGCGAACGAGATCGGAACCCTGCCGACCAATATCGGCGATCAGCGGATCCGGGCGAATCTGTCCTATCGAATTTACAGCGACTCGCTCTTTCGCGACTACGCGTTTCGCGTCAACCCGCCCATTCATATCATCGTGGAACGCGGCAAGGTCGCTTTGACAGGCGCGGTGCGCACCGAGGTGGAAAAGCGCAAAGCCGAGATCATCGCACGCTCCACCTTCGGAGTGTTCCGAGTGGAGAACCGCCTCACGGTCGACGACTAGACTAGACAAGCCTGCGTGGAGCCGTCTCCGGGCGGCTCCGCGCAAAATAGGCACTCCGCCCTTTCGGAGCGCCTATTTGTTTTGGCTGGAGGAGCTACTCGTAGTGAAGCGCCGTGACCGGCTCCACACGCATAGCCCGGTATGCTGGGACGAGACAAGCGACAAGAGCAACCGCGAGCAGGATTGCCGGGACGGTCACGAATGTCGAAAGATCGGTCGCGCTCACGCCAAACAGGAACGACGACACGAAGCGCGAAAGTGCTGCCGCCAATACGAGCCCAAACACCAGACCGATGCTCGCGAGAATCAACCCTTGCGTCAGCACCATCTTCACGATTCGCGACTCTCCCGCGCCGAGCGCCATGCGAATGCCAATCTCGTTCGTTCTCTCGGCCACAATGTAGGACATGACGCCGTACGTCCCCACGGCCGCGAGGAGCAAGGCGAGCACGGCGCGAGGAGTACGGGGAGCTCGAGGTGGCTCGGAATCACTGAACGTGTTTGCGGGTCGCCTGGAGCTCGGCGAATGGCAACGTCTCTTTCTCGTTGAGCTTGACGGGCCGCGGACCCGATCCTTCTCGATCATGGCAATGGGAGCGCTCGAGTGATTTAATCTAGATCCATGGAGATCCTCGGCATCGACGTCGGCGGCTCGGGAATCAAGGGAGCCCCAGTCAACACCGAACGGGGAGTCCTTCTCACAAAGCGTTACCGGCTGCCGACGCCAAAGCCCTCCACGCCGGAAGCCACCGTCCGAACCATCGTCGCCATCGTGCGTCACTTCAAGTGGAAAGGTGCGGTGGGCTGCGGGTTTCCCGGCGTGGTGCGCGGCGGCATGGTGCTGACGGCGGCGAACGTGTCCAGAAAGTGGATCGGTGTACAGGCCGATGTGCTCTTGACGGAAGCCTCGGGCTGCGAATTCACGCTCACGAACGACGCCGACGCGGCGGGGCTGGCCGAGATCCGCTTTGGCGCAGGCCAAGGCCGAGAAGGTGTTGTCATGATGATCACTCTAGGGACGGGAATTGGCACCGCGCTCTTCAAGGACGGCAAGCTCGTCCCGAACGTCGAGCTTGGACGCCTCGAGCTCGACGGCAAAGTAGCGGAGAAGTGGGCTTCTGAGAAAGTGCGGCGGGACAACGCGCTCAGCTGGAAGAAATGGGCGAAACGCGTCAACACCTACCTCGACCGGATACACACCTATTTTTGGCCGGACCTCATCATCCTCGGCGGAGGCGGCAGCAAGAACTTCGAGAAGTTCGCGCCCTATCTCTCGACGCCATGCGACGTTGTGCCCGCAAAGCTCCACAACGGCGCCGGAATCGTCGGCGCAGCCCTGATAGGAGCGAACAAAACTTGAGCCAATCTCGTCTTACTGATAGGCGGTTCAGCAGAGGAGGGCTATGTCTCTACGGTTGCGGATAAGCGGCGCCGGCCAGCATGAAGAGATTCGCCGGAGTCTCGAAGAGCATGGCGCCGACGTCTCGAGCGCGGAAGGAGCCGAGCTCGTGCTCGTGGCAGAAGACGGTGCCGAGCCATCCGTCGCGACGAAGTTGTGACAAAAGCGCCATGACGAGGAGCTGCTCATCGCCTCGTGAGGTGCCTCGAGCGGCGTCTGGAACCGCATCTATCGAAAGTGGCTCGGCCTTCCTTACTTCGATTACACAAGCAGCCTGCGGCTCTACCACGCATCAGCGTTGAGGCGCGCGGGAGCGGAAGTTGCGCGGCCTCTCGAAGCTCTCGTCAAACTTCACGTGGAAGGGTTCAAAATCAAGGAGCTGCCCGCACCGACACGAGCGAAAGAAACACGACTAGGAATCATTGAGCTCGCGAGACTTCGCAGTGTGCGGCGATCGCCGGACGCTGCCGATACCGAAGAGCTGAGCTTTGACAAGCATCTCAAGAAACGACAAGAGCTCATCGTCAGCTATCTGGAGGTCGACGTCCCATTTCTCAACGTCGGCTGCGGGTCCGATCGCTTGATCCAGAGTGTGGCGAAAGGTGTCGGGCTCGACGGTGACGTTCGCAAAGTTCGCTACCTCAGAAACCGCGCCCCCGCCGTGGTTTCTGCGACACGCTGAACAGGCCGCCCTCGAGCCGAACAGATGGATGCCATGGAATTACATGGACCAGCTGACGTCATTACACTCCGAATGACCGCCAGACAAGCGCTCGCCACACGAAACGATCGGGCCGCGTGACCAGCGACGCCACCATGTGAGCCTAGGCATCCTTACCGAAAGGACACCCTCGACGAAATACCCGAGCACGTCGTGAGAATCCCCATAGAGCCACTGAGTGCCGGGCTGAAACTGCAACGGTTCCCGCGCTAGGCCACTCATGTGCTGGGCGAGTGTTTGGTACGTGTACTTCTCGAGACGGGTGAGAGGATCTTTCACGCCCGACGTGTGCGTGAACAAGTCGTGTGGAGAGAGCTCTCGTCGGCGAGAAGCACAAGCGCGAGACGCCGAACGGCATGAAGCTCGAGACGATCGCCGAGCGCGAAGGAAGCGCCATCGGCATCGAAGAGAAAATGGAGCGCGGTCAGATCGATCGCAAGTTCGAGCTTTCGCCCGATGGGGCCACGATGATCATGACTTTGACCGTCAAGTTCGGCCGGATGAAGGATCCGGTCGTCATTCGGACGGTTTACGAGAAGGCGGGAGCCGCAGACTAGCCGCCTGCGGCTTTTTTCTCTGCTTCTTTCTTAGCGGCTTCTTGCTCTTCTTCGATCGCCATCCGGTCGGCGTCCGTCAGGACGTCCATGAGCTCCCAGGCCAGCTTCTGCGGGCCGGGAACCATGCCGAGAAGGTCGGGGTCCTCTCCCGTCGCGTCCAATTTGACGCGGTCCGTATTCCGCTGGACCCGCCGTTCCGCTTTGATCCGCTGTTTCTCCTGACGAGCACGTTCTTTTTGACGCTTGATGAACGTCTGTCGACTACGATTCGCCATAGGCAGACCTCCTGTTTTGAACTGTTCTTTGGCCGGGGCAGTTGAGGATGCCTTTCAAGGCCCACCGAACAAAGGCGTTAGCCAAAGATGTATTTTAGTACAGTAGAAACGCCCGAGCAAGGGCGCATTAATCCGTGGGCGAACCGTCCAAGAATCCCTCAAGCGGGCGCTCCTCGGCGCCATTCTCGTCGCAGGCCGCGTAGACTAGCTCGCCCGACGCGTACATCGCGACCCCTGCATATTCGCCCTTCTTGTTCAGCACGAAAAAGCGCAGATTGAAGCTCGGGAGCACTCGTGCAAGAGGTCAGCATGCTTCTCGCCTACGAAGTCACGCGCGATTTTCCGCTGAGCCCCCTTCCTATAGAGACGCCACTCGAAAAAATGACGGCGTACGTTCTCAACGGCAAGAAGATCGTCTTCGTGTCCATCCTGCGAGCCGGTAATGGCATCCTTGACGGAATGCTGCGCATTCTGCCTTCAGCCCGCGTAGGTCACATCGGGATCTATCGCGATCCGAAATCGCTCGTCGCCGTAGAGTATTACTGCAAGATGCCGCCAGACATGGAGAGCCGCAACGCCATCATCGTCGACCCGATGCTCGTAACAGGCCACTCGGCGATCGCCGCCGTGGACCGTCTCAACGAAACGAAGCCGCGCTCGACAAAATTCGTTTGCCTTGTGCGTCGAAGGACGGGATCGCGTCGTTTCACGAAAATCACCCGGACGTCCCCACCTACACCGCGGCGGTCGATGACGAGCTCGACGAAAAAGGCTACATCTTGCCGGGACTCGGCGGCGCGGGGGACAGGCTGTACGGAACGCGGTAGAGATCCTCGGTCCGAGCGTCCACGTTGTGGTGAACCTCACCGCTGATCTGGCTAATGACGAGAAATCGTCCTCGATGGTTTGATTTCTCCGAACGATCTCCCAAGCCTTATAGCCTACCGAAGCTTGCTTTGATTATCATATTATCATATAATCTGATCATTGTGGCACGGAAAAAGCGCGTCACCGATCGAGTGCGTGAAACCCCGCGGGACTATGGGCCACCTAGGAAGATCTCGGCTACGGAAGCGTCGCGGAGCTTCTCCGAACTATTGAACCGGGCGAAGTATCGCGGCGAGAGTTTCATCATCGAGCGCGGCGGCGAGCCCATCTGTGAGATCGGGCCGGCCGCGCCGACGCGATTTACTGGCCGAGACCTCGTCTCGCTATTGAGCTCCCTTCCTTCGGTGGATGCGGGCTACCTCGAAAGCGTGGAATCAGCAATCGAGAATCAACCGAGGCTACCTGGTTCACCTTGGGGGCGTTGATCGACTCGAGTGTGCTGATCGCGGGCGAGCGTGGTGAGCTCGACCTCGACACGATCCTCGAACGGGACGCTCACACGGAGCTCGCGCTTTCAGCCATCACCGTCTCCGAGCTTCTTCATGGAGTGCATCGCACAAATACGGAATCGAGGCGCACTCGGAGAGAAGCCTTCGTTGAAGCGATACTGACGTCGTTCCCCATTATCAGCTTCGATTTCGTCGCCGCGCGTACCCATGCCCGACTCTGGGCGCGCCTTTTATCCAAAGGGCGCACGATTGGCGCGCACGATCTACTGATTGCTGCAACAGCGATATCCAGAGGACTCCGCGTCGTGACTCGCGATCAGAGAAGCTTTCCGGACATCCCCGGCCTCAGCGTAGACGTCTGGTGAACTACCCGCTATTCGCTTCGCTTCAATGCCTCTGAACGAAATAGGAGCCCGTTACGACAAGCAGCGCTCCAACGAAGAGCTCGGGGCCCACTTGCTCCCCCAGGACGAGCCAGCTCAATAGAACGCCGAAGAGCGGCTGTGTCAGATACACGGTCGCGACGCGCGACGGCGGAAAGTTCTTCAGAAGCCACGTCTGCAAGAGAAAGGCGAAGCCGGCGATCACGATGCCTTGATAGAAGAGCGCCATTCCGAAGCGGGCCGTGTATTGTGTCGGGTCGGTCTCGAATAACGCGCTAGCGGCGAGAAAGCTCAACGTGCCCACGCCCGCCTGCGCAAGCAAGAGCTTTTCCACCGCGATCCCTTGCGCCGAGCGCGACAGGACGATCTGCCGCCCGCCGAGTAGAAGCGACGAGACGACGAGTAGGCCGTCACCCAGAAGCGTTCCACCTTCGCCGCGAAGGCTCGTGATGAACACCACGACAACACCGCTATAGGCGACGATCGCGCCGAGCACGCGCGGGCGTGTAAGCCTGTCGCCGGGCACGAGAAAGTGAGCCAATACCGAGGTCCATAGGGGATAGGCGCTCATGATGACCGCGGCGTGGCCGGCGCTCGTGTGGTTTTGTCCGATGTTCATGAAGGCGAGCTGGGAGGCGAACAGGCATCCTAGCCCGATGAGTGCCGCCCACTCGTGGCGTTCCACGCGGAGCGACTGGCTGCGAAAAGCCGCCGCCGCAAGCACGATGAGCCCGCCGAGCACGAAACGCATCCATCCCAAACGCAAGGGCGGGCAGTCCTCGAGCCCGGCTTTAACCGCCACGGGATTGCCTCCCCAGAGCACGGAAAGGGACAGCGCGAGCCCGAGCGCGCCTTTCGTCAGTTTTTCGTGTCTCAAGCCCGCACATCTTATAGGATCGCACGCCTGGACTTGACGATGCACGAAAACGAAGAGACCAATCTCGGCGCCTTTCGAGAGATTCCTTTCATGGGCGTCATCTTCGTCGTCCCGAATGGAGCAATCTCGGCCAAGGCCAGCCCGAAATCGGCCCGATGGCGGGCGCACCGGCGCGGATTGCCGACGTCCATATCGAGCCCGAGGACCATGCCTACGGGCCCCTCGAAGGCATTCCCGAGCTGCGCGAAGCCGTGGCAGCGCATTACAACCGTCTCTACCGCAAAGGCATGAAGAGCCAATATTCGGTGGAGAACGTTTGCATCGCGCAGGACGGACGGCTCGCGCTTTCACGAGCCATGATGGCCCTCGCGGCGACGAGCGTCGGCTACCAAACGCCCGACTACACCGCTTACGAGGACATGTTCAACGTGCATCTGGCGCGGATCGACACCCATCTCGTGCGGGCGCGGCCGGAGGACGGCTTCGTCATCCCAGCGGAGCGGCTCGAGCAAGAGCTTTCGGAGAGAGACCTGGGAGCTTTCATCATCTCGAATCCGTGCAATCCCACCGGAGCACTTCTCGAGGGCGACGAGCTCGAGCGATGGATCGCGATAGCGCGCCGCTTCGAGCTCTCGTTGCTTCTCGACGAATTCTACAGCCACTTCATCTACAAGGCAGACGGCGCGCGGGAGACCGGCCGGTCAGCGCGGCAGCCTATATCGAAGACGTGAGCCGCGAGCTCGTCCTTCTGTTCGACGGGCTCACGAAGAGTTTTCGCTACCCCGGCTGGCGTATCGGCTGGACGCTCGGGCCTCCCGATATCATCGAGAGTCTCGCCCGCACCGCCTCGGCGCTCGATGGCGGTCCGTCCCGGATTGCGCAGCGCGCCGCACTACGAGCGCTCGAGCCGGAGCGAGCCGATCAAGAAACGACGCGCTCCGTGAGGTCTTCTCGCGCAAGCGAAACCTCATGCTGAAGACGCTGAAAGATCTCGGGATTGGCTTCGCGCACGAGCCGCTCGGGACGTTTTATTGTTGGGGCAGCCTCGAGAGCTTGCCCGAGCCTTTCAATGACGCGATGAGTTTTTTCTGGAAAGCGCTCGACCACCAGGTCATGACCGTCCCTGGACAGTTCTTCGACGTCAACCCCGGAGGCTTTCGGAAAGCGCCGTCTCCTTACGAGAAGTGGATGCGCTTTTCTTTCGGCCCACCCATGGACAACATGGTGATGGGCCTCGAACGCCTGACCAAGATGCTCGGTTCTTGACGTTTAGCCGATGGGCTCGCCGTCCGCGTCGAGGTGTGTCAGCTCGCCGAACTCGAGCGATGCCACACCGGCCGCAACCTTCTCCGCGTCACCGATGACGAGCAAGATCGCGTCTTCCGTGCTCAAGTACTTGGACGCAGCCGCTTCGAGCTGTTCCTTCGTGATCAACTCGATTTTGTCCGTGTAGCGGCTCATCTCGTCGAGCGGAAGCCCGTAACCGTTGAGCTCAGCGACTTTCCCCGCGACTTGCGCGAGCGTCTCATAGCGCTGGGCGAACCCGCGCACGAGATTTTCTTTCGCGTGGGCGAGCTCTTCGTCGGTGACGGGACGATCCCACGTGGCGAGCGCGTCGAACTCCGCGATCAACTGCTCGAGAGCGTCCTTGGTGACCGAGCTCTCCACCGGCGCCGAGCCGACGAGGATACTTTGAAGCGTCGCGAAGCGGATCGACGAGGAAGCACCGTAGGTGAAGCCCTTGTCTTCACGAAGGTTCAAGTTGAGACGACCCGAGAAGCCGCCGCCAAGGATGTTGTTGAGCACCTCGAGGATGTAATAGTCCTCGGTGTTCCGTGGGGGCGCAAGCTTGGCGAGGCGGAGCTCGGATTGCGCCGAGCCCGGGCGGTCGACGAAATAGGTGACGCGGGACGGAGGGGCGACTTTCTCGACCTTTGCTTCACCGAAAGCCTCGACCTCCCAATGGCCGAGCGAGCGCTCGGCGAGGGATTCCGCTTCCTCGAGACCGATATCACCGACCATGATGAGCACCACATTGCTCGGCGCGTAATGCGTCAAATAGAACTGCTCGAGCTCGGCGCGCTGCATCGCTTCGACGGATTTCTCTTCTCCCGAGATCGGCCAACCGTAGGGGTGGCTCTTTCCGAACAGGGCCCTGCGGATCGCCTTTCCGGCAATCGCGCCCGGGCTCACGCGGTCCTGAAGAAAACCGTCGAGTCGCTGCTTGCGACACCGTTCGAGCTCCTCTCCGGGAAAGCCCGGATGGAGGAGCACGTCCGCCATCAACTCGAGCGAGTCGGGTAAGTGGCGTTTCAGCGCGTCGAGCGACACCACGCTCCACTCACGGCTTCCGCCGGTCGAGAGATGACTTCCCATGCGGTCGAGCTCGGCTTCGATCTGAAGCGACGTTCGCGTGGTCGTCCCTTCTTCGAGCATCTCGGCAGTCATGGATGCGAGGCCACTTCTCTCGAAGCTCTCGGCGGTGGCGCCCACTTTCACTACGAGCGCGGTGGCAACTTTCGGAATCTCACGACGTTCGACGACGTACAGCTTGAGCCCGTTCGAAAGCTTGGTCGAGGCGACTTCGGGCACGTGGAAGGCGGGGCTCTCCTTGAGCACGGGCTTGTTTGAGCGATCGGGCTCATCGCGATCCTCGGTCGTCGATGTCTCGGGAAGATAACTCACTACGAGCCGCGGCTTGAGCAAGTAACGCTTGGTCGCTTTTCGAATATCTTTGGCCTGGACGTCTTGATATCTCTGGTAATCCGCTTCGATGAAATCAGGCGAGCCGAGAAAGGTTTGATACATTGCGAGACGGTCGGCTTTCCCACCGAAGCCTCCGATGCGCTCGAGACCGGACAGGAAATCGAACTCCTGTCCCGCCTTGATGCGCGCCATCTCGTCATCCGTCGGCCCTTCCTTGGCAAGGCGGCCCACCTCTTCGTCGATGAGCTGCTCTAATTTCGCGAGCGGTGTCCCTGGCCGAGCGGTGGCGACGATGCCGACGAGGCCGGCAATCTCGAGGCTGTAATTGAAAGCACTCACGTCCGACGCCAATTGCTCGTCGTAAACGAGCCGCTTGTAAAGACGCGAGTTCTTGCCGTCCGCGAGCACGGTCGAAACGAGGTCGAGCGCGGCATCATCGGGCTCGAAGAAAGCCACAGCAGGCCAAGCCATGTAAACACGTTCCTGCGGTACGCGGTCATAGACCGTAACACGCCGGTCCGTGTCGAGCGTCACTTCGTAGCGCTCGGGCCGCTCGAGCGGTGGGCCGGGGGGAAGCGGCGCGAAGTAATTTTCGATGAGCGCTTTGGTCGCTTCGCGATCGAATTCCCCCGCGATAGTGAGCACACAATTATTCGGCGCATAGAACTTCTGGAAAAAGGCGTGGATGTCCGTAAGAGACGCGCTCGATACGTCCTCCATACTCCCGATGATGTGCCACGAATACGGGTGGCCTTTGGGAAAGAGGTTCTGGAAGAGCACTTCGACGGCGCACCCGTAAGGAACGTTGTCCATGCTCTGGCGCCGCTCGTTCTTGACGACGTCGCGCTGGTTGTCGAGGTTCTCCTGAGTCACCGCGTCGAGGAGATAGCCCATCCGGTCGGACTCCGCCCAGAGCACGAGCTCGAGCGAGCCGGAGGGAACCGTCTCGAAGTAATTCGTGCGATCGAAATTCGTCGTGCCGTTGATACCGCCTTGCGAGATGTTCGCGCCGGCGCGCTCCATGAGCGAGACGTACTCGCCCTTCACGTTGCGCGAGCCTTCGAACATCATGTGCTCGAACAGATGGGCAAAACCGGTCTTACCGGGCTGCTCGTTCTTCGAGCCGACGTGGTACCAGAGATTGACGTGCGCGACCGGGAGCTTGTGGTCATCGTGAAAGATGACCTGAAGGCCGTTCGGGAGGCGGTAGGTCTCGAAATCGATGCGCGGAACAATACCAGCTTTGGTGCCAGCTTTCGTTTCCTGACTCAACGAAACTCCCTCCAGTGTGGTGAGCTTGTTCTCTAGATGCGGGTTCTCTATATAATACCGTTTCGGGAGGCATTATGGAGCTCGCGATTTTAGCGTGGTGGGTTCTAGCCCAAGACTTCTACACCGCCACAAAAACGCCGGAGGAGATGGCGAACCGCCAGGCGGTTTTCGAGACGACGCGGGGCGAGTTCATCATCGAGTTTTTGCCCGAAAAGGCTCCGAATCACGTTGGCTACGTCATGAAGCTCATCGAGGAAGGCGCCTATAACGGCACCGCCTTCCATCGCCTCATCAAGTACGGCATCGTGCAAGGTGGCGATCCGAAGACCAAGGACGTGGACGCGGTCGCCGAATATGGCACTGGCGGGCTGGGCTTTTTGAAGCGCGAGCTCAGCGACGCGTTGCACTTACGGGGCGCGCTCTCCGCAGTTCAAGTCCCCGGCGACCCGGACAGCGCCGGCTCGCAGTTCTTCATCGTCGTCACCGACCAGCCGGCTCTCGACGGCCAGTACACCGTCTTCGCCCGTGTCGTGGAAGGCATCAATCTCATCCAAACGATCTCGGAAATGGAAACGGACGAGAATGGCCTCCCCACGGAGCGCATCGAGATCACTAACGTCACGCTGCGCGACAAGCCGCCGCCGGAAATCCCGCCGTTCTCGACAGAGACGGTGGAGGAGCTCGCGACCTATCGCGCAGTGCTCGAGACGTCGTTCGGCGAGATCACCATGGAGTTCTTCCCCCACCTCGCGCCCAATCACGTGCGGAATTTTCTGCGTCTCGCGAAGATCGGCCTCTATGACGGGGTCACGTTCCACCGCGTGGTGCCCGGATTCGTGATCCAGACCGGGTTCGTCGAGACCCGCGCCGAGCCCCCGTCGGAGCGCCTCATGAAGTATTTTGGGAACATGGAGCCTGAGTTCAACGACACGTCCCATGTGGCCGGCATCGTTTCCATGGCCCACGGCGAAGATCCCGCGAGCGGCAATTCTTCTTTTTTTATCGTCACCGGAAACGCTTCGCCGCTCGACAACTTGTACACCGTCTTCGGCCGCATCGTCGACGGCATGGATGTCGTCCAGCAGATCGAAGCCGTGCCGGCAGAGAACGAAGCGCCGCTCGAGCGCGTCGAGCTCATGAAGGTCCGCATAGAGCAAATAGACGAACATTAAGGGCCCGCGCGATATGATGCCACGATGACACGGAGAAACACGTCTCATGCCTGACATAGACGTCGCCATCATCGGCGGCGGGCCAAGCGGGCTAGCGGCTGCAATCGAATGCACCAAGAACGACCTCTCCTACGTGGTGATCGAAAAAGGGTCGCTCGTGGATGCGATCCGCCGCTTCCCCATCAACATGGTGTTCTTCACGACACCGAACCTGCTCGAGATCGGAGAGCTGCCGCTCGTCTGCTCCCGGGAGAAGCCGACTCGCCTCGAAGCGCTCAAATATTACCGGCGTGCCGCGGAGTACTATCGCTTGTGCACGAAGCTCTATGCGCGCGTCGACGCGGTGCGAAGGATAAACGGCCACTTTCAGGTCGAGAACTCTTTCACGCGCGGCCAGGTCGGTACACCCGAGCTACTCACCGCTAGAAAACTCGTCGTCGCGACCGGCTATTACGACAACCCGAACTATCTCGGCATCCCGGGTGAAGATCTCCCCAAAGCGTCGCATTACTACGTCGAAGCGCATCCTTACTATGGGCTCGATGTCGCGGTGATCGGGGGCGGAAATTCCGCCGCCGAGACGGCTCTCGACCTCTTTCGCTCCGGCGTCAAGGTGCGCCTCATCCATCGCAACAAAGAAATGTCGACGCAAATCAAGTATTGGGTGCGCCCTGATATCAATAACCGCATCTCCCGTGGCGAGATCGAAGCGCATCTCGAGACCGAGGTCGAAGCGATCTTGCCCGACAAGCTCGAGCTAAAGAACAAGAAAGGCGAGCGCTACACGATTCCGAACGATGCCGTGCTTGCCCTGACCGGATACCGACCGGACTACACGTTCCTCGAATCGATGGGTATCACGATCGACAACGAAAGCAGCAAACCGCACACGGATCCTGAAACGTGCGAGACCAACGTCTCCGGCATCTATCTCGCGGGCGGCATCGTCGCGGGACGGCAAACGAACAAGATCTTCATCGAGAACGGCCGTTTTCACGGACAAAAGATAGTCAAGCATCTGTCCTCCTCGTGAGCATTAATACCGTCACCGTCATCCGAAACGCTCGGATCATCGACGGGACCGGTGCGCCGGAGAGGACGGGCGACGTCGGGATCGAGGACGGGCGAATCGTTGCGCTCAGCCCAAATGACGCCGACGCCATTAGCGCGGAGCACGTGCACGCGATCGATGCGGGTGGCAGAGTCCGGGCACCGGGGTTCGTGGACATCCACTCGCACGGGGATCTCGTGCTCGCTTGGCCTTCTGAAAAAAGGCTCGCGCTCATAGAGGGCCGCATCGCTCAAGGCATCACGACGGCAGTGATCGGCAATTGCGGCCTCGGCGCCTCGCCCCTCTTCGGCCATGGCAGCGAGCTCCTGCCTCAAATCAATAGCTGGATGACGCCGGCGCCGTTCGACTGGAGCTGGCGCGACCTCGACGGCTACTTCACGCATGTGGAGACGCTCGGGCTTCCCATAAACGTCGCAAGCCTCGTCCCTCACGGCGCGCTGAGACTCGGCGCCGCTCATCTCGCCCCGGGAGAGACAGACGACGCCACACGGTAGATGATGACCGCGGCGCTCGATGGCGCGCTCGCACAAGGCGCTTTCGGCTTGTCGGCCGGACTCATCTACCCACCAGGCAACTACACATCGACCGACGAGCTGACCCTGCTTGCCCGCCGTCTGGCTTCTTACGACCGCACCTTCACGTGCCACCTTCGAGGCTCGTTCCTGCGCATGGAGCAGGACGCGCGCGACGAAGGCGTGCATCTGACCGCGGACATGTTTCCTTATCCCGTCGCGGCGACGATGATGCTCGCCATCTACCCGCCATGGTCGCTCGAAGGCGGGCTGCCGCGTCTTCTCGAGCGCTTGCAGGACCCTGCCACTCGGGAGCGCATCCGACACGACATCGAGACGGTGGCGCCCGAATGGCCGCCGTGGAAAGACAAAGGCTGGCCGCACAACCTCGTAATGGCCGTCGGCTGGGACCGCATTCATATCTCCACCGTGGGCTCGGAGACGAACCAGGCCATCTCCGGCCTCTCGCTCGCTGCGCTCGGGGCGAAGCGACAGGCATCTCCGTTCGACGCGATCTCCGACCTCATGGTCGAAGAAGACGGCAATGTCGGCCAGTTCGTTCTCGACATTACGGGCGAAGAGGGTCTGCGCGAGCTCATCCGGCGACCGGATATCGCGTTCATTACCGACGCCAACGACTACGGCAAAGGCAAGCCTCACCCAGCAGCTTATGGAAGCTTTCCCCGCGTGCTCGGACGCTACGTGCGCGAGGAATCGATCCTTAGCCTTCCGGAAGCCATTCGCCGAATGACGTCTTTGCCGGCCGACACGATCGGGCTAAAAGGTCGGGGCCGGATCGAGAAAGGCGCCTTTGCCGACCTCGTCATCTTTGACCCCGCTGCGATCCGCGACGAAGCCACGCTCGAGCAGCCGCGCCAGAAAGCGAAAGGAATCGAGACGGTCATCGTGAACGGGAAGGTCACCTACCAAAACGGGCATCCGACCAACGAGCTTCCGGGGCACGTTCTTCGCGCTTAGCCCGGTGCCTCCAGTTGGTACGGGGAAGAGCAAGAGAAAAGAAAGGAGAGGTGGGGATAGGGAGATAAAACACGGCCATTCTTTCTTATCCCCACATCTCCTCCTATCCCCACCTCCCCTTTCTCTTTTCTTTTCCAGTGGCCTCCCCGCTATGGACGTTGCGATTGCTGGCTTTTACAATAGGCGTCATGGCCTTTCTCGACCGCTTTGTTTCTGACATCATCAAAAAGTCGACCGGATTCAACGCGCGCTCTATCGTGCGCATGGTCGGCGGCAAGAACATTCTGCTTCTCGGAGGCGCGGCTCTCGCGGCGGCGCTTGCGGCGGATAAAATGGGCGGGTCGGAGAAGCCGACTCAGCCCGCTGTCCCGCCCGTCCCAAATGCCACGCCCCCGCCGCTCCCAGCGGCGCCCCCGCCACTGCCTCCTCCTCAGGAGCTTCTTTTTGCGAACGTGCGCACGATGGTTGCCGCGTCTCTCGCCGATGGTCAGCAGCACGACGACGAGAAAGAGCTCATCAATAAACGCCTCTGAGAATCGGGGCTCTCGCTCGAGCAGATCCAGCAAGTCCACGCGGATCTCGCGAAGCCGCCCACCTCTGCCGAGCTCGCGGCGCTCGTCGACAACGCCCACGACTCAGAGCTTCTATACCGCTTTGGTGCGCTCGTGGTCCTCGCGGATGACAACGTTAGCGACGGCGAAAAAGCCTGGCTCACCGAGCTCGCCAAGGCGCTCGGCATCGACGCGGCGCGACATCAGGTGCTCGATGGCGAAATCTTCGAATCTACTTGATCAGCAGAATCCTTTGGTTAACCGGATAGAACCACTCGACGCCTCTCGTGGTCACGATGGCGTCGTCTTCGAGAGGGATCCGCACTTTCGCGCCCCCGAACTCATCAGCCTTGGTATAGGCGAAAAGCTCGATCGAGAACATGTTCGACGGCTTAATCTCGTAGGTGAGACGCGTCGGGTTGAACCACGCGATCGAAGGCCCTATTCCGTGGCCGAGATTACCTACGGAGTGACAACCGATGACAACATCGGTCGTGTCCGCGTCCGTTGGCTGATTGAACTCGATGAGCGAGAATCCCGCTTCTTCTAGAGCGTGGTTGACCTGCTCGAGCATCTCACCCGCGGTAGGGCCGGCCTTGATGCTTCGCCGCACTACGTTGCGCGCTTTTAGTGCTTGATCGAAAGCGTTTTGAATTCCTGGTGGCACGGCTGTCTCGCCTTCCTTCAGAACGTAAGCGATGCGCTTCATGTCGGTAAAGAAGTTCAGATAGCCGACACCCCAATCGACCATGAGGAGCTCGCCGCGCTGAATGATGTGCTCGTTCGAGCTCGCGACGATACCCTCGGGGCCGGTCACATAGACCGACGGCATGCCGAAGGAAGATTCTAGTCCTCGCTCGAACTGCTGCTCCGTCATCCACCACGCGACGTCCTCGAGAGTCGTCACCCCTGGCGTGATGATGGCGTTCGAGAAGGCACGCTCCGCTATCTGGCGGGACATCTCTCCGGCCTCTCCAAAGGCAACGATCTCGCTGGCCACGCGGCGCGAGCGAAAATCAGAAACGAGCTTCTCCGCGGACGTAAACCTCTCCGCGTAGTCCTCCCCGAGCGTGCGCACGAGATACCCGAAGCCAGTATGGGACAGGCCGTCCGCCGCACCGATGCTCTCAGACATATTGAGGCCGATGCTCTTGGGGTCGCGCTCGGCGACAAAAGCCGCGAGGTCGAAACTTCCGCTCACGATGTCGTAGACACCGCAAGCTTCGAGCCGGCGTCCGCCCACACCGAGCGCCGCGCGCTCAATCCGCTCGTCACCACGGTCGGTGAAAATATAGAACCCGACATTCCCGACATAGCCTTCGCCGAGATCGTAGTAGAGCGGATCACGCAACCCCTCTTTTTGCATGACGATCCACATGTCGATAGCGTTCTCTTTCATGACCTCCGGGAGAATGCGGTCGAATTTCTCGTGCCGGATCTGGCACATCCGCTCCCATCGTCGGCGCGCTTCCTGTGAGAGGGCCGCTGAAACGGTGAAAAGGGACAAGAGGATGACAACGATCGAGAATCTCATGGTCTACTCCAAGCGCTCTTTTGAGGCGCAGCGGCATCCTATAGGACGAGCAGTTGCTTGGGAAGTCCGCAGCTGACAGAATCGCGCTTCGTCGGAGGAGTGAATCGTTGAGCAAGAGCGAAACAGAAAGCAAGAAACCGGGCCGGCGCTCTCGAGTGAATGAACGCCCGGGGCAAATTCTGGAAAAAGCGGCGCAACTATTTTGCGTCAAAGGGTATGACTCCACCTCCATGAGCGACATCGCTGACGAAGTGGGCATTACCAAAGCGGGCCTCTACTACTTCGTTGAGGGCAAAGAGCACTTGCTCTACTTGATTACGGATTACGGTCTCGACCTTCTCGACGAGACCGTCGTGCAACCGTTGAAAAAGCTCGAAGACCCGAAGGACTTCCTCACCGAGCTCATCAGGCTCCATACCCACATGGTGTTGAACCGTCCGAGAGAGGTCACGATCATCCTCCACGAACGAACGGCATTGACTGGTGTCTACCGGGAAAAGATATTGCAGCGGAAGAAAGAGTACATCAATTACGTGCGTAGTCTACTCATCCGACTGCAGCAACGCGGAGAGGCTCGGCAAGATCTCGACCCCACCGCGGCGACGTTTTTTCTGCTCGGCTCCCTCAACTGGATCTATCAGTGGTACAAGGTCGATGGCCCTCTCGCGGAGGAACAGCTGGCGACTGAGCTCACGAAGCTGTTTACGAGGGGCTTCTTGAAGTGAGAATCCCCCCTCTCGACTCGAAAAGGACCCTATTGGCCTTTTTGGCGCGACTTAGCGGCGGCGAAAGAATAACTCCCGATTTTTATGCAGGCTGTAGGGTGTAGTTCCACTTGGGCATGGCCTCGTCGTTGGTCAGGCCCAACTCATCCATCTGTTCGCGCGTGATCTTTACGCCCTTTTTGTAGGCCTTGCGGACGAGGTGTGCGCGAACCCGTAGCCCAGTGGTTGTGGTCGTGGTGCGGAGGTACTTGAGGAT
>Ga0310121_10000132_pt1 | contig 75489 bp, 74 predicted proteins | sample CB27_Tmax_986_MG_FD_203504 | JGI IMG/M metagenome (GOLD analysis project Ga0310121, IMG submission 203504) | Marine microbial communities from Western Arctic Ocean, Canada - CB27_Tmax_986 | ecosystem: Environmental > Aquatic > Marine > Oceanic | place: Canada: Western Arctic Ocean | collected... | reverse complement strand
CGTCGCTGAATCCGTCTGACCCGCGTTGTTCATCGGTCAATACTCCCCGTATTTTCCCTCTTCTCGCCTTGTCCGGCCGGCCCCGCGACGGTCTCGGTGTCACGCGGGACTTTCACCACGGACTGCTAGGGGTATCTCTGCGACAGTCCACGAGTCTAGATCGTGTGCGAGGCGGCGCTTTGGCGGGTATCAGCAATCGGACAACATGAGCGGAGCACGGTGAGACCGTGCAGAGCATCCACGGCGTAGAATTCGAGTGATGGTCGCGGACCCGGATCAAATCAAGCACTATCGGATTTCGGAAAAGCTTGGACAAGGCGGCATGGGGATCGTGTATGCCGCCCAAGACGAGCGGCTCGACCGCCAGATGGCGTCCGATGAGCTGGCCACCGGTCAAGACTTGACGATGCCCGGGAAGGTTGTCGGGGCCGGGGGCGATCAGTTGCTGGGTCTGAAGAGCCTGTGATACTCCATCCTCGCGTCAGCTCGTCAGCGTCGTATGAAGACCGTGTTCCGGTGGACGGCACCCGCGCGGAACCATAGCGGAGGTAGCTCTATGAGCCTGAAAGAATCCTTTCCTCGATACCTGGTGGCGACCATGATCGCCATTCTTCCGGTGGGTGCGGCCGACAGCCAGACCATCGTGCAACCGGGCGCTCCGGGAGAGCCCAGTCGGCAGATTTCCGCGGAAGAAGCGTCTGACCTCGCAAGCCTCCAGTTCTCGGACGCCGACGTCAAGTTCATGCAACGAATGATCACTCACCACTCTCAAGCGCTCGAGATGACGACGCTGCTCGCCGAGAGGAGTGAGCGCGACGTGATGCATCGACTTGCGTTGCGTATCGAGCTCTCCCAGAAAGACGAGATCACGATGATGCAGGAATGGCTCCGCGCGCGTGACCAGGATGTCACCGAGATGGAGACGAACGATGGATCGCGCGCGATGTCAATGCCGGGGATGCTGACCCAAGCGGAAGTGGATGGGCTCGCAGACGCACGTGCGGTCGAATTTGATCGATCGTTCCTCGAGCTGATGATCAAGCATCATCGTGGTGCGCTCACGATGGTGGGAAATCTCCTCTCCCAGCCCGGCACGGCCCAAGACTCACAGCTGTTTGCGTTTACATCGGAGATCACGTCCGACCAGGGCATGGAGATCAATCGCATGGACGCGATGCTGGCAGGGCTGCTCCCTGACCCCCGAGTTGATCTCAAGCCGGGCTTTGATGACGCTGGCGAAGCCTCGTGGAATATGGAGCTGGTGACCTCGCTCCCGAAACCCGAGGGGTTTTACGACCCTCACGCGCCGCGGGGTCTACCCCTGTCGAGAGACCGGGCCGGTGATTCGGCGGCGCGGACCGAGCCCGACGAGGAGTTTGAGCAAGACCGCCCGGAGGAGAACGAACAAAACGACGAAGCTGAGGCCGAGAATCAAGACGGAGACGTCGCCGAGCGCCGGCCCGGCGTGCTCAGCTTTGCGAATACGGACCTCGCGTTCTCAGGCGACGTGCTATTTGAAGGCAACTATCACGGGTTTGGCATTTACGACGTCGAGAATCCACGTGCTCCTCGGCTTCTGAGCTCGGTGGTCTGCCCCGGGGGCCAAGGTGACGTGTCAGTGGTGGGGTCTCTCCTGATTCTGTCGGTGGAGGAGACACGGGGTCGGCTTGACTGTGGACTGCAGGGGGTCGCGGAGCCGGTGAGCGCCGCCCGTTTTCGAGGTATCCGTATTTTTGACGTCAGCGATGTCCGGATGGCGAGACAGGTTGCGGCTATTCAAACCTGTCGCGGTTCCCACACGCACACGGTGGTGACCGACCCCGATGATGATGGCAATGTCTACGTCTATGGCTCTGGCACGAGCACAGTCCGGTCTGGTGACGAGCTCGCGGGCTGCTCAGATGATTCTCCCGGCGAAGACCCGAATACGGCGCTATTCCGCATCGACGTCATTCAAATACCCGTCGACCGGCCAGAAGAGTCGCAGATCGTGAGCCGACCGTCTGTGTTTATGGATTTTGAAAGCGGCGCGATGGCGGGTCTCTGGAAGGGCGGGGACCACGGGCCAGGCACCCAAGAAACGAGACAGACGAATCAGTGCCACGACATCACGGCGTTCCCCGAAATTGGATTGGCGGCGGGGGCATGCTCAGGTAACGGCATCTTACTCGACATCTCTGATCCGGTGAACCCCGTTCGCGTTGATCAGGTCGTCGACCCTGGATTCGCGTATTGGCATTCCGCGACGTTCAACAACGATGGCACAAAAGTCATCTTTACCGATGAATGGGGCGGCGGCGGTCGGCCGCGCTGTCTTGTGTCCGATCCCAAAGAGTGGGGCGCGGACGCGATCTTTGACATCGTTGATCGGAAGATGCGCCTTCGGAGCTACTTCAAGATGCCGGCTCCCCAGACGGAACAAGAGAACTGCGTTGCGCACAATGGATCGCTCGTGCCCGTGCCCGGCCGCGACATCCTTGTCCAGGCGTGGTATCAAGGCGGCGTCTCAGTGCTGGACTTTACGGATTCCGCTCATCCCGTCGAGATCGCATTTTTTGATCGAGGTCCGGTCAACAAAGACGATCTCGTCATGGGTGGCTACTGGTCGACGTATTGGTATAGAGGTTTTGTCTATGGCACGGAGATCGCGCGGGGTCTCGACGTACTGAGCTTGCTCCCGAGCGAACATTTGACCCAGAACGAAATCGATGCCGCTACGCTGGTATCGCAAGACGCCTTCAATCCCCAGCACCAGCATCGGATCCGCTGGCCGGCCCACCCGGCGGTGGCGCGCGCCTATGTGGACCAGCTCAATCGGAGCGAGGCCATTGTCCCCGAGCGCGGAGAGGTGCTGCGAGCCTTGCTGGATCGAGCGGACCACATCTTGATGGAGGGAGCGTCGGACGGAGACACGACCGCCGATGAGCTCGACACGTTGGCTACGGTGCTCCATCAGGAGGGCGCGCGTCGGACCGGTCTCACGCAGGCGCGACTCTATGCACTGACGGACACGCTCCGAGGCCTGGTCGAAGTCGTTCGCTGAGCGTCAGACGACCGCCAGCCGTTGCGTGCGTCCGGCACGGATTGTCCGGGTCGAAACGAACGCATCTTGACCGCTGCGGGGCTTCGAGCGTGCGCTGCCTTGCGCTCGGGCCTTCCGGCGTGGCCCACCGCAAATGAGATCTAGTCTCATTTGCTCTTGACCGACAAAAATGGTCGGCTATATAGTCTCTAGGCACTAATTGAGACTTGATCTCAGTAGTGGATGACCTGTGAGATGAGGCCGTTTGTCTGGTTGCGAGTCGGGTGCGTCGGTGCAATTGGCGCGTTGTGGCTTGGTATAACCCCCGCGATGGCGCAGTCGGCGTCGGCGCCGACCGACAGTGCTGGCCCGGGTGTCGGCGCCGGTGCCAATGAGCCCGATGCCAATGAGAGCGGTTCTGGTGAGGATGAGGCTGACGCTGAGCACGCGGACGACGCCGTCGATAGGCAAGAACTGCAAGAGCTACAACGACTGTTCGACATTCTGGCCGACGAAGTCGAGCGTCTCCGGAGCGGCGAAGGCAACGAGGATGAGGTTCCCCCGCTTACCGACGCGGAGATCCGCGCGCTGGGGCTGTCGCCGGCCGCCGCGAGCACCTATGAAACGCGACGCGGTGTTTCTATCGCGGGCTACGGAGAAATGTTGTTCGAAGGATTTTCTGACACCAACCAGGCCGGTGCGCCATCGGGGAAGAGCAACCAGTTCGACTTTCTGCGGGCCATTGTTTACGCCGGGTATCGTTTCAACGACAAGTTCCTTTTTAACTCTGAAATCGAGGTCGAGCACGCCGACGAGATCTTTGTGGAGTTCGCCTACATTGACTATCTGGTGCACGAGCATCTCGCCATCCGCGGCGGCATGCTCTTGCTCCCGATGGGGTTGGTCAATGAGTTCCATGAGCCCACTGTGTTCTTTGGCGCGGAGCGTCCGGTGACCGAGCAGGTGATCATCCCCTCCACGTGGAGAGAGAACGGTGGCGGCGTTCACGGATCGTATGGCCCGTTTTCGTATCGAGCCTATGTCGTGAACGGGCTGGCCGGCGAACGTTTCTCGGCAAGTGGGATACGCGGAGGTCGCCAAAAAGGAGCACGGGCAAAGGCCGAGCATTTCGCGTTTGCGGGACGTCTCGACGTGACTCCGACCCCTGGCGTGTTCTTTGGCGCCAGCCTGTATCGAGGGGGTTCTGGTCAAGGAGATGTCAAAGTCGACGGGCAAGAATTCGGCGTGCCGACGACGATCATCGATGTGCACGGGCAGGCGGAGGTTCGAGGCCTCGACATCCGCGCGCTGTTTGCTCAGGCCGCAATCGGTGACGCGCGAGAGCTCAACCTGTCGCTTCAGAGCGCTGGCACCTCCGGCGTGGCGGATGGGATGCGGGGCGGTTACGTGCAAGTTGGCTATGACCTCCTGTCGCAAAGTCCGTCCTGGGGTGGCACGGAGGTCACCCCGTACTACCGCTGGGAGCGAGTCGATACGCAGGCGAGCATGCCACTCGGTTTTCCACGGAGCTTCTCGACGGACACGACCTATCACACGTTTGGTCTGGAGTTGAAACCTATTTCTCAGGTCGTGGTCAAGGTCGACCACATGTGGGCGAGCAATGACGCCGAGACGGGTATCAACCAGTTCAACGTCAGCTTGGGATACGCCTTCTGATGGAAGTCCCGAGAATCACAATGCGTAACGGTGTTCGTGTTCTGGTCGCGGGACTCGCATTGGGCACGGTCTGTGCGGTCTTTCCGGGGACGGCCATGTCCCAGTCCGACTTGCTCACTCGAGAGGAAGCGTTGGCGGCGGTCTTCCCGGGCGCGCGGTTCGAGGCCGAACGGGTATTTCTCACCGACGACCAGATCACGCGCGCGCAGGAGCTCGCCGGCGGGGACCCGTCCCGTGCTCTCGTGGCCCGGTATATTGCACGCCGCGACGGAGAGATCGTAGGGCGGGCGTATGTGGACACCCATGTGGTGCGGACAAAACGAGAGAGTTTGCTGATTTCGCTGGACGTGAATCGGGAGGTTCGTCGCGTCGATGTCACAGCCTTTCTCGAACCACCCGAATATGTCGCGTCTGAGCGGTGGCTTCAGCAATATCAGGAGCGAGCGCTGGATGGTGACTTGGCCGTAGGCCGGGCGATCCGACCGATTGCCGGCGGGACCCTGACCGGTGCCGCAGCGAATGCCGCCGTCCGCCGTGTATTGGCTATTGACCAAGTATTGGAGTCGGCCGCCGAATGAAGCCCTGGGAACATCGGTCGTTCAATGTTGTGGCTGGCCTCGTGACCCTAACCGGTCTCGCCTACCTGGTCATGAAGGTCTTCATGGAGAGCGATGACCCGTTCGCGTTGGTCAACCATCCCTGGCAGCCGACGATGCTCTCGTTGCATGTGGTCGCGGCGCCGATCCTCGTGCTGTTTTTTGGGATGATTTTTCGCTCGCACACCCTCACGAAGCTTCAATCGCACCTCGCTTCAAATCGTCGCACCGGATGGACGACGCTCACGAGCTTTGGCAGCATGGCGTTGTCTGGCTATCTCCTTCAAGTGGTGACCGTTCCGGCCTGGCTCGACGCGTTGGTGTGGGTCCATGTCGCGGCTAGCCTCATTTTCGTGGTTGGGTATTCGGTTCACCTGGTGATTGGCTGGTGGCCGAGCCGGCAATCCCAGGACTCGACTCTCACTTCGGGAACGCTAGAAGGCTATCCGTCGCGGTAGCCCCATCGCGGGCCGACGCCGATGCAGTGCGTGCATGCTAGATTTGGTCCGCGGCGGTTTGCCATCTTCCTCCTCGCGGCGACGCTAACTGTCCCAGTTCATACCCAGTCCGGCGATCCCGCCGGCCCAGCGTCGTCGCTTCGCGCTGACTCCAGCGCGTTTCTGGTGCGTCGTCAGGCCTACGTCATGGGAACACGCGCCACGCTTGCGATAGCCGGTGGAACTCATAGAGATACCGCACTGGCGTCGCTCGAACAGATGCTCCGGGTGCTCGAGACCGCCGAGCGCGAGCTCAGCACATGGCGGAGCGACAGTTTGCTGTCGCGACTCAACACCCACCCGGTCGGCGCACCGCTGTCAATGTCGGATGAGCTGTGTTCCGTGCTCCTCGAGCTCGATCACTGGCGAGACCAGACCGGCGGGGCCTTTGACCCGGCGGTCGGGGCGCTGGTATCCGCGTGGGCTCTGCGTGACGGCGGCCGCCTGCCGACGCCCGCCAGCCTAGAGCTGGCGCGAGCCCGTTCCGGATTGTCTTTCTTGCACGTGACGATGGACCCGTGCACCGTGACCCGTCGGGCGGATGTGACGGTCGACGCCGGAGGATTTGGGAAGGGGCTCGCGCTTGACCGGCTCCTGACCCTCCGTCCCCGCTACGGGTCGACATCGGGTCCGGGCCGATGGATGGTCGACCTGGGGGGGCAGGTTGCCGTCAGCCCAGTAACGGAGAGGTCAGAACTGAACTCGCACGGTTCAACCCGAAGCGCCGGGTGGCCGGTCGCCGTCGCGCATCCTGTACACCGTGACCAGTCGGTACTGGAATTGCGCCTCGATTCTGGTTCGCTCGCGGTCAGCGGCGGCTCCGAGCGAGACCGACAGGTTGACCGGACCCGAGTCGGTCATATTCTCGACCCTCGGCGCGGCGTGCCGGCGAATAGGTCCTTTTCCGTCGCGGTGTGGCACCCGCGCGCCTTGGTGGCGGATGTGTTGTCGACTGCGCTTTACGTGATGGGAGTGGAAGAGGGACTCGCCTGGGCCGAAGCCCACGCCGTCGCCGTCTGCTACCTCATACCGGCGACCGATTCACTGACTGGCTCTGCCACCGGCTCTCCAGTCGCCTCTCAAATAAAGGCGACCGAGGTCACGCTCGAGGCGTCCAGCATTTTTCGCACCCGCTTTGGCACTGCGTTCTAATCCCCTCGTTGCCGGTGGCTCGCTGCTGGCAGACGTGGATGGCCGCGGAACTGCGAATGGATGACGACCACGGACTGCTGAGCGTCTCGCACGTGATCGAGCTCAAGCGGAGTCGAGTTCCCCGATCAGGAAGACGACGAAATCGCTTTCGATGACGGCGGTCATTCTCTTCGAAGTGACTTTTGTCATGAGTTACGCCTGATTCACCCGCGGCTCGTCTACTCGTCTGGAGATTCCGATATTGGTGAATCCATAGAACGCTGCGACAAAAGGATTTATCACGTTGAAGAACGCGAAGGGCGCGTAGGTCAAGGCAGAGACGCCCAGGGTTTGAGCCATGAACGCCCCGCAAGTGTTCCAGGGGATGAGCACGGACGTCAAGGTGCCGGAGTCTTCCAAGGTGCGCGAGAGATTCTTTGGATCGAGTTGGCGTCGTTCGTATTCGTCACGGAACATCCGTCCCGGCAACACGATGGCGATGTATTGGTCCGACGCGAGAATATTCAAGCCAAACGATGTGAGAAGCGTCGTCGCGATCAGGCTGCCGGTTCCGCGGACAAAGGTCAGGAGGCGGTTCGCGATGACCTGTAAGGCACCGGTTGTTTCCATCACGGCACCGAACATCATGGCCGAGAGGATAAGCCACACGGTCATGAGCATGCTGGCCATACCGCCTCGCGTGAGGAGATCGTCGAGTGCGGCATGCCCGGAGTGCAGCTCGAATCCGCCGTAGAGCGCTACCCAGACGCCTTTGACCAGCGCCACCGTGCGTGGCAATTCGTCCTGGGCGACAAAAGTCAAGACCGCGGTCGGCTGAAACGCTACCGCCCAGACGCCCCCGATGAGCGCGCCGACCAGCAACGCTGGAAACGCGGGAACTCTTCGGATGACAAGTATCAAGACGAGAAGGACCGGGAGAAGGAGGTGCGGTCCGAGGACGAACTGACGTGCCAAAGCAGCGAGCACCGCGTCCAGCTCTTGCGTGCTCTGCGGGGTGGAGGTCACCAGACCGGCAATTGTAAAGAGGACTACCGCGATCGCGAAGCTCGGGGCGGTCGTCCACACCATGTGCCTGATATGGACAAAGAGCTCCGTCCCGGCCACCGCTGGAGCCAGGTTCGTGGTATCCGATAGCGGTGACATCTTGTCACCAAAATACGCGCCCGAGATGATCGCACCGGCGGCCAGGCCGAGATGCAGATCTTGCGCTGTCGCGATGCCAATCAGGGCAACCCCGATTGTGCCCGCGGTGGTCCACGAGCTACCGGTGGCCAGGGCCACCACCGCACAGATAACGCACGCTGCCGCGTAGAAAACCGATGGCGACACGATCAACAGTCCGTAGTAGATCATCGTCGGAACAACTCCGGCCAAGATCCAGGTTCCGATCACCCCGCCGACCATCAGCAATACCAAGATGGCTCCGATCGACACCGACAGACCACTGCTGATGCCGGATTCGATGTCAGTCCACCGATGCCCAGTGAGCAGCCCTCCAACAATTGCGACGCCGGCGCCAAGAATCAGTGCGATCTGATTTGGTCCAGACGACGATTCGTCGCCAAACAGATAGACCGAGGCCCCCAGCATGCCGACCAATACCGTCACTGGGATCATTGCCGCGGTCAGTGTCGGTGGACGCGGCCCGGGACCGTTCGTGCTCATCGGGTTTCAGTGTCCGACAATCGACGGTTGACTGGCGCCTGTCGATCATCAAGCGCCTCTCGAACTCTCTGCACGAGCCGACTGGGCAAGAACGGCTTGTGGAGCACCTGCCGTTGCTCGGGGATCCGGCGCTTGAGGGTCTCGTCTTGGCGGTAGCCCGTGGTGTACAAGACTCGCATGCCTCGCTTCATGGCCCGTACTTTTTCGCCAGCTCGCGGCCGTTCATGACCGGCATCACCACATCGGTCAGGAGAAGGTCGATCGACGATCCGTGATTGGCCACCACGTTCAGGGCCTCGAGGGGATTTGGGGCATCAAGCACGCGATAGCCCTGGGCAGCCAAGCTCTCTCCCGGGTAACCCCGGTGGTCTGGGCTATTCGCGACGCCGGGCACGACGTTGTCGACGCTGCCCGCGGCCACCGGGAGAAAGATCGTAAACGTCGTACCCCGTTTGAGCGCGCTGGTCACCGTGATGTGGCCACCGTTCTGCTTGATCATGCCGTAGACGGACGCCAGTCCGAGACCCGTGCCTTTTCCGAGCTCCTTGGTCGTAAAAAATGGCTCAAACACGCGGTCGCGGGTCTCGATGCTCAGCAGGTCCGCGATCTGGGCCTTCCTGCTGTGTTCATGTGAGCATCTGAGCAACGTGGCGCAGGCCCGATTCGCATACGTGATGAGCCCGGATCGTTCGCACACGACCAACGCGGTCGGCGCGTAGTCGACGATCGCCCGTAGCGCGGATACCGACGTTGGCGGCGACTTAGCGCGGGAAGTTCGTGAGGCCCTCGGGACGAGTTGTGAAGGGCGGCGCGCTCGCGGCATGGTGTTAGTGTCCGAGTATAGTGGGGCGGTGATGCGAAGAGAGTTCTTTGTCGCGCTGTTGGTCTGCGCCGCGATGGTAAGGGCGCCGGCTCAGACCCCAGACGGGGTAGGTATTGTCGGAGACCCGGAGTTGTTTTCGACTGAGTTTCTTGCCGCGTTCGTCGACATGAACGAGACATTCGGAGACTTTGGGTTCGAGGTCGAAACACTCGAGGCGGAGCGCGTGGGATTCGACGACATCACGACAAAGTATGGCGAGCCCGAGGAAAGCGAAGATATCGAAGTGGTTCTGGGATTTGGAAACACCGAGACCCGAGCGACCCTGCGGTTTTTTTACTACGGAGACATCGGGTTTGGTGTCAAGCCGGACGATCCGCAGAAGCTTGTGATCCGGGTGAAGCGTCGGGAGGGATAGGTGAAGACGATAGGCCGGCGGGACTTTCTTCGTCAGGGGAGCGTCGCCGGGGGCTTCGCAGCAGGGGCCCTTGCGTGCGGAGGTCCGTCGAGCCAGAGAGAACCGCTTCCCGGGGAGCTATCGGCTACTGCTCTCGTGACGCCACCAGACGTGACGGGGTCAGAGCTCGATGAGGTGACGGTCGCAGAGCTCCAGGCCGCAATGACGGACGGCCGGCTGACGGCGCGCTCGGTGACGGCACACTATGTGTCTCGGATCGAGCAGACCAACGGGCAGGGCCCGGCGCTCCGGGCGGTGCTGGAGGTGAATCCAGACGTCTTGGCTCTCGCCGAAGAACGTGACCGGGAACGGGCCGCGCACAGGACTCGTGGTCCACTCCACGGTGTGCCGGTTCTCCTCAAGGACAACATCGATACGGCTGACGAAATGACGACGACTGCCGGCTCGCTTGCCCTCGAAGGGTCGGTGCCCCGCCGCGATTCTGAAGTGGCGCGCCGTCTCCGCGCCGCAGGGGCCATCTTGCTCGGAAAGGCCAACTTGAGCGAGTGGGCAAACTTCCGGTCCACTCGCTCGTCGAGTGGTTGGAGCGCGCGTGGCGGTCAGTGTCGTAATCCCTACGTGCTCGACCGTAACCCGTGCGGGTCGAGCTCTGGGTCAGGTGTCGCCGTGTCGGCCAACATGACCGCACTGGCGATCGGCACCGAGACCGACGGTTCGATCGTGTGCCCATCGTCGGCGAATGGGATCGTCGGGATCAAACCAACCGTGGGTCTGGTGAGTCGCGCCGGCATTATCCCGATTTCTCACAGCCAAGACACCGCAGGCCCCATGACCCGGACGGTCCGCGATGCGGCTGTCCTGCTGACCGTGCTGTCTGGGGTCGACGCGAAGGACCCCGCGACCACCGCGGCGCGCGGGGTCGGGGCCATAGGCGACCAAGTGAGTGTTGACGCCGACTATAGGGTATTCCTCGATCCGGATGGGCTGCGTGGGGCTCGAGTTGGGGTCGTGCGTTCCTTCTTCGGTTTTCACGAAGCTGTCGATCAGGTGATGGCGGACGCGCTGGAGGCCATGCGCGACGCAGGTGCCACCGTGGTCGATCCAGTTGTCGGGCCGTCCAGTGCAGGTCTCGAGCCCGACGGGTTTGAGGTGTTGCTCTACGAGTTCAAGACTGGGCTGAACGACTATCTTGCCACGTTACCGACGTCGGTCGGTGTCCGGTCTTTGGCCGAACTCATCGCGTTCAACGAGGAGCATCGTGACCGTGAGATGCCGCATTTTGGACAAGAGCTATTTCTCGCCGCGGAGGAGAAGGGACCACTAACCGAGCTTGCCTATCGGGAAGCGTCGGAGCGGGTCCGTCGAACCGCGCGGGACCGGATCGACACCTCGATGCAGGCCGAGCAGCTCGATGCGCTCCTCGCCCCTACCGGGGGACCGGCCTGGGTAACAGACCTCGTCAACGGCGACCATTTCGGCGGCGGGAGTTCTCGGCCGGCTGCTATCGCCGGCTATCCCAACGTCACGGTACCGGCCGGATACGTGTCGGGTCTACCCGTCGGTTTGTCGTTTTTTGGGCGGGCGTGGAGCGAGCCAACGCTGATTCGGCTTGCATACGCGTTTGAGCAAGCTACCCGGGTCCGTCGCCCCCCGAGTTTTCTCCCGACCATCTAGTCCGGCGCGGTTCACGCGCGGGCCGCTACGGGTGGGTACCCCAGAGAAGCTCTGCGACAAAACCAGCGGGGATGCTGACGACGAGTAACGCCATGCTGAGGAGAAGGAATTGCGGGAATATCGGAACCTTCTGCGCCTGCTGTGAGACCTCGACCCGGACGGCTTCGCGTTCGTCTATCGCTTCATACGCGCGCAGGATCCCGCGTTCGTCCGTGACATCGAAGTATTCGCCACCATGCGTTTGAATCATCTCTAAAAGCGGTGGGGTCGTCCGTCCGTCGTCGCGCTGTCCGTCGAGCCCCCCGATATTGATGTAGATGACATAGGGCACGATGTTCCGCGCGCTCAATTGCGCAAACTCGTCCTCCGGCATCTCGTCGACACCAGCGTCAGTGATGATCAGTACGGCCCGGTGCTGACCGGGCGCGGCCCCACCGCTGGCGTCGTCCTGGTCAAAGTGCCGAACGACCGCTTGAAGCGCAGAATTGATATTGGTGTTGCCCTCCGACGGGATGATCCGCACCTTATCCGGAGGAATAAACAGTCGGTCGATTGACGTCCCCGACTGTGGGGCCAGGATCTTGACCGTGGCGTATGGCGCTTCCATTACCTGGAAAAAGTACAGCTCGTCATCGATCACGAAGTCATCGATCATGTAGGGGAACGATGAAAAGACCCAGAGCGATACGCGGTCATTCTTGTCTTGACGCATCTCGAGAAATCGGAGGTGCGCCTCCCGCGCGACTTGGGCCCGCGATTTTCCTGTGTCAGGGAACTCCCATGCCATGGAGAGCGAGGTGTCGACGAGGTCTATACGCACACGCGATTCGACGTCGCCGGTGATCTCTTGCGTCGCGGTGAGGAACGGGTCGGCCAGCGCGATCGCTACCCCGATGACGGCCAGCGCCAGCAGGATTTTTGGTGCGTTGTAGAGAAATGCTCCGAGGGCGCTCCGCTGGTGCTGGAGACGGACGGCGAAACCTGAGTGGCTGCGAGCGTGCCGGCGAGCGGTAGCCGAGAGGCGGACAAGGGTCAGGAACACAACCGCGACCACAAGCCCCGCGAACCAATACCCGACGCCGATCTGACCGTATCGTATTTGGTCAGACTCCGTGGAGATGAGCTCGATGCTCCGGCTCCACGCGACATTCAAAAACTCGCCCCATTCCATAGCTATCAAGGCGTCAGCGTGAGCCGTTACTGCTCCGTCACGGCGTAGGTCATCACCGTATCGCTCGCGACGATGGTCACATACTGGGTGTCGTTCACCGCGTAGGTCAGCGGACTCGCTCGAATCGGGCGACGCGTGTTCACCGAGAACAGCTCCTCACCTGTTTCCGCGTCAAATGCGAAAAATCCGCCGGCATCGGTGCCCTGAAAGACGAGATCTCCGGCGGTCGCGAGGTTTCCACTGGCGCCGATGGACGAGTTGGCCGGGAGGATCTGTTGCCAAGCCTCTTCTCCGGTCGCCGGGTCATAGGCCGTGACAGTAAAGCTTGCTGTGTAGTCGGGGATCCGACTCAACTCCTCAAAGTTCTCGGTGTGACCGCGCGAATCTGGACCCGGTTCGAGGGTATCGCCCACCGGATTGACGATCATTGAGATCGCGCCGTTCTTGCCGCTGACGTAGAGCAACCCGGTGCGCGGACTAAACGCCGGCGCCCCAAAGCTCGATCCACCATGAGCGACGATGAGATGCTCGTTGATGGAGTATGGGGTGTACATCTGGCGCGACCGTGCGGCTTGTTCCGGGTCGTCTAGGTGCACGTAGGTGGCACAGAATGGCGTCATGGGAATCCCGCGCGCGGTGTGAGGGATGGGCTGCGTCGGCCAGACCTGTTCTCCCGGCACGTTTGACTCGGTCGGGACCAGCGTCTCGACCATCGGGTGTATGGGCTCACCGGTCTCCCGGTGCCACAGATAGAGGAGGCAGTTCTTTCCGGCGGCGCCGACGCCTTTGACCGTCTCTCCGTTCAGTGCCACGTCGAAGAGCACGGGACCCGTGACATTGTCCCAATCCCACAGATCGTGATGGACCGTTTGGTAATGCCACCTTAGCGCTCCGGTCTCCATATCGAGCGCAATTGTGGAATTCGTAAACAGGTTGATCCCGGGACGGGCGGACCCATCGTAGTCCGGCGAAGGGTTTCCGGAGTTGATGTAGACCAAGCCCAGGTCGAGGTCGATGGCCGGTTGGGTCCAGATACCCCCCCCGGCCCGATCGCCGGCACCCCACGTGTCCTGGGCAATCTCCCAGCCATCGTCTTGCGGACGCTGGGGGATGGTGTTGAACACCCACTTGATGGCGCCGGTAGTGGCATCGCTCGCAATCAGGAGCCCCCCCGGAATGTGTCCTTCGGAGAGCGCGGCGCCCACAAATAAGGTGTTGTCGTGATAAGCCGGCGCCGTCGTAATCCGATAGCCGATGGTATACGGGTCAAGGCTGGGCGGATAGTCGTCTGGATACTTGAACTGAAGCGCCGCGCCGACGATGGGTAACACCCCATCATTGCCAAATGTCTCGACCAATTCTCCGGTCTTGGCGTCCGCCGCGACGAGAGTGGAACCGTTGTACATATAGATCTTGCCGTCGGCGTAGGTAGGCCCCCGGACCACCGAGGGATGCGCCGATTCGAGCTCGAGCGTCCAGATCGACGCGCCAGTCGTGGCGTCGAGCGCGTACAGCGTCGCGGGAGCGCTGAGATACATCACACCGCCCACCACCAACGGGGTCACCTGTGTGACTGATTGTCCCGGCGCGACCTGAAACGTCCACCGCTCGGCAAGCGCTCCGACGCTGGACCGGTTGATCTGATCAAGTTGAGAGAACCGGCTGTTGTTGAGGTCGACGTTGTGACTCGACCAGTCAGACTGTCCACCGCCGGAGAGTATTGGGGCCGTCCCCTGGCGAGTGGTTCTCGCTTGTTCCTCGCCCGTCGCGACAACGCCCACGAACGAACTGGCGGCAATCGCCGCGATGGAAGCGGCGCTGACCGCGCCCAACGTGTCTAGCTTGACCCATGTAGTGATCCGACCCATTTTCTCTAGCGCTCCTGGGAGCGTTCGCCACTCAGTGAGTTTGGCACCGCGTAGTTGCCCTCGTGGCACGCGTATTCGTATTGCTGATATTCGTTGTCCTGTTTCCAGGGAAACGAGACTGTCCACGGCGAGACGTATGTCTTGGGGTCATCGACAGTCAGGGAGTAGCGGAGCGTGTCGGCATCGACACGAGTAAATCGCTCGATCATCCGTCGGCCTTCGTGCTGTGGCGCGCGCGCGCCCGGTGCGCGCATATTGCCCACCGCCTTGAAGTTCGCGGACTCGACGACCAGGGTGTCGCCCTCCCAGTGGCCGCGCGGGTCGCCTTCCCACTGAGTGATACGCGGGCTTGCATGGGGGCCGAGGTCGATCGGTATCACCCGAGCGTTGTGAATCATCTCGCTATGGATCACGATGTGGTCGGCGGTCTGCACAATGAGCGTGCCGTTGTTATACGCGGTCGGCATCATCATCCCGAACACGCCGCGGGACAGGCACCGGTCGCCCGACTCGATCGTGTCGTAGGAGTCATGCAAGTGTTCGCGATAGTAAGCGGTGCTGGCTTTCGCCTTCTCGGTCATGTCGGGCACCCTGCCGTTCCGTGGATCCACGACAAGGGCCGCTGCGTCGACCACTGGGTCTTCCCAATACCAGTCGAACCAGTAATTCGCGTACGCCCCCACTCCCCCACTCTTTTCAAACCCGTTCCACTGCACCGCTTTGCGGCTGTCAGACCGGCCCTGGATGAGCGCAGCGATTTCCTCTTCTGTCGGCACGCGGCCCTCAAACTCCGCCGGCAGTTCGAGCGGTGTATGAGCGGCGCCGACGTTGTTCCACATTCCGTTCAGGTCCGGTTGGCCATCAGCGAGTCGGGGTGCCGTCCACGAGGCGGGGCCGGTGGCCTCCTGACTGTGAACGGTAGTTGGCCACCCCCCAAGCGCGACCAGCGTAGCGAAGACGCCAATTCCTGCGAGTCGTGTGCGTTTGCGCATGTGGACCTCCCTGGATAGACCGGGCCTGACATCTCCGGCGTTTTGTCGTCGTTTCCACAACCTGAATATTTGCCCGGCTGCTCGACGAACGATGGCGATTGTACTCCCTTGGCGGTCGTCCCCGATGCCAAAGCATAAGTTGCTATTCCCGACTAATGGTCGGTATCGTCCGGCGCGAGCCGTCGGACTTCCACCCACTCTTGTTGAATGTGCCGACGAGTACTCCTGAAAAAGACGCGGAGATTCATCTGCATCTCGAACGAAGACGGGAGCCACAACTCGTTCTCGACCCGCTTGAACTCGAACTGCCCGGTGGCCTGCCGCAACGTCGCGACAATACCCCACATATAGCGAAAAGGCTTCTGCATCTCGAACGAGGCCCGTGCAATGCCATAGTCGTCATTCGTGATCCAGAGTTTGCCGGCCGAGCGGTTCAACGCCTTGTCAATCCGCCGGTTGTCGGGAAGTTTGCCGTTGCGAGGCTCGAAACGGAGGATCCAGCAGAGGTCGCATGAATTCCGCTCTTTTTTCTTCCTCACGGCGTTGCTTGTCATCGAGTGGTTCGCCATCAATCTTGACAAGCTCGTCGTAGAGGAGTCTTTTCAGCGGGTATCGGTGAGTGGTGGACGTCTCAATGTCTGTGACGTCCCCGTCGCCGTTCAACGTGTCGACGATCGACTCCAAAATGTAGTCGAACTCGAGTTCGAGCTCTGAGTCGTCCTGGGCTGCCGACCGGGCTAGTGCACGATCGAGAATGACGTCGGCCCTGAGCTCTGACGAGATACGGGGCCCATCGAGTAGCGGCGAGGGAGTCGTTTGCCCCGCCGCAGACGTCGCGAGGGCCAAGAGTCCGACAACAATGACGGCCCGGAGGTGCGACACATAGGTCAAGTTCATTGGCGTTTTCGCACTGATTCTAGTGGACAGTCCACTCGGTGCGACCTTCGAATGACGACGCATGTCTGTGGACCTGGGTCCCCACCATGGTTGCGAACCCGTGACAAGAGTCCCCCGCTGGGTCTTCAGGTAAAGGAGATCGAGGTGAAGAGTCTCCCCGCGTCTGACGGGGACCACCGGCGGCCTCGGCGCGACGGCCGCGGATGGAGGCGCATTTCTGAGTCAGCCCGGACTGTCGATTTTCTCATCCAAGACAAGGCGCTGTAGCAATTCCGCCGGATGAAACGCCCGCGTGTGGCCGAAGTCGCGTATCTGATGACGACACGATACGCCGGCCGCGACCAAGACGCTGTTTTCGTCGCTCGCGATCTGGCGGGCGGCGGGTATCAGACGGCGTTCCGCGATCGTCTGTGACACCTCGAAGTGATCACGCCCGTATCCGAAGGACCCCGCCATACCACAGCACCCCGCATCGAGCTCGGTGACCGCCGTTCCAGGAATCCTACTCAGAAGCTGAGTGGCCGGTTTGACGAGACCAAGCGACTTCTGATGGCAGTGGCCGTGCAGGACCACCTGCGCGGGGCCCTCCGCCAGCGAAAGGTGGCAACGGTCTTCGGCCAACTCCCTTTCGAGAAATTCCTCGAACAGCACACTGGCGTCAGCCACGTGTTTCGCTCGCGATTGGTCTTCGCCTCGGAGCAGCGACGGGATGTCGTCTTTCAACGCGGATAGACAGCTTGGTTCCAACACGACGAGCGGGGTGCCCGCTACTGCTGAGTCATGAAGTTGGCGCACGGTGTCGGCGGCCCGTTTGCGGGCCGCCCCGAGGAGACCCTGAGAGATAAGTGGACGGCCACAGCACACGCGCGGTCCCAGGTCGACGCTGCAGCCTCCGCGCTCGAGCACGTCCGCGGCCGCTACGCCGATCTCCGGATGAAAAAAATTCGTGAACGTGTCATTGAACAATACAACCCGACGGGCCATCGTCGTCTGGGGACGTTTCTTCCATCGAGACGAGAGGGTGCGGGTTGTCCAGCGTGGCAGCGTGCGCCGCCGATCGATACCGAGCAGCGTTTCGTTCAAGCGCCGCACGACGCGTAGACCCAGCATCGGGTTGATCAGCGATGCAACGGGACTCACCCAGCGCGAGATGTCGTGGATGTGGCCAAGCGCCCGTGCCCCCCAAGGTGTGCCGTGTCGCCGATGGTAGTCGGCCAGAAACTCGCTCTTGAAGCGAGCAACGTCGACGCCGACCGGACACTCGGTTTTGCACGCACGACATTCAAGACACAAGTCGAGGACCCGGTAGACGTCCGTGTCCCCCAACCCGGAATCGGTCAGCCGGCCCTGCATGGCGGTGCGGAGCGCGTTGGCTCGTCCTCGGGTGGAGTGCGCCTCGTCACGGGTGGCCATATACGAGGGGCACATCGTCCCGGTCAGCGTCTTCCGACACGCGCCGACGCCACTGCACATCTCGACCGCGCGGCCAAAACCTCCGTGCTCGGCATAGTCAAAGAAGCTTTCGGGGTCGGGCGTCACATAGTGGGCGCCGTAACGCAAGTTGGCGGTCAGCGGCGGGGAGTCGACAATCTTGCCCGGGTTGAACAGACCGTCGGGGTCGAACGTGCGCTTGACCCGACGGAACGCCTCGTAGAGTGTCGGTCCAAACATCCGCTCGATAAACGGTCCCCGCACGAGACCGTCGCCGTGCTCGCCTGACAATGCGCCGCCGTACTCGAGCACCAGCTCGGCGATGTCTTGGGCGATGGCTTCGAACTGCCGCACACCGTTCTCGGTCTTCATATTCACGACCGGACGGACATGTAGACACCCGACCGAGGCATGGGCGTAGACACCCGCCGTCGTGCCATGTCCTCGCACAATCGCCAGAAAACGTTCGATGAAATCGCGCAGCTTCTCGGGTGCGACCGCTGTGTCCTCGACGAACGAAATACTCTTGGCGTCGCCTTTCATGGCCATGGACAAACCGAGCGAGGATTGCCGTAAGTGCCACACCCGCGCTTGATCGGCGGGGTCAACCGCGCGAGATGTATGGGCGGCCACGCCTCGGGCAGCCAGGTCGTCTTCGAGGGCCTGGAGACGACCTGGAAGCTCGGCGGGGTCATCAGCGTAGAACTCCACGCAGAGCAATCCGCCCGGGTCCCCGCTGATGACCGCTCGCCGAATGTCGTCCAAAGCTCTGTTTTCTCGAGTGTGGCTGAGGATGTGGCGGTCCATGACTTCAACCGCCGACGGGCCGTGCTTCAAGATGGCCGGTGTCTCGCCAAGCGCCTCCAAGAGCTCGGCAAATTCGATGACGAGGATCGCCGTCGCTTTGGGCAATGGCACGAGGTTGATGCGGGCTTCGAGCAGGATGCCCAACGTGCCTTCAGAACCGACAAACAGCTTGGTGAGGTCGCACCCGTGTGACGTGTCGACAAACGCGTCCAGGTTGTAGCCGCCCACTCGCCGCAGAATCTTTGGATAGCGCGTATCGATTTCTTCGACGAGGTCGTCGCCAAGTTCTCGCACGATACGATAGCCAGCACCTTCGAGCGTGTCTTTCGCCGCGACGTCGGCGAGTGTTGCCGCGTCAATCGGTCCGAGGTGAGCCACACTTCCGTCTGCCAGCGCGACGTCGAGCTCCAGCACATGGTCGATCGTTTTCCCATACACGACCGACCGCGCTCCGCTGGAGTTGTTGCTAATCATGCCGCCGACGGTGGCTCGACTGGCCGTCGAGATGTCTGGGGCGAATCTCAAGCGATGCTCAGCGAGCTGCGCATTGAGCTCGTCGAGCACGATCCCCGGCTCAACTCGCGCCCAGCGCTCCTGGACATTGACCTCGAGCACCCGATTGAAATACTTCGATGTGTCGAGCTGTAGCCCTTCACCGATGGCCTGACCAGCTTGAGAGGTGCCACCGCCCCGGGCGGTAATCGAGCAACCATGTCTCCGGGCGCAACCAATGGCGTTGAGAATGTCGTCGCGGGACCGTACGATAACGACGCCGAGCGGCGTGATCTGATAGACGCTGGCATCCGTGGAGTACAGCGCCCGCGAGACGGCGTCAAAACGGACCTCACCGTCGATATGCGTTTCGAGGTCGCGTCGCAAAGCATCACGCATGCCGGGCAGTATAGAGGAGGTGCCGTGCGCCGCCGCCGCGGCGGTGCCGTGGAGGGACACGCCTCCTACGAGGGTTGGCAGTCGTGAAGAACGGTGCGTTCGACTCTGACCCCCTCCGGCCCGGCCATGTGGATGCAGTCTTTGCCGGATCGGCCGACTTCGTTGTCGCCGAAGGACAGGTAGTCTCCGCCGTCTCGAATGACGACCGTATGCTGCGGTGAGAGGTTGCCATCGAAGATAAACCCACTCACGACGAGATACGCGTGCGCAACGTTCAGAACGGTGTCGTTTGTGGCATCGACGATCTGGACGCTACCGAGCCCGTCTTGTGCCGCAAGTAGGATTTGCTTGGACGGGGTTCCATTCCGTCTGGTCGTCAGGTTCTCGTGATATGTTCCCGGCCCGACGATGATGACATGCCCGGCGTCCGCCGCGTCGAGACCCTCCTGCATCGTTCCAAAGGGTGCGATTGGCGACCCGTTCCCGTTGGCGACGAACCATGCCCCCGGGATGAGCGGAGCCGGGGGGGGGGGCGCCGCTGACGAATCGGTGTCATCAGACTCGTCTCCGGTGATGATTCCTGCAAGTTGCAGACGATGCCAGCCGTCGGTGAAACCGGTAGTGTCGATCGCTATTGTGAGGTCGAGTTCTTGCTCGTCGGTTTCCAGCGTCCAATTCACGCTTGGGATGAGAACCGGTTCGTCAGACACCGGCGCATCATCGATGACCCAGGCTTCAAGCTCTCCGTCTGTCTGTTCCGCGCGCGGACCGTCTATATCTAGGAGCTCTATGACGACGTTGAGTTCCGTCGTTCCCGACAACGGTTCGGTCGGGAACTCGGCACCGACTCTCAGTTGATGAAATTCGTCAGCCAAGGGCGGTTTCCACCAGGCGTGAGCTTCGTGTTGCACGGGCTCGCCTCTGAGGGCGACCGTGCTTACGCAGAAACAGAGAAGGACCGTAACGACGACTTTTGTCAATGGGGACAATGTGGGGGGGGGCTCCAGCTAGGCGCTACCAAAAGCGAAGCGTGGGCCACGGTAGCCGCCTGCAAAGTACGGCCCAGGTCGCAGCTGAATCGGCGGCTTTTCTTGACGAATGAACGCGGGGCGACAAATCAAGTAATTGTTGGACTTATTGTACTAATTGCGGTAACTAACCAGGAAGAGCGAAGATCGTAGTCTGATGCGTAGTTACTGCACCTATGTCACGTAACTATTACACCTCGCTTTATGCACCTTTATGTGCCTGTTTAGTTGTTGAGCGTCAAATCGAGCGCCGAGAGAGACTCCAAGCCAGGCGCGACCCAGACGCATTGCCGTGACCGACCGTTCGCCAAGCTCGATCGGGCACGGGCTCGGAGCAGGCACCCAAGGCGGCGGGCAAGTGGGGCGGTATAGAGTAGGCGCCATGGCGCATCGCAGTGGCAGGCATTTTCTCCAGATCCCCGGGCCGACCAACGTCCCTGACCGCGTTCTACGCGCCATGGCCCGACCGACAATCGACCATCGAGGACCAGAGTTTCGGGTGCTTGCGGGTGACATCCTGACAGGTCTCCGCCACGTGTTTCAGACCGAGCAGCCCGTCATTGTGTATCCGGCGTCTGGCACTGGGGCCTGGGAAGCGGCGCTGGTCAACACCCTATGTCCGGGCGACCGGGTGTTGATGGTCGAGACTGGGCATTTCGCGACGTTGTGGTACGGGATGGCGTCGAGTCTTGGATTGAATCCAACATTTGTTCCGGGGGATTGGCGGCATGGCGTGGACCCTGAGGAGGTCGAACAGCGATTGGCGGACGACTCCGAGCACACCATCAAGGCGGTGTGTGTCGTTCACAACGAGACCTCGACGGGAGCAACCAGTCGGATTCCGCTGGTCCGGCAGGCCATGGACCGTGCTGGGCATCCTGCGCTGCTACTCGTGGACACCATCTCGTCACTCGGCTCAATCGACTACCGACACGACGAGTGGGGCGTTGACGTGACCGTGGGTGGCTCACAGAAGGGTTTCATGCTGCCCCCGGGGCTGAGCTTTACGGCCGTCAGCGAGAAGGCGCGGGCGGCCTACGCGGTCACGACATTCCCCCGCAGCTTTTGGGACTGGGGGCCGATGCTTGCTGCAAACGCGAAGCAGGTGTTTCCGTATACGCCGGCCACGAATTTATTGTACGGCTTGCATGAGGCATTGCGGATGCTGGAGGAAGAGGGGTTGGCAGAGGTCTTCGCGCGTCATGCGCGTCACGCCGAAGCCACGCGTCGTGCCGTTCGGGCGTGGGGTTTGGATGTCCTGTGTCTCGAGCCGGCGGAGTACAGCGCGTCTATTACCGCGGTGCTGATGCCACCACCGGCCTCCGCAACGGCCGGGGGCGCCAGCGCCGCCGACCGATTTCTCGATACGGTGCTGAACCGCTTCGACATGTCTCTGGGAGTCGGTTTGGGCCAGCTGGCCGGCAAGGTGTTTAGGATCGGCCATCTCGGCGCCTTCAACGACTTGACCCTGATGGGCACGCTTGCGGGTGTCGAGATGGGATTGCGGCTGGCCGACGTTCCTCACCAGCCCGGTGGAGTCCAAGCCGCCATGTCGTATCTCGCGTAGTGAGAAGGACGTGCATCACAATCCGCTCGAGTCCGCAAGTAAACTCGACCGAGATCGGCAACAAGTCGAGCCCTCCCGCCCGCCGATTTCTGCGTCGTACCAAAACGCAGCGTTGTTGATAAGCACGTCGACCCCACCCAGGTGTGTCATCGCCGCCCGAATCGTTCTCTCATTGTCTTCGCCGATGGCCACGTTCGCCGTGAGTCCGACGGCTCCGGTGCGCGCGCGGCCACCTGGTCGACGCGTCCGACGTCTCCTCCGGTAAAAACGACATGATGACCACGCTGGGTGGCGAGCGTGACAATAGCCGCGCCAATCCCTCGGCTACCGCCCGTGACGAAAAATCGTCGCGGCCCGATGTTCTGTTGCTCTTGTTCCATTGCTTTTCCGCCTCGTCCGATACAGAGGGCCGAATCGATTCCCTTGCCGTCAAGCCAAGAGCACGTGCCCTCTGGGTGAGGTCCAACGTCACTAGGCGACAGGCAATCGTTCTCAGGACTACTTTACCTATACTCGGGGCGTGCACAGTCTGCGCGGTCGCGCCCCCCGGAGACGTCAAGGAGGAGCCTTGCGGTTGAAACGAGCACTGGCCCTGGGCATGGTGGCGGTGTGGACCAGTAGCTCTCCGAGCCTTTCCGCGCAAACCCCATCTTCGTCTGCGGGACGGACTGGAAGCGGGGCAGAGCTACTCGAGGACTGCCAACGGTACTTCACGTTTCTTGGGCGCACGGGAGCCGGCAAGGAAGAGACGTTTGACGAGGACCCGTTTGGGATTGGCTATTGCGCCGGTCTGGTGCGTGGCGTGGCGCGGTCGGTCGACGATTTTCATCCCGACATCGAGTGCCGGCTTGACAGCTTCACTTTTGCACGAGCGGTCCGGGCGGTCATTCTGTTTATCGAGGACGAGCCGCAGGCGCTTACCAGGGCCGATACAGAAGTGGTCCTGTCCGCGTTGCAAGACGCCGGGATGTGCGCGAGGACGCGCCCCTAGTCCAAGCTAGCCCAGGGCGCGCGCCGCCTCGCTTATTGGTCCTGAGAGGTCAGCTCCTCGGTTCGGGCGCCAGAAAGGATATTGAGTAACCCGTAGTTTCCCTCGTGACAGGCGTATTCGAACATGTAGTCGCCCTGCTTCATCGGCAACGTCGCGGTGAACGGGCGGGTGAACGTCGACGCATCATCGACGGTGAACTCATATAAGAGCGTGTCATCGGCCGCGCGTCGGAAGCGCTCGACCAGATGCAATGTGGTCCCTGAACCGGCCGCCATTGCGACTGACGGATTAAAACTCGCCGTCTTGTCGCTAAAGTTTGTGGTCTCTACGACCAGGGTGTCGCCGTCCCAGTATCCACGCGAGTCCCCCATCCATTGCCTGATACCCTCGGACACGTGGGCTCGTCCGTCGAGCGGTACGATGCGAGCGTCGTGGACCATTTCGTGAAGAATGACGACATGGTCCGATGTCTGGAAGATCTGGATGTTCTGGTTGTAGCCGGCTGGCACAATGGGGGGGCCCGAGTTGAATCCGAGTATGCACCGCTCGGACAAACCGCGGTCCTCGTAGCTATCCGTTCCGATTCCCGCGGCTCGGACGCGCACTGGGCGCTCACCGGGGAGGTCCTCGCCAAGCGACAGAACGGACATCTCGACGCCTGCCTGTAGCTCCGGGAGACGTCCGGACGGGGGATCGCTGATCAGTGACGTGCGCTGGTCGTCGACGACACGTGCACCTTGGTCGACCCAATAGCTGTTGTAGGCGCCCACGTCTCCTCCCACCGGGAGTGGCTCTTCGCGTACCTCGCTCGGCGCGACGGCCTCCTCGGCCCGTGTTTCTGACCGCGCGTCCAGGTCGGCGGCTTCTTCCGCTGTGAGCACCGCTTGGTCCCCGGCGTCCTCCGGGCGCTGGAGCGGCGTCAGCGTGCGAAAGTCCCACACTCCCTGCAGGTCAGGTTTGCCGTCCACAAGCCGGGGCGGTTCGAACGCCGATTGTGCCGCCACCCGAGGGGCACCTGTAAGAAAGGAAGCGAGTAGGGCCACAGCGCACACGAACTCTTGTCTAGTCATCTCTTTCTCCTATTTTCCGATCGCGGCATGATCGCCCAAGCGTGGTCGCGGTGCAACCCGTATCGGACCGTCCCGTAGACCCTCGCACCGAGTACCGATGAGGCCACGGCATGATGTCGTCTGTGTGGCAGCTATTTTTCTCCCATCGATGTGAACGCGCTTGGCGGCGCTTTCATCATTTGCTTGGCGCCGTCCTCGTCATGACTGGGGCCGCGTGCAACGGCCTGGAAGATGGGACGAGCCGTCTCGTCCTCGAGCCGTGCCCACCGGCTGATGATATCGAAGACGGATTGTCCGGCTCGGGTCAGGACCGCCATCCTTGACGGACTCGCGCCGTTGGCGCTCAAGCTTCCCGTCTATGTCGGGCGAGACGCCACCCGTGCGCTTGACCTCCTCGTCGAGGATTGCGCGGCGGACGACGGTTGTCGCACCGCGTATCCCGAGTTGGGTGCCAAACTGCAAGGCCTGCTCGACACGTTGGCCGAGGGTCCCGTTCGTCAGACCATCGTGGACCCGAGGACCGGTCGCCCGACCGAAACGCAGCTCTCGCGCACATCGTTGGCGTTGCAGGTCCGGGGCCCGCTGTATTCCGCCGATATGTCCGTCGTCCTTCCCTTGGCGATCTCACGTGCCGCCGACGGCGACTATGGACCGCTGGTGGCGATGAGCACCGAGTCTCCCGGGGGCCAGTATGAATGTTGGAGCCGTTGCTCCTGAACCCTACGTCGCGTCACGCCATTGTCGCGGGCAAGTGGCTAGCCGCGGTCGTGTTTGCCGGCGTCGGGATGGTGTCGGTGTTGGCCGGCACTCTGGTTCTGGTGCCCCGCATGGATTTGTCCGCCCTTGGGATTCGGATGGACGTCGGCGTGTTTCAGACCGTGGCGATCTTGGCCGGGACGGTTCCGTTGGCGTTCTTCGCGGTCGGTATCCAGCTGCTGTTGCCAACTTTCGCGCGCTCGTTCAAAGAGCCCCAGACCTACGTGTCGCTGTTGATGATGGTGGCGATGGTGCCGGGGATTATCGCGATGGTATCGTCGCTCCCCGACGACAACTGGTTGGTCGCAATGCCGGTCCTGGGTCAGCAGATGCTCTTGACCCAGGTGCTAGGCGGCGATGAGCCGGGCGTGGTCCTGTTTCTCCTGGCCGGTGGATCGTCGATGCTGGTCGGTGTCCTGTTTGTCGCGTTGACCGCCAGACTGTTCCAACACGAACGCATCGTGTTCGGGACGACGCACTAGACACCGTTTCCGAAGTGTTGACTGTCTCTGTGACCGTCCCCTCGTTGTTGAGTTCATCACGCAGCACGCCTGCCGGGACCATCGCGCGACCCTGGTCTCGTTCAGAACATCGCGATGGGGTTTACGGGGGAACCGGTACCGCCCGGCACCCTCAGGGGGGCTATCACCAGCATGAACTCCCAGCGCCCAAGACGGGCGGCGGTTTCCGCGGCCGCGTCAAGGTCGAGATTGTCGAGCAGGTGCATTCCCCGGGAGACGATCGCGAACCGGTGGATTGGATTGACCCGCAGACCCGGTACGCTGTCGGGTGCCTCGTGGACAGAGTCGGCCCCGAGGAGGGCGATGTCTCGTTCAGCGAGGAAGGGAATAACGGACGCGTCCCACCCGGACATCACGCGGGTGGCGCCCTCGGCGGCTCGGTGATCCCAGCGACCGGTACGGAGCAACAATGCATCACCCGGCCCAAGCGTCACGCCGGCGTACTCTTCCCAGGCCTCAATATCTTCACGGTATAGCTTTGTTCCAGGTTCCAAATACGGGACGCCCTTGAGGAGCGGCATGTCGACCAGGACGCCGCGGGTGACGAGCCCATCCTTCATCATGGTCGTGTCCATCGCCGAGCACCCGTCCTCGGTGACAACATCTCGGAAGTCGCTCCCGTTGTAGACCTTGTCTTTGTAAAAGACATGGCACAGCCCGTCCAGATGCGAGAACGTGACGCCGTGAAAATAGACCTCGACGCGGTCGCCCGCGTTTTGCCCTGCTTCGTTCACCGTCATTTGGAGGACGTAGGGCTCTGCGGCGTCGGCCGCTTCCGCGGTGATGAAATCGTGGGCCAACGATACGGTGGTTCCGGTTTGAATAAGCGCCGCGGCTTCGAGCCGCTTCGCATCGGTCATCAACCGTGCGGCGCCTATTTGGTCGTCGTCACCCCAGCGCCCCCAATTCGAGAGCTCGTCCATCCACTGGTCAAACTGCGCGATCGTGACGGGCTCTCGGGTCTCGGTTTGGGCAGACAAGCGACTACCGCTCATCGCACCGGTTCCGACGATCGCAAGGGCGAGGACGGCCCGGGTGAGCGATATGCATCTGGTTGTCGTCATGGCTTTCCTGTGAAGACCAGTGGACGGTCCGCTAGTCCTCGGACGGGAGGGCAAATACAAAGATCACATTGCCGGCCCGCGGGTTCTTTAGTTCCGGTGTCAGGGCGCCCGGAAGGATACTCGTCCAGCTCGTTCCGCCCGAAGGGCCACCTGCGCCGAACGCGATATATTGTGTCCCGTCGACCGCGTATGTAATTGGATAGCCGTTGGCCATCGTCGACAACCGGGTTTGCCATAGCGTTTCACCGGTGGCGGCATCGTATGCGAACGCATACCGGTCCCAGTCGCCGACAAAAACGAGCCCCCCGGCCGTCGTCAATGCGGCGGTATTGTAGGGCGCCCGCCGACGGTGCTTCCACAGCGTTTCGCCGGTGCGAATATCGAGCGCCTGGAATTCGCCAAGCTGGTCTGGGGCATCGGGGTGGAAGTGATTTTGGCGTCCGCGGACACCGCCCGTGCCGCCGCCCCCCTCGCGTCGCTCGACCGGACCAAACGCCGCGGTCTCGCAGTTGAGATTGAGTGGCACGTAGAGCGCGCTCGTATCGGGGTGATACGCCATTGCTCTGAGGCTCTTGAAGCCGCCGGTGCTGGGGCAAAAGAAGAGCTCTTCTCCCACATCCGAGACCATGCCGTCGAGGTAGGTAACCTCGCCGGTCTCGGTGTTCAAATCGACGATGTTCTGATAGCCCAGATCCACCGCGTTTGTATACGCGCCGGTGACGCGGTCGAGCTCCCAGAGGATGCCGAGCTTGCCCATGCTAAATACTGACTGCCGGCCGTCGTAGTCGACGAGGATCCGCTCGAACGTCTCGTCCATGTCGTGGGAGTCCCCCGGGAGGTGCTGGTAATACCACTTCATTTCTCCCGTTGCCGGGTCGAGGGCAAGCGTGGAATTGCTATAGAGCGCATCGCCATCCGTGCCGCGGGCGTCACGCGTCCACGGCTTTGCCTGGGAGGTGCCGTAGTAGATCAGCCCGCTGACGGGGTCGTAGCTGCCGGGGATCCAGGCGTCGCTCCCTGCCCGAAACAGCAGAGGCAAATCGCCCCACGAGTCACCACCCCGTTCCCCCGGGCGAGCGACCGTTGACGTTCGCCATATGACCTGTCCTGTGCTGCCGTCCAGGCCGACGATGTAGCAGGTGTCTTCGCGAAACCGCTCACACCCGCGTAGCCCGGCGACGATCGTTCCGTCGGCGATCACCGGTCCGCTCGAGAAACCGTAACCGTCGAAGTCTGGCATCACTGGTGTGTCCCAGCGCACCTCACCGGTCCGCGCATCCAACCCCACGACGTGGGCGTCGACGGTGTTGAGGATGATGAGGTCCTCATAGATGGCCAGGCTCCGCATTTGGGCCGCCGGTCGACGCGCCTCTTCCATCTCGCGACGATACTCCCAGATAAAGTCGCCGGTGCCCGCGTTCAACGCCTGGACTACATTGCCGGGGTTCGCGAGATACATGATTCCGTTATGCACGAGCGGCGTGGTTTGCGATACACCTGGCTCTAAACCCCACGACCACGCGAGCTGTAGGTTGCCCACATTGCTCTGGTCGACATCGTCGAGAGGGCTGTATCCCCAGCCATCGAGGGTCCGGCGCCAGCTTAGCCAGTCCGCGGGGTCGGGGTTCTGCAGGACCTCGTCCGTGACCGGCGAGAACGCGTCCTCTTGCGCGTGGAGAGTGAGCTCGGTGAGGCCGGATGGCCCTGAGGAGACGATGCCCATGACAAGGGCGGTCGTCGCCCCCATTGTTCTTGACACGCCGAAGATTCGACGCCACGTTGATACGACGATGTTCATTTACCTTCCTCCGAAAACATGAAGCGATGGTGGATTGTGACGCGAACCCCACCGTGCGCTCGATTGCGCGCCACGCCTGGCGTTACGGCCTGTGCGCCGCTTTTCAGCCCAGCGCGCTTGCAAGATTGTGGAGCGCCAGCTCGACGAGGGAGCGCGACGTCGCGAGGTTCATCCGCATGTGCCCACTGCCACCGAGCCCGTAGTTCGACCCCGGGTTGATGTGGATATTCGCATGGTCGACCAGGTACTGTTGCAGCTCCCTTTCGGGGGTGGTGTCGGCCTCGGCCGCGGTGGCTGTTGCCCTGGCACCGATTCGGTCGATGACCGGTCTCATGTCCAGCCAGCTCAGGTAGGTTCCCTCCGGCTTGACACAGCTCACGCCCGGGAGTCGTGAGCCGACAAACTGCTCGACGTAGTCCGTGGTGCCATCGATATACGTGATGACTTGGTCGAGCCAGTCTTCGCAGTGGTTGTATGCCGCCTCCGCCGCGACGATACCGAGTGTATTCATCGACTGCCGATGCTGTCCGGCACCGGTGATCCGGGTGAGATAGTCCGGGTTTGTCGAGAACAGATAGGCGCATTTCAAGCTGGACAGATTGAAAGATTTGCTCACCGATTTGTAGGTGATGCTGTTGCGCACGATTGCTTCATCGTCGAGCGTGGCGTAGGGCGTATAGGTGTTGCCAGCGGCCACAAAATCGCAGTGGATCTCGTCGGCCAGCACCACAACCCGCCGTTTCGTACAGATCTCACCGAGCGTCATGAGATCCTCACGTGACCACAGATTGCCGGTCGGATTGTGTGGGTTGCACAGAATAAACGCGTGGGTTTCGTGGTCGATACGTCGCTCGAGATCGGCGAAGTCGATCTTGTACTTGCCGTCCACGACCTTCATCGGGCTTTCCTCGGCGACCAGTCCGACGATCCGGATATCGGAATAGAAGCCGTCGTAGGTAGGCGTGTTCATCAGCACTTTGCTGCCGGGCGGGCAGAATGCCCGCAACGTGCTGATGATCCCTGTATGCACACCGTCCGAATTTCGGATAGAGTCGCGTGAGATCTTGAGCCCATAGCGGCGCTTGTTCCAGTCGATGATCGACTCGTAGTAGGACTCGGGGATCGCCATGTAGCCGTAGTTCTCGTGCTCAACGCGTTGGCGAAGCGCCGCTGAGATCGGCGGAGCGATTCTGAAATCCTGGTCGGCGGTTCCCATGGCGACATCGACATGCTCCCGACCATACCGCGCGATTTGAGCGTCCCACTTCGAGGAATTCGTGCCGATTCGGCTGTAGACCGTATCAAAGTCGAATTCGGAGGAGTACGACTGCAAGGCGGAGCGCGCCATGGCTGGTTCAGTGGCGCTGGCGCCGGTCACGCCCGCGACGGCCGTCGCTCCAGCCGTTTTCAAAAACAACCGCCGACCTATGTGGGATAACGCAGGCATGGCGCCCTCCTTAGATGTGACAGCCCGTGGGGAACAAATAGGGATACTACACCCGGAATTGGGCGGGGACGGCGCCATGACTTTGCTGACGGTTCGCCGACGCTGACATCGGCGCAGGTGGCACGCCGATTGTAGCGCTGCTAGGCGACGGCAGTGTCGCGGAGCGTTGCAGCCGAGATGCAGGACCCGATCGCCAGGAAAATCCGGTGTCGAGTGCATATTCGGGCCGCGTTTCCCGGCTGGCGCTGACGCCAAAAGGAGACAGGACATGTATACCTTCAAGACCACACGCAGAATGGGACGCGAGACCGCAGGGCGGGCGCTTCTGGGCACTGCGTGCTGCATGACAATGTTCGCAGTCGTCCACGTTGGTCTAGGTGCGAGCAATAGGGCGGCAGAGGTTGCGGACGAGCAGTATCGTGTGCTGGCTACCAGTCGAACCTCGACGCTGGAACACGAGCTCAACGAAGCAGCGGCGGAAGGCTTTCGTTTCGCGGCAGTGATGGGCGGCGAGACCGCGTTTGGCGGGAGCGAGGTCGTGGTGATCGTTTCGCGCGACGAGGTATCGGCGCGATTTTCTTATCGACTCTTGGCGACATCGAAAACGTCCACAATGCAGCGAGAGCTGCGGGCTGCGGCCGCCGACGGATTTCACTACAAGGCGCAGACGGTTTTCGAGACTCGCTTTGGCGGTGACGAAGTCGTTGTGATCCTAGAGCGGAACGAGCGCGAACCGTCGGCTGCCTTCGAATACCAGCTGCTCGCCACGTCGCGGACCTCAACGCTCGAACGAGAGCTCGAAACAGCCGCCAGCATCGGCTACGAGCTTGTCGGTATGGCCGTGGGCGAGACCTCGTTTGGAGGTAACGAGCTGGTGGCGATCACACGCCGGGCCATCACCGCCTCTGTCGATTGAGAAAGCCGCGCGCGCTGGCCCTTGTCGATCACTGCATAATGTCGTGACGACGGGGCCAGTTCTGTGCTGCCGCCACACGAAATATGAGCTTTCCGGACCTACGCGTTTTTCTTGAACAACTCCGCCGTGACCGGGACCTCGTCCAGATCGAGGCCGAAGTCGATCCTTTTCTCGAGGCGGCAGAGATTCATCGCCGAGTCATTGCCGCCAATGGTCCTGCGCTCTTGTTTTCAAACGTGCGCGGCGCCACGTATCCGTTGGTCACGAATCTCTTTGGGACGGCGCGTCGGGCCGAGTTGGCGTTTGGGGAACGACCGCACCGCCTCATCAAGCGACTCGTCGATCTGCTGGAGACGGCCATGCCCCCGACCCCTTCCAAGCTCTGGGGCGCGCGCGATGTTGGGCTCGAGCTGCTCAAGATTGGTTTGACACGCGGACGCCGCGGACCGGTAACAGAGGTTGTGACAGACGATGTCCGTCTCGATAGACTGCCGGCCCTGACGACGTGGCCCGAAGACGGTGGGCCGTTTGTCACGCTGCCGCTGGTATACACGGAGCATCCCGATAAGGGAGGCCATAATCTGGGTATGTATCGGTTGCATGTGCACGACGCTCGGACGACGGGTCTGCACTGGCAAATCGGGAAGGGTGGCGGATTTCACTACAGCGTCTCCGAGGCACGCGACGAGCCGCTCCCGGTCACCGTATTCCTCGGCGGCCCGCCCGCGTTGATGCTTTCGGCGATCGCGCCCCTGCCAGAAAACGCGCCCGAATTGATGCTCGCGTCGCTTATCGCCGGACAGCGTCTCAAGTTGGTGGAAGGACCATGGTCACACCCACTGGTCGGGAGCGCGGAGTTTGCGCTCCTCGGTGAAGTGCGCCCGCATGAGCGGCGTCCAGAGGGACCGTTTGGGGACCACTACGGCTACTACTCACTGCAACACGACTACCCAGTGTTTCGCGTGAAGACGCTGGCGCATCGCCATGACGCGATCTATCCCGCCACGGTCGTGGGCAAGCCGCGGCAAGAGGACTTCTTTATCGGAGATCTGTTGCAGGAGCTGCTCTCGCCGCTCTTTCCCGTCGTGATGCCTGCTGTCGAGCAGTTGTGGTCGTATGGCGAGACCGGCTATCACTCCCTGTCGGCCGCCGTGGTCAAGCAGCGATACGGCCGCGAAGCGATGGCGAGCGCGTTTCGCATTCTCGGCGAAGGCCAACTATCACTGACGAAGTTTCTGTTGGTGACCGACCAACCGGTCGACCTCAAAGACTTTTCCGCGACCTTGGAGCACGTGTTGTGTCGGACCCGTCCAGAGACAGACCTGTATGTGTTTGGCAATCTGTCTATGGACACGCTCGACTATACGGGACCGGAGGTCAACAAAGGGTCCAAGGGTGTATGGCTTGGTCTGGGTGACCCGATTCGCGAGTTACCTAGGGAGTTTTCGAGCTCGGACCTGCCTCGTGACGTCACGGACGTACGAGTGTTCTGCGGGGGGTGTCTGGTGGTTGGCGCACGTGCTTTTGCCGATGATCCCGACGCGCCCGTCCGGGTGGCCGGTCATCCCGCGTTTGCAGATTGGCCGCTGGTGGTGCTGACCGATGAACCGGTACGTGCGACCAGGAGTCCGATCAACTTTCTCTGGACGACGTTCACCCGATTCGAACCGGCGGCCGATATCTACGCAGCATCAACGTCGGTCCAGCGAAACCAACTCATGCGTACGCCTCCGATCGTCATCGACGCTCGACTCAAACCCGGGTTTCCTACGGAGCTGTCGTGTCGTGACGACATCGCCAGCCGAGTGACGGAGCGATGGCGAGAGTATTTCCCTTCGGGCGGCGTTGAGATGGGAGACTCCGAAATGGGTCACCTTGACTAGTGCCCCGCCGTCTATCGCGGCGGGCGCCCGCCGCGGGATGCGACAGGGGCACCCGGCTGCTACCAGCGAAAGGCGCGGGTCTGCGATTCGCGGCCCAATCGCTCGGCAACCTCGTTGGCGACGACGCGGTCGAGGTAGGGGATATCGATCGTATAGCCACCCCGTTCGGCGCCAGCCGTATCGATCCGGATCGACGCCATACCCGAACGCCGGTCAAACGGGCTGTCGGCCTTCACTACCGTTTGGATTTTTCCGTAGCGGATGATCTTGATGGTCCTGTTCCACCACCCACTCTTGAACGCGATGCCCCATGGGGTCAGCGCGTAACCGGCGTGCTTCACCCAGAGGCGGGCGTGGAGATACGCCAACATCGCGATCGGTGGCAACGCCAGAAGCGCGTCGGCACCAATCAACACGGATAGCGGGAATATCACACACCCCACTACCAGCAACTGGCGACGGAAGATACGCCGCCAGGCGCGCGGTGCGATCAGGTTCCAGGTCACATTCCGGATGTCGATCTCTGCCAATACCCCGCTCAGAAGTGCCGGGACGTTCCGTGTTGCGATGAGCGGAGCGAGCCACTGATTCGTGGCCTTGGGGGCGGTCCCATCTAGACCGCTGCCACCGGCGTTGAGGTTGTCGCCCCCGCCTCCGACCATGCGGAGCTCTACGGATTGGCGTCTGAACCACCGGTGCAACGGTGACTCGCTCACGATCAATGTTTGGATACGCGACGGAGGGATAGTTCTGGACATCTGCGTGACGAGGCCGTATTCGGCACGGAGATCGTCACCTCGTCGTTGCAGCCTAAACCCGTGGAGCTGGACGAGAAACCAGGCGACCGAAAAGACGCGAAGCAATCCGACGGCGAGCACGACGACGACGAGCACCGTCAACACGAGGTTGGGGGTCGACCCGCTGGTCGCACCAGCGAACCAACCGGACGGCACATCGAGAATGTTCCCAAGAAGACCATCCTGGTTTGGCCTAAACCAGTTGCTGCGTTGCCAAAACAGACCGAGGGTGGCCCCGACGACCACGACGCCTTTGTTCGAGATGATCCCGAGTCTTACCAACTCGCTGGCTGAGATCGCGAAGAAAACGTTCGCGTCGTCTCGTGCATCCGGGCGTTGCGCGACACCAGCTGGATGGCCATCACGGCCCGCAAATACCCGGGATCGCATCTCATCGATCGCGTCCAACGAGAGGACGCGAATCACCGCTTCGGGCTTGGCACCGCTTGCCGTCTCCACTCGAACGAGCGCCACTCGCAGCAGGCGATGAAACGGGTTTTGCGCCAGGTCAAGGTTCTGAATACGCGCATACGGGATGTGTCGTTCCGTGCGGGTGAGGATGCCATCGCGCACGACGAGCTCGTCATCCTCCAGACGGTAGCGAAAGACCAAGTACTGCAGGAGCGCGCTCGCCGCGATCGGGACGATAAGCACCGCCGCCCACAGCTCGTAGGCGTTGCCACCCGATGCGAACAACACCAACACCGCTGGCAGAACAAAGCCTTTGGCGGCCTGTCCGGCTGCGAATAGCCATGACCACGGGTGCAACCGTCGGTCGTCAGTTGGCGTCGGGATGTTTGTCGCCACCATCCTCGTCGCGTTCTGCGATGAGCGAGTCGCGAAGCGGTAGGGCGTCGCGGTGCGCGAGCCCACTCAGGGAGACCGCCGCGTCTTGCGTGCCTGCGGTGTGGACGATGAGGGTGGCCAGTCCGAACTGTCGTTGCAGCGGACCCTGCAACACGTCCGTGTGCTGAATTCGAGATGTGGGAACCGACGTCACCGAGCGCCATATGACGCCTCGTGAAATGGTCAGGGCGTTTTCATCGACCCGATACCGCGTGTGACGGAATCGAAGCGCGGGCCACATGATGACCGTCACGGTCAGTAGCCCCATTACACCGATCCAGAGTGTCAGCAGACCGAGCTTCTGTCCCGGGTGCCACGATGCGATCAGCACGATCACGCCGACGCCGACCAGGGTCGGAAACGCGACGACCGCCAAACCGATGGCGCCAGCGATCCGGGCTGCCACAATAGACCGCCGGTCAAGGTGCGATCCCGGGGTCAAGACCGTCGGGTTATCAGACACCACAGTCGTCACTCTTGTCAGCGCATGGATCGTCGGGTGTCAGCGATCCCCACTCGTGCGCCGCGCGCGTGACGATGGCACGGCACTTCTTGCCATGGACCTTACGGGCCACAAAGACAACACACGTCACCCTCGCGACCGACCGTGTTCCCGAGTCCATATGCTCTGACCGACTCCAAAGCGATTGCAGCGTACTCCTCCGGGAAAAGAAAACCATTGTAGAACCTTCTGGAACCAGCTTCCGCCTATCCTGACTGTGCGGCGTCTCCGGAGATAACCGACGGAGACGACGAGATCCAGGAGGTACGACCCATGCAGCGCTACACCCGTTTCGGATCAGCGGCGACTCTGGCTGTGTTTTCTGTCGTTGCTCTCATGGCGGCGGCGTCGGCCGAGCAACAAACGCCACGAGAATCCCAGGGCTGGGTTCACATACAGATCGAAGGGGAACATGATGACGCGCAGAGGGTTGCACTCAACCTTCCCCTGGGCGCGGTCGGGGCCGTCATTGCGATGGTTCCCAAAGACATCATTTCGGCGGATGGTCATCTTCAGATCGCCGAGCAACACGGTGTATCCGTGAGCGACATTAGGACAATGTGGCGAGAGATCATGGCCGCTGGCGATGGTGAGTTTGTCGCCGTCGAGCGAGAAGACCAGACCGTGCGCGTGGCACGTGTTGGAGAGCAAATCCAAGTGCGTGTCGACGGCACGGACGAGTCAGTCCGAGTCGATCTCCTGACCGTCGTGGTCGACGCCCTCCTGTCGGGTGATGGCGATACACTCAACATTGCTGCTGCTCTCGACCAGTTGCAGGACTTGCGGGGCGACATCGTACGAGTCGTCGAGAACGAGCGCCAGATCCGCGTTTGGGTCGACGATCAAGCCGAGCAGTAGAACGCATCGCTGGGAGGTTCCTGTGTTGCCCGGGTACAGCCACCCAGCTACGATTAGTGGGTGCCGGACGGCCTAGACCTCCTGACCCACGAGCACTGGATGCGCCGAGCGCTCGGCGCAGCCCAGCAAGCGCTCGCCGTCGGGGAAGTTCCGGTGGGAGCGGTGGTCGTGTCGGACGGGGAGGTCGTCGGGACCGGATTCAACGAGCCCATTCGTGCGGCGGACCCCACGGCTCATGCCGAGGTGCAGGCCTTGAGAGCCGCCGCCACCACCACCGACAACTATCGATTGACGCCGGGCTCGACGCTCTACGTAACCGTCGAGCCCTGTCTCATGTGCGCTGGTGCTCTCGTCCACGCCAGAGTGAGTACACTCGTCTACGGTGCGCCAGAGCCAAAGTCTGGGGCTGTCGCGTCAGCAATGCGTGCGTTGGACCACCCGGCGCTCAACCATCGAGTCGCAGTGGTCGGCGGCGTTCTCGAGACAGAGTGCCGAACATTGGTGCAGAAGTTCTTTAAGGCAAGGCGGAAGACCCAGCCGGATGCCAGTCCGCTGGCGTCCTAACAACCGCGAGTCGCACACAATTCGAAATACGGAGAGGTACCGAAGTGGTCGTAACGGGGGCGCCTCGAAAGCGTCTTGTCGGGTAACCGGCACGTGGGTTCGAATCCCACCCTCTCCGCCATTTATTGTTCCAGGAAAGTACCAGCAACTTCCCGAAACACCAGAATTATGGGCGTATTATACCTGTCTTGCGTCCAGCGCGTTCCAACGACTTCCCACAAGAGCCCGGTAATAATGTGGGAGGCAATCAGGGAACGAGATCGCCGACGACACCCGCAGAAAGCCCTCACGGCGCGGACCGCGCAGGCCGGAGACCGCGCCAGACGGGTCGCTGACGGCGGGGGCCTCTACCTGCTTCGTGGCCCCCGGTGGCGCCAAGAGCTGGGTGCTGCGAACGGTCGTCAAGGGGAAGCGGTGCGACATCGGACTCGGCAGCGTCACCCTCGTCCCACTTGCTGAGGACCGCGAGGAAGCGCGACGGCTTCGTCGGATCGCCCGCACGGGGGGTGAACCCCCTCGCCGAGCGTCGACACGAGCAACGGCCCGTGCCCACCTTCGAGCAGGCCGCACGCCAGGTCCCTGCCGGGCACGAGGCGGCATTCCGAAACGAGAAGCACCGCAAGCAGTGGCTCTCGTCGCTCTCAGGCGTCATCTCGACGTGTGGCTCGAAGCGGGTGGACGCCCATCACCAGCGCCGATGTCCTGTCGGTGTTGAGCCCGCAGTGGCTCGATCGTCCCGAGACCGCCCGGCGCGTCCTCCAGCGTCTCCGGGTCATCTTCGACTGGTGTAAGGCCCAGGGCTACTGTGCGGGCGACAACCCGACAGAGGGCCTCACTCAGGTGCTGCCCAAGCACCGAGCCACCAAGACGCGTCATGCGGCGCTGCCGTATCCCGAGGTGCCCGTGTTCCTCCGCGCCTTGCGCGAGTCAAGCGCCGGCGAGCTGGTGAAGCTCGCCTTTGAGTTGACCGTGCTGTCCGCGACCCGCACGTCCGAGACCGTGCTCGCCACCTGGAAGGAGTTCGATCTCTCGGCCCAGACCTGGACCATTCCGGCCGAGCGCATGAAGGCCGGTGTCGCGCACCGTGTCCCGTTGTCACCGCGCTGCGCGCAGATCCTGACGCAGGCCAAGGCCCTGGCGGACCGGGTCACAGTATGTCTTTCCGGGTCGGTCCGGGACTAAGCCGCTGAGCCGCATGGCGTTTTTGATGGCGCTACGGCGGATGGGACGCGACGATGTGACGACGCATGGGTTCCGGTCGAGTTTTCGAGACTGGGCCGCGGAGCGTGCGCATTTCCCGTGTGCGGTCTGCGAAGCCGCGCTGGCCCACACGCTCAAGGACAAGACCGAGGCGGCGTATCACCGAACGGACCTGTTCGAGCGTCGGCGTGAACTGATGGCTGCATGGGCCGGTTTCGCCGCTACCGCTCCGGGCTCCGTCATTCCGATGCGCGCCTAATCGAGCACGACCGGCGGAAAACACAGGACCGCGACAGCCCGACTCCCGTTAGGCTTGATCTCGGCGAGTCGTCAGGACGGGCCTGGACGGATGGGTTCTCATGGCGCGGCATTACTCCACCCGAGACTTCTTCCGGCAGATGCCCAACCCCCTGCTGGCCCGCTATTTCCATGCCCGCGGCGTCTTCGACGACCTCGACTTCGCCGCGATGTCAGAGACATCGCCGAACTGAGCTGCGAGAAAGGCTGCCGAGCCAGCATCGACGAAGCGACCTGGCATTTGGCCAGGGATGACGCCGCCCACGGCGCCTTCGTCGAGCCACTTGCGACGTTGCCGAATCACTTCGAGCCGGCGATGTCGACATTCCTCGACCACCCCGATTTCTGGAAAGGTGCCGCGCTCTTCTATCATGCGGATTCGCTGCCGTACTGGCGGAATCGCACCCATCTGCCGCACGTGCCGGCCGCGGTAGACGACGCGAGCCTGCACGACCTCGCCTCCGTGCGGCGCATCGTTCTCCATCTGCCAACCGCGACGCCAGACCTCCACGCGTGGCGACGCATCGCCCTCACCGGTTATCGGGCCTGCGCGCCACGGCCACAGGCGGAGCTGTCCCTGGCCTCGGTCCACCTCGACCGTCTTCCGTTCATTTAGAGCTGCCCGGACAGCGGCCACGGCCGGTTCTCACCCCCACACTGCGATCACACCGCGCTGGAAATAGAAATCGGACCCTTCACGAATAATCCGGGCTAGGGTCCCTTACGATTCGCAGGATCTTTGCGTCAGGAAAATGCTTCTTGATTTCGTTCAATCGAAGTAGATGCCGAGGAGTTTTTTCGATCCATCGTTTTGCACCTTGATTACGAGCAGGAGTTTCCGTCAGCGATTCCAGAATTCACTTAATCCGTGGGCGACGCGTTGCGAGGTAATGACGATAGGCAATTCTAGAGCACCCCCGATCACCAAGCCAAGCCCCTCGACACCCTCGAGCGTCCGATACTCCGCGTTGGCTCGAGTGAGGCCTGTCGGGTGAGATTCGGGGGCCTTGCGTAGTGATCGGGGGGCTCTAAGAACCCTTATCGTTTTCCAGTCGTTTTCGTTTTTGATGTTAGTAAATTCAGGGCCGGATCGCCTCACGCAGGGATGATGCTAGATAACGTTGGGCCGAGACTTCGATGTCGAAGACATAGACGGTCTCGGCCCCCTGGACGTTATACGGCACCGCGCGTGGAGGTGTTGGATATCTCTTCACCAACAATTGTCGGCTTTCTCGTCTATTTCCATTCCCAGTTCTTGTTCGTCGCTGTTCCATCTGGAGCGACGTCGTATTCCCCGACAAGACCCACATGGTTCAAGTCTGCAAATTTCGCCGCCGTCGTGTGTGCATACAGCATCGTACGAAAGTTCGTTGACTCGCCGGGTCCTGCGGCCTTTGCTGCGCCGGCGCCTGTGAGGTTCAGGATGTCACCGTCCACAGTCGTCATAACTGCGGTTCCTTCACCATAAACAGAACCGTCTGGTCTGACTAGTGCCGCGTAGGTCCACTTGGTCGTCTCTTCTACACCACGAATTGTGCCTTTCAGCGTGAGTTTGATTTCGTTCTTGATTCCGGACGCATCGTTCGATAATTCACGAACTTCGTCGACCGATCCGGTTTCGTTAAGAATGAGGTCTCCTAATGCCATATTTTCACTCCTTATACTTAGTAATATTTACTGAATACTATGTCTGCTGGTCGTACGTGAATTCGTCACCGAACTCCCTGAGCGTAGTGACCGCGATAAACCGTCTATTACCCTGGCAATCGGACGGCTAGTTCTCGGCTGGAGCAAATGCAAGCAGGACGTTGCCAGGCATGAAATTTAAGGTGCTATAGCCAGAACTGACATACACAGTACCGTCAACAACAGTCGCACCAGGTCCGTTCAGCGACCCACCTTGCCCGGGCACCCCATTGACCGTGTCGAACTCCCTGACCGTGTCGACATCCCAAATCACACGGCCCGTCGCGGTGTCGTGGGCCCGAATGTGGCCATCCAGACTAGTTGAGAAAATCACCCCGGGGATTGCGGTCACTGCCCCGGGTTGACCGGTGTGGCATCTGGTTCGAGTGCCGCAGGTGTCCTGAAATGGCGGGGCTTCCCATACGATGGCCCCGTCGCCGACCTGAACCGCGGCCACTCCCCCGGCTTCACCCGGCGCTTTCTCGAGCGCGTCAGAGAGCGATGCGTAAACCACTTTCCCATCAGTAGCGATCCCCCACTCGATGCCGCCAAGAACACCACCATCGGCAATACGCGTCTGCCATTGCACGTCACCGGTTTCTGGATCGATCTGATACAGGATGCCGCTCTTTTGGCCAGCGAGAAGGATGGGGTCGCCGTCGGCCGAGACAGCACGCACGACGGCACTCCCGTAGTCAAAGTCTGGCCCCTGTGACTCGGGGCACCCGGCTCGAAAGACGGGATTTGTTGCTAGACAGGCCGCCGTCCAGGCGTCCCCGGCTGTTGTTTGCGTCACCCACTGCACCTGCCCCGTGTCCATGGCCAAAGACATAACCGCGTCACTCGCCGGAGAGACGGGATCGGAGTAACTGTCACCGGTCGCGATATACAGAGTGTTTCGCTCCGGGTCGAGCGTGGGGGTGCCCCAGATGCCGGCCCCTGATGGTCCCCATCGTGGGGTGCCAGAACTCGTGGTGCCCGTTCTCCGCGGTTCTTCCGTAATCGGATAAGTTTTCCAAAGTTCTGCACCTGTCGCTGCATCGAGTGCCACGATACTGCCTCGGAATGTGCAGCACTCATAGGCTGGCCATTCCGCCGTTCCCTCTTCGAGCGACGCCACAGGGACATACAGACGCCCGTCGTGTAATGCCGCGGCACCGGTAATCCGTGCATCCGGATGATCATCAAGGGTCGAGCGCCACCGCAGTTCTCCGGAGGCAAAGTCTAGTGCATAAAAAGTTGCATTCGTGTCCCCCACATACACGTTGATCTCATCTTCATTGCCCGGTCCTATTACGGGGGCGGCACGGACGCCGTAATCGACCTCTTGCACCCAATCGATACAGCCGGATTCGGCCTCGAGCCGGAGAATCAGTCCGACGCTGGTACCGATTACGACCCGGCCTCCCGCCACCGCTGGCTGCATGGAGACCACGGTGCTGCCTGGTAACCCGAAGGCCCATTTCAGTTCGAGATCTGATACCTGGTCTGTGGTCAGGCCGGCCGCTGCGGCGGTCTGAAATCGGTTATTGTCAAGGCCTGGGCTCCAACCAGTCCACCGAGCTCCTGCAAGCGGATCGCTCGCCCTCGTGGTGTCTGCTGCACAGTAGGCGGACTGTGGAATCTGGTCGAGTGGAGGTACGAGTGAACCAGGTTCGCTGCCGGAGACGTGTTCAGCGATTGCTCGTTTCTCCGCTTTTGTCAAGGTTGCTGCTTGTCGCTTCATGAAGAAGTACAAGAGGGCTTCATAGACCTGCTCCGCAGGCATTTCTTGAATTGTCGCTGGACCTCTGACCCCGTCTAGAAAAACACCCGGCATTTCGTTTTCATGGCAGCGGGCGCACTCTTGCTGATAGAGCCTTTCTCCATCAGGGGCGGTTTGACCTGCGGCTGACGGTATGGCGATCGCTAGTAGCAGCAATACGATTCCGATTAGTTTTTGCATGTCATGCCCTCTCGGTGTGATTCTGAATAGACATTGTTCCGTATTCTTGTCTCTGTTAGCCGTTCACTCGCCGGTGCGTGGACTACGCACGGAATACAGCAATCGATTGGGTTGGATCTTAAGGTCAGTAAGGACGGGCACCTTTACCTACACTGTCAAATCTGTAATGTTGCAGAGGGCACGCTTGGTGGGCGTCGTAGAGAATTGTCATACGCGCTCTCGTCATTCAGGACGTTCGGGCCGAGGATCCGGAACACGCCGTTGAACCTGCTCGGCCCCGCATACAGGAGGGCGGTTCTTAGACCGGACCCGAGGGAGGGGAGCGGAACGGTCCTGCCGCCGAAGGGCAAGACGAACGCGAGGCTCAACGTCAACGCGACGAGGCTCCCGGTCAAACCCAGGCCGGGCCACCCTGCGGTTCTTGACGCTGGCACCACGAGCAGGACCGCAAAGGCGGCGAGAAAAATCAGGCAGCGGGAGTCGAAAGAGGCCCGTGCCACGGTCGCCCATTCGCCGGACGGCGTTGAAAAAGATCGCCAGCAGGTCCTGTTCAGCCACGAACCGTCCCAGTGTTCTCGCGTGGCCACACCGCAGAGCCACGACGATAGGCAATTCTAGAGCACCCCGGATCACCAAGCCAAGCCCCTCGACACCCTCCCTCGGCCCGTGCTGCGGCCGCGTCACGTTCACGCAGATTCTGGCGCGCTGGTAGGTGGCTCGGAGGCGATCGCGATCTAATATCTCTCCCCGGTAGCAGTCACCGAGGGCGGCGCTCTTCGCCCAACCGCCGGGATCATAGCCGTAGATGGCGAGCCCGAGATCGGCAATCGGCTCGAGCATCCGCATCCGTTCCTCGGACGGCTCGCCGACGAAGAGGACGGGGATCTCGTCTGACGGCGCGTGGCTCTGTCCCGGGTGGAACATCCCATGATTCACCTGTGGTTCGTCAAGATTGAACCGAAAGGACGCGCCGGCGTTCCCGGCCATTGCGGAAGAGTGGCTCACGCCGCTTCCCGGCATTCGTACCGGCGGTGGAGCCCGCCTACCCTCGGCAGCGCGACCACCTGCGCGCTCGGTGATGGTCGCGGCGACACCGGTCGTGAGTTCGGGGTGTCTTTGGCGAGCCCGAAGTGGCAACGGTCCTCGTGGTAGTAGTCGATGTAGGACCGGACAAGTCGGACGAGGTGCCGCTCGCCCAAGACCACGACGTGGTCGAGCAACTCCCGCCGACAACTCCCGATCCAGCGCTCTGCCGTCCCGTTTTGCCACGGGCTGCGAAACGACGTGCGAACCGGCCTTGTGCCCATCGACCTGATGAATTCGACCACCGCTGCACTGAAGACCGAGTGGCGGTCGAAGATCACATATCGCAGTGCCGTGTCGTCGGGGAACGCTTCGCGCAGCTGCTGTATGACCCACGCAGACGTCGGGTGATATGTCGCGGTGAAGTGCCGAATGTGCCGCTGGCCATGGCCAATGACGAAGAACCCGAACAGGAGCCGCAGCGAGACGGTCGGGACCGTGAACAGATCCATCTCGGCCATGTCGTCCTTGTGGTTCCGCAAGAACGCAATCCATCGTTTCACCTGGTCGGGCGCGGTCGGCCGCCGCGGCAAGCGTCGCGACACCGTGATCTCGGAGACGATGAAGCCGAGCTTCGTGAGTTCCGCGTGGATGCGCGGGGCACCCCAGCCATTTTGTGCCCTAGCGCAGATGAGACGACGAATCTCGGCATCAATCCGAGGCCGACCCGGACCGCGTCGCCGCGAGATCGTGGTCCAGTATCGGCGGAATCGGTCTCGAGTCCATCGCGCCACGGTGTCGGCTTTGACGATGACCAGGCAGTTCGCCCACGCGGGCTACGCGTGTTGCAGCGCCACCCAGAACGCGCAATCCGTATCCTCCAGCGGCGGCCGGGGCCGGTCCTTCTTCAAGGTCGTGACTTGCTGCCGCAGGGCGAGATTGTCGAGGACCAGGTCGGCTCGCCGACGACACATCGCTCGAAACGCCCGGGTGCCGAGTGAGAGAAGAAGAATGAAAACACGGAGCATAACGGCGGAGTGTGGCCTTCTTCCTCTTGGAATTCAAGGGCACAACGGCGCGGAAGTCCTTGATTCTATAGAGCGGACCTATTTTGATGAGGGACGGCTCGTGCCCTTTACAGCACGGTCGTCAATTTCAGGAACAGCGTATGCCCTTGGTTGGATCGCTGTCCGAATTGAGCGGTTCCTCGCTGATAGGCAACCTGGAGGGTGCCAAACGGAGGGAGATAGCGATACACGAAGACGGCCTGAACGTTTCGCCGATCTATGGCCGAGTTTGTCTGAAAGAAGACCCGGAGAAACAAGTCCGGCGTAAAGAACTGGCTGGCTCGTACGACGTGGATCCACGTGTTCTTCTGGTTCGGATCTGGGTCGAGGGTCAACCGCTGGAGCTCATACTCGGCCGACGTCCGGTCCGTGAGCTTGTAGGCGGTGGTGACGCTGCCGAGGACGAAGTCTGCGTCGAAGTTGCGGCCGACGGTGACCCCGCCCCGCACGGACTGAAACGCCCGGGTGTTGTAGCCGACCTCGAGCCCAGTTTGCCGATTCCGGAAGTCTTTCTCGAACCGCTTGAACTCCTCGGTGTGAATGACGGTCGTGCTCCAGAGGTTCCGGAAGTCGACGGACACGCCCTGGTCCACCTGCCAGCTGCGGAGGACCCCGGTCTGCCCCCAGTAGGTGTTGTAGTTGGACGTGTATTGAATTCGTTCGACCGGGCTGTTTGTCAGCCACAGGGTTTTGGACACCGCGGAATCGACTTCGCGACGGTCGTCGTCCGGAATGAACCCGATGACGTTGACGTTGTCCGCCACCCGATCACCCAGATGGCTGTATCCCACATGAAAGTGAGCCGTCGCGGAATCGTAGGCCGGTCGCACGAAGAACGCGGCCGTTCCGCGCGAGAACTCGCCATAGCTGTGGACGAGCTGTCCCGTCGCGCTCCAGTTCTCGGTGAAGTAGAGACTGGCATCAGCTCCGATCGACCCCTGGTTGCGCCCACCCGTCGTGCGGTTGGCGAACAACAGGCCGACGCTCGAGCGTCCTCCCACGTCACGCTGGACACGTGCGACCGTAAAGCCGGGACTTGTGCCGTTTTCTAACGCGTCGGCGCGGGTGGCGAGCAGATGCATCGCCCAGGGGCCTTGCTTGCCGAGGAGCTTCCCGCCCCCCTGAATATCCGCGACCCGGCGCGAGTAAAAGGTTTGTATCCGTTGCCCAAACAGCTCGCCCCCTTCGAGAAAGAACTGCCGTTTCTCGGTCAACGAGAGCTCGAACCGGGTCATGTTGACCAGTTCTTGGTCGGCTTCGATCGTCGCGAAATCTGGATTCAACGTCCCGTAGGCTGACAGTTGCGGCGTGACCGCGTAGCGGACATCGAGTCCGACGGCACCGCGCGTGGACTCCCGCTCCTGGGCTCGGCCCAACGCATACGGAATGACCTGATGGCGACGCGATTGTCGGGGGAGGTCGAGACCGACCAACGTTCCCGCGAGCGAAATGCGGGCCCAATGGTCGACCGGCCCCGCCCAGTAGGTGCGCTCGAGTGAACGGCGCCGGCTCCGACTGAAATTGATGCCCCAGGTCGTGTCGCGTCCAGCCGTGTATTGAAGCGACGTTAGCGGAATGGCGAACTCCGCCGACCACCCGTACTCGGTCCGACGCGCCGAGGACTGCCACGGGGCGTCCCACGCCTCGGTGCTGCTGTTGCCGTCCTCGGCGATCCGACCGTCGGTCTGAGTCCCGAGCACGTTCGTCATGAAATAGTAGCCAGACCGCCGGTCGTGGAAGCTATCGATATAGACCTGCACAGAATCGTCGTTCCAGATCGGATCGTCGCGCGCCGTCATCGGGGACATCAGCGGCTCCGGGTCCCACGCCCGAAAGCCGACGTAGAGAAAGGCGTCGTCGTAGAGCACGAGCGCCACCGTCGGGAGCTCCGCCGCGTCGCCGCGCCGAGGCTGATACTGCAGAAAGTTCTCGGCCCGCGCCGCACCCCGCCACTCGTTGTCCGTGACGTCGCCGTCGATTCGAAGCGGTTGACCAGACCGTGTCGCGGTGATCGTAAAACGATCGTCCGCGTCAGCAACGGGTGCGGTCAGCAGAATCACTCCGAGGAGAGCAAAGAATCGCGCGGCTTTCAGCTCGGCCAACATCTTGTGTCAGCGGGGATCATATGCGCTGCCCGCGGGCGTGGTCTCAAGGCGCTTCCAGCTGTAGCGTCACGTGCGCCACGTGATAGCGCTGCCAGAGCAGGTTCGGCCGAGGAATACACCGGTGATAACGCTCACGATCAGGCCGAGGATGGCCACCCGCGATCATCTCGAGACCCTGCGCCTCGACGGGCTCACCTAGACGTTCGACCGACTCGAAGACGATCCCACCGGAGGAGAGCACCAACAGTCCGAGCCCATTGAGAAAGGACGCCAGGATCTCCGCGCAATACAGTCCGCAGTGCGAGCGCGCGGTGCGCGGACGCGCCGACATTCAGATCGCCAGGTAGCCGATCGTCAACGCACGACATGGCTGAGCATGTGGGCCGGCGTTCGGTTCATTGACCGCGGTACTGCACGGACAGTCATCGGGGTTCGTCCCGGTGACTGCTCCGCTCCGCTCCGTCGGCGACTCCGGCGTCCCGCGCCCGCCGCCGGTGGAACCCGAGGATCGCTCGCATGGTTCGGCCCACGATGGCGCGGCAGAGGTCGTGGTTCCAGGCCAGCCGGTAGCGGAGGCGGTGCGGGAGGCTCAGCACCCATTGGCGCACCGGCACCGCTGGGAAGACATGGTCGACGAGATGGGCGGCGCGCTCGGCCATGCGGCGCCCACCGCAACTCGGGAAAAACCCCCTGCCGTGGCAGGAGAAGGGCACGAGCCGGTCGAACCCACACCCCGTACACCGAAACCGGGCGAAGCCCCCGGCGAGGGCGCCACACTGCAAGACGTCGCGAAACTCCTGCTCCACGAAGCTGGGCAGGCCCTCGCCGTCGCGCAGGTCGGCCGCCTGCGCCCGAAACGTCTCGAAGTGATCGCGCACGACTTAGTGCAGAACGCCGGCTTCCGGCTGCCGCGGCTCGTAGGTCGTCGACGGGCGGGCCACGCTGCACTGAGCGCAGAGCCCGTGCCCCGCTGCGCGACACCAGGAAACAGGGGCTTATCTAGACGACCAGGCTCCGGAACGCGCAGTTCCTGAGCCAGTGACGGGAACTGAGAGTGGCAGTTTTCTCGAACGTCGGTCGACGTGTCCTTCGGGTCGAAATGCTCTATTTCGAGCGCTCGGCACCGCTACGCGCCGACCCTACGATGAGGGTGAGAACGAGGAACTGGGGGCAACTCTTATCGCAGAGTGGTTTGAATTCCCGCCAAACCAATGGCTTACGCGGCTAATGCGATTGACACCCTCTCCGCCATCTCTCTCGTATACCCACATTTAGTCCGTGTCCACCGTCGTGCCCTGTTCAGTCGACCAGTGGATTCTACTGAACACACGATGGTCGGTTCAGCGAACCGCGCTCACCGGTGCTTGCGCCGGTCGCTGTTGATCGGTCGCCCGCAGTGCGAGACCGTGGTTTCCTAGGCGGCTACACTCGAGCGATGAGGGCGGAGCATCTCTGCGACGGCTCGCGTCACGGGTCGTTCCCGCAACACGATTGCCCGATGGCTTGACCGGGCCCCGCGCTCGGCTGCGCGTTTTAAATCGATACATATTGCGGGACTTCGAGGTGCGTGAGCTTCCGGCGGACGAGGCGTCACCGCGGGTCCACATAGACCTAGGAGTGGAGGCCGTCGAGGGACTCCAGACGTCGAACGTCTGGGCGACATTGCCCGGGATGACCGATGAGAAGATTGTCGTTGTTGCCCACCGCGACGGTTGGTTCGAGGGCGCGAACGACAACGCGGCGGGCGTTGCAACAACGGTTGTCCTCGCCGAGTATTTCGCCTCTTTGCCGCTCGAGCGTCGCCCCCGCACCGTGGAGTTCGTCGGTACGCCTGGCCACCACAACGGCGCACGGGTCGGTATCAAAGGGATCGAAGACCACGCGGAGACCGTTCTCGACAAGACGGCGTTGCTTATCACTGCGGAGCATGCGGGTGCGGTCGATACTCTATATGTTGGGAAACCGGTTCGAGTGGTCCAATCGTCCCGCCGCGCTGATGTGGGGTGTGAGGGGGAGCCCTACGCTCAGAGACATCGTGACCGCGGCGTATGAGACATTCGGCGTCGCGACCTTGCGCAACGCCGGGGGACCCGTGGGGGAAATCAGAGGACTCGAACACATCGTTCCGTCGGTGTGGCTCATCGACGCGCCCGAATATTTTCACTCCGACCACGAAACCTCGGCGACCGTACCAGCTGCCGGGACCGAGGCCGTCACTCGCGCCTTCGCGCAGATCCCGACTACCTTCCAGCACATTTCAATCTCGGGCTCTTGGTCGCGCGCGGGCGAGCGCGCGACCAAGCCGTCACGGAGTTTCGTCACGTCACTCGCCTCGACCCGCACGGGGCGCAAGGCTTCCTCATTCTCGCCGATCTACTTGGCTCCACGGGACAAGATGCGGAGGCTGCCGAGGCGCGCGCCCGAGCGGCAGAGCTCGAGACAGTGAAATAGCCGGCGTCCGATGTGACCGGGCGCGCACGTATTTCTGGGGCACGTGGGGTCGGATACTGCCGCCGGTCTTGGGGCTGCTAGGATGAGCGGACGCGCACGTGTCCGTATTGGGGATGACCATGAAAGTGAGTGAAGCACCGACCGTCGTGGAGCAAACGTTTGACGCTACGCTCGACAAGGTCTGGAGATCGACCACAGAGCCGGAACTCATGCGACGGTGGTATTTCGACAAGATCTCCAGTTTTGAGCCAGAGGTTGGGTTCGAAACCAAGTTTACGATCTCCAACGAAGGCAGAGACTTTCCGCACAGATGGAAAGTGACGGAAGTCATTCCGCAGAAGAAAATCGCCTACGACTGGAGCTATGAAAACTATCCTGGTGATTCCAGGGTTACATTTGAGCTGTTGGAGGCAGGCACATTCACGAGACTTCTCCTGACGCACACCGTGCAGGAGGATTTCCCGGAAGATGTCCCAGAGTTTCAGCGAGAGAGTGGCCTGGCAGGGTGGCAGTATTTCATCCAGAAAAGCCTTAAAGACCATCTGGAAGAGAAACGAACCTAATCATGCTCAGTGCATTCGCGCACGACGTGCGCTACGGCGTGCGCACGATCCTAGGAGCCCCCGGCTATAGCCTGATCGTCGTGTTGACCCTCGGTCTTGGCATTGGCGCGAACACGGCCATCTTCAGTCTCATCAACGGCGTGCTCCTCCGCCCGCTGCCGTATACGGATGGCGATGATTTGGTGGTGACGCGTCAGCAGGCCCTTCGGGTAGGCACCGAGAATATTCCGTTTTCGGTCAAGGAGATCATCGACTACCGGGGCGAGCTGCGGATGCTCGACGGATTTGTCGAGTATCACGGCATGTCCTTCACGCTGCTCAACCGCGGCGAGCCGGACCGGGTGTTGTCGGGCGTGGTGTCGGCGAATTTCTTTGATGTGCTCGGTGTGCGTCCCCTTCTTGGACGAACGTTTGTCGAAGGCGACGACACGCTTGGTGCCGCGCCAGTCCTGGTCCTGAGTCACGCCTATTGGCAGCAGCGGTTTGGTGGCGCGCCAGATATTGTGGGTCAAGTGTTCGAGATGAACGACCGGCCCCACACGGTGGTCGGAGTATTACCGCCTATTCCGCAGTATCCCCGAGAGAATGACGTCTATATGCCCACCTCGGCGTGTCCGTTTCGCGCGCGGGGCGAGGCGCAGATGGAGCAGAACCGGGTGGCTTTCCGCGCGATGACCGGGTTTGGACGGCTCGCGCCCGGTGTGTCGCTGCAGCAGTTTGAAGCAGAGTTGTCAACCGTGGCTGGGCGATTCCAACAGGACTTTCCTGAAACCTATCCGGCTGATTCTGGATACTCGGCTGTTGCAATCCCTCTGTTCGGAGAGCTGACACGCGACGCGCGCCCGACGCTTTTTGTTCTGTTGGCGACGACTGGTTTGGTCTTGCTCATCGCGTGCGCCAACGTCGCCAACCTGACATTGGCGCGGACTGCCCGGCGTGAGCGGGAGCTCTTGCTGCGCGTCGCGCTGGGGGCCGGCCGGGGACGGATCCTGGGACAGCTTGTCACGGAAGCGAGTCTGCTCGCGGTGGCCGGCGGTGGTCTGGGGCTGTTGATCGCTTGGCTGGGTATCGACGTGCTGGCGTCGTTCGCCGCGCTGTTCACGACGCGTACCGCTCAGATCGCGCTCGACGGATGGGTGCTGGCCTTCACCCTCGGTCTGTCCGTGCTCACCGGCGTGCTGTCTGGTCTCACGCCCGCATTGGTGGTACGCACCGACATTTCGACGGCGCTCAAGGAGGGCAGCGGACAGTCGACCGACGGGGTGGGGCGCCATCAGTTTCGCAGCGCCTTGACCATCGCGCAGGTCGCGGTGTCTTTCATGGTGTTGATAGCGGCGGGACTACTGCTGTCTTCTTTCTATCGCTTGCAACAGGTCAAGGGCGGATTTGATGCAGAGCAAGTCCTGAGCGCCGAGGTCTTCCCAAACTGGTCGCGATATACAAGTCCTGAGAGCCGCCGCCGGCTGTTCAACGGGGTGCTCGAGCGGCTCCGTGACCAGTCGGGCGTCATGTCTGTCGCGGTGGCCAGCGGATTCCCGATGGCCTCTGACGTGGGGCAACAACAGCGCTTTGCGATCGATGGGCGGACGTACGAGGAGCCCGACCTCCGCCCGGAGCTCGAGTCTCGAGTGGTCAGCGCGAGCTACTTCGAGACGATCGGGGTGCCCCTGCTGTCGGGGCGGACGTTCTCCGCTCTCGACGACGTGGAGACGAGACCCGTGGCCGTGATAAGCCGGTCTCTGGCGGAGCGGCACTGGCCCGAGGGTGAGAATCCCATTGAGCAACGGGTCACGTTAAACGACGGAGACACGTGGCTCACCATCGTGGGTGTGGTGGGCGACGTGCGTGACCACGGACTGGACCGCGAGCCACCGGATCAGCTCTACCGGTCATTTCTTCAGGGTGGCGGTTCCCCGACGCGAGTGCTTGTCCGGACCGCTCGAGATCCGACCGACCTCAGCGTGCGCGTCAGAGATGCGGTCCATGCGATTGATCCGGAGCAGCCGGTCGAGAACTTCGCGACGCTCGAGGCGACTCGACGCGGCACGTTGGCACCCCGACGGGTGTCGATGGTTTTGCTAGGACTCTTTGCGATACTGGCGCTGGTGGTCACGGTGACGGGCATCGCCGGGGTCATTGCCACGTCGGTCAGTCAGCGCACCCGCGAGTTTGGACTCCGCCTGGCATTGGGCGCCGCCCGACACTCAGTCCTGACCATGGTGGTGCGGCAAGGATTCGTCCTCGTGGTGGTCGGCTTGGTGCTGGGCGTCATTGGCGCCACGGCGTTCTCTCGGGTGCTCTCGAGTCTCCTTTATGAGACGGAACCGACCGACGCGCTTACATTCACGACGGTTTCGGCCGTGTTTGTCGTCGCTGGTCTGGCGGCCTGTGTTCTCCCCGCGCGACGGGCAACCACAGTTGACCCGATGTCAGCGCTCAGAAACGAGTAGACGAAGGGGACACGGGGAGTGAGACCTTACGTCTTCCATGTCCTCGCAGGTCTTCGCGTGTCAGGCTCGGATCTGACCGGAGCCCTGCACGACAAACTTGTAAGTGGTGAGTTCGCGGAGACCCATCGGGCCCCGGGCATGTAGCTTGTCCGTACTGATTCCTATCTCGGCTCCCATCCCAAATTCAGCGCCGTCGGTGAAGCGCGTACTGGCGTTGACATAGACCGCCGCCGAATCAACGCCAGAGAGGAACTTTTCTTGGGCCACCTCGTCCGCTGCCACGATAGCGTCAGAGTGCTGCGAACCATACTTGGTGATATGCGCGATGGCGGCATCCACGTCGTCGACCACTCCGACGCTCAAGATTAGATCGAGATACTCTTCGTCCCAATCGGTCGTCGTTGCCGCCCGCATCGTGGGGACGACGGCGCGCGCCCGCTCGTCGCCACGCAGCTCTACACCGAGATCGGTGAGCCGCTGGCACATGTTGGGCAGGAAATCACCGACGACCTGCTCGTGCACGAGCAGTGTTTCCATCGCGTTGCAGACGCCTGGACGATGACATTTCGCGTTTTCACAAATGCCACACGCCATCTCGAGGTCGGCGGAGACGTCGACATAGGTGTGGCACACGCCCTTGTTGTGCTTGATCACCGGCACCCGTGACATGTCGACGACGGCGCGGATCAATCCTTCTCCGCCACGAGGGATGATCAAATCCACATACTCATCGAGCTGGCACAGTGCCCGGACAGCGGCTCGGTCAGTGGTCTGTATCAGCTGTACCGCGCCGTCCGGCAGGTGTGCGGCCGCTCCACCCGCGCGAAGCGCGTTGGCAATAGCTGTGTTGGCGCGGATCGCTTCTCGGCCACCCCGCAGGATGACGGCGTTTCCGGACCTCAAGCACAGCGCCGCCGCGTCGGCGGTCACGTTGGGGCGAGACTCGTAGATGATGCCGATGACGCCGATCGGCACACGTCGTCGACTGATCCGCATCCCCGCCGGATGGGTCATGGCCTCGATCTCTTCGCCCACGGGGTCGGGCAGTTCCGCCACGTTGCGGATTCCGGCCACCATCGCGGAGAATCGAGAATCGGTGAGCTCCAACCTGTCGAGCAGCGCCGAGGAAAGCCCCGCCTGTCGTCCCGCTGCGAGGTCTTCTTCGTTCTCGGCTTGTATTTGCGACTGTTGCTGCTCGACGACCTCGGCCATGCGGAGCAACATGTCACGCTTCTGTTGTGAGGAAAGGCCCGCCAGTAACCGCGCGGCAGACCGCGCGGACTGACCAAGCCGACGAATGTCGCTGTCAACGGACATGGGGAATCTCAGTGCGTCCTCAGTACACGGTCCAGACGACGCTCACCATGGGCCGCGCGTGGGCGCGGCGAGAACGATGTTGTCGCGGTGAATGACCTCATCATACGGCTTCGCCCCAAGTATCTGTGCGACATCGTTGGTGGCGCGCCCCATGATTTGTTGTATGTCGGCGCTAGAGTATGCGACGAGCCCGCGCGCGATCACCTGGCCTTCGCCGTCTTTGACACGAACCAGGGCGCCGGCCCGAAACGTTCCTTCGACGCCACGAATGCCGATGGGTAAGAGACTGCGACCGCTCCTTTGCAACGCGTCCCGCGCGCCGTCATCGACGATGAGTCCACCATCCGGTCGATGAAAGAACGCGATCCAGCGTTTTCGGCTCGAAAGCGGTTGGTCCTTCGTATCGGCCACTCCAATCAGCGTCCCCGTATCGTGGCCGGCCACGATGTCGTGGAGCACGGTGGGTTTCCGCCCGTCGGCGATTACTACCGCGACCCCCGCCTCTGCTGCGGTTTGCGCCGCTTGCAATTTGAGCCGCATGCCTCCCAATGTCAGGCCGGACACTTCTCCCCAAGACCAGGCGATCACCTCGTCCGTAACCCGGTCGATATACCCGACACGTTGGTAGCGCTGACGAGCCGGCTTCGTCGGAGGGCGCCGCGTGGTCTGTGACGTCGGGGGGCGCCCGCCAGTTGGACGTGTGCCGAGCGGGCGCTTGACACCGTCGACTTTTGTAAGCAGGAGCAGCAAGTCCGCATCGACAAGCAGGGCCACGAGCGACGCGAGATGGTCGTTGTCGCTGAAACGTATCTCGTCGACTGACACGACGTCGTTTTCGTTGACAATCGGTACGACCCCGTGCCGGAGAAGCGCCATCATCGTGTTACGCGCGTTGAGGTGTCGCCGACGATTCTTGAGGTCCTCGTGCGTCAACAGGACCTGTCCGACGTTGACGCCGCGCGTGGCAAAGAGCTGGGCATAGTGCGCGACAAGCCGGGACTGCCCAACCGCCGCCGTCATCTGCAACCCCGGAAGATGAGTGGGGCGTCGCTTGAGACCCAGCGCCTCGAGTCCCGCGGCGATTGCTCCCGACGACACAAGGACGATCTCTCGTCCCTCCGAGCGGAGCGCTGCGATCTGATTCGTCAGATTTGACAGCCGAGCTGGGTCCGGGCGGCCGTTCGCGTCGACCAGTACGCGAGTGCCGACTTTGACGACGATCCGCCGCGCGTCACCCAGGGCCTCGCGCTGTGCAGTGCTCCTGCCCGCCATTCGCTCTTCTGTCCTGACCGGCGGATTATCTCTGGGGTGTGGCCGGCGTTGTTTCAGGCGCGACGCCTTCACTGCCTGCAAAGCGGTGGGCGAGAGAAGGCTCGCCAGCGCGGGCACGTTTCTCAATTGTCACGGTGTGGAACCGCGGTCTCGCCGGCGTCAGGACCGGCGTCCGCGACCGGTCCCGGCCGGGTCGACCGCTTTCCACCGTAGGTGATCGCTCGTGAGTGAAGCAGGGACTCCAGCGTCGACTCGACATCGGACGCATCGGGAAAAGCTTCTCGAAGGATCGCGCAGATTTCATCGCTCGTCCGCTCACCGTTGCAGAGGTTCCAGACAAGCGAGGCCGTTTCGTTGAGATACAACGTTTTTGTTTGCGCGGGATGATAAAGCAGTAGCTCACCATCAAGCGTTTCGAGCCGGTAGTCTTCGGTTTGCCGTGGTGCCTGCTTCCTGCGGGTCGGGTCAGCGCTCGCCCGGGTTCCCGTTCCGCTCCTTGGACCGATCTTCATCTTGCGTCTCGACTGTGCGTCCCTGTCGTCGCTCTTTCCTCGACGCCAAAGCGTGTGTATATCGTATCTGACACTCGGGGACTGCCGCAGAGAGAGTCCACATGGGTAGGTTAGCGCCGCCGCTGAGTGCGCGTTCCGACCGAGCATGCGTGATTCTTCTCGACGAGAGCCACCGGTGTGGCGGGCGCCACATGCGCCGGCAGAGAACTACACGGGGCTGCGTGTTCTGACGAAGGCCGATGGTGGGTTGAGGTGCGCTTTGCCGAAGTTACAGAACGATTACACCCTTGAGCCAAATGGCTTGGTAGTCTAGTGCTCCACGTCCTCTGGGGTTGAACGAAGGAGAACCGAGTGCTGAGCGATACTGGATTTGGGAATCGGCGGTCAATCAACTGGGTGACCGCATCGGCGTTTGCGATCTTTCACGTTTTGGCGGTCGTTGCCTTGTTTTATACGACGTGGTCCGCGGTCGTGCTGGCGGTTGCGCTGCACTGGATCTGTATTGGTTGGGGAATCGGATTGGGGTATCACCGGCTTCATACGCATCGCTCCTACAGCGTGCCAAAGCCGCTGGAGTATTTTCTCGCGATCTGCGGGACCCTGACCCTGCAAGGCGGGCCGATCTTCTGGACGGCGGTCCACCGAATTCATCATCAACACTCAGACGCGGATGGCGACCCGCACACTCCCCGCGATGGCCGGTGGTGGGCCCATATGCTGTGGGTCGTGTTCGGTGAATCCTTGCACGACAACACGGAAACGATGGGCAAGTATGCGCCCGATCTGTCGCAGGACCGGTTCTACCGTGTGCTAAGTCAGTATCACTGGGTGCCGCTCGTGATACTGGGGTTGGCGCTCCTTGCGGTCGGCGGCTTGCCGTGGCTGTTGTGGGGAGTCTTCCTGCGAGTGGTGTTTGGGCTCCACTGCACCTGGTTGGTCAACTCGGCTACTCACCTATGGGGCGGGCGCCGCTTCCAGACAACCGACGATTCTCGCAATCTTTGGTGGGTGGCACTGTTGTCCTTTGGAGAGGGCTGGCACAACAACCATCACGCGCATCCAACGTCTGCGCGACACGGGCTGGGGCGATTCGAGCTCGATCTGACCTGGTTGCAGATACGCCTTCTCGAGAAAATTGGCCTTGCCTGGGCTGTCCGACTGCCAACAGACCAACAGATTGTTCGCAAAGAGCTTTCTGCCGACATGGCCGCCTGACCCGAGAGGTCATTCGGCTTAGGAGCGTCCTGGTAGTGGTAGTTTCTGCCCGACCGCGCGCGCTACACCTCCCATTTTTGACTCCGCGTGGGGCCGACTTCGGCCCCACAGTATTCACGCTGCTAGAATGACACTCATGGTTCCGGCGGGAGTCCGTCGCCAAAAGGTCGTCCTGGTCGGTGTTCTGGGGTCACTCCTGATCGCCGTCGCCGTCGCCCTCAACATCGGGTGGGTCGTCGTCAACTGGCGGACCGGGCTGCTCTTGCTGGTCGGGATCATTAGCTTCGCGGTCCTCATTACCGGTGTCGCGTTGACCACGGCATTTCTGATGCGCGAGATTCGCCGGACCGAGCAGCACGACGCGTTTATCCACGCGGTTACCCACGAGCTCAAGACGCCGCTCGCCTCGATCACGCTGTATTTGCAGACCCTACGTCAGCGCGATGTATCGGCCACGAAGCAGCGCGAATTCATCGATACGATGCTTGTGGATTCCGTGCGGCTGAGAGCGACCATCGATCAAGTGCTTCTGGCAGGGAAGACGAGCTCGGCCCGCCGGGTCACCAATCCAATGGATGTCGATGTGTGGGATGTGGTGGGCGAATGTGCGCGAGCCGTGGGGACCAGACATCACCTGGTCAATGGTGAGGTTGAGGTGTTGGATAGTTTTCCGGTCGGTGAAGCGGCCGTTGTGATCGGCGATCGCGAGGAGCTTCAGGCCGCGGTAACGAATCTCATCGACAACGCGGTCAAATATTCTGGCGAACAGGTGACGGTTGGCGTTGAGCTGGTAAAGCTGGGAGCTCGCCGGCTCGCGGTGACGGTAAAGGACCAGGGCACGGGTATTACAGGCGACGAGCTGAAGCACATTTTTGGGCGCTTTTATCGGATACCTGGTGCCCTGAGTGCTCGGGTACGCGGGACAGGTCTCGGCTTGTCGATCGTAAAAGCTGTCGCGCGGCGACACGGCGGCCGAGCGTACGCCGAGAGTGATGGGACCGGGAAGGGCAGCCGGTTCACGCTCGAGCTGCCGCTCAAGTCGTCATGAGCCGTCTACTGATCGTCGAAGACGAAGAGCATCTCGCAACTGGTCTCAAGTTCAATCTCGAGGCAGAGGGATATCGCGTCGTCGTGTATGAAAGCGGAGAAGCCGCGCTCGAGCTTCTCTCGAACGACGGTGATGATGTGGATCTCGTGTTGCTCGACGTGATGCTACCCGGCATCGACGGATTCGAGGTCGTCCAACAGTTGCGGGCAGGGGGCAACTTTGTCCCGGTGATGATGCTGACAGCCCGAGGCCAGAACGAAGACGTCCTCCGTGGTTTTGAGCTCGGTGCTGACGACTATCTCCCCAAGCCGTTCGACCTCTCAATTCTCATCGCTCGCATCCAAGGACTCCTGCGCCGCAAGACATGGCTCGCGCAGCGGTCTGGCCAAATCGGCCAGGGCTCACCCGACGAATTCAGTTTTGGGGACCGCCGCATTGACTTTGTCCGCCAAGTCTTCGCCAAGAATGGATCAGAGATGCGGCTCACGCTCATGGAGGCGGAGCTGCTGCGGTATCTCGTTCGGCACGAAGGTCAAAACGTCGAACGGGAAGTGCTGCTCGAAGACGTGTGGGGTATGCGGAGAGATACCGACACCCGCACCATCGACAACTTCGTCGTGCGGCTGCGACGCACAATTGAAGACGACCCGTCGGACCCACAACACCTGCAGACCGTTCGCGGCGTGGGGTATCGCTTTGTCGCCAACCCCCGCCGCCGTCGTCCCGAACCATCATGAGCACACGGCCTCCGTTGCCCAGGTCCATCACGGCTGCCCCGCGTGATCCGGTGTGGTTGGCGTTTGACGCCGTCGACATTCGCTCGGTTCAGCGATGGCTGGAATCGGATGTCGACTTCGGGGAGCTCGTTGTTTCATCCCACCCAGCCGTTGACACGCACGAAGCGTACTACGACACCGACGACTGGCGGCTCCATCGGGCAGGCCTGACATTGTGTCTTCGAGAAGCAGGGGGGCGGGTCCACGCCTCGCTTTCTCCCGCGCCAAAGCCTGGCCCGGGAGAGGTGATTGACCCGCCTGACCGTGACCACCACAACCAGGAAACAACTGGTCCGGTCGGCCTACCAACGACCAGTCACCCATCGATCGCAACGCAGGACGTGACCTCGGTCGACGTGACCCTTCTCAGAAAAACGGATGGCCAGGTGGCGCGCCGACTTGTGCTGCTGATCGGGGCGAGCCCACTCGTGCGCTGCGTCACGCTTCGAGTCGTGACGCGAGCCTTCCAGTTGTCAGAGGGAGCGACGCCGGTGGCGCGTGTCTGGCTGAGACGCGTCGACATTCCGTTGGCAGATGATCAGCCTCCCGCGCATCTGGACCGCGTCGAAATCGAATCCACTAGCGGTGACAGCCCCGCTTTTGCCGAGGTGGTTGACACGCTCTGCCGTGTGTTTGGGCTGCGCCCGGCAACCACGTCTCGTTTCTCGGCCTCTCTTCACGCGCTTGGCCGGTCGGTGCCTGAACCACCGGACCTGGGCGCGACGACGCTCGAGCCGTCGGCCGCGATTGGTGAGCTGGTGATGGTGGTCTTGCGGAGGCAGTTTGCCAAAGTCCGTGCCCACGAACCGGGCACTCGGTTGGGCGATGATCCCGAAGAACTGCACGACATGCGGGTCGCGATTCGCCGCATGCGAGTAGCGTTCAAGCTCTTCGCCGCCTATCTGCCTGCGCGTGCGCTTCCGCTCCGGGATGAGCTGAAATGGGCTGGCGACGTCTTGGGCGAGGTGCGTGACCGGGACGTGCAAATCGAGGGTGTTACGGCCATAGGGCGGGACTTCAACCCGGCAGAACGACACGCACTGGCCGGTTTGGCCGGGCCATTGGAAGAACAGCGTCGAGTTGCACGGCGACGATTGATTCGAGCGCTTGATTCAAAGCGTTTTTCCCGGTTGGTCGATCGGTTGACGGCCACGCTGGTGCGCGGGCCGCTGCGTTCGGATCCGTCCCATCGGCTCCCGACCCGGGCGGTTGCGCCGCAGCTTATTGAACGGTGCTACACGCGGGTCGTTCGGCACGCGCGGCGGGTAAAGAAATCGTCGCCTCCAGAGCAGTTTCATCGACTGCGCATCCGTTTCAAGATACTGCGCTACGCGCTCGAGTTTCACCGTGAGATCTACGGGAAGGCCACCGATGACGTCATCCGCGCGATCGCAGACTTGCAGCAGATCTTGGGCGCGCACCAGGACGCAGACGTCGCAACTTCGTGGTTGGAACGCACGGTGAGGTCCCAGGGGCGTCGCCTCTCGCCTGAGACGTTGTTTGTGGCGGGGAAAGTGTCAGAGCGCTATGCGCGCCGAGCCCAGCGTTTGCGTCGCCGCTTCCCACCGGCGTATGCGCAGCTCCGCCGCCGAAACTGGAAGCGTCTCTTGCGACGGCTGGAAACGTTGCGAGCTGCTTCCGTACTCTCTCCCGCGTTGGAGAGACGCGTCCTCCCGAACCCCGCCGCCGTAGAGGCAGACCCGCAGACTGGCACCGGTGCGGTGGTGGTCGATTTCCGTTCGCGTCGAGGCTAGAGGTGTGCACTCCGCGACCGTTGTCCCGGCCAGACGTAAAATCGCCTTCGCCTGCTTTAGCCTGATCCTCGTTCTCGTGTTTGTGGGTGGTCTCGAGCTCTTGGTGCGCGCCGCGGGCCACCGACCCTGGCGGACGGCGGCCGACGGGCTGTCAGTCTCACCGGGCGGGCGGCTGTACGTCCAAGATGACGTCGTTGGCTACACGCAGTTGCCTGGCGAGTATGAGGTCACCCTCCAGACCGGTTACACGTTCAGAGTGACGCACTTACCCAGCGGGCTTCGGGTCACGGGACCGCCCGCGAATCAGCCCGAGCGCGACCAGAGAGACGAGGTCTGGATTTTTGGATGCTCGTTTACCTACGGACTGACTATCAACGACGACGAGACGTTTCCCTGGCTACTTCAAGAGCGGTTTCCGAGGCACCGCTTTTCGAACTTTGGTGTCAACGGCTATGGGACCGTCCAAAGCCTGATCCAGTTTCAAGAGGCGCTCAAGAACAAATCGCCCGCCGTGGCGATCGTCGCCTACGCGGGATTTCACGACGACCGGAACACGTTTTCCCGGTCAAGACGAAAATATGTCGCACCGTGGAATCGGCTCGGACCGATGGCGATGCCACAGGCGCGCCTCGCCGCCGATGGTGAGGTCAAGTATTCGTGGACGCGTGTCCGATACATGCCGTTCCCTTTCATGAAGCAGTCAGCTCTCGTCGATCTCGTCGAGACCGTCTACAACGAAGTGGAGCGAGGACTCCTCAAGAGTCAGGAGGTTTCCCGAGCCATCATGCTTGACATGCGAGACCTCGCCCGTGAGCACGGGGCGACGTTCGTGGTTGCCGGCATAAGCGACCATCCACGCACCGGCGGCCTCTTGGAATATGTCGCCGAACGGGATATTTCGGCTGTCGATATTTCGCTCGACCTCGCCGACCCGCAATTCAACAACCTCCCGCACGACCCACATCCCAGCGCACTGGCCAACCAGAAATTTGCCACGACGTTGGAAACCTATCTCAGGGACGAGCACATACTTCGATGACTGTGGTCTGGCGAGCGTAGCTATCCGTCTCGCGAGTACTGGCCCGCCAGTCGCTCGCCCTTGGGATGTTAGGTGGGGCGATGGGCTAGGGAGACCACCCTGGCGGGATCCCTGAGACGATGGGGGTAGCACGGATTCCGCATGAGGGAAGAGCAACGCGTGATCGCGTACTCCGGAAACCGTGTTAGATTTCACGCGGGTATCACCCGGACCGCGACACGAATGCCGTTTGGGGTGTTGCTCAAATGGAGACCAGTGGGCAACACGTACCTTTTTTTGGTTCACTGGGGTCGGCGTCCAAAGAGCGCCGTGCCCACCCGGACGATGGTGGCGCCTTCTTCGATGGCTACGTCAAAGTCCTGACTCATACCCATCGATAGTTCGTGGAGCATCGTGGGGGGCACTCCGTCCTCCACGAGCGTGTCTCTGAGTTCTCGGAGTCGTCGAAAAAACGGTCGGACACTCTCGGGGTCATCTTGCCGAGGTGGAATCAACATCAGTCCCCGGACCTCTACCGCGTCACACTTGGTGGCGGCCCAAAGAATGTCTGAGACGGCATCTACCTCAGTGCCATGTTTTGTCGCCTCACCCGCCAGATCCACCTGCACGAGCAGCGACAGCTTGGCGGTCGCTGCGTGGTTGTCTTGGGCGCTGTGCTCGAGTCGACGTAGGAGGCCGACACTGTCGACGGAATGAATCCACGAGAACGTCTCCGCGGCCTTGCGTGCCTTGTTTGATTGCACATGACCGATGAGATGCCAGGTGATCGGCAACTCTGCGGCCGCTGGGATCTTTGTGAGCGCTTCCTGGACCCGGTTTTCGCCGAGGTGAACGAGGCCAGCGGCCACGGCTGCCCGGACGTGACTCATCGGGAACTTCTTGGTGACCGTCACCAGTGTGATTGATGCTGGGTTACGTCCAGCCTGGCGGGCGGCGGCTGCGATGCGGTCGCGGACCCGCTCCGCGTTGGCCGCGACGATGGCGTCGAGATCACTGACCCGGGACACTAGCGCTCGAGCTCAGCGAGACGGTCTCTGGCGTCGTCCGAAAAGTCTCCGTTGGGCTCGAGCGAAAGGGCTCGTCGCAACGCGCTCACCGCGCGGTCGCCGTTGCCCAGATCCGACAAAGACACGCCGAGCCAAAACTGACCAGGCGCGTAGGCGGCGTCAAGCTCAACGGCCGTTTCAAACCTGCGGAGTGCATCGCGTATGTTGCCCGCGGTGAAGAATACTATTCCTCGCTCGACCGCGTCTTCTGCTCTGGCCCGCCCCACGGCGAGCCGCTCCACGGCGATTCGGTTTGCCTCGTTTCGTGCGTCGCGGGCAGCATCGAGTTGCCCCTGCTGGGTGTAGACGTTTGACAGTCCGTAGTAGGCGGCCGCGTAGTCCGGACGAAACTCGACGATTCGCTGAAACTCTCGCTCTGCGTCCGTAAAGCTCCGGATACCTGTGTAGGCGATGGCGAGATTGTAGCGGCACTCGACGCAATTCGAATTGACATCGAGGGCGCGGCGGAACGCGTCGATCGCCGCGTCAATTTGCCCTGCCCGACTCGCTTCGAGGCCTTCTTCGAAGGCCTGGGACAAGGCTTCCCGCTCACCGGCTTCCGTAAGCCAGGAGGGCGTGTCTCGTCCGGCTTCGAGTACGAAAGTGACCTCAACGCGGCGCCCGTTTCTGACCCGCACTCGAAACGTTTCGCTCCCAAGCTCGTCCTTGGTGGCGGTCACCGTGTAGACACCTGATGGGAGCCCGGCCTGAAAATATTGCCCGTCCTGTGTTGTGCGGATCTCCGTGCTTTCGGTGGCCCCAAACTGGCTGACAAAGACTATCGCGTCATCGACACGGTCGCCCAACCGGTCGACCACCATGCCTTCGATGACACCGCCTTCCTGGGTAGCGGTATCGCTCCCGCTTGCGAGTGCTATCGCGAGCGTGAGGGCCAACGCCGCGGCTGTTGGGTGAGCCTCCACGCCCCCAGTGTAGCCCGACGGTCACTCATCAGCGGGGAGCAACGGGTGGGAATCTGACAGAAAGTCTCCGAGATCGGTTACCGAGTGAGTAATCGGTGCCGGTGGAAGACTCGCCAAGAAACGGCGGCCGTATCCTTTTGTCCGAAGACGAGCGTCAAGGACGACCAGCACCCCGCGGTCGCGTCGGTGACGGATGAGGCGTCCTAGTCCTTGCAGCAGAGACAGAATGGCCAGCGGTACCTGATACTCGCTGAACGGGTCTCCGCCCCGGGCCTTAATCGCCTCCATCCGCGCCGCGGTGATCGGGTCCCCGGGTGACGCGAATGGGAGCTTGTCGACGACGACGCAACTGAGTGCGTCACCCGCCACGTCGACGCCCTGCCAAAAGCTCGAGGTGGCAAGGAGAACGGCTCCCGGTGTCGTCCTAAACTCGCGGAGCAGCACCGAGCGAGGTGCGGTTCCCTGCACGAGCATCGGGTAGCGCACAACCGACGCGAGCTGTCGGTGCACCGCGTGCAGGTTTGCGTAGCTTGTGAACAGGACAAACGCTCGGCCTTTGGTATGCGCCAAGATCTCCACCAGTTCACGAGCGGCGGCGTCGACAAAGGTCGGATGTCGAGGGTCTGGCATGTGGGGTGGTAGATAGAGGAGGGATTGTTGCTGGAAATCGAACTCCGACGGGAGACGCATGTCGACGCCGTTTGCTAGGCCGAGTCTTCCTCGCACATATTCAAACGAGTCATCCACGGTGAGTGTGGCCGAGGTCAAGACCATGCCCTCGTGGCGCTGAAGCAGGTTGTCACGCACGACTGTCGACACGTCGATCGGCGCGGCGCGCAGGAAGACACCGCTGCCTCGAATCTCGAGAAAGTAGACGAAATCCGGGTCCTGCGCCGTGAGTAAGAACGTCAAGTGGTCGCGGATTTCTGCGGCTCGACGCGCTAACGCCAGATGACTCTCAGAGGCGTTGCTCAACTGGGAGAGCGCGGTCTCGAGTGCAGTGAGGGCCTGCCGCAACGCGCGACCCGATTCTCCGGCCTCGGCTAGCGTTTCCGGAATCAGGCGCATCCGTTCGGCGCGCGCGTTTGACGGCGTGCGGTGCGAGGACACGAGAAACGACCCAAAGAACACACGCGCGTGGTCCCGGGCGCGGTCGGCGAGCGCATGAATGTCACTAGCTGCGTGCCGGTCGTCGGGCGGGACAACGCTCCCGACTTCGGTCAGAAGCGTCCGATGAGTGTCTCGGGCGAGCTCCTCGAGCCGATAGTTGCTGACGCTGATGCCAAAGTATTGGGTTGCCACATCCTCCAGTTGGTGGGCCTCGTCGATGACCGCGTACCGGCAGGACGGGATGACCTCGCCGTAGGCACTTTGTCGGACACTGGCATCGGCGCACAGGAGGTGGTGGTTGACGATGACAAGGTCGGCTTCCATGGCCCGTTTCCGCATCCGGGTGACAAAGCACTCGTCGTACTTCGGGCACTCAGAGCCGAGGCAGTTTTCCGATGTGGCCGCTATCTCGGCCCACAACGGGAGGTCATCCGGCAGGTCCTCGATTTCTCCGCGGTCGCCGGTGTCGGTCTGCGTGGCCCATTCGCGAATCGTGTCGATATGGGTGCGATCGACCAGTGGGAGAGGGACCGTGTCTGTCGCGCCAGCGCACACTTCTTCGAAACGGTGCAGGCAGAGGTAGTTGCCGCGCCCTTTCATATACGTTGCGGTAAACGGCGTATCCAGTGCCTCCCGCAGCGCAGGCAGGTCTTTGTCGTATATCTGGTCCTGGAGGTTCTTGGTGCCCGTCGAGATGAGCACCCGCTTCCCACTCAGAATGGCGGGCACGAGATAGGCCAGTGTCTTGCCGGTCCCGGTCCCGGCTTCGACCAGCAGGAGACCGCCGTCCGCGAAGATGTCCGCGGTAGCGGTCGCCATGCTGCGCTGACCCTCCCGGGGTTCGAAGGCCGGGAGGGTACACGCGAGCGGTCCTTGGTCGGAAAACGTCTCGTCGACCAGCGCGCGAAGGGTCTCTAGCTCGCTTCGGGGTAGAGCGGGAACGTCCGACACAGGGTTTCGACGTCAGCTCGCGCGGCGCGGGCGACACTCTCGTCATCCGGGGCCGCCAACACGCGGCTGATAAGGTCTCCGATGAGATCCATCTCGGGCTCCCCCATCCCGCGTGTGGTCACCGCCGGTGTGCCCAGTCGAACGCCGCTGGCGACCATCGGAGGCTGTGTATCGAAGGGGATCGCGTTCTTGTTGACCGTGATGCTCGCCCGTCCCAGTGCCGTTTCGGCGACCTTCCCCGTCAGACCACGCGAGAAGACATCCACGAGCAAGAGATGATTGTCGGTGCCGCCACTGACAATCCGAAACCCGTGAGCCTCGAGCGACGCCGCCAGTCGCTTGGCGTTCGCGACGATCTGGGTCTGATAGGCGACAAATTCGGGGAAGCTGGCTTCACGGAAACAGACGGCCTTGGCCGCGATGACATGCATCAGCGGTCCGCCCTGGACGCCGGGGAAGACCGAGCGATTCACGGCTTTCGCATGGGTTTCGCGACACAGCACCAAACCGCCGCGTGGACCCCGGAGTGTCTTGTGCGTCGTCGTCGTCACGATGTCCGAATGTGGCACGGGGCTGGGATGGAGCCCTGCCGCGACCAACCCGGCGATATGAGCCATGTCGGTGACAACAAAGGCATCGACCTTGGCGGCGGCCGTCGCGATCCGTTCGAAGTCGATCACTCGCGGATAGGCGCTGGCGCCAACCATGATCATCCGTGGCGAACGTGTTTCGATGAGATGCTCCAGCTCGTCATAGTCGAGTCGCTCGTCTGTCTGACGGACTCCGTAAGGCACGATGTCGTAGAGCTGACCAGAAAAGTTGAGCGGATGACCATGGGTGAGGTGGCCGCCATGGGCGAGGTTCATGCCCAGCACGGTGTCTCCGGGTTTGACGAGCGCGAAATATGCGGCCAGGTTGGCCTGCGCACCGGAGTGCGGTTGCACATTGGCGTGTTCGGCCCCGAACAATTGTTTCGCTCTGTCGATCGCGAGTTGTTCCGCGACGTCGACATGCTCACAGCCGCCGTAGTATCGCCGTCCCGGATACCCTTCGGCATACTTGTTCGTGAGGGCCGAGCCAACAGCTTCGAGCACCGCGGTGCTCACAAAATTCTCCGAGGCGATCAGCTCGAGACCGCTGTTCTGACGATGGATCTCATCGTTGATCGCATCCGCGATTTCCGGGTCGGTCTCCCGCAGCGTCCGGACGAGCTCGTAGGTTTCGGTGGCAACGCGTGTCATGGCGTGTCGCCCTGGTCCATTTCGATCGCCGTGATCTTATCGAGCCGGCGTTGATGACGACCGCGTTCGAATGGAGTGGTCAGGAATGTGTCCACTATGGTCGTGGCTTCGTCGGCGGTGAGTACCCGGCCTCCGAGCGTCAACACGTTCGCATCGTTATGAGCGCGTGCCAGGCGGGCGGCTTCCGGTGTCGTGACCGGGACGGCGCGGATGCCGCTGACCTTGTTGGCGGCGATGGCCATTCCCATTCCCGTCCCGCAGACCAGGATGCCGCGGTCGGCAGCGCCGGAGGCCACTGTGGTGGCAACCCGAAGCGCGAAGTCCGGGTAGTCGACCGGCTGGTCAGAGGACGGTCCGAAATCCTTGTAGGAAATGTGCCGCTCGTCGAGTAGCCGGAGGAGACGCGTTTTGAGCTCTACGCCGGCGTGGTCTGAGCCGAGCGCGATGTTCATGGCGAAATTGTACTATAGCTGCGCGGTGTCGCTCTGCCGGGGGTTACACGTGGTCCCCCGTTTCGGCAGTTCTCAGAACCGCAGGGTGACGGTTCCCGGCCATCGCCCACAGGTCCCGCGCGTTCACGGCTTGTACGCTCTGAAGTTGATACCGACCGTCCCGAGCTGACTCGCGCTCGCGGCTTGGGGCGCGCCGGCAAAAACCTCCGCCTTCCAGGTGATTTCAAAACGGGTGAATCCGGTATTTTCGACGGTCGCTTCGAGCTCTGCTTCCAGCAGGGCGCCGGCAATTCAACCGGTCCAGAGGTCGATCTGACGTTTTGCCCCCTCCGGTACCGGCTTGTCCACAAGGATGTCGCCGATCTGCAACCTTCCGCCCGGACACAGCACCCGAAACATCTCGCCCAAGGCCTTCGGCTTGTCCGGTGTGAGGTTCAGCACGCCGTTCGAAATCACCACGTCGGCCAATCATCCGGTATCGGGAGTGCCTCCATGAACGCTTCGCGAAACTCCACGTTGTCGGCACCCGCTTCCGTCGCGGCGGCGCGGGCCCGATGGAGCATCTCCGGGGTCATATCGACGCCCACGACCTGACCCTCTGGGCCCACCATTCGCGCCGCGACGAGGGTATCGATGCCTCCTCCGGAGCCGACGTCAACCACTTTCGCCCCGGTGCTCAACGCGCCCATCGCAAAGGGATTTCCGGTACCCGTAAACGATTCGATCGCCGATTCCGGAATGCCTTCGAGCCAGCTGTCTTCGTATCCAACGATCTGGACGAGGGGGCGACCCGTATGGAAATGGAAGCCACCGGCGGGGTCCGACGCCACTTCCTTAGTATTCGTCTCGAATGGCTTTGCGCAGGGTGTCGGTATCGACATCTATGGGTTGCGCCACGCGCGTATAGTCCACCATTATCGATTCTCTAATTTGTTCAGCCCCGTCTCGCTTGGGCCTCGCGAGGCGGTCTTGTCACGCCGACTCGTTTGACGCTCCGCGTCAGGACGCGTGGATTGCCCGGTGCATTCATCGAATCTGACCTCGAACCTGCAACCATCTTACGTCGACCGTTCTGTCGCTACGTCGAACGTTCTCTCGACAGCGGTCGGTGTGAGGAACGGTCACCGCGCACCTGGGGGCCCCGCAGGGTAGAGTAGCCCACGATGATTTACGAACTTCGGACGTATACGACAAAGGTCGGCGCGCTGCCGACGGTGCTCAAGCTCTTTGCGGAGCGGATTGCACATCGGACGAAATACTCGGCCCTGGGCGGCTTTTGGTCCACCGAGATTGGTCCGCTCAACCAAGTAGTACATCTCTGGCCATACGAGTCGTTGGAGCAACGAGCAGAAGTCCGTTCCGCATTTACGACGGATCCGAACTGGCCCCCGCCGATTATGAATCACCTTGTGGACATGACGTCCGACCTGATTGTTCCGTTTTCGTCGATAGCCCCCGTCGCGCCTGGGACATACGGACCGATCTATGAGCTGCGCCGCTACGTGTTGGAGCCCGGTACCGGGCGCTCGGTCAACGAGATCTGGGACCCTATGCTTGAGGCGCGGAGCCAGTTCAGCCGGCCGCTGCTGATTGGGACAACAGAGTTCGGAGCGCTCAACACGCTCATCCATATCTGGCCCTACGAATCTCTCGAGCGGCGGGCCGCGATTCGGGCCCAGGCGGTGGAGGCCGGAGTGTGGCCGCCGCCCACGGCGCCGCAGATTCAACAGATGCGTAACATGATCATGCTGCCCACAAGCTTCTCGCCGCTGCAATAGAGGGCAATACATCGGCGGCTGAGAGCCGCATGTTATATTGCGGGTATTCCGGCGCTTTGAGTGCACCGAAGGGAGTTCCATCCATGGCTAGCCCCTCCGTTCCCCCCACACAGATGTCGCACGCCTCGGACTATGGCGACGCGTTTCCACAATCGCGGAAGGTGCACGTCGAGGGAGGACGTGTCCGAGTTCCAGCACGTGAGGTGACCCTGACTGGGGACGAGGCTCCGGTCAGGCTCTATGACACGAGCGGCCCCCACGGCGTCCAGGTGGGCGACGGCCTGCCTACGCTCCGACGCGACTGGATCGCCGATCGGGGGGGCGTGACCGAGGTGCGTGACGCCCATAGTGCTCCAGATTGGGTGCCGACAGGCTTGCGCCGGCCGATTGTCAAAGGACATGGTCCAGTAACCCAGCTTCATTACGCGCGAAAAGGTGAAGTCACCGCGGAAATGGAGTTCATCGCGCTCCGCGAGGGATTTGACCCTGAATTCGTTCGTTCAGAGGTCGCACGGGGGCGCGCCATTATTCCGGCGAACATCAATCACCCTGAACTCGAGCCGATGGCCATCGGCCGAAACTTTCTGGTCAAGATCAACGCCAATATCGGTAATTCTTCCGTGAGCTCGTCGATTGAGGAGGAAGTCGAGAAGCTCCGGTGGGCCACATTGTGGGGTGCGGATACCGTCATGGATCTGTCGACGGGTGACGATATCCACGAGACCCGTGAGTGGATCCTTCGGAACTCGCCAGTGCCAATCGGAACCGTGCCCATCTATCAGGCGCTCGAGAAGGTCGGAGGTCGCCCAGAGGATCTGACCTGGGAGACTTATCGGGACACCCTCATCGAGCAGGCTGAGCAGGGTGTCGACTACTTTACGGTGCACGCTGGCGTGTTGTTGCGATACATCCCTATGACCGCACGCAGGCTGACCGGTATCGTGTCGCGTGGCGGGTCAATCCTTGCCAAGTGGTGTCTTTCGCATCATCAGGAGAACTTCACTTATACGCACTTTCGAGAGATCTGCGAGATCATGCAGGCCTACGATGTCTCCTTTTCACTTGGCGATGGATTGAGACCGGGGTCGATCGCCGACGCGAATGACGAGGCACAGTTCGCGGAGCTCAAGACACAAGGTGAGCTGACGAGAGTGGCCTGGGAGTACGACGTGCAGGTGATGAACGAGGGTCCGGGACATGTCCCCATGCACCTCATCAAAGAGAACATGGAAAAGCAGCTGGAGTGGTGCGAAGAGGCCCCGTTTTATACCCTCGGCCCCCTGACCACGGACGTGGCGCCCGGATACGACCACATTACCTCCGCAATTGGGGCGGCGATGATTGGATGGTATGGCACGGCAATGCTCTGTTATGTCACCCCGAAAGAGCATTTGGGGTTACCGGACCGGGACGACGTCAAGGCCGGAGTCGTCGCATACAAGATTGCTGCGCACGCAGCCGACCTCGCCAAGGGACACCCCCGTGCCCAGGGCTGGGATGATGCGTTGTCAAAGGCCAGATTCGAGTTCCGGTGGCAGGATCAATTCAATCTCTCGTTGGATCCGGTCACGGCCCGCGCATTTCACGACGAGACAATGCCGGCCGATGGGGCCAAGACAGCGCACTTTTGCTCGATGTGCGGTCCAAAGTTCTGCAGCATGGAGCTGACCCAGCAATTGCGCGACTTCGCAACGGACAGGGGATTGACCGAGACCGAGGCCGTGCAGACGGGGCTCGAAGAGAAGTCTTCGGAGTTTCGGGCGACGTCGAGTCGGTAGCGCACCGTTGTCACTCTGCGCGAGGGGGCGGCACGATCTGAATGACCGTCGCGTAGCGCTGCCGCGCCTCAGGTGTCGGCGCGAGATAGCCTGGCGAGCCATTCCACGTGAAGTCCTTGATGGTGACACTCGGCGGAAACGCCATGCGATCCTCACGGAATCGCCCTGTCTCGAAAACGTGAGTGGCGGGCCAGTCAAAGACTCGGTCGCCGCGCTCGTCCAGCACCACAGCGTAGTAGCGCACCATTTCCTCAAACGACGCGTGGGTGGCGAAGACGTAGTAGCTTTGGCCGCGGCCCGCGTCGTAGGACGTGAGGAACTCGGCGCTCGGATATATCGGCACTCCTAGGGTTTCCTCGGTGGGGCGGCTATCGGCCGCCGCCTCTTGCTCGGCGCGGGAAGGCGCCGGTGAGATGAGGACCGCGGTGGTGAGTATCCAGAGGCAGAACCGCGCGAGCGTCTGACGTCCCGTTCTTGGCACTCCGACATTATGGGAACCCGCCGAGCCTGGGGCAAGTCGCGACGTTCGAGCGCATGACAAAGAACGACTGTTGCTCACAATGGCGGCACATGGGACTTCACGGGGAGAGGACCGTAGCATGAAACTCGACGAGGCTTTGACATTTTGCGAGGCCGAGCGTGACTGGGTCGTGGAGACGATTCGGGCGTTGGCACTGCTGGAGTCACCGACCTCGGACAAGTCCGCGGTCGACCGTTGCGGAGCCGAGCTTTGCCGGCGACTGGAGCGAATCGGGGGCGGCGTCGAGGTGCTCGAGCAAAAAACGGCCGGAAACCACGTGCGCGCCACGTTCGGAGAGGGACCGCGCCAGATACTGCTGCTTGGGCACCTCGATACCGTCTGGCCCGTCGGTCATCTCGCGCGCATGCCGGTGCGAGAAACGGCCGGTGTACTCTCCGGTCCCGGCGTCTACGACATGAAGGCGGGTATCGCGCTCGGGATGTTGGCCATGCGTTCCCTCGAGGCTCGGCTGCCGAGCCTCGCGGCGAGAGTCGTGATGTTGTTCACGTCCGACGAAGAGCAAGGAAGCTTGTCGTCTCGTTCGCTGGTAGAGGACGAGGCACGACGCAGTGAGGCCGTGCTCGTGCTCGAGCCGTCGTTGCCGGGTGGCGGCCTCAAGACCGCTCGCAAGGGGACCGGCGAGTTCACCCTGCGAGTGCGAGGAATCTCGGCTCACGCGGGGATTGAACCCGAGAAAGGGGCAAGTGCAGTCGAGGAATTGGCCCACCAAGTGCTTGCCGTCGGCGCGCTGCGCGACCCCGTGCGCGGCGTTTCTGTCAATGTTGGTCGGGTCGAGGGCGGCGGCCCATCAAACGTCGTGGCCGAAGACGCCCACGCGCTCATCGACATTCGGGTTTCCACGCTGACCGATCGTCGACGGGTTGAAGAGGCGCTCGGCCGCGTGACTCCCCGGCTCGAAGGGACGTCCGTCGTGGTGAGCGGCGGGTTCTCTCGACCGCCCCTTGAACGAACCGAGTCTGGACTCCGTCTGTACCGGATAGCAAAGGACGTCGCGGCGACACTCGGACGCGACGTTGCCGAGGGAGGGACAGGCGGCGGTTCGGACGGTAATTTGACAGCCGCGCTCGGCGTGCCGACGCTCGATGGGCTTGGTGCGGTGGGTGACGGCGCGCACGCCCTGCATGAGCATGTCGTCATCGACGAGCTCCCCTGGCGGGCGGCTCTATTGGCAGGGCTCGTAGACCGGCTCGGAGCGAACAGCCACGAATAGGAACAGGGTGAGAATACGATGGGAAACACCTTGAAGACGGCGCTACTCTTGACCCTGCTCAGTGGACTGCTGTTGCTCATCGGTCAGTGGCTGGGCGGGCAGTCGGGTCTGGTGATTGCATTCGCGTTCGCGCTCGTCATGAACTTTGGCTCGTCTTGGTTCTCGGACAAGGTCGTCTTGCGGATGTATCGGGCCACCGAGGTAGGCCCGGATCATCCGCTCCATCAGATGACGGCTCGTCTTGCTCGGCGCGCACAACTCCCGATGCCACGCGTCTATGTCATCCCAGACCAATCCCCCAACGCGTGCCAAGCTACATACTGAAGAGACCGTGGCGCGTCTTATCGCGGCACACCCGGGTGACGTCCACGGCCGGTATGATGCTTAGCGGACGATGACCGTGGACACCGAGTGATGAAGAGGACAACCACGTGACGCGGGTTCGACGCGGGCTGATCTTGGTTCACCGCTATTTGGGTATTCCGCTCAGCGGGCTGTTTGTGCTCTGGTTCTTATCCGGCATCGTCATGATGTATACGGGCGGGATGCCTGACGTTTCTCCGCAGGTGCGCCATGAACGGTTGGCACCGCTGTATCTGGAGGCCGCGGGTCTGATGCCGGACGAGGTGATCCGCGCGGCCAGTCTGCATCCGAGGCCGTCGCGAGTCACCAGCTTCACCATCCTTGGCCGACCGGCCTATCGTATCGACGGCGTCACGCTCTTTGCGGATACCGGCGAATGGCTCGACCAGATCAACGCTTCTGACGCCCGAGTCGTCGCCAGTCATTTTGTCGGTGTGCCGGTAGAGAGAGTCGAGTTCATCGCCACGCTCACCGAGCCCGATCAGTGGACCGTCGGAGAGCGCCAGGCGTTGCCGGTCCACCGGCTCAAGATCGAGGACCCCAGCCGGACCGAGGTCTATGTCTCGGCTCGGGCGGGGGATGTCGCGGTACTGACCACAGGGCGAAGTCGGTTGTTGGCGTGGGTGGGAGCGATTCCCCACTGGATGTACTTTCGGGCGCTTCGGGAAAATCAGGCGCTGTGGCATCGCGTCGTGGTCTGGGCCTCGACGCTTGGATGTATCGTCGCGCTTGTCGGAGTGACACTGGGGCTTACTCAATTTCGGTGGGGGCACCGGACCGCTCGCGCGGGTCGATTTTCGTCTCTTGCGGCGCGGATTCCCTACGTCGGTTGGATGAGGTGGCACTACGTGACGGGTGTGGTCTTTGGGGCGCTCACCCTGACATGGGTTTTTAGTGGTCTCCTGTCGATGGAGCCCTATGAGTGGACTGCGGCTGAGGGGCTGGCGGTGTCACCAGACGCAATGAGCGGTGGGCGTCTCGACCTCCGACGTTTTCCTCCGTTTGACGATGTCCGGCGCGCGGTCTGGCGAGAGACGCTCGGTGACCGAACCGTCAAGGAGGTGGAATTTCTCAGCATCCAGGGTGACCCTTTCTATGTCGTGCACACCGCGTCGGAACGGCTACTCGTGCACGCAGATACGCTCCTTCTGAAAGCGCTGCCATTTAGCGAGGCGTCGCTCGTCGCGCGGCTTGCGGCCGCGAGCCCGCGCACCGCTCTTGTGGATAGTCAGTGGCTGGACGACTATGACTCGTATTACTACTCACGTACCGGCGATGCGCCTCTGCCGGTCCTCCGGGTCAAGTTTGCCGATGACATGCGTACCTGGGTCTATGTTGACCCGGTGGTGAGTCGGGTCGTCCGCACCGCGCATCGCTGGAGTCGCCTCGAACGATGGCTGTTCAACGGGCTTCACAGTTTGGATTTCAGCATCTGGTGGGACCGTCGGCCGCTCTGGGATATCGGTGTGATCGCTCTGAGTCTGGGGGGGCTGGTCTCCAGCGGTATCGGGCTGTGGGTCGGTCTTTGTCGTGTGGGTCGAGCCGTCCGACCGAATCGCCGGCATTGACACAGCCAACCTTGAGCCGGCCCCTCGCTGGGCGGTTCTTGTGTGCGGCCCGGAGCGGTGCCGTGAGGTGGTGTTGGCCGCTCGACCCTCTGGCTACTCGGCCGGCGCGTGAGTGGGGAAGCTCATGCGAAACGTGCTGCCCTGACCCGCGTGGGGCTCATAGCTCAGCTTGCCGAAATTCGCCTCGACCGCCCACTTGGCGATTGCCAGCCCCAGGCCCGCGCCCGCGCCGTCGGCTGCCCGGCCTCCCCGGTCGAATCGGTCGAACATCCCTGACCGCCGCTCGACGGGGACGCCAGGGCCGGTGTCGGTCACCTCGAGGGTCGCTTGGCCGTTGGCCGCCGTGGCCCGGATGAGAATGTGTCCGCCAGTTGGTGTGTATTTGATCGCGTTGTCGATCAGATTTGTGACGGCTTGCCGGAGCACCATCTGGTCCGCCTGGCAGGCGGGACACCCTTCGTGCCGAATAGAGACGGACTGCTGCTTTTCTTCCGCGAGCACCTCGAGTTGAGACGCGACGTCGTCGGCCAGGCTGCGTAGGTCAACAGTTTCGGGAGACAGCGTTTGTTGACCGGTGTCGGCGCGGGACAGCAAGAGCAACCGCTCAGTGAGGTAGGTCAGTCGGTCGACCTCTTCGAGCATGCTGCCGATGACAGCACGGTAGGCGGCGGTGTCGCGAGGCTCCGATTCTCTGAGCGCCACTTCCCCTACGCTGCGGATGGCCGTGAGCGGTGTGCGGAGCTCGTGCGAGACATTGCCCGCGAACTTTCGCATCTGGTCGAATGAAGTCTCCAGACGAGCCAGCATCGTGTTGAACGCCGTGGCGAGTCGGCCCAACTCGTCGTGCGGGTTGTCCACAGGCAGACGTTCGCTGAGCCGCGCCGCGGTGATCGCCTGCCCGCGCTCCGCCATTCCGTCAACTGGTGCGAGCGCGCGCCGGGCCAACGAATATCCGCCCGCGGCGGCAGCCGCGACCCCGAGCGGAAGACCCAAGAGAAAGAGCAGCTGCAGTTCGCGAAGCTCGCGCCGCATGATGGCCTCGGACCGGCCTACTTGCACGACCATCGGTCGTGTGCCGATGGTGGCCGGACCGGCCAGCAAACGGAATGGGACTGCCGCCGTCGCCACGGTCATGATTCGATTGTGGTCCGTGAGGACCAACTCGTCGCTCGCCGGAATTGGTATCCGGCGAGCCACCGCCGTCCGATAGACGAGTTGTCCGTCGGGCGTCCAGACCTGGAGCCACGGGCTTTCCTCGTTCCACTCGTCTCCTTCGAACCAGGTCAAAGTGCCGTCCGGCCGCTGGTCGGCCATCTCAGTGGCCCAGCGGAAATCACTCCGCAGGCGGTCATCGAGCGCGTTCGACAGGTTGCGCTGGACCAGCACAAACACCGCGGACGCGTAGAGACCGAGAACCAATACGGTCGCGGCCACCGACCAGAGCGTGAGCCGTGCCCGAAGACTCCGAGGCAGCCATCTGCTCACGGGGGGTCTTCTCCGAGGGTGAATCCGACCCCGCGGACGGTGTGGATGAGCTTCATCTGCGCGTCGTGGTCTACCTTTCGACGGAGACGCGACAGATGCACATCCATCACATTGTCCAACGTCGTGCTGCGCACGGTTTCGCTCCAGACCTCGTGTGCAAGCGTGTCTCGCGAGACGACCGTGCGTGCATGTTCAGCGAGATAACAGAGCACATCGAATTCTTTCCCGGTGAGATCAATGGGTTGGCCCTGGCGTGTGACGCGCCGTGTCGTCGGGTCGATCTCCAGATCTGCGACGTGGAGACCGTCCTCGTCTTTGGGTTGCGTGCGGCGCGCGACCGCTCGAAGCCGGGCCAACACCTCGTCAAAGGCGAACGGTTTGACGAGATAGTCGTCGGCGCCTGCGTCGAGGCCCTTGACGCGGTCCGGCACCGCGTCGCGAGCGGTGAGCGCTACGACCGGCGTCGCCACTCGTTGTTGACGAATCGCTTTGAGGATCTCGAGCCCATCCCGGCCGGGTAGGTTCAGATCCAGCAGGATCACGTCAAAGCGGTCGGTTGTGGCCTGGAAAAAGGCGTCTTCGCCCGTGTGGGCTACGGTCACCGCATAGCCTTCGCTGCGGAGACCGGACTCGAGCGAGGCCGCGACCTTTTGCTCGTCCTCGACGACGAGGAGGCGCTTCAATGTCTGACTCCGTTCTTCAGAAAAAATTCAGGGGAGATACGCGCGTAAGTGGATCTATGATAACCCTCTGAGGCGGTTCATATGACTCGCAGCCTACTTCTTCTGGTCGCGGTTGGTGTCATCGTATCGGGTGTCGCCCTCGAGCCGCATCATGCGGTTGGTGATGTTTTTGACGAGCTCCAAACGCTCACACTTGAAGGCGAGATCGTTGCGTTGGTTTATCGCAACCCCCATTCCCTGCTCCATCTCCAGGTCGCTGATCAGCAAGGGGCCGATCGGACCTGGTCGGTGGAGTGGCGAGGGGCGAGTCTCCTGTCGAGCGGCGGGTTGGGTCCGACAACGCTGCAACCGGGGGATCATGTTGTCGTCTGCGGGAATCCGGGTCGCGATCCCGGCCAGTTCAGATTGTTGCTGCGGACGCTCAAGCGGCCGCTAGACGGGTGGCCATCCGATA